>Ga0316628_100003247_pt1 | contig 12467 bp, 13 predicted proteins | sample OWC_Aug_M2_C1_D5_FD_207648 | JGI IMG/M metagenome (GOLD analysis project Ga0316628, IMG submission 207648) | Wetland soil microbial communities from Old Woman Creek delta, Ohio, United States - OWC_Aug_M2_C1_D5_C | ecosystem: Environmental > Terrestrial > Soil > Wetlands | place: USA: Ohio...
CCATCTTCGACAGCGATCAGATGAGGGAGCTACGGCACCTGGTCAGAAGTGAACCAATATCGTATGTCGAGCTTGGGCTAGGAAAAGATGCTGGATCCACCCGGTTAGGGTATGAGGTTGCATCTTCGATGATTGCGGACTGGGGTGGTGTGATTGAGGAAGGCAACGGCTCGTTCAGTAGCGCCTCGGATGTAACCTGCAGGGGAATGGGGGAGTTGTAAGGGGTGAAGTTGTCGGAGGGTGTCCAGGGCGAAAATCGAGGTCTCCTTTTTGATCGCATACAGCCCCGAGTAGTCTGGTTTGGCGTAAAGTCATCGTTGCCATTGATCCCGCTGCTCAATCCGTTGTGCCAATCGGGCGAGGGATCTCCGGATGGTAGATTGATCCGGGCAGCCACGAGGGGCCTGATGGAAGTTCTCGGTTCGGTCGACCGCGGGTCTCCCGAACCGAGACGCAATACCTCGAACAAAATCTTCGAGGCATCGCGAAGTGGCAACAAAACTGGCAACATGTTGCCAATTCGTTGCCTCTTTGTTGCCACTTTTTTCGTTGTGACCGGCTGAAGCGGCAACCGAGTGGCAACACGTTGCCACTTTGGGAGGATCTATCTTCAATAAAGTCCCTAGATTGCCGGAAAGATCCACACAGCTCAACGAGAGGCAACAGCGCTGTGCAGGAACGTGTCGATGGTTTTCAAAGCGTGGTCTGCTGATGGGCTCACGGAGAATTCTTCAGGCGGTTCGGAGCAAGGAAGCCTCGACGGCTTCCGGCACGTCGATAAGCGCGAACCAGTCTTTGGGGAAGAGATAGTCTTCGCCGCTCTCGTCAACGATGCGCAGGTCGCCATCTTTCTCGGCTTCGGGATCCGGAAGAACTCGATAGATCTTGTGTCGTTCCAGAGAAGCGGCGTATCCCTCATTCTTAAGGCAAACAACAAATTCAGGCAGAGTCTTTTTTATTTCCGGCATAGATTTTATTCAGTCGAGGTATCGTTTTCTTTTGAATTCCTTCCTGCCGATGCCGTGGGCCTCGTACCAGTGGATCTCGGCGCGGACGACCCGGGCATTCTTCAAGCGGATCATGGCCTCGCCTTTCATCTTGCGCCATCTCCCGGCTCCATACTGCTTTTGCAGGCGGGCATGCTCGCGAATGCCGTTTCCAACGGCGATCGTCTCGATGTTGGCGATCTCCTCCAGTATATCAAAGTTCATCGGGCCTCACCCGCGAGGCTACGTGGGCTTGATGCGCTAGTCAGTCATGATGCGGCGCATGCGCGAGCGTTTGACGAGGCTGTCGAGGACGACGAGCAGGGCTTTCTGATCCTCGTCGGAAAGCTGATCGACCTTGCCGTAAAGCCGGTGCAGTTCGGGGTTGTGGATTTTCGCCTCTCCGTTGGTGTCCTTCCTGCCGGCAAGCTCGTCGAGACTGACATTGAGGAGGTCAGCGATCCTGACCACAGTGTCAAGATGCGGCGTGGCGATGCCGTTCTCCCAGCGGTTATAAACGCGCGGGCTGACCTCGAGCAGCTGGGCGAGGCGGGTCTGAGTCATTTTGCGCGCTGAGCGCAGTTGTTTGAGCCGTTCCGCGAACTTCTCCATATTCCAATCCATCGGGAAAATCGGAAACGAACTCATGGTACGGCCTCCTGGAATGAGTCAACGCTTGCAAGTACTAAAGAGTCATAATACATCACCACCAGTCAGTCTATTGACGCAAATCTGGAGGAACCCCGATGGCGCGGATACCGGAAGCCGAGATCGAGCGGATCAAGACTGAGGTTTCGGTCCAGCGTCTGGCCGAAGCGCGCGGGACCAGGCTCGATCGGCACGGAGCGGACCTGATCGGACTGTGCCCTTTCCACGAAGACCACGAGCCTTCGCTTGTGATCACGCCTGCGAAGAACCTGTGGCATTGCCTGGGAGCGTGCCGCGCCGGGGGATCGGTGATCGACTGGGTGATGAAGTGTAACGGCGTGAGCTTCCGTCACGCGGTGGAACTTCTCAGGGCGAATCACTCTTCTTTAGCCGCGCCAAGCCCGATCGTCCGGAAAGCGACCACAGCGGCAGTGAAGCTCGAAACCCCGTTTGGGCCGGATGCCGGCGACCAGGAAGTGCTCCGGCAGGTGATCGACTACTACCACGCGACACTGAAAGAAAGCCCCGAAGCTCTGAAGTACCTGCAAGGCCGCGGCCTCGATCATCCGGAGATGATCGCGCACTTCAGGCTGGGATTCTCGAACCGGACGCTCGGCTACCGGCTGCCGGAGAGAAACCGAAAGAGCGGCGCGGAACTCCGGGGCCGGCTGCAGCGACTCGGGATCTTGCGCGAAAGCGGGCACGAACACTTCACGGGATCGGTCGTAATCCCTGTGATCGATCCTGAGGGCAACGTCACGGAGATCTACGGCAGGAAGATCACGGCAGGCTTGCGGGAAGGGACGCCGCTACACACGTACCTGCCTGGGCCACATAAAGGCGTCTGGAACGAGGAAGCCCTCGCGGTATCGAAAGAGATCATCCTGTGCGAGTCGCTGATCGACGCGCTGACGTTCTGGTGCGCTGACTTTCGCAACGTGACGGCCAGTTACGGTGTGAACGGCTTTACCGAAGACCACAGGGTGGCACTGAGAAAGCACGGGACGAAGAAGATCCTGATCGCCTACGACCGCGACAAAGCGGGCGAGTCATCGACGCTCGAACTTGCCGGGGAGCTTGTCTCGATGGGGATCGACTGCTACCGGGTGCTGTTTCCGAAAGGCATGGACGCGAACGAATATGCCACGAAAGTGAAGCCGGCAGCGAAGAGCCTGGCCGTGCTCCTGAACAAGGCTGAGTGGCTCGGGAAAGGAAAGCGGCAAGCCGCGACCGTCAGTGATCCCGTGCAAACAGGTACTCCAGCGGATGACGACCGGCCGCCGGCAGCTAAAGAAGAAAACGAAACTCCTCCACCTTTAGCTGCCGAACCTCTGCCCCCCGTTGCCACCGCCCCGATTCTCGACGCGCCTGTCGAAATCAAAGGCGACGAGATCACGATCGCCTGGGGAGACCGCCGGTACCGGATTCGAGGCCTCGGGAAGAATCTGAGCCCGGAAATCCTGAAGGTGAACGTCCTGACGGCCCGCGGGGACGCGATCCACGTCGATACGCTCGATCTGAACATGGACCGGCAGCGGGCCGCGTTCATCAAGCGGGCGGCCGAAGAGCTGGAGGTCGAGGAAGACGTGATCCGAAAGGACCTGGGGCGGGTGTTTCTGCGCCTGGAGGTCTTGCGCAAGGAACAGATCGAGAAGACGCTCGCGCCCAAGGAGGCGGAGGTCAAAATCAGCCCGGAGGAGAAGGCGGCGGCGCTCGGCCTGCTCAAAGACCCGAGTCTGATGGACCGGATCCTCGAGGATTTTGCCCGCTGTGGAGTGGTTGGAGAGGAGACGAACAAACTCGTCGGTTATCTCGCCGCTGTTTCACGAAGGTTGGAGACGCCGCTTGCCGTGGTGGTGCAGTCGAGTTCAGCGGCGGGAAAGAGCCTGCTGATGGATGCGATTCTCGGCTTCGTGCCGGAAGAGGAGCGGGTGCAGTACTCGGCGATGACGGGGCAGTCGCTCTTTTACATGGGCGAAACGGATCTGAAGCACAAGGTGCTGGCGATCGTGGAGGAGGAAGGCGCGACGCGCGCGGCCTACGCCCTGAAGCTCCTGCAGAGCGAAGGCGTGCTGACGATTGCCAGCACAGGAAAAGATCCGTCGACGGGAAAGCTCGTGACGCATCAATACCGGGTCGAGGGGCCGGTGACGATCTTTCTGACGACGACCGCGATCGAGCTCGACGAAGAACTGCTGAACCGCTGCCTGGTTCTGACGGTGAATGAGGACCGGAGCCAGACGCAGGCGATTCACCGCCAGCAGCGCGAGCAGCAGACGATCGAGGGCCTGCTCGGCAGAGAAGACAGAATCGAGACGCTCAGGCTCCACCGCAACGCGCAGCGCCTCCTGAGGCCGGTGTTTGTCGCCAATCCCTATGCCCGGGACCTGACATTCCTCGACAGTCAGACCAGGACGCGCCGCGACCACATGAAATATCTGACTCTGATCCGCAGTATTGCGCTGCTTCACCAGTATCAGCGCGAGATAAGGACCACGCAGCATCACGGCAGAACGGTCGAATACATCGAAGTCGCCATGGAAGACATTGCCGTGGCGAACCGCCTGGCGCACGAGGTGCTCGGGCGCGGCCTGGACGAACTGCCGCCGCAGACGCGCCGGCTGCTGCTGCTCGTCGACGAGATGGTTGCGAAGGAATGCGAGCGGCTAAAGATGGAAAGGAAAGATTTGTTCTTTAGCCGCCGCGACGTGCGCCAATACACAGGCTGGGGCGATACGCAGCTCCGGGTTCATCTCGGCCGCCTGGAGGATCTCGAATACCTGCTCGTTCATCGCGGCGGCCGTGGCCAGAGTTTCGTCTACGAGCTGGTATTCGAACGCAGCGCCAACTACGAGAAACCCGTCCTTCCGGGCTTGATCGACGTCGAAAAACTCAAATCCCACGAGTACGACAAAAAGAACGCGGGGCCGCAAGGGCGGTTCGCGGGGTCAAAGCGGGGCCAAAACGGGGGGATAGCGGGGGGTGCTCGGGGCGAGGCGGAGCCAGTAACGACGGGCCTTGGAGCGGATCTTGGCCGTTTTTCTCGAAAAAGCACTGATACCGGTGAGAAAGAGCCGGTCGTAATCATAGCCGCAGGCGGGAGGTGACGGATGGCCCGCATTGTGAAGAAGCGCAAACCCGATCCGCCGCCGGCATCTCCTCTGGCCGCCCTGATGGAAAAACACCTCCAGGCCCTGCGCGTCCTCAATTACTCGGAATACACGGTAAAGAACCGGCGGGTGCACATCGGCTTCTTCATCGAGTGGTGTCACGATCGCGGCCTGACGGAGCCTACGGAGGTCACCAGACCCATCCTGGAGCACTACCAGCGATACCTGTTTCACTACCGGCAGAAAAACGGCAATCCCCTGAGCTTCCGAAGCCAGCATAGCAGACTCGTTCCGGTGCGGGTGTGGTTCCGCTGGATGGCGCGGCAACACCACATACTTCACAATCCGGCATCGGAGTTGGAGCTGCCGCGGCTGGAACACCGCTTGCCGAAATGTGTTCTCACGGTCGGCGAAATCGAGCAGGTGCTGGCGCAGCCGGACATCCGCGATCCACTTGGGTTGCGGGACCGGGCGTTACTGGAGACGCTCTATTCGACGGGGATGCGCCGGCTGGAGCTTGCGAATCTGAAGCTCTACGATCTCGACACAGAGCGCGGGACGGTGACGATCCGCCAGGGGAAAGGCAAGAAGGACCGTGTGATTCCGATCGGCGATCGCGCCGCGGCCTGGCTCGATAAGTACGTCCGTGAGGCGCGGCCCGAGCTTGTCGTTGAGCCCGACGACCGGACGGTGTTTCTGTCGAATGCCGGCGAACCGTTCTGCCTGGATCATCTGAGCGACCTGGTGCGCGAGCACGTCGATGCCGCCGGGATCGGCAAGCGCGGGGCGTGCCACATGTTCCGTCATTCGATGGCGACACTGATGCTGGAGAACGGCGCCGACATCCGCTACATCCAGCAGATGCTCGGGCACGCTGATTTAAAGACAACTCAAATTTACACGCAGGTCTCGATCCGGCAGCTGAAGCGGATCCACTCCGCGACGCACCCGGCCAGGCTCGAAAAAGAGAAGACATCCACGCCGGCCCCCGCCGGCGACGCTCCCGAGAAGTCCTTACCCGCGGAAGAGAACGAGGACCGCAAGGATGAAGGGGATGAGTAACGCGGCCGCACTGGAGCGCCTCATCCGCATCGCCCAAGGCGACAGCGGGCAGTGCCGCATCGTGGCCAACTTCCTGCTGGCCTGGTGGGATGCGCACGAATGCGGCGGCTTCGATCTGACGGACGTGTGGGCCGTGGACGCGGCCATCGCCGAAGACATGCTCACGGTGTTCGCGCACCTCGTCCACTGCCGCCGCTATCCCGACAGCCTCGGTTATGGCACACAGTTCGAGACCATCGTGCGCCGGTGGCGGCCGAGCCTCAACAACACCCGCTGAAGCCTCCACGAGATCGAGGCTGTTCCCCACAGGTTCGATTCAGGATTTTGGATCGAGGCTGTGGGAACAAACCGCGTCGCACGCTCCAGCCAGTCCCCTCCAAAATCGGACATGTCACAACACGCCTGCCTCGGAGATCGTGGCTCCTGGGCCGTTCTGGAACAAACTTTTCCGGCAAAATCGATCCCGCTCTCCCTTTAGCTGCTAAAATAGCCGCGAGCGGCCAAAGAAAAGACCATGCCTACGACCGAGCAGCTAAGCGAAAACTCGCATCAGGGGTTCGAGGGAATAAAAGCAGCCCTTTGTCTGGCTGAGCTCGCAGCTAAGCAGAATGTTGCGTCGGGGATACAGCCATGCTTACGACGAAACGGCACAGGGTCCCGTTGTAGCGGCAAAGAACGGGATGCGGAGTCGGGGCTCGACTACTTCGGGGCAAGATACTACTCGGGACCGCAGGGGCGATTTACGACTCCTGATGCACCCTTCGCTGATCAGCATCCAGACAATCCACAAAGCTGGAACCTCTATTCGTACACTTTGAACAATCCACTGCGTTACATCGATGATGATGGCCGGGGTGTCAAAGAGGGCATATCTAACTGGGTGGACAAGACCGGCTTCTTCTTCATGCGAGCGCTCTTCGAGCCGCACAAATTGGCCTTGGACGTTGCGAAGACGGCGCTTGCGTATACTGACCCAGGCTTCCGCAACTACCAGAGCATGGTAATGGGAAAGGCCATCGACGACTTCATCCAGGCGAGCTGGGATGAAAAGGTCACTTCTGCGACTGAATTGGCCCTTGATATGGCAGCCTCGGCGTTCGTCGGGTCCGTCACTCAAAAAGGCCTCACCAGCGGCTTTCAAGCAGAAGGTCTGGGTGTTTTACAGAGCGGCAACAGAGTATTTGACTTCTTTGTGGAGGCATCGACTGGAAAGGGCAACTTTGGGCTTGGCAACCTGACACGTACTGAAGCCGCTAATCTGGGGGAAGGCTGGGTTGGTAAAGGTGCTCAAATTGTCACCGATAAGGCAGGGAAGATCCAAGCCTACGTAAGCGCTGATGGATCCAAGGTGTTTAGACCCAGCTCTCTGAAATTGCAGTCCGGGAAGATTCAGGCAAACTTCGAGAGAAGGTTCTATAACGAAAGGAAAAAGAGGTGGGAAGTTATCGCCAATGGTCATGCTGATATCAAGGATCCATAGGCAACTGATTGAGGCTCGACATGCCGCTTAGAATTGAGATCAAATCGCTTTACTCCTACGACCTGAAGGTAGCCGGCAAGGACCTACCGGCTGACGTTCATGACTTCTGCGTCGATATTAACCTCGATGTGGGTATCAAAGATTCGGACGGGAGCGACCAATTTCGCGTGACCGTGTGTTCTCCCAGTTGGCTGGTGCGAAGCATGGAACCAGGGGAATATCGATTCGGGAGAGGATTGTTGATTCTACGCGAGTTTGATTGGCAGCAGGTCGAAGAAGCGCTGGCCAAGCTCCTAGGTTCATGTTCAAGAGAGAACTGGGAACTGACAGCAGCGGAGATATCGAAGTATCTGTCTTGGGAGTTTGAAGGTACTTCTAATAAACGTCACGCAGAGCGCGGTGCCGATTAGCAAATTAGACACCAGGGTAGACAATCGACGAGGGTAAGTGATAGAAGTCTGGGGACGCAAGACCTGTCTCCCGGCTTTGCCCAGTCCAGGGACTTGGCCGCCGGTCACGTGCATCTCAATCCGCTGTGCAAATCCAGCGTGGTCTCTCCAGATGAGAGATTGATCCGTGCAGCCACGAGGGGCGTGATGGAAGTTCTCGGTTCGGTCGACCGCGGGTCTCCCGAACCGAGACGAAATACCTCGAAGAAACTCTTCGAGGCATCGCGAAGTGGCAACAAAACTGGCAACATGTTGCCAGTTCGTTGCCTCTTTGTTGCCACTTTTCCCGTCGTGACCGGCTGAAGCGGCAATCGAGTGGCAACACGTTGCCACTTTGGGAGGATCTATCTTCAATAAAGTCCCTGGATTGCCGGAAAGATCCACACAGCTCAACGAGAGGCAACAGCGCCGCGCAGGAAGGTATCGATGGTTTTCAGAAGCGTGGTCTGCTGATGGGTCGGAAGACTCTCGATCTTCTCGAGCCTGCGCAGCATTCGCAGGCTGGGTTTTCGCCGCAGCGGCGAACCTGATCCCTTCGGTTTCAGCAGTTCGTCGGTGCTGATCTCCAGGGCGGCAGAGAACCGCACGACCATTTCCGCATTCAACCGCAGTTTGTCGCGCTCGTAATCGGAGACGAGCGCCTGAATGATGCCAACAGGTTCGGCTATCTCCACCTGAGTAAAGCCGCGCTCTTTAATAAAGACGCAGGTTGCGACGGATGGGGCCCGTCATTCCGCGCTGCTCGCCGGCAGAGATCGAAGCGAGCCCGCTTTTGCCATCGGACCAGGCGTATGGTTTTCGCATTTTGTCTGGCATCTGTCCGGCCCTTGTTCGGTGTTTGTTCGGTCGCTGTTCGGTTTCTGTTCGGCTTTTGTTCGGTCGAGGTGTGAGGGGCTGCAGGAGCAGTTAACAACAAGACCATCCCTAAGCCTCCGGCTTAGGGTCACGGCGGCCGACGTCGGCGACGCCATGTTGCGTGCTCGTTGCGCGGCTGTTGCGTTGTTGTTGCTCGCCCGGTTTTTCCGTTGTTGCCGGCTACCCCGGCCGCCGGGGCTGCAAAAACGCCCTCCAGGCAGCCCCAGGAACGACGATCTCGCGAGGGCCGATACGCTGATACCCCCAGTTCCGGGTTCGTCACCCGGTCATGACGGGAGATCCGGATACGGTACCGTGTTCATCCTTCGGCGGCATCGTGCAGGAGTTTTCGAAGCGGCTCGACGAGCGGCGGCAGGTCGTTCTGAATGGTGTCCCAGATTACGGAAGGGCGAAGGTTCCAGTACGCGTGAACCGAGAAATTGCGCAGATCGATCATCTGCCGCCACGGGATCTCGGGATGACGACTGGTGACGTCGGAAGGGACGTGGTTTGCGGCTTCACCGATGACGGTCAGGTTGTGAACGACGGCGTCGAGGAGTTCTTCATCGTTCTCGAACGCCTCGAAATCCACATCGGAAGTAAAGCGCCGGATTTTTGCGATTGCGTCGAGGATGTCCTGGACCCGGAAAGCCCAATCTCTAGGCGGCATGGATCGCTTCCCGCAGGATGCGTTCTTTCAAGGCCGGCTTGATGCCGTCGCGCAACACCAGGTCTACCCTGGCTGTGCCGAGGATGCCCTCCAGGTAATGCTGGGTCCGGGAGAGATGAAACAGTCCCACCGGCCGGCCATCGAACTCCACGAGCAAATCCACGTCGCTGGCGGAAGTGGCTTCATCGCGTACGACCGAACCGAACAATGCGAGCGATTTGACGCCGAAATCCCTTGTTAGCGTCTCGCGGTGGTCCGCGATTATCTTGAGGACCTGGTTGCGATTCATGGCGCTCTCCGGAACGAAGCTCAGGTTCTGCCGGCTTTTTCGAGGACGGTATCGAGAAAACGGATGACGAACTCCTGCTCTTTGCGTGGGAGCAGCCGGATCTGCTCGATGCGCCGGGTCAGTTGCGGTGAAGGACCCGGCCGGTTACGGACGGATTTGGCTTCACTCCCCAGCAGTTCCGCAACGGTGACTTCGAGAGCCTCCGCCGCGCGTTCGATAAACGCGAGCGAGGGGTTGACGGCCCGCCTCTCGTAGTAATCGATGATCTCCCTCGTAGTATCCAGACGCTCGGCCAACTGCCGCTGAGACCAGCCCCGGCTTTTGCGCACGGAGGCGAGGCGCTGCCCGAAGGGAGGGGCCTCTTTGGTTGCTGGACGTCCGGCCATGACGTCCGGATTATAGGAAACCTTCTCGGCGTTCATTATTTGCCTGCCTTCCATTGATATATATAACTATCATTACGCGTCAGAATTATCAATCGGGTTTTTCGGGGAGTTTGGGCTTGACAGGTTTTTGAAGGAGGGCGGATGGCGCGGATACCGGAAGCCGAGATCGAGCGGATCAAGCAGGAAGTATCGGTGCAACGGCTGGCCGAGGCACGCGGGATCAGGCTCGACCGGCACGGAGCGGACCTGATCGGCCCGTGCCCTTTTCACGAAGACCACGAGCCGTCGCTTGTGATCACGCCGGCGAAGAACCTGTGGCATTGCCTGGGAGCGTGCCGCACGGGCGGATCGGTAATCGACTGGGTGATGAAGACAAACGGCGTGAGCTTCCGGCATGCGGTCGAGCTGCTCCGGGCGAATCATTCCTCTTTAGCGGCGCCGGGACCGATCGTGCGGAAAGCGACCACAGCGGCGGTGAAGCTCGAAGCTCCGTTTGAGCCGGATGCCGGCGACCAGGAAGTGCTCCGGCAGGTGATCGATTATTACCACGCGACACTGAAAGAGAGCCCCGAAGCACTGAAGTACCTGCAGGGCCGGGGCCTGGATCATCCGGAGATGATCACGCACTTCAGGCTGGGGTTCTCGAACCGGACGCTGGGCTACCGGCTGCCGGAGAGAAACCGAAAGAGCGGCGCGGAACTCCGTGGCCGGCTGCAGCGACTCGGGATACTTCGCGAAAGCGGCCATGAGCACTTCACGGGATCGGTCGTAATCCCGGTGATCGATCCTGAGGGCAACGTCACGGAGATCTACGGGAGAAAGATCACGGCGGGGTTGCGGGAAGGGACGCCGCTACACACATACCTGCCCGGACCGCACCGGGGCGTCTGGAACGAGGAGGCCTTGGCAATCTCGAAAGAGATCATCCTATGCGAATCGCTGATTGACGCGCTGACGTTCTGGTGCGCCGACTTTCGCAATGTCACGGCGAGTTACGGCGTGAACGGTTTCACCGAAGACCACAGGGCGGCGCTGAGAAAACACGGGACGAAGAAGATCCTGATCGCCTATGACCGCGACGAAGCTGGCGAGTCATCGACGCTCGAACTTGCCGGGGAGCTCGTCTCGATGGGGATCGATTGCTACCGGGTGCTGTTTCCGAAGGGCATGGACGCGAACGAATATGCCTGCAAGGTCAGGCCTGCGGGAAAAAGCCTGGCCGTGCTCCTGAACAAAGCCGAGTGGCTCGGGAAAGGCAAACGACCCGCAGTGGCGGTTGAAACGGTGACCGTGCCGGATACCGAACAGCCGTCGGCAGCTAAAGAAGAAAACGCGGCGGTTTCCCCTTTAGCCGCTGAACCTCTCCCCCCCGTTGCCCACGCTCCGATTCTCGACGCACCAGTCGAAATCAAGGGCGACGAAGTCACGATTACCGAAGGAGACCGCCGCTACCGGATTCGGGGATTGGCGAAGAACCTGAGCCAGGATCTCTTGAAGGTGAACGTGCTGGCGACCCGCGGCGATGCCATTCATGTCGACACGCTGGATCTGAACGTGGACCGGCAGCGAGTCATATTCATCAAACGGGCGGCGGAAGAGCTGGAGGTCGAGGAAGACGTGATCCGCAAGGATCTGGGGCGGGTGTTTCTGCGGCTGGAAGTCTTACGCAACGAGCAGATCCGAAAAACGCTCGAGCCCAGGGAAGAGGAAGTGAAACTGAGCCCGGAAGAGCGCCCCGCGGCGCTCGAACTGCTCGAGAACCCGCATCTGATGGACCGCATTCTAGACGACTTCGCCCGCTGTGGAGTGGTGGGAGAGGAGACGAACAAACTCGTCGGTTACGTGGCTGCCGTCTCACGACGACTGGAAGCGCCGCTTGCCGTGGTGGTGCAGTCAAGTTCCGCTGCAGGCAAGAGCCTGTTGATGGACGCGATTCTCGGATTCGTGCCGGAAGAAGAGCGGGTGCAGTACTCAGCCATGACGGGACAGTCGCTCTTTTACATGGGCGAGACGGATCTGAAGCACAAGGTGCTGGCAATCGTCGAAGAGGAAGGGGCGACACGTGCGGCCTATGCCCTGAAGCTGCTGCAAAGTGAAGGCGTGCTCACGATTGCTTCCACCGGCAAAGATCCCGCGACGGGAAAGCTTGTGACACACCAGTACCGGGTGGAAGGACCGGTGATGATCTTCCTGACGACGACGGCGATCCAGCTTGACGAGGAGCTTCTGAACCGCTGCCTGGTTCTCACGGTGAACGAAGACCGGAGCCAGACGCAGGCGATTCACCGTCAGCAGCGGGAGCAGCAGACGATCGAAGGCCTGCTTGCCAGGCGCGACCGCACCGAGACGCTCAGGCTCCACCGCAACGCCCAGCGCCTCCTGAAGCCGGTCTTTGTCGCAAATCCTTACGCCCGGGAACTGACGTTCCTCGACAGTCAGACCCGGACACGCCGCGACCACGTGAAGTATCTCACTCTGATTCGAAGCATCGCCCTGCTTCACCAGTACCAGCGGCCGGTAAAGACGACCGAG
>Ga0316628_100003248_pt1 | contig 12466 bp, 18 predicted proteins | sample OWC_Aug_M2_C1_D5_FD_207648 | JGI IMG/M metagenome (GOLD analysis project Ga0316628, IMG submission 207648) | Wetland soil microbial communities from Old Woman Creek delta, Ohio, United States - OWC_Aug_M2_C1_D5_C | ecosystem: Environmental > Terrestrial > Soil > Wetlands | place: USA: Ohio...
CGAAATCCATCGTGGAAACGACGACGACCAGCGCGACGATGACGACGACCAGCGCGATCGCACCGTATTTGATCCAGCGCATCAGCGTTCTCCCGTCAATTCGCGAACCAGGGCGGGGATATCCTCGAAACGCGCGACCACGCGGTGCGCTCCCGCCGCCGTGAGCTCGTGCGCGTCGTGCACGCCCCAGCTTACACCCACCGCTGCGGTGCGCGCATTTCGCGCCATCTCGATGTCGTAGGTGGTGTCGCCCACCATCACGGTCTGATGCGGCTCCACCCCTGCCTCCCCCATCGCCTGGTTGAGCAGAAACGGGTTGGGCTTGCCTGGCCCGTGGTCGACCGTTTTCACGGTGAGAAAGCGGTGGGCGATGCCGCACTCGGTCAAAATATCGTGCACGCGATGGCTGCCACGGCTGGTGACGATCGCCAGCAGTGTGCCCGCATCGCCAAGCTCGGCGAGCGCCTCGCAGGCGCCGGGAAAGATCGGCTCGCGGCGCGGCGGCGCGCTGCGCCGTCCGGACATCACCTCTTCGTAATAGGCGCGGATCATCCCCAGCTCGCGCTCGCCCGAGCCCGGCAGAAGCACCTGGAGCGAACGATCCCACGGCAGCCCGATGACGCGCCGCGCCTGCGCCGGATCGAGGGCGGGGAAGCCGCAGGCGTTCCAGCATGCGGTGATGCCCTCGACGATGGATGACGCGCTGTCGATCAGCGTGCCGTCGAGATCGAATACGGCGAAGCGCAGACGGTCGGTCACGGAATTTCGAATCCCAGAAAACGCCAGGTTTCCTGCATGAAGTCAGGCAGCGGCGCGGTCACGCGCAGCATCCCTCCCGAGGGATGCGGCATTTCGATGGCGCGGGCATGCAGATGGACGCGGCGTGTCTCGATGCCCTGCAGCATGGCAGTGCGCCCGCCGTACTTGCCATCGCCGAGGATGGGCGTGCCGAGCGCGGCGCAATGCGCGCGCAACTGATGCGTGCGGCCCGTGCGCGGAATGAGCTCGACCCAGGCGGCTTTCTTTCCGGCGTGGTCGATCACCGTGTAATCGGTGATGGCGCGCTTGCCCTCGTCCTCGTCGGCTTCCATCCGCTCGTAACCTTTGCCGCCCGTCTTGGCGAGGGAGAGGTCGATGCGCCCGCGCTGCGGCACCGGCACGCCCACGGTGATCGCCCAATAGGTCTTGAGCGCCTCGCGGCCCTGGAACGCGCGGGCGAGGAAGGCCGTGGCGCGCGCCGTACGCCCGAGCAGGATGATTCCGGACGTGTCGCGGTCGAGCCGGTGCGCGAGGCGCGGCCGCTCCTCCGAACCGAAGCGCAGCGCATCCAGCATCCCATCCAGGTGCCGCGTGGTGCCCGTACCGCCCTGCACCGCGAGCCCGGCCGGCTTGTTGAGTACAAGTACGTCGTCGTCGCGGTGAATCACCAGCGAGCGGGCGAACGCGGCATCCTCGTCGGAGACCGCGCGCTCCTCCTGCTTCGGCGGCGCGGATGTCGCCTGTCCCAACGGGGGCACGCGGATGGTCTGGCCCGGCTCGAGCCGGGCGGAGGCTTTGACCCGCCCGCCATCGACCCGCACCTGGCCGGTGCGCAGCAGCCTTTCCAGCCGTCCATGCGTCAGCTCGGGGTAGTGACGACGGAACCAGCGGTCGAGCCGCAGCTCGGCCTCGTCGTCGGTCACCCGGATCGTGCGGACGCCATCCATCAGGTCAGTATGATACGCATAAGCCGCAGAGCGACAAAGAATCCCGCCACCGATAGCAGGACGGATGCGAGCACGTAGGCGGTCGCCACGCCCCACGCGCTGCGTTCGATCAGCAGGACCGTATCGGTCGAAAAGGCCGAGAACGTCGTGAACCCGCCCATGATCCCGACGAAGAGGAAGGCGCGCATGGCTTCGGACGGCGACCAGCTGTGCACGGCATAGCCGAGCAGCGCTCCCGCTACCGAACAGCCGACTACGTTGACGGTCAACGTCGCGTATATCGATTGCGCGTTCAGGATCGAGACGAACAAAACACCCACGAGATGGCGCAGGGTGGCGCCGATGGCCCCGCCAAGGGCGACGAAAAGAGAAAGTTGCATGGCCGCTCCGCCTTTCATGACCTATGGCGTCGCGACAAAAAACAACCCCTGCCGCGCACGCCGCGTTGCAGGAGTCATCAGCCCTTGTGAGGGCGGTTTCGGGGGAACCCCATCCCCATCCGATGCGGGCGGAACCTAGCCTAGGACTTGGCGTCCCGCAACTTCTTCCAATATTCGAGCCGCTTGACGATCTCGCGCTCGAAGCCGCGCTCCGCCGGCTCGTAGAACTGCTGGCGCGCCATCTCGTCCGGGAAATAGTTCTGGCCGGAGAACGCTTCCTCCGTGCCGTGGTCGTAGACATAGCCTTCGGAATAGCCGAGGTCCTTCATCAGCCGCGTCGGCGCGTTGAGGCTGTGCTTGGGCGGCATCAACGAGCCGGTCTCGCGCGCCGCGCGCATCGCCGCGCCGAACGCCACGTAGGCCGCGTTCGATTTAGGCGCGGTGGCGAGGTAGATCACGACCTGGGCGATGGCAAGCTCGCCCTCCGGCGAGCCGAGACGCTCGTAGGTGTCCCAGCCAGCGAGCGCCTGCACGAGCGCCTGCGGGTCGGCGAGGCCGATGTCCTCCGAGGCGAAGCGCACCAGGCGCCGCGCGATATAGAGCGGGTCCTCGCCGCCCGCCAGCATGCGCGCCAGCCAGTACAGCGCCGCATCCGCGTCCGAACCGCGCAGCGATTTGTGCAGCGCGCTAATGAGGTTGTAATGGCTCTCCTGCTGCTTGTCGTAGAGCGGCGCGCGGCGCTGCACCGCCGCGGCAAGCCCCGCGGTGTCAAGCGGCTGGGCGCCCAACGGCAACACGAACAGCTCTTCCGCGAGGTTCAGCACGTAGCGCCCGTCACCGTCGGCCATGGCGCGGAGCGCCGCGCGCGCCTCGGTATCGAGCGGCAGCTTGCGCTGCTCGACCGCCTCGGCGCGGCGCAACAGCTCCTCGAGTGCGGCGTCGCTCAGACGATGGAGCACGAAGACCTGGCAGCGCGACAGCAAAGCGCCGTTGAGCTCGAAGGACGGGTTCTCGGTGGTGGCGCCGACCAGGATCACGGTGCCGCTTTCGACGTAGGGCAGGAACCCGTCCTGCTGGGCGCGGTTGAAGCGGTGGATCTCATCGACGAACAGCAGCGTGCCCTCGCCCGCCCCGCGCCGCTCCGTGGCGCGATCGAAGACTTTTCGCAAGTCCGCGACACCGGAAAACACCGCCGACAGCGGCTCGAACGCGAGACCGGTGCCGTCCGCCAGCAGCCGCGCAATGGTGGTTTTCCCTGTGCCGGGCGGTCCCCACAGGATCATCGAGGCGAGGCGCTTGGCGGCCACCATGCGGCCGATCGGGCCGTCGGGGCCCAGCAGATGATCCTGGCCCAGCACGTCTGCAAGACGCTGCGGGCGCAGCCGGTCGGCGAGCGGGTGCGGCGCGTTCGCCTCGAACAGGGTCGGCGGGCGGGGCTTCACCGCCATGGAGTTACCCCTCGATGGTCACCGTCATGACGCGCCCGGCACGGCGGATAGCAACCTGCCAGCGCTGCGCGCCTTTCTCCAGCTCCGCCTTGAGGTCCGCCACGTTCGTGATCTTTGCACCGTTGATCTGGACGATGAAATCGCCGGGTTGCAGCCCCACGCGTGCGGCGCCGCTGTTTCCCGAAACTTGAGTAATAACAACGCCCTGCTGGAGCGAATCGAGCTGCATCTCCTCGGCCAATGCCGGCGACATGTTGGCAACCGTGGCGCCGGCAAGCGGCGTGCGGCCGCGGAGCGTCGTCGTCTCGCGCGGCGGGATTTCGGGCGGGGGGGTAAGCTGCAGCGAGAGAAGCTCTTCCTTGCCTTCGCGCAGCACCGTGAGGCTCGCCTCTTCGCCGACCGCAAGGGTGGCGATGCGGAAGCGGAGCGCCTGGATGTCGTCGACCTCCTTGCCGTCGATGCCGACGATCACGTCACCGACCTTGAGCCCGGCGGCTTCCGCCGGCCCGCTGGGGAATGTCTTGGTGACGATCACGCCGATGGGACGCTTAAGCTTGAGGCCCTTGGCGATGTCGGCCGTCACCGTGTCTCCCGACGCGCCAAGCCAGGCGCGCACAACCTTGCCGCCGTGACCCTCCGAAGCGATGACCGTGGCCACCATGTTGGCCGGGATGGCGAAGCCGATGCCGACCGAGCCGCCGGTGCGCGAATAGATGGCCGTGTTGATGCCGACCAGCCGCCCGTCCATGCCGATCAGCGCGCCGCCCGAGTTGCCGGGGTTGATCGCTGCGTCGGTCTGAATGAAGAACGAGTAGTCCGAGACGCCTTCGGCCGTGCGGGCAAGCGCCGAGATGATGCCGCTGGTCACCGTCTGACCGACGCCGAACGGGTTGCCGATGGCGAGCACGATATCGCCAACCTCGAGCTGGTCTGAGTCGCGCAGCGCCACATGGGGAAGCCGCTCGCGCCCGACGTTGATGCGGAGCAGCGCGAGGTCCGTGCGGTCGTCGGTGACGACGATGCGGGCCGGAAATTCCCGGCGGTCGGCCAGAACGACCGTAATTTCGCTCGCCTCGCGGATGACGTGGTTATTGGTCACGATCAGCCCATCGGCGCGCACGATGACGCCCGAGCCGAGGGAATTCTCGATACGCTCGCGCGGAATTCCCTTGAGCACGTCCTCGCCGAAGAAGCGGCGGAAGAAGGGATCGTCGAGAAACGGCGACGGGCGGCGCTGCACGACGCGGCGGGCATAGATATTGACCACCGCCGGCGCGGCCTTCTTTACCAGCGGCGCATAGGAGAACTCGCCCCGCTGCGGGACGACTTTCTGCGGCGCCGGTTTGGGCGCGGGCTTTGCGGTTTGGGCGTGCGCCGCGGGTGCGGCGTATGCGAGGGCGAGCGCGATCAGCGCGAGGCGGGCAAGCTTGCCCCGGAACCTCACTCTTCGGTCTCTGCCGCCTCGGCCTCGGCAGCGGCGACGGGACCTGAGTCCTGCCCCTTGGCCTCGGGATCGCGATCGACCAGCTCGATCAGCGCCATCGGCGCGTCGTCGCCGTGACGGAACCCGGCCTTGAGAACACGGGTGTACCCGCCGTGCCTCGATGCGTAGCGCTCCGCCAGCGTCGTGAACAGTTTCTCGGTGATAGTGCGGTCATGCAGCACGCTCATCGCCTGGCGCCGCGCATGCAGGTTCCCGCGCTTGCCGAGCGTGATCAGCTTCTCGGCGATCGGCCGAAGCTCCTTCGCCTTGGGCAGGGTGGTCTTGATCTGCTCATGCTTGATCAGCGCCACCGCCATGTTGCCGAACATGGCCTTGCGGTGAGAACTGGTGCGGTTGAGCTTGCGGCCCGACAGACCGTGACGCATGGAACGACTCCCCTAACCCTCTCAGTACGGCTCTTCGAGCTTCTTCGCGAGTTCTTCGATGTTTTCCGGCGGCCAGTCCGGGATCTCCATGCCGAGATGCAGCCCCATGTGCGACAGCACCTCCTTGATCTCGTTCAAGGACTTGCGGCCGAAGTTCGGGGTGCGGAGCATCTCCTGCTCGGTCTTCTGCACCAGGTCGCCGATATAGATGATGTTGTCGTTCTTCAGGCAGTTGGCCGAGCGGACGGAGAGCTCAAGCTCGTCGACCTTGCGCAGCAGGTTCTTGTTGAACACCGGCTCGGTCGGAGACTCGATCAGCGCCTGGGCCGTCGGCTCCTCGAAGTTGATGAACAGGTTGAGCTGGTCCTGCAGGATGCGCGCGGCGAGCGCGACCGCGTCCTCCGGCGTGATCGTGCCGTTGGTCTCGATCTCCATGGTCAACTTGTCGTAGTCGGTGACCTGGCCGACGCGGGTGTTGTCCACCTTGTAGGAGACTTTGCGCACCGGCGAATAGACGGCATCGACGGGGATCAACCCGATTGGCGCATCCTCCGCGCGGCTGACGGCGGCGGCGACGTAGCCCTTGCCGTTCTGAACCGTCATCTCCATGGAGATCTTGGCGCCGTCGTCGAGCGTGCAGATCACCACGTCGGGATCGATGATCTCGATGTCGTGGCCCGTCTCGATCATGCCGGCGGTGATCTCGCCCGGGCCGGTGCCGGTCAGCGTCATGCGCTTCGGCCCTTCGCCATGCATGCGCACCGCCATCGATTTGATGTTGAGCACGACGTCGGTCACGTCTTCGCGGACACCGGGAATCGACGAAAATTCATGCAACACGCCGTCGATCTGCACCGCGGTAACGGCCGCACCCTGGAGCGAGGACAGCAGCACGCGGCGCAGCGCGTTGCCGAGCGTGAGCGCGAAGCCGCGCTCGAGCGGCTCGGCGACCACCACCGCCTGGCGGGAAGGGTCGGCGCCGGGAGAGAACTCCAGCTTCGACGGCTTGATCAGGTCTTGCCAATTGCTTTGAATCGTCACGAGGGTGCCCTCTTCGTCCTGTCTGTACGCCGATCGGACGCAACGCGCCCACGGCTGAAATTGAATGTCCGGCGCCTAAACCCTGCGCCGCTTGCGCGGCCGGCAGCCGTTATGCGGTATGGGTGTCACGTCCTTGATCGAGGTGATGGTGAAGCCGACGGTCTGCAGCGCGCGCAGCGCGGATTCGCGCCCCGAGCCCGGACCATTGACCTCGACCTCGAGCGTCTTCATGCCGTGCTCCATCGCCTTGCGCCCGGCGTCCTCCGCCGCCACCTGGGCGGCATAGGGCGTCGACTTACGCGAGCCCTTGAAGCCCTGCGAGCCCGCGGTCGACCAAGCGATCGTGTTGCCCTGGGCGTCGGAGATCGTGATCATCGTATTGTTGAACGTCGCGTTCACGTGCGCGACGCCCGAGGTGATGTTCTTGCGCTCTTTGCGCCTGACGCGCGTCGCGCCCGCCGCGGGTTGTGCCGCCTTTGCCATCGTTGGTTCCTAGCCTCGGTTACTTCTTGGTCGCCGTTGCCTTGCCCGCGATCGGACGGGAGCGGCCCTTGCGCGTGCGCGCGTTGGTGTGAGTGCGCTGACCGCGCACCGGCATCGAACGACGATGGCGCAGCCCGCGATAGCAGCCCAGATCCATCAGACGCTTGATATTCATCGCCACTTCGCGGCGCAGATCGCCCTCGACCTCGAAGTCGCGGTCGATGATCTCGCGGATGCGCAGCATCTCGTCGTCGCCCAACTCGTTGACCCGCCGATCCAACGGCACGTTGGCCTGCGCGCAGATGAGCTTCGCGCTCGTCCGGCCAATGCCGTAGATGTAGGTCAACGCGATGCCGACCTGCTTGTTGGACGGAAGGTTAACGCCCGCTATTCGCGCCACGTCGCCTACTCCCCTGCTTCTTTTTGAAGCTCAATTCGGACAAGGATAACCCCGCCGGTTCCGTTGATCCGCCCAACCCGGCAGGGTTGCTGCGAATATAGAGATTTATCCGTCCCGGTCAACCGCTTAGGCCGCTTTCAACAAGGATTCCAGCTGGTCGGTGACAGCGTCGATCGGCGCCATCCCGTCCACCGACTTGAGCACGCCCCGAGTCCGGTAATAAGGTAAAAGCGGCGCGGTCTGGGCATGGTAGGCCTCCAGCCGGGCCTTCACCGTCTCCGCATTGTCGTCCTTGCGGCGGGTGAACTCGGTCGAGCCGCACTTGTCGCAGACCCCTGCCGTACGGGGCTTCGTCGTCTCATCGTGATACACCGTGCCGCACTTGGCGCAGGAATACCGTCCCGTGATGCGGCGCGTCAGGACCTCGTCGTTGACCTTCATCTCGATCACGGCGTCCAGCTTCAACCCCTTGGATTCCAACATTTTATCCAGTGCCTCGGCCTGGGCGATGGTGCGCGGGAATCCATCCAGGATGAACCCACGGCGCGTATCGGGCTGCGAGATCCGCTCCGCGATCAGCCGCACCATGACGTCGTCAGGCACGAGCTTGCCCGCCTCCATGATCGATTTGGCCTGTTCGCCGATCTCGGTTCCCGCCGCCACCGCCGCGCGCAGCATGTCGCCGGTCGAAAGCTGCACCGCCCCATGGCGGTCTTGGATGCGCTGGGCCTGGGTGCCCTTGCCGGCACCCGGGGGACCCAAAAGAATCAGATTCATCCCCGCCGACCTTTGAGGCGCGACTTGCGGATCAACCCCTCGTACTGGTGTGCGATCAGATGCGATTGCACCTGCGCCATGGTGTCCATGGTGACCGTGACGACGATCAGGAGGCTGGTGCCGCCGAAGTAGAACGGCAGCGAGTACTCTGAGATCAGGATTTCGGGCAGCAGGCACACGCCGACCAAGTAAAGCGCGCCAATCGCAGTCAACCGCGTGAGAACCGTGTCCAGGTATTCGGCCGTGTTCTTGCCCGGGCGGATCCCGGGAATGAACCCCCCGTATTTCTTCAGGTTGTCGGCGGTGTCGACCGGGTTGAACACGACCGCCGTATAGAAGAACGCGAAAAAGATGATCAGCGCCGAATAAAGGATCAGGTGCACCGCCTGGCCGCGGCCGAGGCTGGCCGTGATGTCGATCAGCCACGACGGGCCGTTGTTGCCGATGAAGCTGGTGAAGGTCATCGGCAGAAGCAGCAGCGAGGAGGCGAAGATGGGAGGGATCACGCCCGAAGTATTGAGCTTTAGCGGCAGGTGCGAGCTTTCGCCGCCGAACATCTTGTTGCCCACTTGTCGCTTCGGGTACTGGACCACGATGCGGCGCTGGGCGCGCTCCATGAACACGATGAAGGTGATGACGGCGACGCCAAGGATCAGGAAGCCAATGATGAAGCCGGCCGACATGGCGCCCGTGCGGCCCAATTCCAGCGTGGCGGCCAGCGAGTGCGGCAGGTTGGCGACGATGCCCGCGAAGATGATCAACGAGATGCCGTTTCCGACGCCGCGAGCCGTCACCTGCTCGCCCAGCCACATCAGGAAAATCGTGCCGCTGGTGAGCGAAACCATGGTGGTGAAGCGAAAGAAATAGCCGGGATCGACCACCGCGCTGCCCGCCGATCCTGTCATGCCCTCGAGGCCGACGGCGATGCCCCAGGCCTGGAGCGCGGCAAGGATCACCGTGCCGTAGCGCGTGTATTGGGTGATTTTCTTCCGCCCCGCATCGCCCTCCTTCTTCAGTGCCTCGAAATGCGGTGAGACCGCAGTGAGAAGCTGCATGATGATGGAGGACGAGATGTAGGGCATGATGTTGAGGGCGAAGATGGTCATGCGCCCAAAGGCGCCGCCCGCGAACATGTCGAACATGCCGAGGATGCCGCCCTGCTGGTTCTTGAACACGTCCGCCAGGATATGCGGATCGATTCCGGGCAGCGGGATGTACGTGCCGAGGCGATAGATCACCAGCGCGCCGAGGGTGAACCAGATGCGCTTCTTGAGCTCGGTCGCCTTGGAGAAATGGGCGAGCGAAATATGGGATGCGAGTTGTTCGGCGGCTGACGCCATCCGCGGCTACTCCTTTTCGTCGGCCTTTTCGGCCTTCTCCGGGGCCCGCGCTTTCTTGTTGTGCCGGCGTTTCTTGCTTTCGCGCTCCGGCTTCGGCGGCGGCAGGATTACCGATCCTCCGGCCTTCTCGACAGCAGCCACAGCCGCCGCAGAGGCTCCCGCGGCCTCTAACGTGATCTTGGTCTTGATCTCGCCCTTTGCAAGGAGGCGAAGACCGTCTTTCGGCTTGCCGATCACCCCGGCCGCGCGCAGCACCTCGGCGTTCAGCGTGCCCGAAGGATCGAGCCGCTTGGCCTCGATGGCGTCCTGGATGCGGCCCAGGTTCACTTCCGCATAGGTCTTGCGGAACACGTTGTTGAAGCCGCGCTTGGGCAGGCGCCGTTCTAAGGGCATCTGGCCGCCCTGATAGGTGCCGATGGACACGCCGGTGCGCGCCTTCTGGCCCTTCTCGCCCTTGCCGGAGGTCTTGCCGAGCCCGGAGGACTCGCCACGGCCGAGGCGCTTGCGCGCATGGCGCGCGCCCGGATTATCGCGCAGTTCGTTCAGTCTCATGGCGTCCTCACTCGGCCTTTTCGACCTTCACCAAATGGTGAACCTTGCCGATCTGGCCGCGGATGTCGGGCGTGTCGGTGAACACGCGCGTACGGTGCAACTTGTTGAGCCCGAGCGCGACCAGCGTCTTGCGCTGGGTCGCCGGCCGTCCGATCGGCGAGCCGATCTGGGTCACCTTGATCTTGCCGGCCATCGCCTACTCCCGGCCCTCGGCGCCGCCGGCGGCCGCCTGGCCGTCGCGCCGCCCGATCAACTCGCCCACCTTCTTGCCGCGGCGTGCAGCGACGGCGCGCGGCGAAGTGAGCCGCTTGAGCGCGTCGAAGGTCGCCTTGACCATGTTGTGGGGGTTGGTGGTGCCGACGGACTTGGCCACCACGTCGGCCACGCCCACGGTCTCGAACACCGCACGCATCGGGCCGCCGGCGATGATGCCGGTGCCGGTGGGCGCGGCGCGCAATACGACGCGCCCGGCGCCGAAATGCCCCTGCACATCGTGGTGCAGGGTTCGGCCCTCGCGCAACGGCACCCGGATCATGTTGCGCTTCGCCTGTTCCGTCGCCTTGCGGATCGCTTCCGGCACCTCGCGCGCCTTGCCGGCGCCGTAGCCGACGCGGCCTTTCTGGTCGCCGACGACGACGAGCGCGCCAAAGCCGAAGCGACGGCCGCCCTTCACCACCTTCGCGACGCGGTTGATCGAAACGAGCTTATCGACCAACTCCCCGTCTTCACGGTCGTCGGACCGGTCGCGCTCGCGTCTTTCCCTCGGTCGTCTGCCCATATTGGCTTCCCGTTAAAATGCCAGGCCGCCGGCACGAGCCGCTTCGGCCAGCGCCTTGATGCGCCCGTGATAGAGGTACGGTCCGCGATCGAACACGACCTCTTTGATGCCCTTGGCCTGCGCCCGCTCGGCGAGCAGCGCACCCACCGCCGTGGCGGCGTCCTTGTTGCCGCCCGACTTCACCTTGGCGCGCATGTCCTTTTCCAGCGACGAGGCGGCCGCGATGGTGGCGCCGTTGGCGTCGTCGATGAGCTGCGCATAGATGTGCTTGTGCGACCGGAACACCGAGAGTCGCACGCGGCCGTGCGCCTTCTTGCGGATCGAAAACCGGACGCGGAACTTGCGCCGCTGGCGGAGTTTCTTCGCCCTCAACATTACTTCTTCTTGCCTTCCTTGCGGATGATGAACTCGCCCGTATAGCGGATGCCCTTGCCCTTGTACGGCTCCGGCTTGCGGAACGCGCGAATCACCGCCGCGGTCTGGCCGACGCGCTGGCGATCGGCGCCCGCAATCTCGATCACGGTGGGCTGCGGTGTCTTGATCTCGATGCCCTGAGGGATTGGATAGCGCACCTCATGGCTGAAGCCGAGCTGGAGGACCAGCGTCTTGTTGCCCTCGACCGCGGCACGATAGCCGACGCCCTGAATCTCTAGGCGCTTGTTGAACCCATCGGCAACGCCCTTGACCATGTTATTGATGTTCGCGCGCGAAGTGCCCCACAAGGTGCGCGCGCGCTTGGAGCCACTGCGCGGGCTGACCGTGATCAGGTTGCCTTCCTGCTTCACGTCGACGTCATCGGACAGATCGAGCGACAGCTCGCCCTTCTTGCCTTTCGCGATGAGGTGACGCCCCGCGATCTGGACGGTGACGCCCTGCGGAACAGCCACGGGATACTTGCCGACGCGCGACATGGTCCCTCCTAAACCACCTGGCAGAGGACTTCGCCGCCGACATTGGCGGCGCGGGCCTCGGCGTCGGACATGACGCCCTGCGGAGTCGACAGGATCGAGATACCGAGCCCGTTGTAGACCCGCGGCAGGTCCTTGATCTTGGCGTAAACGCGACGGCCAGGCTTGGACACGCGCGTGATCTCGCGGATCACGCCGGCACCGTCGTGATACTTCAGCTCGATGCGGATCTCGGCAATGCCAGGCGAGACTTCCGCGGTTTCGAAGCCGCGGATATAGCCCTCGCGCTCCAGAACCGTGAGCACGTTGGCGCGCAGGCGCGACGCAGGGCTCTTGATGGTCGAGAGCTTCGCCCGCTGACCGTTGCGGATGCGGGTCAGCATATCGCCGAGCGGATCGGAAATGCTCATTTCCCCTCCGCTACCAGCTCGACTTCACCATGCCGGGGATCTGGCCCGAGGAGGCAAAATCACGCAGCACGATGCGGCACATCTTGAACTTGCGGTACACCCCGCGCGGCCGCCCGGTCAGCTCGCAGCGGTTGCGGATACGCACGGGCGAGGCATTGCGCGGCAGCTCGGCGAGCTTCAAGCGCGCAGCGAACCGCTCCTCGGCCGGCTTGGAGCGGTCGTCGGCGATAGCCTTCAGCCGCGCCCTGCGCGCGGAGAACCGCTTCGCCATCTTTATGCGCTTCTTGTTGCGCTCGACTGCACTCGTCTTCGCCATTCGGTCTTCCTCCTCGCCGTCCGCTAGCTCGCGAACGGCATGTCGAATGCCTTCAAAA
>Ga0316628_100003249_pt1 | contig 12465 bp, 12 predicted proteins | sample OWC_Aug_M2_C1_D5_FD_207648 | JGI IMG/M metagenome (GOLD analysis project Ga0316628, IMG submission 207648) | Wetland soil microbial communities from Old Woman Creek delta, Ohio, United States - OWC_Aug_M2_C1_D5_C | ecosystem: Environmental > Terrestrial > Soil > Wetlands | place: USA: Ohio...
GCCTCGCGCTGTGCGGAGACATCGTCCTTGCGGCGAAGTCGGCCTCGTTCGTGCAGCTGTTCGCGCCGAAGCTCGGCTTGATGCCCGACCTCGGCGGCTCGTTCCACTTGCCGCGATCGATCGGAACGGCTCGCGCGAAGGGACTCTCGATGCTCGGTGAGCCGCTGTCGGCCGCTGACGCGGCCGCGTGGGGGCTGATCTGGGCCTGCGTCGACGACGCCGGCTTGCACGCCGAAGCCGAACGGATCGCCGCACGGCTCGCCGCCGGGCCGACCCAGGCCTATCGGCGCATCAAGGCGGCATTCAACACCGAGCCGCCGAATACGCTCGACGAACAATTGACGCTGGAGGCAAGGCTGCAGGCGGAGCTCGCCGACACGGAGGATTTCGCCGAAGGCTTGCGCGCGTTTCGCGACAAGCGCGCGCCTCGATTCGGCGGACGCTGACGCTCAGCGGCGCTTGCCGATCTTCCCGCAGTCCCCGCAACTCCCGCATCCGCCGCTCCCGGGATGCGCGGCCGCGTCCCGCAGGCGCTCCGCGAGGCGGCGCAGCCCGAAGACCGCCGACAGTCGCGCGGCCGCCGCGACGAGCAGCCTGCGCCACGAGCGTGGGCCGAGGGCGAACGACGCATACGCCATGCTTGCGCACAGCGCGAATCCCACGAGCAAGTGGTTGAGGAAGCCGTTCATTGCACGATTTTCGACGCTGTCTAGCCGCTCCTCAACTCATGAACAGCAACGCGCCCCGGTAGGTGATCCAGGATCCCGCGTAGGCCATCGCGAACAGGTAGCCCGCCATGATGAGCGGATACCGCCAGGAATTGGTTTCGCGTTTCACCGTCGCCAATGTCGACAGGCATTGCGGCGCGAACACGTACCAGACGAGCAGGGACAGCGCGGTCGGCAGGCTCCAAGACCGTGCGATCAACGGCGTCAGCGCGGCGCTGACGTCGTTGCCCGTGGCCGACAATGCGTAGACCGTGCCCAGGGCCCCGACGGCGACCTCGCGGGCCGCGAGCCCCGGTACGAGCGCGATCGAGATCTGCCAGTTGAATCCGATCGGCTTGAACACGACGGCGAGCGCGGCGCCCAGATGTCCGGCGATGCTGTATTGGATCGCGGGACCCGTGGCTCCGGGCGGCGGCGCGGGGTACGAGCTCAACGCCCAGAGAATGACCATCAAGGCCAGGATGATCGTGCCCACGCGCGTCAGGAAAATCTCGACTCGTTGCCATAGGCCGATCGCCAGGTTGCGCAGGTTCGGCAGGTGGTATGCCGGCAACTCCAGCAGCAAGGTGTGGTATCGGCCGCTGCGGCCGGTGCGCTTCAACACGTATGCGACCGCCATTGCGCTGACGACGCCGGCGACGTACAAGGCGAACAGCACCAATCCCTGAAGCTGCATTCCTCCCCAGACGGAGCGGTGAGGGATGAATGCGCCGATGATCAACGCGTATACCGGCAAGCGCGCCGAACAGGTCATCAACGGCGCGATCATGATCGTCGCCAGCCGATCGCGCGCGCTTTGGATCGTGCGCGTCGCCATGATGCCGGGAATCGCGCACGCGAACGAGGAAAGCAGCGGTATGAACGCGCGCCCGGATAGACCGACGCTGCCCATCACGCGATCGAGCAGAAACGCGGCGCGCGGCAGATAGCCGGAATCCTCGAGAACCAGGATGAAGAAGAACAAGATCATGATTTGCGGCAGGAACACCAGCACGCTGCCGACGCCGGCCAATACGCCGCTGATCAACAGATCCTTGAACAAGCCGGACGGCAACGCGCTGTCGAGCCAGTAACCCGCCGCGGTGACGGCCGATTTGATCGCATCCATCGGCCATTGCGCCCACGCGAACACCGCTTGGAACACGAAGAACAGGACCACCGCGAGGATCAGCGGTCCGAGAAGCGGGTGCAGGACGATCGCATCGATGCGGTCGCTCAAAGTCAGGCCGTCGAGACGGTCCCCGCCGACGGCGGCGAGAATTCGGCGCACCTCGGCGTGGTCGAGCTCGATCTCGCCGGTCGTGGGCTTGCGCCAGACCACGGCCGCTTGCGCGGCGGGCGCCGGCACCGCGACGCGGTCCAGCAGCTCGACCAACGAACGCACGCCGCTCGGCTTGACGCCGACGGTCTCGACGACGGGCACGCCCAGCTCGCGCGAAAGCCTTGCCGCGTCGATCGTGATCCCCTTGCGGCGCGCGATGTCGATCATGTTGAGCGCGATGACCATCGGCAGGCCGAGCCGCTTCAAGCCGAGGACCAGCCGCAGGTTCTGGCGCAAATTCGTCGCATCGGTCACGCAGACGACGAAGTCCGGCCGCGCCTCGCCGGCTCGCCGGCCGAACAGCACGTCCGCGGTGACTTGCTCGTCCGGCGTCAGCGGATCGAGGCTGTACGCGCCCGGCAAATCGAGGATACGCACCCGGCGCCCGGACGGCGTCGTCAAGGATCCCTCCTTGCGTTCGACGGTGACGCCCGCGTAATTGGCGACCTTTTGCCGGCTGCCGGTCAGGACGTTGAACAGCGCGGTCTTACCGCAATTCGGATTGCCGACCAACGCGATGACGGGACTCGCAGCGGCACTCGACTGGACATTCATGGAGTCACACGACCGGCATCGACTCCGGACGAACGCGAATGCACGCGGCCTCGAACAGCCGCAGCGCGAAGGTTCCGGTGCCGACGCGCACCGCGATCGGCTCACGCGCGAGAAATCCGCGCGCGACGATGCGCACAAACTCGCCGGGCAGGAAGCCCAGTTCCGCGAGACGCTGCCCGAGTTCCGGAGGCGCAGCGCAAGCCGCGGCGCAGACCGATACGACGCGCGCCGCGGTGCCGGGCGGAAGATCCGCGAGCCCGACTTCCGCGGGTATCTGCAAATGTTCGGAACGCATGATGTCCATAGACGCGATTCTATATGCGAATCGTTCCCATTACTATTAAGTACGATATGCTGCGGTGCGCAATAACGAATTGGCGCCCGCACACAATATAAACCGGCGCGACGATCGCCGGTAGCCGGCCGCGGCCGCCGCCGGTGCCCCGTATCGAGTCCGGGGTCGGCCGCCGTTCCTGCTAATCTTGCGCCAAGAGCAATGCCATGAGGACCGTCAATGCCAACGATTTTCGAACAGATCATCGCCGGGGATCTGCCGGCGAACATCGTATTCCGCGACGAGCGGGTGATCGCGTTCTCGGACATCAGGCCCGCGGCGCCGGTACACATCCTGATCGTTCCGAACAAGGCGATCGCGACCGTCAATGACATTGCCGACGAGGACGTGACGCTCATCGGCCACATGGTTCTCGTGGCGCGGGACCTCGCGAAGCAACAGGGGATCGCCGAGAGCGGCTACCGCTTGATCGTCAATTGCAACGCGCACGGCGGCCAGGAGGTCTACCACCTGCATTTGCATTTGCTGGGCGGACGACCGCTCGGGCCGATGGTGCAACGCGCGTGAGCCAGTGGCCCGCGCCGTCGGCCTGTGTGTCCGCTGGAAAAACAATAAAGGATCAAGCGCAATAAAGGATCAGGCGATGAAGAAAAAGAATGTGGCGGTAAAGCGAAAAAGAAGACCCTCCTCGTCGACGAATACAGCGCCGAAACGCGCCGCGCCGAAGCGCGCCGCCCCGAAGCGCGCTGCGGCGGTACGCACCGCCCCGGCCCCCGATCAAGTACGGCGCCGGCAGCTGTATCCGCCGATCGAGCCGTTCCGGCACGGCTATTTGCGGGTCTCGGACATTCACGAAATCTATTTCGAAGAGTGCGGCAACCCGGCCGGCAAGCCCGCCGTGTTCCTGCACGGCGGGCCCGGAGCAGGGTCGGACAAGCGCGCACGTCAGTTTTTCGATCCGCAACACTATCGCATCGTCGTCTTCGATCAGCGCGGCTGCGGCCGCAGCCGGCCGAGCGCGAACCTCGTCGAGAATACGACATGGCATCTCGTCGCGGACATCGAGCGGCTGCGCAGGCACCTCGGCATCGAGCGCTGGCTCGTGTTCGGCGGCTCGTGGGGCAGCACGCTCGCGCTCGCGTATGCCGAGACCCATCCGGAACGCGTGACCGAACTCGTGTTGCGCGGCATCTTCATGTTGCGATACGCCGAAATCCGCTGGATGTACCAATATGGAGCCTCGGCGATATTCCCGGACCGTTGGGAGGATTATCGCGACGCGATACCGGCAGACGAACGCGACGACTTCCTGAGCGCATACCATAAGCGCCTCACCGGCAGCGACCAGCGCGCCGCGCTCGCCGCCGCGCGCGCATGGTCCGTCTGGGAGGCTGCGACGAGTTTCCTGCAAAGCAACGCCGACAACATCGCGCGCTGGGCCGAGCCCGAGTTCGCGCTCGCCGTGGCCCGCATCGAATGCCATTACTTCGTCAATCGTGGCTTCATGCGCAGCGAAACGCAATTGCTCGACGACGTTTCCAGGATCCGCCACATCCCGGCGACGATCGTCCAGGGGCGCTACGACGTCGTTTGCCCCGCGACGAGCGCCTGGGACCTGCATCGCGCATGGCCGGAGGCGGACCTCAAGATGGTGCCCGACGCGGGCCATTCGGCGTTCGAACCCGGCTGCGCCGATGAATTGGTGCGGGCGACGGATCGCTACAGGAGCCGCTGAGGACCCGCATGTCCGTCCTCGCCGCCATGGGCCTTGCGCGCGCCGAAGACGCGCGGCAGATCGCCGAAATGTCGCGAGACCTGATCGAACACGGACTCGCATGGTCCTGGACGCCGGCGCGCGTGCAGCGCTCCATCTGCGGCAGCGACTCGACGGTCGTCGTCGCGCGGCGCGACGCGCGCATCGCCGCGTTCGCAATCATGCATTTGGGCGACGACGCCGCGCATTTGAACCTGCTCGCCGTGCACCCGACTTGCCGCCGACGAGGTCTCGCGTCGAAGTTGATCGAGTGGCTGCACGCGACCGCGGTCGAGGCCGGCGTTTTCCGCATCAATCTCGAACTGCGCGCCCACAACGTCGCGGGACGCGCGTTTTACGAGAAGCTCGGCTTTCGCGAGATCGGCATCGCGCCGGGCTATTATCAAGGACGCGAAACGGCGCAGCGGATGTCGAAATTCCTGGCGAGCGGTATATCCGGCGACGGCTTTCAGGACTCGTGGACCAGGCGATAATGCTCGACCGCCGGCGGCTGTTCGAAGAACGGCCCGACCCGCGCGCGCCATGCAGGAAACGCCGGTGATCCGCGAAATCCGATCGTGTGATCCTCGAGCGTTCGCCAGCGGATCATCAGCACGTAACGGTTCGGCGTCTCGATCGAACGGCGCAGTTCGTGCGAGACGTAGCCGCTGCTCGCCGCGACGATTCCCGCCGCGGTCGGGAACACTGCCTCGAATTCGGCCTCTTGGCCCTGCCGAATGACCAATTGTGCGATCTCGACGATCATCGTTGACGCTCCTGCATCGACAGCCCCATATGAACGGACGCAGCGGCGCGGGCTCAATACGTGACCGTCACCATGATGGTGTCGCTGTAAATTCCCGGGCCCGCGGCCTGATTGGCGGCGTTATCCGGCAGCATACCGTAAACGATCAGACTGACGGGTCGCGTCGGGCCGCGTCCCCTGCCCGTGCGAACTCGCGATCCCGCCGTGCCGTCGGCCCAAACGGCCGTGTGCGCGCGGGTCGTGTAGAGGTTGTATTGCAGCCTGCCGGCGCCGTTCGCGAGGAGGCGCCGGGCGACGCTCGCTCCCGGCGTCGTGCCTAGCCCGAGCGCCACCCGAAACGCCGTTCTGCGCGAGCACACCACGTTGACGCGCGTGGTGCCGGTCAGAGGGCCGGTCGTGGGCATGTAGGTGCCGAATGCGAGGCCCGCGGCGCTCACGCGGCAGGTCGCCGCGACGGTCGCAGTGACGGGCAGCGTCGTCGGCGCCGTACCGGCCGCGGCCGCGGCGGCCGCGACTAGCGCGGCGCCGGCCGCTATCGCAACGGGAACGATGCGCATCGCTCGAGTCCTTCGTTTCCAAGTGGCGCGTCAATTGCGCTCCGTCTCGCGGACTCTGGCGAAACCGCCGGATTATGTCCGTGAGCGAAGTCGCAAGTTCAAGGCGCGGCGCACTCATCGTACGCGCGAACCAGCGTGCCGAGGATCTCGTTCAGGGCCGGCCCGAACGTCGGGTCGCACCAGATTCGATATGTCCGCTCACCTGCCGTCTCGTATGGCGCAACGACGACCGCGATGCCGGCCATCAGCGTCATGATGATTGGCTTGGCGTCCGTGTCGAGGGCCGCAAAATCGATCGCCGCGATCTCGGCGAGCATTTCGTCGGCGCGGGCGCCGGCGAGTCGCAGTTCCCAGTCTTCACGCGGCACGGGATAGACGCCGGGCGGTCCGGCGCGAAGCTGAGCGCGCAGCGTCGCGAGCGCCTCGTCGGCCGCGTCCGTGTCGAGGAAGAATTCCGCCGCCCCGAGCCGCACGATCGACCAGGAATTCGCCCCTGCGCGCCAGGTATTGGGAACTTGAGGAACCGCAACGCCCAGGGCGGCGAGCCATGCTTGTGCGCGCGGCCCCTTGAGTCCCAGAAGCGCCCGGCCGCGAACGAGTTCGAGTCGCGGTGCGCTCATGGGCAGCGCCCGGTCTGGCGCAGATTTGGCGGATCGTAGAACGGCTTCGGCACGACGCGCGCGGCGGCGAGTCCGCCTCCGGTCAAACGAATCGACAGCATCCGGCCGGGCGTCGCGAGCGGCGGCGCCACCATCGCGAGCCCGATGATCTTGCCCAAGGTCCGCGAATGCGCGATGCTCGTGACGCGGCCGGCGATGCCGCCGCCGTCGATGATCAAATGGGACTCTTTCGGCATTTCGCCGCAGGCGTCGACTTCGATGCCGACGAGCAATTGACGCGGCCCGCGCGCGCGCAGGATTTTCAGGCTTCGCTGGCCGACGAAGAAGGGCTTCTCCATGTTCACGGCCCAGCCCGCGTCGGCCTCGAACGGATCGGTGAGGCCGTCCGTGTCCTGGCCGATGATGAAGTGCCCTTTCTCCAGCCGCAGCGCGCGCTGCGCCTCGACGCCGAACGGGCGCAATCCATGCGATTTCCCCGCCTCGTGCGCCGCGCGCCATGCGGCGCCCGCGCATGTGGCGGGCAGATGCACTTCGAACGCGAGTTCGCCGACGAATCCCGACCGCAACACGATCGCCTCATGGCCGCCGACGGTTCCGACGCGCGCGCCCAGATGCGGAAAGCCGCTCTCCCCCAGGTCGAGGTCGGTCAACGCCCCGAGAACCTCCCGGCTCGAAGGGCCTGCGATATTGAACGCCGCGCGGTGCCCCGTCAGGTTCACGAGGCCGCAATCGAAGCCCCACAGGGAGTTGAGTCGCGACAACTCGCGGAACACGATCGCCGAACCGCTGGTCGTCGTCGTGAAATAGAACCGCTCGGACCCCAAGCGCGCGATGACGCCGTCGTCGACGATGACGCCGCTTTCATCGAGCATCAATGCGTACCGGCTCGTGCCGGCGCGCAAATTGGAGTACGTGCCGGCATACGCCCGGTCGAGGAATTCCGCGGCCTGGGGACCGTGAACCTCGATCTTGCCGAGCGTGCCCAAGTCGATGACGCCGACGCGATTGCGCACCGTTTCGACCTCGCGCGCGATGCTCTCGGCACGACCCTCACCGGCGACCGCGTAATACTCCGGCCGACGCCAGGCGCCGGCGGACATCCAAACGGCGCCATGCGCCGCATGCAGGGTGTCGAGCGGGGTGCGCCGTTCGACGTGAAAATTCCTGCCGGCGAGCAGCTTCAACGGCACCGGGTGATACATGGGTCGCGCCGTCGTCAGGCCGAGATCATCGACGCGCATGCCGCGCGCGCGCGCGAGCACGCGCAGCGCATGCATGTTGGAATGCTTGCCCTGTGACGGCCCCATGCCGACCGTGCTGTAGCGCTTCATGAGCTCGCTCGAATCGAACCCCTCTTGCGCCGCATTCACCAAATCCTCGACCTGCAGGTCCTCGTCGAAGTCGACGAAATTCTTCCCCGACGGATGATCGATGATCGGGAACGGGTGCGAGGGGCGGCGTTCCGGGGGCGCGGGCGGCTCTCGCCGCGCGGATCCGCATCCGGCGTGCGCCGCGGCCGCGGCGCCCGCGTTACGGCCGTCGTCGCAGCGCGCGGCAAATTCGTAGACGCCGTTCGCGCGGCCGGCGGCGAACACCCCGGGCGGCAAGCGGGCGGGAACGAACGCTTGAATCTCATCGCGGAATTCCAGCCGGCCGCCGGCTTGCGACAACAACTGCGACGCCGATGCCCAGCCGACGCTCGACAGCACGGCATCGCAGTCGATGCGGCGCACCGCAGAGAGGTCGAGCCGGCCGGACAGGTCGAACGGCGCGAAGCTGAGCGCGCACACCGCTCCGTCGGGTCCGCGGATCGCCTCGTAGGGCGCATGCGCGTGGACGATCTGCACACCTTGCCGCGCGCACTGCCCGGACAAGGCTTCGACTTCGCCGCCGGCACGCAGATCGATGACCGCGGCCACCGCGATCCCTCGCGCGAGCAGCGCGATACAAGCCGCGTATGCCTCCAAATTCGCGGCGACGATCACGACGCGGCGGCCCGGCGCGACGCCGTAGCAATTCGCGAGTCGCAGCGCGCCGGATGCCTGCATCACCCCCGGAAGATCGTTGTTGCGGAACACGGCCGGCTGCTCGATCGCACCGGTCGCGAACACGACCGCGCGCGCGCGCATCTTCGTCAAGCGCGCCGCTTCGGCGAGCGCGACCCAGTGGTCGGCGTAGTATCCGACCGCCACGGTTCGCGTCAGCACCGTGATCCGCGCTTGCGCGAGCACGGCGTCGACCGACGCGGCCGCGGCATCGCCGTCCGCACCGAGGACCGCGCCGCCGCCGAGCCGCGGCCACTCGTCGGCGAGCGTCACCTTCGCACCGGCGCGGGCCGCGGCGAGCGCCGCGGCCAATCCGCTCGCCCCCGCACCGATCACGAGAACGTCGCAAAAGCCGAAACGTTTGGCGGTCTCGCCACGCGGCGCGCGCAGATCGACTTCGCCGAGACCGGTCAGCTTGCGAAACATCCGCTCCCAGAACGGGAACAAGGCCTTGGTATGAAACGCCTTGTAGTAAAACCCGACCGGCAACAGCCGACCGAAGCGATCCAGTATCCGCGCCTTGTCCCGCGCCAGGCCGCCGAACGTGTTGACGGCCGTGATCGTCATGCCCGCAGCGAGCGGCGTCACGTCGCCGCGCACGTTGGGCACGCCGTCGACTTGAAAGAACGCGTTGCTGTCGTGGTTCGCGAACGACGCAATGCCGCGCGGCCGGTGGTACTTGAAGCTGCGCCCGAGATAAGCGACCCCGGCGGCGGCGAGCGCCGAGGAAATCGTGTCGCCGGCGTATCCGCGGTATTCGCGTCCTTCGAACGTGAAGCGCAAGATCGCGGAGCGATCGATCCACTCGCCGCGCCGTCCATCGAGGCGGTACATCACGATCGGGGCTCGGAAGCGCCCAGCGCGCCGCGCGCCGCCTCTGCGGGCATGGTTTCCAGAATCACGTCCGCCGCGGTGTCGCGCAGCGCGATGAACCAATGGCCGGACGGCGTATGGCACCACCATTCGTACTTCCGCCCCGGCGACCCCGAGCGGTTGAACACGTAGTCGGACCATTCAGCATCGCTGCAGGCGGCCGGATCCGGCATCTGGCGCACTTCGCCGCCGTAGAAGAACTCGGCTGCGGGGCGCGCGCCGTTCAAAGGACAAACGATCAATTTCATGGGTCTCGTCCGCTCAATGGCCGACCGAAGCTGCGCCCTTTTCGCCGGTGAGCCGGAAGCGCGAAAAGCGGTCGAGCGAAAATCCCTCGATCAGCGGGTGGTTATTGCCGGTCGCAACGGTATGGCTCATCGTCTTCCCGCATACCGGCGTCGCCTTGAATCCCCAGGTTCCCCACCCAGCATCGATGAAGAACCCCTCGACGGGCGTGGTTCCCATGATCGGCGCGAAATCCGGCGTCATATCCGCAAGGCCCGCCCACTGCCGATTCACCTTCACTTCGCTCAAGAAGGGGAACATGTCGAGCATGTGCGCCGCCAGACCTTCGGCGAAATCCAACGTCGAGCGCGTCTGGTGGAGCTCGTAGGGGTCGAGCGAGGCGCCCATGACGAGTTCGCCGCGAGCGGTCTGTGAGACGTAGACATGCAACGAGCCGGAGACGAGGATGGGATCGAGCCAGGGCTTCAACGGCTCCGACACCATCGCCTGCAGCGGGTGGATGTAGATCGGCGAGCGCAGGCCGACCATGTCGAGCAATCGCGGCGTGAACCCCGCGACCGCGCACAACACCCGCGGCGTCGAAATCGCGCCGCGCGTCGTCTCGACGCCGGCGACCCGGCCGCCCTTCACCTGGATGCCCGTCACCTCGGTTTGTTGGTGGATCTCGACGCCGCGGCGATCGGCTCCGCGTCCGTAACCCCAGGCCACCGCGTCGTGCCGCGCGATCGCGCCCGGTTCGTGATAGAGAGCGCCCTGAATCGGCGCGTGGCCGCCGCACTGCAGGTCCAGCATCGGAATGAAGCGCCGCACGAAATCGGCGTCGACGACTTCGGAGCGCACGCCGAAATGCTTGTTGACTTCGGCGCGCCAACGCATCGTGCGCATCGCCGAATCCGTATGGGCGAGCGTGAAGTGGCCGCGCGTCGAATAAAAGAGGTTCAGATCGAATTCCGCGGACAAGTCCTGCCACAGGCGCACGCTCTCGTCGTAGAACCCGACGCCTTCCGGCGTCAGGTAATTCGAGCGGATGATCGTCGTGTTGCGGCCCGTGTTGCCGCCGCCGATATAGCCCTTCTCGAACACGGCCACGTCGCGCATGCCGTGGTCGCGCGCAAGGTAATACGCGGCGGCCAGGCCGTGGCCGCCCGCGCCGATGATCACGGCGTCGTAAGCGTCCTTCAATTTCTCGTGGTGCGTGAACATCCGTGGTTCCGGATGCTTGCGATGCAGGGCGAAACGCAGCAATCGATGGGGCATGAGCGTGGATATTACACCGCGGACGACCCGCCGGCGCCGGCCGCGGCGGCCGGCACGCAACGACTGGAGAAATCTCGTATGATCCGCGCAGGGAAGAGGACAAGGGAGAATCCCTCTGGCTACCGAGAAGACCGGCGGCTCAGCCGACCAGGACAACGCGCAATTGCGCGCGCTGGGTTATGAAACGCGTTTCGACCGGACGATGTCCAAATGGGAGAATTTCTCACTGGGATTCACCTACTTGTCCCCGGTCGTCGGCGTCTACACGATATTCGCGAGTGCCTTCGCGGCGGGCGGACCGCCGATGTGGTGGACCTACATCTTGGTCGGGCTCGGCCAACTGATGGTCTGTCTCGTTTTCGGCGAAATCGTCTCGCAGTTCCCGATCTCCGGCGGCTTGTATCCATGGGCGCGGCGCCTCGTCGGCAAGCGCTGGGCCTGGATGGCCGGCTGGGTGTACGCGTGGGCCTTGTGCTGCACGATGGCCGGAGTCGCGATGGGCGCCGCGCCGTTCCTCGCGCAGCTGGTGGGCCTCGGCGGCACGCCGCTCGCGACGACGGCCATCGCGCTCGTGTTGATCGCGACGACGACCTTGCTGAATTTGAGCGGCACCCGTCTGCTCGCGCGAGTCGCGATGTTCGGCTTCGTTTGCGAACTGGTGGGGGCGATCGCCGTCGGCGGCTATCTGCTGCTGTTCGCGCGCCATCAACCATTGAAGGTCCTTCTCGACACGTCGTTCGTGCGCACGAACGGCAGCTACTGGCCCGCGTTTCTCGCCTCGTCGCTCGCGGCGATGTTCTGCTATTACGGGTTCGAGGCCTGCGGCGACGTCGCCGAAGAGACGCCGAATGCGAGCCGCACGATCCCGAAGGCCATGCGCATGACGATCTACATCGGCGGCGCCGCCGCCACCTGGATCTGCCTCGCGTTCGTGCTCGCGATTCCGGATATCGGCGCCGCGATCTCGGGCAGCGACAAGGACCCGATCGCGACGCTGCTGCGAGCGGCGATGGGCGAAGCCGGATTCCGCGCGGTCGTCGCGGTCGTCCTCGTGTCCTTCGTTTCCTGCCTTCTGAGCCTGCAGGCCGCGGCCAGCCGCCTTGTTTACGCGTATGCCCGCGACCAGATGATCGTCGGCAGCAAGTTCCTGTCGCGCTTTTCGCCGGGCCACCACGTGCCGTCGAACGCGCTCGTCGTCATGGGCGCGATCCCGGCCGCGATCGCGCTCTCGGCGCTCTGGCTTGAGGATGCGATCGCGACGATCATCAGCTTCGCGGCGATCGGCATTTATATAGCGTTCCAAATGATCGTCCTCGCGGCTCTCTTCGCCCGTGCGAAGGGATGGCGGCCCGCGGGCCCGTTCACGCTGCGCAACCGGGGCTGGCTCGTCAATATTCTCGCCCTTGCCTACGGGATCGGCGCGATCGTCAACATTCTCTGGCCGCGCAA
>Ga0316628_100003250_pt1 | contig 12465 bp, 9 predicted proteins | sample OWC_Aug_M2_C1_D5_FD_207648 | JGI IMG/M metagenome (GOLD analysis project Ga0316628, IMG submission 207648) | Wetland soil microbial communities from Old Woman Creek delta, Ohio, United States - OWC_Aug_M2_C1_D5_C | ecosystem: Environmental > Terrestrial > Soil > Wetlands | place: USA: Ohio...
AAAGCGGGATCGGAGCGGACCTGCTGCACGGTCGCGCGGGAGTCGGCGTCGAGGGCTCCGCCCTTCTTGGAGACGATCAGGCGTGACCAAGGGGCGGGACCGTCTTTGACCAGGACGTAGTCCACTGCCAGCACGTCCATGCTCGCCCCCTTGTAGTCCTTGATCACCAGGCAGCGCACCAGGGGTCGGGTCGACAACGGCGCCAGGGCGAGCGGCGGCCCCGCGACCGAGGCCTCGGGCGGGACCTGCCGGATCAGCGCCCAGAGGGCGCGGTCCTCCTCGTTCGGCTCGGGCAGTCGCAAGAGAGCGCGCGACTGCACCAGCATCAGTCCCGAGCTCGCCAGCAGGGCCAGGGCAACCGCGACCGGGAGTGCTCGCGAGCGGGAGTGGCGGGCGAGCAGGCCTCCGGTGGCCAGCACTACCGAGACGAAGAGGAAGGGGTAGGCCGGGGCAAAGCAGTGGAACCACATCTCCTCGAGCAGCACCCGCTGCCAGATGAACGCGCCCGCCAGGAACGGCGAGGCCAGCGCCAGCGGCGCCGGGTGGAGCAGTCCGACCAGGCCGTAGTAGAGGAAGTACCGGGTGACCAGGAAGGTCCACGACGGCAGGTGCCCGATGACCGCTGGATCGAGGTCGATGGTGTCGACGACAAGACCGCTGTGCTTGTAGGCGGTGCCCTGGATGAAGGGATGGTAGATGAACAGCGTGAACACGATCACCGCCAGCCCGGCCAGCGCCGGGGCCAAGACCCAGCGCCGGCTGCGCCGACTGATCAGGGCGTAGCCGCCCCACAGCACCACCACCACCGCCACGGTCTCCTTGCACAAGAGGGCGAGCGCGCAGAACGCGACGAAGGGCGCGAATCGCTGGCGGAAGTAGAAGTAGAAAGCGAAGAGCAGGAGGGGGACGGCGAGCACGTCGCCGCGGATCTGGAGGACGTCGAGCTCGAGCAGCGGCGAGTAGGTCAGGTAGTAGAGGGCGAGCAGGGCTGGGAGGAGCGCTCCTGCCATCGCCCGCCGGGCGAGCAGGTGAACCGCGACCGCACCCGAGCTGATGACCAGGGAGTAGAGCAGGAACACCCAGAAGATGCTGTCGCTCACCAGGTAGGGGGGCGAGAGCAGCATCAGGACCGGGTCGAAATGCCCGCGCAGGCCGTTGTCGAGAATGGTGCTCACGAAGGGGGCGCCGTGGGCGGTGTTCCAGATCGCCTGGTTGATGTTGGCGAGGTCGATCGGCCACAGGGAGAGAAAGGTCTCGAACCTATGATGCGCGGCGAGGGCGAGGTAGCTCGACCTGGCCAGCGCCAGCGCGACCACTGCCAGCAACGGCCAGACGGGGTGCCGCTGCGCACGTGGATCCTGGGGAGAGCTACCCACCTCTGGCCTTGATACGCAGCCAGCGCCAGGTGATCGGCAGCAGGTTGCGGGGGTTGAAGAAGAGGTTGGTGTTGAGGTAGCACTCGTGGGTGCAGTGGCAGCGGGTGTCGCGGATGTGGCGCCGAACCGCATCGGCGGCCTCCGACCGCCAGATCCGCTTCAGGTCGTAGTCGTTCTCGCGCAGGTTGCCGAGGGGTCGGTCGAGGAGCTCGCAGGGGTAGACGTCGCCGTTCGAAAAGACGTTGCCGGCGAGCAGCCCGGCGAAGCACGGGCTGTGGAACTCGTCGTACCGCGCGGTGCGGTAGACGACCTCGCGCGAGTAGATGTTCTTGGCGTTCATCCACGAGGAAAATGGGAAGCCGAAGTAGCCCCGCGCGCGTCGGCAGACGATGTCCGCCTCCATCGCGCGGTTGAGCTCCCGGTACTTCTCGAGGTCCACTTCGGCAGTGCGCGGGTCGCGCGGCTCGCCCCGGATGAGGACCGAGAACACGTTGTCGGCCTGGCACTCGTCCCTCAGGAAACGATAGGTCTCGAGCAGCGAGTCCTGGTTAGACCGGGAGACGGTGATCTCGAAGTTGATGCCGAAGTTGGAGTGACGCCGTTGGATGTCCTTGAGGACGCGGTGGGTTTCCAACACCCGCTCGAAGAGGCCGGGGAAGCTGCGGATGCGGTCGTGCTTCTCGCCGAGGGCATCTACCGCCAGGGTGACGCTGTAGTGCAGGTCCGGGCAGGAGCGCAGGATCTGCTCGACTTGGCGGCGCGTGGACTCGGTGCAGGAGCCGTTGGACGGGGTCTGCGCCTTCTGGACCCGGTTGTTCTTGTGAAAGAGCTCGACGATCTCGGCCAGGTCGTCGCGCAGGAAGGCCTCCCCGCCGGAGAAGAACATGAAGACCAGATCGGGCATCTTGGAGGAGATCTTGCGGTACTCGTCGAGGCTCAGGTCCTCGATGTCGGCCTCGGCTCGGCGCCAGTTGAAGCAGTGACCGCAGCGGGCGTTGCAGCGCGAGGTGACGAAGAAGATCAGGTACAGGGGCAGGGCATTGCGCTTGAGCAGGAGCCGGGGGCCGTAGCGGAAGTACTGGCGGTAGTTGAGCTTCATGTCGGGATCAGCCTCTGGCCGAGGACGAAGGCAGCGATGCCCCAGGCCGCGCCGACGCAGCAGATGACCAGGTCGAGGATGGAGAAGAGCAGGCCAGCGGCGGCGAAGCAGAAGCCCCGGTGACGTCCGAGGAACAGAGTGAAGGGCAACAGCGTGGTGACGAATCCGAGGCCGGCGACCGGCACCGCCCAGAGCAGGGCTGGCCACAGGGCCAGGCCGGCCACGGCCAGGGTCGGGCAGGTCAGGACCAGGGCCAGGGCGAGCACGAACGAGGGGGGGATGTGCTCCTTCATCCGGCCCCGGCCGAGGAGCTTGGTCTCGAGGTGGAGCTGGACGATGTTCTTGGCCCGCTTGGCCTCGACCACCATGAACTCGCGCCAGCCATAGGATCGGTGGTGGCGGACCTGGATGTCGGTGTCGAAGAGCACCTGATAGCCCTTCCGGGCGAGGTCGATGCCGAAGATCCGGTCCTCGTTGGGCAGCACGTCGACGAACCCGCCGACGGCCTCGAAGGCCGCCCGCCGAACGGCCACGATGCTCGTGTACGGCGCCCCGGTCGAGCGCCTGTTGTCCCGGAAGGCGTAGTGCATGTAGAGGTTCTTGTAGGTGCCGATGAAGGTCTCGGATTGGGAGTCGGTGGAGAGGTTGCCTGCGACCCCCGCGCACTCGGGGTTGTCGGTCAGGGTCGCGATCACCCGTTCCAGCGTGCCAGGGAGCAGCTCGACGTCGGCGTCGATGAAGAGGAACACCTCGCCGGTCGCCAACCGTGCGGCCCGGTTGCGGGCAATCGAAGGGCCCTGGTTCCTCTCCATGACCAGCACCTTGTCGGTGAAGCGTCGGGCGATCTCGGCGGTGGCGTCGCTGCTGGCGTCGTCGACCACGATGACCTCGATCTGGTGGTCGTTCGAGGGCGGGATGGACCCCAGCGTTACGGGCAGGGTCGTCGCGGCATTGAAGGCGGGGATTATGATCGACAGCTTCATCCGGCGCACACGCTCCTGAGCCCGCGGAGAATAGCACGGACCATCCGGCAAGGGGTGCGGCGGCGTGCTGCTACCATGGGACCTGCGAAGGAGGCCTCGAGGACATGAGCACCACGGCCGAGATCAGCTCGCGAACGGTTGCAGCGGCCGGCCTCATCGAGCTCGACCGCCCGGCACGGGCCAACGCCTACCGGGACGCCACCCTCGAAGCGATGGCGGCCGCGCTCGCGGCGCACGTGGCCGCGCCCGAGGTTCGATTGATCGTCATCGCCAGCTCGACTGCCGGCATCTTCTGCTCCGGCGCCGACCTCGACGAGCTCGGCAGCCGCACCGCGGCCGACGCCCTCGATCTGAGGAGCCTGCAGGTCTTCGACGCCATCGCCACCTCCCCCAAGCCGACCCTGGCTGTCATCGACGGCCCCGCCATTGCCGGTGGTCTCGAGCTGGCCCTGGCCTGCGACATGCGCATCGGCTCGCAGCGGGCGCGTTTCGCCCTGCCCGAGGTCTCGCTCGGCCTGATCCCGGCGGCCGGCGCCACCTTCCGCCTGGCGCGCGCGGTTGGCGACGCGGTGGCCCGCCAGATGATCCTGTTCGGCGTCGAGCTCGACGCAGAGCAGGCCCTGCGCTGCGGCCTGGTGGCCGAGGCCGTGGCCCCCGGCGAGCTCGACGAACGCGTCCAGTGGTGGGCCGAGCAGGTCGCCGGACGCGACCCGCTCGCCCTGCGCCTGGCCAAGCAGGCGATCTCCCTGACCAGCGCCGACGGTCCCAGCCGCGAGCTCACCCGCTGCGCCCAGGCCCTGCTCTACGAGCGTCGCAAGCGACAGGACTAGGCGCGCCCATGTCTCCAGCCGCCGTGCTGCCGCGGATCATCTCCCTGGGAACCGCCCACCCTCCTCGGTCCTACACCCAGCAGGACCTGCTCGACCTGTTCGGCTGCGACGACGAGCTCATTCGCCGCTTCTTCACCTCGAGCCACATCGAACGACGCTACCTGGTGCTGCCCGAACCGCTCGCAGACGGCACCATGCCCGACGAGGACGGTACCCAGCTCCTTGCCAAGCACCGCCGAGTCTCGCTCGAGATCGGCCGACAGGCCATCGAACGCTGCCTGGAATCCAGCCCCTACTCGGTCTCGGAGCTCGACTTCTTCGCCTGCGTGTCGTCGACCGGGTTCCTCTGTCCGGGGCTCACCGCCTACCTGATCGAGTCCACCGGCATGCGCGACAACATCCACCGCGCCGACATCCTGGGCATGGGCTGCAACGCCGGCATGAACGGCATCTTGACCACTTCCCAGTACGCCGCGGCCAACCCGCGCAGCCCGGCGCTGCTCCTGGCCTGCGAGGTCTGCTCGGCGGCCTACGTCTTCGACATGACCGTGCGCACCGGTGTCGTCAACTCGCTCTTCGGCGATGCCGCGGCGGCCGCCCTAGTGGTGGCCGACGAGACCCTGACCGCGGCCGACGGACCTCAGCTCCTCGGCTTCGAGTCGCTCATCGTGCACGCGGCGCGGGACGAGATGCGCTTCGAGCTCGAGCACGGCAAGTTCTCGTTCTACCTCGGCTGGGAGGTGCCCTACCTGATCGGCGAGCACATCCGCACGCCGGTCCTTCGCCTGCTCGAGCGCTTTGGCCTCAAGCGACGCGACATCAGCCACTGGATCGTGCACTCGGGCGGCAAGAAGGTGGTGGACGCCATCAGGTACAACCTCGGCCTCACCGAGCACGACGTGCGACACACCCGCTCGGTGCTGCGCAACTACGGCAACATCTCCTCGGCCTCGATCCTCTTCTCTCTGGCGGAGCTGGGCCGCGAGGGGGTCGTCTGCGAGGGCGACTGGGGCGTGCTCATCGCCATGGGCCCCGGGGTGTCGATCGAGACCGGCCTGCTGAGCTGGTAGGCCGTCAGGGAGGAGTGGTCATGAAGCTCGAAACCATCCGCGTGGACCGCGCCGACGGGGTGGCGACGATCACCCTCAACCGTCCCGACCAGGGCAACGCCATCAACGTCATCATGGTCCGCGAGCTGGAGCAGCTGTGCAACCGCCTCGAGGACGGGGCCGCGGATCGGGTCGTCGTCCTGCGCGGGGCCGGAGATGCCTTCTGCTCGGGCATCGACCTCCGCGACTTTCCCCCGGATGCCAAGCCTGACGTGCGCGGATTCTCGCGCTGGGAGCGTGCCTGCCGGACATTGGAGCGTCTGCCCATGGTCACGATCGCCGCCATCGACGGCGAGTGCGCCGGCGGCGGCCTGCAGCTCGCCCTGACCTGCGACGCGCGGGTGGCCACGGAGCGCGCCAGCTTCTCCCTGCACGAGGTCCGCGACGGCTTCCTGCCCGGCATGGGCACCTTCCGCCTGGCCAAGTTCATCGGCCTGGGACGGGCGCGCTTCATGGGTCTCACCGGCCGCCGGATCGAGGCCGCGGAGGCGCTGCGCCTGGGCATGGTCGATCGTCTGACTCCGGTCGTCGATTTCGACGACGCGGTCAGGGCCACCATCGCCGAGTTCGGCGCCATCCACCCCGATGCCATCGAGCTCACCCGCCGGCTCTTCGACGAGAGCTTCGAGATTCCCTACGAGGACTTCGTCGGCTGCTTCCTGGCCGCCCAGCACCGGGCGATCCAGACCGATGCATTCAAGGACCTCGTCCGCCGCGCTCACCAGCTCGACGTACCGCGCCCCAAGGACGACTGACCGGGAAGCGGCCGGCCATGAGCGAGCGCCGACTGTCCCCGTTTCCGGTCGACCCGGAGCTGGTGGCACGCATGCATCGCATGGAGCCGGACCACGTCGAGGAAGTCTGCCGTCTCCATGCCGCGGCGATGGGCCGCAGCCTGTGGGCCGAGCTCGGCTTGCCCTTTCTCCGCCAGGTCTATCGCGGCCTCGTCGGCCACCCTGACTTCGTCGGTCTTGTCTACGTCGAGGATGGGCGCGTGCGCGGCTTCATCGCCGGCAGCTCGAACGGGCCGCGCATGCTGCGCCAGGTGGCGAAGCGACGCGTCCTCCGCCTCGGCTTGGCCACGGCCTGGGGCCTGCTGCGACGGCCGGGCACGGCCCGTCACCTGATCGAGACCCTGCGCTACTTCGAGCGCAGCGCCCCCCAGGGTGCCGGCGATCAGACCGTGGCCGAGTCCATGTTCTGCTCCTTCGAGGCCGAGCTACGCGGTCAGCGCATCTCGGGCCTGATCAACAAGCTGCTCTTCGACGAGATGGCGGCCCGCGGCCACCGCTTCCTCAAGATCACGACCGAGGCCGACAACTCCGGGGCGATGCGCCAGCTCGGCTCCTGGGGCTTCGAGCAGGTCGGGCAGTTCAGCTTCTACGGCAAGGAGATGCTGACCTGGCGACTTGACCTCGCGGCGTGCGAGAGGGTGGGTCGGACAACCGACGGGCAGGACGCGCCCCGACCTGGGTAGCCGACCTTCAGGTGGTGCCCGGCGCTGGGCCCCTACTGCAAGTAGCCGAGCGCCTTCAGCCGCTCGCGCGTCTCCTCATCGAGCTCGGGTTCCTCCACCGGCTCGGCCCCTCGGCTCTCGTAGAGCCGTCGGAGCTCGGCACAGGACTCCCTCCACTCCGCCAGCCTCGCCGAGAGACGATCGACAACCCGGGGTCTGATAGGCGCCAGGTTCGTCGATTCGAGCGGATCCTCCCGCAGGTCGTAGAGCTCGTACTCGGCCCCCGCATGGGGCGCCTCTGCTTCGGAGGTTGCCTCGTCGAATGGCGTCTGCAGGATCAGCTTCCAGCGATCCGTACGAACCGCCGCGTGGTAGGCCCAGCTCGCGTCCTCCGCGGCATCGCTGCTCCGGGTCACCGTCTCGGCGTACTCGAGCAGACCCAGCTTCGCGCCATCGCGGATGATCGGCATCAAGCTGACGCCCTGAATTGGAGCCTCGGGCTCGATGCCGAGCATCTCCAGTACCGTGGGCATGACGTCGATGTGCCGTACGATCTCGTCACACTGCCCTGACCCACCCAAGCTCGGGGGCAGGCGGAGGATCAGAGGCACGTGAATGAGCTCGTCGTAGAGGCTCTGCCCGTGGCCGGTGCGCCCATGATCGAAATGCTCTTCGCCGTGGTCGGCGGTGACGATGACCAGTGTCCGCTCCAACAGGCGCATCGCGGCCAGCTCGGTCATCAGGCCTGCAATCTGGTCGTCCACGTACCGGATCATCCTGTCGTAGCGACAGATGCGTTCCTGTCTCCCGTCCACTGACCCGCACCCGCCGTCGAGGATCCCGTCGTGCGGCTGGGGGAGATCCCGCGGGCTGTGGACGTCCATGAGATGGAGATAGAGCAGGAATGGCTCACCACGACGGTCGCGGAGCCAGTCGGTCGCCCTGGATACGATCTGGCTGCCCGGGTCGAAGAGCTCGTTCTCTGCGTAGTGGCTCCCCTCGAACACCTCGAATCCCTGGTAGTAGCCGGCGCGCTCCTTCAGGTGCGGGCTGGCGGTGAAGCACGCCGAACGGTAGCCGTGCCTGTGCAGGGTCTCGGCCAGCGTCGTGAACTCATCGTGCAGGATGTTGCCGCCAAAGGCCACGCGGTGAACCGAAGGGTACAGGCCGGTGAGGAGCGACGGCATCGCCATCCTGGTCATCGGTGCCTGACTGAAGGCCCGTGTGAAAACGAAGCTCTCCGCTGCCAGACGGTCGAGGTTCGGGCTGGTGTCCCTTGGGTAACCCTGGAAGGCGAGGTGGTCTGCTCTCAGAGCATCCACAACCAGCAGGATGACGCTGACTTCCCGGGATGACGTCCTCTGCTCCGCCGACCGGCACCCGGGGAGGGCAGACAGCGCCGCCGCAGCGAGCGCAAGCGCGGCGCCGGGTCCCCCGCGTCTCGTCACCGGACTCCCGGAATCGACAGGACACCGCCGGGCCGAACGGAAGAGGTCGTTCGACCATCGCGTAACACATCGACAAGGACGTGCATCAGCAAGACCGTCTGCCGCTGGTCCAGTCTACCAGTCGGCAGCCACAGCGGTTAGGCTCGGCCCGGCCACCGCTGCCTGACGATCTCCAGCGCCGTTCCGAGCGTGGAGGGCAGCTGGCGCCAGAGGCGCGCGCTGAGGGCCTTGGCAGCGAGGGCGCTCGGGCGCAGGTAGAAGCGGCGGTAGGCCCGACGCAGCATGGCCTCGAGCTCGGCCGCCGTGAAGTCGGTCGAGGCGTAGCCGGGGGGGCCGCTGCAGCGCTGCAGCGAGTACTCCTGCCAGTAGTCGCTCGGGTAGCGCCCGGAGCTGCGGGCGTCGCGGTAGATGTCGGTGCCGGGCAGGGTCGTGGTGATGGTGAAGCTGGCCCAGTCCAGGGGCAGCTCGGTCGCCAGCCGGATCGTCTCCTCCATCTCCTCCCCTGTCTCGCCCGGGTAGCCGAGCATGAAGTAGCCGCGGGTCCCGATGCCGAGTGAGCGGGCGCGGGTCAGGGCGCGCCAGCCCTTGTCCAGGTCGAGGCGCTTGTTCATCAGCCGGCGCACGCGCTCGCTGCCGGCCTCGATGCCGACATGGATCGAGGCGCAGCCGGCCTCGCGCATGGCCGCGAGGAGCTCGTCGTCGAGCAGGTCGGCTCGGGTGCGGACGTCCCAGCTCGGGCGCAGGCCGGAGTCGAGGATGCCCCGGCAGATGGCGAGCACGCGCTCGCGGTCGAGGGTGAAGGTCTCGTCGAAGAACACGATCTCGCGCGCGCCGAAGACCTCCAGGGCGCGCCGGATCTCCTCGAGGACCCGCTCCACGCCGTGCTCGCGGTGGGCACCACCGACGTAGGCCTGGGAGCAGTAGCGGCAGCGGTAGGGGCAGCCGCGCGAGGTGACCATGGAGACGAAGGGCCGGGGTAGGGTCAGCGACCGATAGCGGCGGATCGGCAGCAGGTCGAGGGCGGGCAGGGCCAGGCGGTCGAGGTCCGTGAGCGGCGGCCGCTCGTCGGCCCGCGCCACCTCGTCGCCGACCCGCACCAGGGTCCCGGGCACCCCGGCCAGCTCGCTCCCCTGCTCCACCCGCTCGAGCAGCTCGACGATCACCTCGTCCCCCTCGCCGACCACGGCGACGTCGATCGCGGCCTCGGTCATGCACTCCTCGGGGAAGAGCGACAGCTGGGGTCCACCGACCACGACCAACGCCTCCGGCAGCGCCTGCCGGATCTCTCGCGCCAGGGCGGCGACCACCGGCCAGTTGAAGGTGGTCGAGGTCAGTCCGACTAGGCGCGAGCCTTGGTCGGCCACGGCGCGCACGACCTCGGCGTGGCTGAGGTCCTCGGCGTGGGCCTCGACCACGGCAACGGGGAAGCCGGCGCGGCGCGCCGCCCCGGCCAGGTAGGCGAGGCCGAGGGCGGGGTAGACCCCGGAGACGTTGGTCTCGCGCAGGAAAGGGTGGACGCCGAGGCGCTCGTTGACCCGGATCAGGCAGAGGCCGGGCCGGGTCATTGGATCAACCGCCGGCGGAAGGAGGCGTACTCGGCAACCTTGAAGGCCGACAGCTCGCCGCGCCGCAGCATCTTGAGGCCCACCCCGACCAGCTTGACCGCGTTGGCCGCCTCGGCGGCCAGGCGCAGGGCCAGGGGATGGTCACGCAGGAGCCCCATCCGGTGCGCGGCCCGGATCGCGGGACGCGGGATGAAGCGTTTGGAGGTCATCGAGATGAGGCAGGCGTAGAAGGTCTCCTCAGGCGGTCGCGGGTAGTCCAGGCTGAGCCGGAACTGGGCGAAGGACTTGGTCGCCCGGCCCTCGACCTGATCCTCGTCGATGAGGCCGGCGGCGAGCAGCTTGGTGGTCAGCTCGGAGCGCGGGAAGTGGTTGAGCGAGTACAGGAAGATGTTGAAGGGCCGGGGCAGGTCGAGGAGCAGCGCGAGCATTGCGTCCTTGTCGGCCCGGCTGGCCAGCGGGTTGTCGAGGATCAGGTCGTAGGTGACCTCGATGCCGATCTCCTGGAGGAGGCGGGCGAGCTGGAGGATCTGCCGGTTCGAGGTCTGGCGGCTGTAGTGCGCCTCGACCTCGCTCTCCGAGCCGCTCTGGATGCCGACCTGGACGTGGACCAGGCCGGCGCCCTTGAGCTGGCGGAGCATGGTCTCGCTCGCCGCCTGGGGGTTGAGCAGGACGTCGAAGGGCAGACCGACCCGGCGCGGGTACTCGGCGCACAGCTCCTCGATCCAGCTCGGCGGGAAGACGAAGCTGTCATCGTCGAAACGCACCCGGCGCAGCCGGGGCAGGCGGTCCCGGGCCTGCTCGAGCTCCGCGAGCACGCTCGCCACGCTGCGGATACGGTGGTAGCGACCGAGGCCGCGGTAGATCTGGCGGTACTGGCTGTTGTAGCAGAAGGCGCAGCCGAAGGGGCAGCCGCGGGAGGCGAAGATGCGGTAGAGGGCGTTGTCCTGGGAGGGGTTGCCGCGCTCGAGGCGACCGTCCTCGATCCAGGCCATGTCGCCGGCGGCGAGCTCGGCGTAGGGCAGCGAGTCGAGCTCCTCGATCAACGGCCGCGGCGGGTTGCGCCGGGCTCCGTCGCCGCTGCGCACCCACAGGTTGGGGATGCGGTCGACCGGCTGGCGGTCGCGGATCGCGCGCGCCAGGTCGAGCAACGGCCCTTCCCCCTCGCCAACGCAGACCGAGTCGGCGTGCGGGATGCAGTCCTCGGGCACGATCGTGGGGTGGACCCCGCCCCACACCACGTGGCTCGGGGTCACCGCGCGCAGGCGGCGGGTCAGCTCGGTGACGATCGCCAGGTAGGGCGTGCCGAAACCGATGCCGACGAGGTCCGGTTGGAGGTCGCGGACGTGCCGTTCGAGCAGGGCCCACTCGGCCGCGCTCGGCGGCCGCACGTCGTTGTTGCGCCAGCCCTTGAAGAACAGGATCGGGGCCTCGAAGCCGCCCTGCCGGAGCACCGCCGCGAGCAGCCGGATGCCGGTGTTCTGGAAGCCGTAGGGGGTGATGAGCAGGACCCGGGTCATCCGCCCTCCGCGCCGCCGCGGGTCCACGACGACGCCAGCAGCCTGAGCCCGGCCTTGAGCTTGCGGCCGAGCCCGCCGCCGCTCAAGGCCAGGCGCAGCACCTTGCCCGGGCGCAGGTAGAAGGAGCGGTAGACCCGGCTCTGCAGAGCGAAGAGCTCCTCGCGCGTGAAGTGCTCGTCCCACACCGGCGGCACGAAGCTCGGGCTCGGCCGGGCGGCGAAGCGCTGCCACAGGTCCGCGGCGACCATGCCCCGCTCGACCGCCCGGTGGAACAGGGCCGTGCCCGGGTACAAGGTGAGCACGTTGAACATGGCGAAGGTCGGGTCGAGCGAGCGGGCGAAGGCGGCCAGGCGGCGGAAGTCGTCGCGGCTCTGTTCGGTCGGCAGGCCGACCATGAAGTAGGCGACGGTGGTCATGCCGACCCGGCGGGCAGCGGCGAAGGTCTCCCGGACCTCGGCCACGTTGGTCCGCTTGCCGAGCACCTTGAGGCCCTCGTCGGTGCAGGTCTCGACCCCGATCTGGACCCGCGTGCATCCGGCCCGCTTCATCAGTCTGAGGCGCTCCTCGGTGAGCCCGGCGGCGGCGGTGCGACAGCTCCAGGAGGGCAGGTCGCGGCGCCGGGCCAACGCCTCGCCGAGCTCGTCGGCGCGCGCCCCCGAGGTGGGGAAGGTGTCGTCGAGGAAGTAGACGTGGCGGACGCCGAGTCGGGCGCAGCGCTCCATCTCCTCGACCACCGAGGCCACGCTGCGGAAGCGGTAGCTGGAGCGCGGCGTCGAGCAGAAAGTGCAGCGGAACGGGCAGCCGCGGCTGGTGACCATGGTGGCGAAGACCTGGTCCGAGCCGGCGATGCCGCGGTAGGCCGTAACCTCGAGGCGCGAGCGGTCGGGCATTGGCAGGGCGTCGAGGTCGTCGCTCCACAGGTGGGCGCAGGGAACGCCGACGGCGCCGTGGCGGGTGTGCAACCCGGGCACCGCGAGCGGGGCGGTCCCCTCCTCGAGCTGATCGAGGAGCAGGGGCAGGGAATGCTCGGCCTCGCCCTGGAGCACCAGGTCGACCCCGTCGAGAGCCGCGGTCTCGGCCGG
>Ga0316628_100003251_pt1 | contig 12465 bp, 8 predicted proteins | sample OWC_Aug_M2_C1_D5_FD_207648 | JGI IMG/M metagenome (GOLD analysis project Ga0316628, IMG submission 207648) | Wetland soil microbial communities from Old Woman Creek delta, Ohio, United States - OWC_Aug_M2_C1_D5_C | ecosystem: Environmental > Terrestrial > Soil > Wetlands | place: USA: Ohio...
CGAAAAGGGTGAGCGCAGGGATATCCCCTGGGTGCGCCTGGAGAGAGCGAACGAACCGCCGGTGGAATACCGCTTCACTGGACGCAGGATTTCAGACGCGGAGATTGCAGCCGCCCCTAAAAGGACAATGGAATGTGTGGACTGCCACAACCGCCCCACGCACATTTACCGCACCGCCGACGAGGAACTGGACGAGATGTTCAATCTATGGCCGGAGCTGCAAAAGGTCCCGTACCTGAAGAAGGCTTCCGGAGAAGTGCTGGCAATGCGGTTCGATGAGGCAGTCATCCAAGGCAAAGCGGTTCGCGCAGCTCTTTTAGATTGGTACGGCCATCACCGAGAGGAAGATCCTGATCCGGCACTGCTGGAGCAGGCTGCCGAGCAGGTACAGAAGATCTATAGCCGAAACGTCTGGCCGCGTATGAACATCGGATGGGGGACCTACCCCAACTACATCGGACACAACACCGCGATGCCGGGATGCCTGCGCTGTCATGGAAACAATCACATCAATTCTGCGGGGAAGGCGGTCCGTGCCGACTGCCGGCTGTGCCACACCATACTGGCACTGAAGGAAGAGAAGCCACCGCTGTTCGATTTCATGGTGCACAAAGAAAAGTGAGGGGACGGCTTTCGTGTTGGAGAACCGTAAGGAACATTTCGAGAACCGCAGACAGTTCGCGACATATAGCATGATGCGAGACATTGGGCTTGTGTTGATCCTGCTGTTTGGGTGTATTCGCGTAGCAGCCATTGCATTCGCCCAGCAGCAAAAGCATTCCGATCCCGCCAAAAGCTGTGTTTCAAGCGAGTGCCATGCCAAGGTCGTCAAGCACAAATACCTGCACGGCCCACTCCAAATCGGGCAGTGCACCGTATGTCATCTGCCGCTCCCGGGCACCGATCACAAATTCAAACTCGCGGCAACCGAGGAAAGCCTGTGCTCGACGTGTCACAAGCGCGTGGCGACCACGGGATACGTACAGCACGACCCGGTTGCCAAGGGGAAGTGTCTGGGATGCCACGACGCGCACGGCTCCGAAGAAAAATCACAGGTCCGGAAGAGTCCGGAGATCCTGCTGTGCAATGAGTGCCATAATAAGAAACCGGTGCTGACCAGGAAATATAGACATAAGCCTGCTGCCGAGGGTAAATGCCTGTCCTGTCACCAACCACATGAAAGCAAGGTTAAGAATCTGCTCGACGCCACGGGAAACCAGCTTTGTCTCCAGAAGTGTCATGAGAAAATGCGGCCGGTCAAGGTGGGGGGAAAGGAGCAAAAACCGCATCTGGCATCCGAAGATTGCACCAAGTGCCACCGATCCCATGATTCCGACATTCCATCGCTACTGACGCGGTCCCCAGGTGAACTGTGCCTGGACGGATGCCATAAGGAGGTAAAAGCGACCACGGAATCGAGCGAGTTCAGGCACGACGCAATGAAGAAGGAAATGGCTTGCGTCGAGTGCCACAGAGCGCATGATAACAAGTTCGGCCATTTGCTCCGCAAGCCAGAAACCGAACTATGCTTCACATGCCACGAGGAGCTAAAGGAACGAATTGCTGAGGCGAAGTTTAAGCACCGCCCGGTTTCAGACAAGGGGTGTGTCGCCTGTCATCTGCCGCATGGCTCGAAGTATAGCAATTTGCTCTTTGCCGATTATCCGTCCACCACCCTCTCTGCGTACGATCCGGCCAAGTATGCCTTATGCTTCACTTGCCATAGGGGAGAGATCGTTCGTGAACGCTACGTGGACAACCAAACTAATTTTCGAAACGGCCGGCTCAACCTGCACTATTTGCATGTGAACAGAGGGGATGACGGACACACCTGCCGCGCTTGCCACGCAGCACACGCCAGCAACCAACCGGCACAGATCCGCGAGAAGGTGCCATCTGGGAACTGGGAAATTCCCATAAAGTTTACCCGGAGCAAAACCGGCGGGAGTTGCCTCACAGGATGTCACAAGGAGTATACTTACGACCGCCTCAATCCGGTGCAACTCAATGCGAAATAGCTTTGCTGTAAACGGGAGGATCCGGATGCCTGGTGGGCGAAAGACAAACGACGAATCACGAATGGGATAAGGCATTGAGGTTTTCATGATGTATAACAGAGTGGTCGGCCATTCCAAGGGTACAAAGGAAGTCAGAGACCGGATCGCCCGGGCGCTATTCGGAGTGCTTTTGTGGCCTGCTCTTCTGGGGGGATTCGCAGCCCTTTCGGCGCAGGAGGCGAAACCACCGGCAAAACCGATTCCGGCGGTCAAGCCGCATGATCCGTTGCAGGGGAAGGAATGCTCCGACTGCCATAGACGAGTGTCGCCGTCAAACGTAAATTGTCTGCTGACGAAAGTGGATCTCTGCGAGTTCTGCCATAAGGTCCCGGCCGAGGGTGGACCCACGCGGCTGGTGGAAGCGCCGGAACCGCTCTGCTTCAAGTGCCACAAAAAGGATCAATTCAAGGGCAGCTTTGTCCATGGGCCTTTCGCGGCCGGAGCCTGTATTACCTGTCACGATCCGCACGGCGGAAGCGTTCCCGGGATGCTGCGGATTACAGGCCAACAGATGTGTCTGGAATGTCACACGAGTATGAGCACACGGTTTGTAAATGCGAGATTCCGGCACGAGGCCGCTTCAAGCGAGTGCGTGGATTGCCATTCTCCGCATCTGTCCAACCAGCGGTACATGCTTACATCTGCAGTTCCCGATCTGTGCGGGAAATGTCACGAGAAGACCCTTAGAGATCAGCAAACGGCAGTGGTCAAGCATTCCCCAGTGACGGAAGACCTTGCCTGTATGAACTGTCACGACCCGCATGCAGCGCAGGAGAGCAACTTGCTCCTGTCTGACGGACTGGATATCTGTATGAAGTGTCATGACAAGCCGGTGAAGACGGAAAAACAGGAAGTCGCCGATATGAAGAAACTGCTGGCGGCAAATCCGTATCTGCATGACCCGATTCAAAATCGAGACTGCTCCGCGTGCCACAACCCGCACGGTTCCCCTTATTTTCAGCTGCTGACGAATCAATACTCGCAGAACTTTTACGCTCCCTTTTTCATTTCAAATTACGATCTTTGTTTCCGCTGCCACGATGCCGGGCTGGCAACGGAAGAACATACGACTAGTGCGACCAAATTCCGTGACGGCGATCGCAATCTTCATTTCGTTCACGTCAACAGGGCGTCTCATGGGAGAACTTGCCGCTCGTGTCATGAGGCTCACGCGAGCACAACCCCTCAACTTATCGGGGCAACCGTGCCGTTTGGGACTTGGAAACTCCCGATAAACTTTGAGAAGACTGAAAAGGGAGGCAGCTGTGCTCCCGGTTGCCACGAGGCACAGAAATACGACCGCCAATCGGTGAGCCCGGGAAAGCAATAAGTTTCAATTTCGGCAAACATGCGGATATAGACTATGAAAATGGATGTTCACAGCTTTTGGACTTTAATCAAGCGATCCGCACGCATCCTGATCATCCTGGCGTGTTTCGAATCGACGCAGGCGGGCTGGCTGCAGGAAGCGGCGATCAAGGACGGCTGCTCCCAATACCAGGATCCGAAAAGTATTGAGCCGCTGAAAAAGTACAGAGAGCCGGCATTGGATAAGGGCTGCGTCGCTTGTCACCTGGACTGCAACAAGCTCTCTCCAGCCGATCAGAAGGAACCCCCGGAGTATTACCTGAAAGCAAAAGAGCCCGCGTTATGCCTGGAATGCCACGGTTTTCCAGGCAAGGACCTTTCGCCGACCCATGACAATCAGCCCCTTGGGACATCCAAGTGTACCGGATGTCACGACCCCCATTCTTCGGATAAACAAAAGCTCTTGCTCCAATTTTCTCACGGCCCTTACGCAGCGCGCTTGTGTTCGGCCTGTCACCCCAAGTCTGCAAACGGCAAAGTTGGATTGACGGCGGACACTGTAGATTCGTTGTGCTATGAGTGCCACACACAATTCAAGGAAGAGATGGCAGGCGCAGGAAGCCGGCACAAACTCCTGTCCCAAAGCGACCGGTCGTGCCTGGATTGCCACGATCCTCATGCGGCCAACCAGGAATACCACTTAAAAAAGCCCGAACAGGATCTTTGCCTGGGCTGTCACGTCGAGCAGCCGAAGCAGGCTACCAACAGAGATATGATTCCCCCGGAGAAAGACGCCTCGAAAATGGAGTATCTGAAGCTGTCTTCGAAATATGTTCACGAGCCTGCGAAGAAATCCTGTCTGATATGCCACGATGCCCATGCCTCGCAGTTTCCGAAGGAGCTTCGGGTCTCCTTGCGCGATGTCTGCATGGGCTGCCATGGTCCGAACGCGGAGAAAATAATTCAAAGCAGCAACCCATTCCCGCTTTTCAACGGTCTCGTAAGCTTACCTCCGAAGACGTTTGCAAAGCTGTCACCGTTCGAACTCACCGGCAAGTATGTCCATGAGCCCGTCAACATATCGTGCGCCCTCTGCCATGACGCTCACGCGTCCGACTATGCCGCGGAACTGTATGCGCCCGTGACAGATCTCTGTCTCGCGTGCCACGGCTCCAACGGAATAAGCTTAGTTCGAAGCCGGCAGCCATTCCCGCTTTTTGACGGGAAGGTCACGATACAGCCGGATTCGTTTGATAAACTCACGATACTCAATCTTGTCAATGAGAGATTGGGACACCCGACGGCAAAACACCCCGTTTGGGTCGCTGCCACAGCGGAGAAGCCGGAACTCAATTGCATTACATGCCACGCTTCTCATTCGGCCTCAACCGGCCCGAACCTGCTGGCAAAAGAGAAGGAGGTTACATGTCAGAAGTGCCACGAGCTGTAGCCCGTCCATCGGCAATCCATCCCTGAGCACTCATCGATTCCCTTTTCGGCTAGCCCGCATTTCTTACCAGGTTTCGTGGCGAGGAGGCAGAGACGGGCATGGATACAACCGGTTACAGGTTGCAGGTTTCAGGCTACAAGTTGGAAAAAGAACCTGGAATCTGAAACTTGGAACCTGAAACTCAAGTAGACTTGCCCGGATCCGCCTCCGCAGAAGAAATCGGGTGAGAAGTGCGGTCTAGCGATCGGGGGCGCCAAGCCGGATCTCCCGCTGCGCGACAATGACTGCCTCGGGGGAAGGAAGACCAAATCGGGAAGTGAAGGTGCTGGAGTAGGGCAAATACTTCAGTGTGGCCATGATGGTGATATCGCCCTTTGCCCCTTCGGGAATGATGAATCGATAGGATTCCTTGCGCTTCTCTGCTGCTTTCAACCGGTTGTCAAAGAGCTTGGCAACGGCGTTGTACGAATCGAGTGTCGCCAGTCCTTCACTGTCCGTAAATACAGCCCGGTAGATGCGACTTCCCTTCGGAACCTCCGGGCCCAGGAGGATGGAGTCAAACCGCCCACGGCCCGCAAGAGAATATGCGCTCGAGTTATCCAGCACCTCAGGCTCGGCAATAACCGCAGGCTGCCCAACGGGCTCGTCTCCGATTCGAACCATCACCTCGATCCACAGCAGTCGAAGATCGGCGCTGCCCGATGGCATGCTGTGACCCGTGCGCGAGTTGTCAACTGTTAGGTTAATCGTAAGCTGATGATTCTGTTCGTCACTCGGGAGGATCGCCGCAATTCCCAGGGTGATGGCGCCCTCAATCTGGGTCTTGGAGTGGGCGCCGGGAAATTGATGAGTGTATAGACGCTCTCGCTGCGGAGCGCTTCCAAGAGTCATGTCCGCCGCCTTGCCGGAGGCGAATCGAGGTTTTCCTGCCGTAAGAAACCCATCGACGTTCATGTGACAGTCCTGGCAGTGCACTCCTTGTTGGGCGAAAGTGCTCTCCTGCCACTCGGTGAAGGTCGCCTTGATTCGGAGCCCATGCCTGTTCACCGCTTCATGGCAAACAGCGCAGATCTCGCTTTTGGTCTGGAGTTCCGAATAGATGTGATGCCAGTCGCCCTGTCCCTTGAAGGGACCAAGTTTCCTGTCGCTCGGTTCTACAATATAGTTGCCGTTCTGTGGCTTGGCGCCGCGGAATCCTGTCATGCTGTGACAGATATCGCAGGTCACACCATTCATTTTGGGGTCGATTTCCAGGAGTGAAACCGACATCGGACCATTCGTGGCGTAGGCGACCGGCTCATGGCAAGCGATGCATTCGCTTGCATCCGCATTGAGTTGCGGGTCCGTCGCGGCCTTGGGCAGGAGATCTCTCCGGTATTGGGCCTGGAAGGCTGGATTGGTAAAGGACATTTCATGCGAGGACGCCAAATGCTGCGCCACGATTTGATCGTGACATCCCCTGCATGTGTAGGTCGGCCAAAAACTCTTTATCTTGGTTGCGAGCTCGCGTGGCTTGCCCTCCGGGGCGCTACCCATCAGCAGCATTTCGAGTCCCACTGCAATGCATAGGATCGAGCCGAGCCCTATCAATGACCGCCTCGTTGGTTTCACGCCGGTAAGGAATTTCCTTTTATCGGAAAGCATCTTCCCCTTTTGCAAGGTCTATGGTCTCCATTTACTCTATAAGCTGTTATTATATACCTATAGCTTAACATGCAAACGATTAATGATGAAAATGGGGGATCCCCTCCTCATCCATTGGCCAATGCGCTCGAACCTGGCTGCCGCTCACCAAAGCTTGGGGTTCCCGGCCGGCAGCATGTGCGTGGCTACTCGTTCCCTGTCATCGGCGTTTCGGGATGCTGCTTCGCTTGATTCAGAAGTCCTTCCACTTGAGCGCGCTTCGGATGGTTTGGATTTGTCTGAAGAAGCTTCTGCCAGGCGGCAATCGCCTCTTTCCGGTTGCCCCGCACATGCCACTGTACAAAGCCAATGTTGAACAGTGCGTCGGCGTTGCCGGGATCGAGACGCAATGCGTGATTCCAAGCCCGGATCGCCACATCATCGTTCCCCTCAAAATGATGGGCACCGCCGAGCTTTACGAGGACGGCGGGGTCCGGATTAGCTCTGACGGAGTCCTCATAAAACTTCGCCGCCACAGGGAATTGGCGCATCTGATAGTAGATCTTGCCGATTTCCGCCAGCAGGACTGGATCATCTGGCGATTTGCGCAGCCGGGCCAGTAGAGGTTCGGCCTGTTTATCTGCCTCCTGCTTCAATTGGTTGAGGGTTATCGTCACGTCGGCGCCGTGCGCGATAGCGGGCCTTGCCACCTGGTGTTTGAAGGCGCTTGCCTGGGAAGGAGCCGATACCAGATACAAAACGCTAATACCCGAAAGCAAGCAGATCCCTGCAAGCACCCACCAAATCCGTATGCGGCTCCACGACTTTGCAGCCGGGGTATTCCTCTCCATTTGACCTCCCTGGCAACCACTCTTGCGAGTGTCAGTACCTTGGACCGGATTCGGTCCGAAAATTCTCCCACGCCGACTCGAGATTATCGCGGTCCTGATCCTTTTAACAGATCGGGACGGTCCATATGTGCCTCCTCGTGGCACTTCAAGGTGCACGTTTGGCCGTTGTAAGAGACCGGCAGATTATTGTTGCTCCCCACGACATTCATGTCGAAGCTCACCAGGGCGCGACCGCTGACGCCTGAAGTCCCCGCAGGCACTCCATGGGCACTGTGGCACACTGAACACGAAAACCCTTTCTGAATATGCCTTCCATGCGCGTTCCAACCGTCGCTTGAGTTGATGTAGTTCAGATCGTGACACTTCGCGCAGAGGGCGTAGGGGGATGCGGATGTGGAGTCCAAAATCGGGTTCGGATTGAGATTAACGATCAGTGTTCCGGGTGCGGCTCCCGCCCCGACCTGGCTCATCAGATACTGGCGCTCCAAAATATGGTCGTAGTTAGAACCGTGAGGTCCGTTTGGCCCCGTGCCGCCAAATTCACGGCCATTATCGTTGTTGTGGCAATCGGTGCAGAGGATCCTGGGACTCATGGGACGACCCTGCACTGCGGAGTTGATTGTCCACATTGATTTAAGCAGACTCGGGTGCGCCAAGTTGCCGGCATCACGCATTACCGGATGAGAGGAAATCGCACCGCGCGCAAACTGGAAAGAAACATCCAAGGTATCGCCCGAGAAGAGAGCCCGTGCCGGCATATAGCCATAAGCGGGTAAGGTCTGCTTTTTCTGGCTGGCGCCGTGGCATCGCAAGCAATTCTCATACTGATAGGTTGCGCCGGTGACGGCCACGCCGTCCTTTGTCACACCCTTCACGCCCATTTGAGATGGACGCAGATCAGGCTTGGCAGAAAAAGAGGTCGTCGGCTGTGCCGCGTGCGAGTCATGGCAATCTGCGCAGGTGGCGTGGCGATTACGGTCCAATACAGCCGGCTCGTCGCTCCTGTGCGGGTTTTCGGCGTCCGACAGTGGATGGCCTTTTTGTCCGTTGAACGCTCCGAGCACGTTAAGGAGCGGCGAAACCACGTTATCGCTGCCGTCGTGACATGTAAAACATGCCTGGGACGTCTCGTCGACGTTGGCGGGGGGATCGGGGTTCTTGCGCAGCAATCCCGTGCCGACGGCGTCATGGGATCTGTGGCAACTGGAACAGCCAAATTGGCTCACGGTCGCATAGCCGCCCAATTGCGCCTTCTGAGCCACTGCAACGGTTGACAGAGCATGGGCGCTATTAGACCAGGCGACGAGTGCATTGGTGATCCCGCCCACCGTACGGGGCCCCACATCGTGGCATGCAAGGCACAGACGACTTCCGGTGTTGTCCCGGACCAGGAATTTGGGGGAGTACGGGTCCTTGTATTGGTTATGAACGTCGTGGCAGGTGGGGCATTCTATGTTGTTGTCCACCAACAAGACAGCGGCATCCTTGGTGGTGTGCGATGTCACCAGGGTCGACACCAGGGTTGCGTCATCCTTGAGCTGCGGTTGCATGCTGAATGGATGAGATCCCGCCAGCTGTGTTCCCAGATTGGCGAACATTGTGCCTGTCATCTTCAGCGCGCCGAATCCCACCGTGCGCCCTACCCCCACGCTGCCGTCATGGCAGCTCAGACAACGCTGGCTTGCCATTCCGACCTTTACCGGTTCGGAGGGCGAGTTTGTCGAGTTTGGATTCAGAATGTACTCGTTTGTCGAGAGGGTCTGGTTCCAGAGGGCAGGCGTCGAGAGCGCGTTATGGGGGGCGTGGCAGTAGATGCAGGCGTTTGCGTTAGACCCGTGCAGCGGGGAAGTCACGGAACTCATATCATGCATGCCGAGGACATCGGTTGTCGGATTGTGGGTCTGGGCTCCCGTGAGTGCCGCAAGCAGGAGCACACACGCGAACGCTTTGGCCGGCGCCATGCGTGTCCATCTCATCGCTGCGCTCCAGTCGCCGGTTGGCGTATCGCGTGATACTGGAAAACCTGCACTTGACGATGATACGAATCCACCAAATACACCCGATCGTTTCGATCAATGAAAAGTCCCGCGGGGAGGAGGAACTGGCCGAAGTTGGTGCCATTACCAAAGCGGTAAAGCAGGCGTCCCATGCGATCAAACACCTGCACAATTCCCAACTCGCTATCTACCACATAAATGTGATCCTCCGAGTCGATGCCGACACCTCTCGGCCGGTAGATGCCGCCCGCCGGATCTCCGCTGGTTCCTATCTGCGCCTGGAAGTTGCCGTCACGATCAAACAACTGAACGCGGAAGTTCATCGCATCGACGACCACAACCAGGTCGTCCTTTACCTGCACCTCAACCGGAAAGTTGAATTCGCCCCTTTCTCCGCCACGTTCTCCGAAGCGGCGCAGCACCCGCCCGTCGGTGTCGAGAACATACACGCAATTGGCCAGCGTGTCGGTCACGTACACGCGATGCGCCTTACGATCGATGGCAATTCCTGTGGGTCGTTTAAAAAAGCCCTCACCCCGTTTCAGGCTGCCAAATACTCTTCGGGTCTTCCCCTGCGGGTCAAAAACGAACACCTTGCCGGCTTCCGAATCCGTTACGTATATATTATCTTTCTCATCGACAGCCACACACTGGGGTGCGATCATCGGGTCCTTGCTCTTGTCCCACCTATCGATCAGCTTATACTTGCGCCCCGCGAGATCGAAGATGTGCACGGCGGAAAGGGCCGGATCGGTAACGATCACGCGGCCATGGGAATCGACCGCGATCCCGTAGGGGCGCACCATTTCCCGGAGATCCGGCGGGCCCGCCACGATGCTTGCCAATTTGGACCAGAATCCTTGTCTGCTGCCTACATCGCGCTCCGACGTGATCGATTGCTGGTAGGTAAGCCTACGCCCGGCCCCAAGCAGAAGTTCCGGCCAAGGCTTGTCAGCAGGGGTCTTCGACCGTTCGATGGCAAAGGCCGGGACAAGTGATAGCATCGCTGCGCCAGTCAACAGCAGAGAAAGAAAGGACTTTGTCACGGAAATCCGGATCAGAACACGTTGAACCATCTCGATAGACTCACATAAAATGAGTTGACCATTCGCGGTCCGCCCGGAACAAGGCTTGATTCCTGCATGGCGCGGTCAAATCCAGCTATAATATAAAGTCGCCGCATCCTCAATGCAAGGCGTGCACTATAGCGCTCGCCGTTGTTGAACGTCCCTAATGCCTTCCGAATGGAACTGCTGGACACTTTTGTGTAGCTGCCGCTTAAAGTCAGCACGCGGAACAACTGTGTGCTGGCGGTTGCGGAGAGGCTGCGGGCATTAAAAGTCAGAAAATAATCACTGAGAATAGAACCAACGGGAGTGGCGGTCAGAGTGCCGTTGACTCCCAGGAACGCCTGACCCTTCGCCCGCGAATAGCTGCCGGTGAAAGAGTATTTCTCCCACGAGAGGTTGGTGGTGAACGAATCGGCGAGGTTCTCGTTGCCTTCTTGCGCCGTCAATCCGCTGCGTGTTTCCCGAAGGCTCGTACTCCATTGTATCGACGGATGGATCTTGCGCCGGATCATGCCTCCATAGTTGTAATTGCTCCTTGTCACGACATCAAAAAGAGTCTGGGTATCTTGAGAATAATCGAAGTCCGCCGTGGCTTCCCATTGACCGAACTTACGCATTATGCCGAGGTTTGTCACCAGACCGATGACCCCGTTTCCTTCCTGCGTCGCCGTATCCACAACGCCGATGGAGAAGCGCAGGAATCCAAACAGGTTGTTCGCTTGCTGGAAGTTTACCGTGCTTCCATATTGCGTATTCTCCGAACCCTCCCCCTGAAAATGCCGGATCCGATGGTTCAAGTAGCCGGCGACGGTAAGCCCGTGACTTATCCTGAAGGTTCCCGTGGCATTCATGTAGGTTGTATTTGAATTTGAACCGAGGCTGCCCAAAGGCGCTATCGGCAACTCTCCAAGCGACTGTGCAAATGCAGCGAGAGCATTGGTTGTGTAATTCCAAAAGCCACTTAACGACAATCTCTGCCAGGGCGAGAAGCCGGCCGATGCGGTGTAGGAATTACTCGCAAAATCGTCCGTTTCACTGGCCGAGGTCGTTCGCGACCACCCCAGTCCTAGATTGCCGGAGCGCGGCAACCTGTGCGTCGCGATAACACCATAATGGGTATTCGACGAGGTGCTGTTGACAGTTTCCGCGGTCAAAAAATCCGGAGACACAAGGTCCGTATTGTAGTGGCCCAGTGTGCCCTGCAGATTGAACCCGCCGATCGAATAGTTCGAGTTCAGGTTAAAGCTCTTGGAGGAACTCTTGCCCTGGTTTGTTGTGCCCAGCAATGTTGAGGTGGAATCGGATATTGAGTAACTGGCCTGGAGGGTGGGGTAACCGCTGAACAAGGCACCCCAACCGACGCTGAAGTTGCTGGTGGATGAATCCCCAAGAACCGACGGAACCCCCGCGATGCGAAACTCGCTGTTGGCGCTGAAGTTCCTTCCATAGGAGATCGAGCCGGGGAAATGGCTGCCCCCGAACAAGCTCATGGAACCGTCCACGCCTGTGCCGCGGTTAATCGACTGTGAATCGGCATTGAATTGCGCACGATCGTAATACGGGCGAACCTGAAAGGAGAGAAATTGAGGACGGAAGTAGTAGCCTTCTAAAGTGCCGTTTATCCCGAGGCCCATACTGTGGTTGGACCCACTGGCATTGCCGAAGTTGCCCGCATACACGGCGCCCAGGTTACCGTTCATGAGCATTTTGAGTCTATCGGTTGCCTCCACCTGGGCGTTTGCCGAAGCCACGCACGCGAGCACGAATACTAGACTTATCACGCTTACCGCGAGAACTCTCCCTGCTTTCATTCCTTGGTATCCCACAAAACCTCACAACACTTCGACTTTCGCGCTCTTGCGCAGTCTCTGGTTCAGCGCGGCGCGCAGTTCCGCTCGCTTTTGTTTTTGCAGATCCGACTGTAATTTGACCTTTACTGCCGCGAACGGTTTTTTGCCCGCACTCGCATGGTCGACCAGCCGGAAGATGGTGTAGGAATTCCCTAGCTGGATAAGACTGCTGACCTCGCCTGCCTTCATCGCTGCAGCGGCCTTGACAATCGGAGGGGGGAGTGTCGAAACCTCAACATAATTGCGGTCCCCCATGTTT
>Ga0316628_100003252_pt1 | contig 12462 bp, 10 predicted proteins | sample OWC_Aug_M2_C1_D5_FD_207648 | JGI IMG/M metagenome (GOLD analysis project Ga0316628, IMG submission 207648) | Wetland soil microbial communities from Old Woman Creek delta, Ohio, United States - OWC_Aug_M2_C1_D5_C | ecosystem: Environmental > Terrestrial > Soil > Wetlands | place: USA: Ohio...
CCTGCACGCTGGTGGCAGATGAGGGTCTGGTGATCCAGACGCACTCGGCACGAGTCGAGCGCGCCCGGCAATTGCTGCTGGAACTCTACGTCGCCACCTGTCCGCAGTCGAAAACGATTCAAGACCTTGCCAGCCGCTACGGCGTCCGTCGCGAGCGCCTGGAACCGAAGTTCGAAGATTGCATCCAGTGTGGCAAATGCGTGCGGATGTGCGCCGAGCAGATGATGGCCGGGGCGATTGGTTTCGCTTTCCGGGGTTCTCGCCGCAAAGTGATGAGCCCCTTCCGGCCGCAATCGGACGTTTGCCGCCAGTGCGGCGCTTGCCTCTACATCTGCCCGGTCGTGGAACTGCGCTGCCATGGCGCGCATCCGGAGACGGCTCTCTGTAGCGGGTGTTTCAACTTCGCACCCGCCTGCCTGGACTATCACGACCATGCCATGTGCTACATGGACCCCTGCGTGGCCTGCGAACTTGCCGGCCCGCTGCGACAGGACCCGGTCTGGCGGGGCAAGACCGCAGCGCCGGCAGCTGGATCAGGACTAGCGCCGGGCTTAAGCCCGGCAACGCCCGAGAAAAGTTCGACCTAAAGGAGAATTCGTATGACGTACTCGCGCCTGAATGCCTCAGCGGCGACGCTGACCAAGAACCGCACCGAGGACTCGATCAGCCCCTTCAGCGGGATGTGCGTAACCTGCGTGGATGGCTGCATCGGCATGTGCGAGATCGGGAAGTCGGCCTATCGCGGGCCGGAGATCATCTATCCTCAGCCGTTCGGCATCATTACCACCGCGTCGGCAAAGAACTATCCCGTGGACCTTTCGCATTTTACGATTCTGGGGCGCGCCACGGGCGCCTGGGGCATCGAGCCGAATAGCGACAAGGCGCTCTTTTCCAACGTCAACCTGGAAGTGTGCTGGGGGCGCGAGCCCGGCATCCGGTCCAAGCTCCCCTTCATCATCGCCGCTCTCGGATCCACCAACATCGCCAAGACCAATTGGGAAGGACTGGCCGTGGGCGCCGCGATTACCGGCACTTGCCTTACGATTGGCGAAAACGTCTGCGGGATGGATCCTGACTCGCAACTCTCCGACGGCCATCTGCTTTCCAGCAAAGAACTCGAGTGGCGCATTCGCACCTTCCGCGAATGGCAGGAGGAAGGTTACGGCGAAATTATTCTTCAGGCCAACGTCGAGGACACGAAGCTCGGCGTGCAGGAATACGGCATCACCAAGCTGGGCGTGAAGGCCGTAGAAATGAAGTGGGGCCAGGGCGCCAAGGACATCGGCGGCGAGGTGAAAATTCGCGACTTGGAGAAAGCTCGGCTGCTGAAGAAGCGCGGATACATCGTGCTGCCCGACCCTGAGGATCCGGTGGTCGTGGACGCCTACCACCGCGGCAGCTTCCGCGAATTCGAGCGCCACTCGCGGGTCGGCATGGCGAATCGCGAAGCGTTCCTCCGCCGCGCCGACGACTTGCGCAAGCTAGGCGCGAAGTGGGTCTTCCTGAAGACAGGCGCCTACCGGCCCGCCGACCTGGCGCGCGCCATCAAGTGGTCGTCGGAGGCAGGCATTGATCTGCTCACCGTGGATGCCGCGGGTGGCGGCACCGGCATGAGCCCCTGGCGGATGATGAACGAATGGGGAATCCCCGGCATCGAGCTCCACTCCATGCTGCGCGAGTATTGCGACCGATTGGCGAAGGCTGGCCAGTACGTGCCACCCATTGCCGTCGCAGGTGGGTTCACGTTCGAGGACCAGATCTTCAAAGGGCTCTCCCTGGTCGCGCCCTACGCCAAGCTGATTGCCTGGGCACGAAGCCCGCTCGCCGCGGCCATGGTGGGCAAGAACATCGGTCGCCGCATCGAGGAGAACAACCTACCGCTCTACGTCGAGCGCTTCGGCACCACCGTCAGCGAAGTCTTCGTGACCGCGCCCGAACTTCATGAGAAGTACAAGGACCGCTTCGCCAAGATTCCCACCGGGGCGATTGGGATCTACACCTACTATCAGCGGGTCGCGCAAGGACTGCGCCAATTGATGTGCGGCGCCCGGAAATTCTCCCTCGAACACATATCCCGCGACGACATCGCCGCCCTGACGCCTCGCGCCGCCGAAATAAGCGGCATCTCGCTGGTGAACGACATCGACCGCGAAGAAGTGGAGCAAATCCTCAAGGCGGCGTGAGGGGGAAAGACAGTCGAAAGTTTAAAGTTGAAAGTTAGAAGTGAAAAGAAAGGGGCTGCCTATCGGTGCCCCTTTTTCGTTTGCAGGGAACTGATGGGATGCCGAGTCTTCCCTTCTTTCGGCTTTCAACTTTCGACTTTCAACCTCGTCTGAACATCTGCTTCACGTCCAAAACTCAATGTACCGGTTCAGGCACTGCCGGCGCGTGGTCGGTGACGCGGGGATTCTGAGACATCCGAAAGAGGTGGTTGAGGGGAAGGCGGCCGGGGCCCACCGGGTAAGCCTTACGGATGGCCTCGGTCACATAGGCTTTGGCGAGTACGACTGCGTCGCGGAGTTGCCGCCCCAGGGCAAGATTCGCCGCGATGGCTGAGGAAAACGTGCAGCCGGTCCCGTGAGTATTGTCCGGCTTCACGTGGTCGCCCACAAAAGCCTCAAGTTCCACGCCGTCGTAGAGAACATCCACAGCCTTTTCGAGGTGGCCGCCTGTCACCACGGCGGCGCTCGCGCCCATCTCGACCAGCTTCCGCGCCGCAGCCTTCATGCCTTCGATGTTCTCGATCTTCAGGCCCGTGAGCAAGGCCGCTTCCTCGATGTTGGGTGTGACCAGCCGGACGCATTTCAGCAGGTGATCGCGCAGGAACTCGAGTCCTGCCGCGTCCACCAGTTCCAATCCGCTGGTGGAGCGCAACACAGGGTCGAGCACCGCGGGAAGCGCGGTTTGCGAGGCGAGCACATCGCGCACCACTTCCGCGCTGGCGCGATTCCCCAGCATCCCAATCTTAATCGCTCGCACACGATCGTCGGTGAGTAAACTCTCGACGCTTTCCTTCAGCACCTTGGCGTCGATGGAATGCAGCGCGGCGGCGCCCTGGGTGTTCTGAACGGTCAAGGCAGTAATGGCTGCGACGCCGTAGCAGTTGTGTGCGGCAAAGGTCTTCAGGTCCGCGGTAATTCCCGCTCCGCTGGACGGATCGAATCCGGCAATGGTCAAGACCACTGGCGGAGACGGATTAGCGTTGTGGTTCATCTATCTCGCTGGCGCATACACCCACAAGCAGCGTTGGAGCGATTATAGAGTCGCGCTCCCCCATGTCAATAAAGATTTGGGGCCATCGGTGAAAAAGGGGCCTCAGTGGAGGTGGTCTTCCCCGGCGTCCACCTCCAACCGTGTCTGGGAATTGACGTCGAGAGTCAGCGGGCCGCTCACGGGCAGGCGAACTCCGGCGGCCCCCTCAACTCGCGCCTTCAAAACCTGTTGCAGCGTGGTATGGTTTTGCAGGATGCGGCCGTCGTCGAGTGCCACCAGCGCCCGCCCTTGTCCCTGCCCTTCGATGTGGATGTCGAGTGACATGCCCTGAGCCTCCAACATTGCTGTGGGTCCCGTTTGGCGGAGGCTTTCGGGTGTCGGGCGGAGGAGATTGGTGAAATGGAAGTCGATGATCGCCGCCTTGACCCCTTGAAACCGCGTCTTGCCGGCAAAACGAAACGTGCTCTCGCCCTCGAGTGCGTACGGATAGTCGTCCCTCGGGGCGGCATTGAGGTTCACCTTCCACTCTTCGCCGCGTTTTACGGGGTGGTCGGGGTAAAGAGCGTGGCCGCCCATCTGCTCAAGGAACATGCGAAGGATTTCACTAGCCATCTGACGGAGCGGAAGGTCCAGCTCCTGCAGCAAAAGGTCATCGCCTTCGAATCCCAGCAGCTTCCCTTGACGATCGTATCGGGCGGTAAGTGACTGGCCCCTCACCCGTTTGCTGAACTCCTCCTGGGCTGTTTGCGCCGAGGCTTTCATTTCCTTCGGCAGAACATCGGCGAATTTGGATTGGACTACAAAACTGTCAAAGTGATTCTCAACCTGGGCCGAGCCGTCAGCCTGGACGGCGCGAATCGTCACCGTGTTTTGTTGCCGTGTTTCGACCTCCGTCGGCAAGGGCGGCAGGAAGGCCTTGAGACCCTCGGGGTTGGACTGCACAGTCACATTGGTCCGAATGGTAGTCTGGTAAGCCACCTTCTGGCCGGGACGATATTTCCGCACCAAGCCGGTCTTGCCACCCCAGGCGTGAGCGCGTACGGCGCCACACACCAAAACGAATACCGCAGCGGACGCGCAGGCGAGCGCCGCCGTGCCGGACCTAAGCCCGGCAAGAGGAGATATTCCGATTGCGGGCGGGCTAGGGCACGGCCCTTTGTATACACATTCAGGATTTGTGGGCATTCGCTTGGTAGCGCTCCAGACATTCGCGCGAGCAGAAATGCAGAGTCTCCTTGCCGCGTGTCAACCGGTGTGAGAGTTCGGTGGAAACGAACATCCCGCACACCGGGTCGCGCGCGGTCTCGCCGGCGATCCCCGGGCGCGACGCGCCTCGCGCTGAGGCCCGCGGGGCGGCGGAACCAATCGTCGGGCTCCCAAAAAGGCGCTGCACAATCCGGGCGATAATCCACCCCATGATCGTCACCACAATGAGATCGAAGAGGTAAACCAACAAGCGCCCCATATTGGGTCTGACGCCCCCGTGAGCCGAGGAGATGTCCGGAATTACCTGCGGGGCTGCGGGCTGGACGCAGAGCCGGCCTCGGCATCCAAGCGTCCCTTCAAGCGGTCGAGTCCGGGGTAGTTGGGATTGAGCTTGCTCAGGCGTTCCATCATTTTGCGCGCCGCCGCCGCGTCATGAAGGCCATCAAAATACACCACGATCGAATTGAACATGGTCGGCTGATGCGTGGGATCGATTTCGAGCGACTTGCGATACTCGCCCAAAGCGTCCTGGGCGCGCCCGAGATTGAAATAGGCGGTGCCCAGATCGGTGCGCGCGTTGACGTTCTTGGGGTCGAGTTCCAGCGCCTTCTGGTACCACTCGATGGAGCGCTGCCACTGCTGCTGGTCATAGAGATAATTCGCCAGCTTCAGCCGCGGCTCCGGGTCCTTGGGATTCTGCGCGGCCTGCTCCTCCAGCGCTTTGGTGACCGCGCTCGTGTCAATCGGCGGATGCCCTTCCGGAAGCTGGCCCGTTCCGCCGCCGGCCCCGCCCGCCGCCGGCATGCCACCTTCGGCTTCCGTGTGCACGTGGGGCGTGCTCACCGCGCCTTTCTGCTGCGCCTCGTGAAAACTAGTCTGCGCCTGGTAAATGTACCCGGCAAGAAAACCCACACCCAAAAAGACGATTGCCGTAATAATCGTTTCCTTCTTCACTTCAGTAGCCTCGCTCGACCTGCGACATTCGCAATGAGTCTATAGCACGGCTCGGGGAGCGTCAAGAAACGTCGCCACTCCGGCATTGACCGATCACGACGTTCAGAGGTACGCTGCGCTGCGGATTCGAACACAGCAGTTCAAACATCTCACGTCCCGGCGCAACGGGGAGGAACCTTTCATGCCAGATTTGGACATTGCCTGGGTCCGCGCACAGTTCCCCGCCCTGGCTCAGGAGGTAAACGGGCGTACGGCGATTTACTTCGATGGCCCGGGGGGCACTCAGGTGCCTCAACGCGTAATTGACGCGATGAGCGATTATCTCGTACGCTCGAACGCCAACACCCACGGCGCGTTCGCCACCAGCCAACGTTCCGATGGAATTATTGCCGGCGCTCACGCCGCAGTCGCCGACCTGCTCGGCTGCGCCACGGACGAAGTCGTCTTTGGGCCCAACATGACGACGCTGACTTTCGCGCTCAGCCGCGCCCTCGGCCGCGACCTTAAGCCCGGCGATGAGATTGTCGTCACGCGGCTCGACCACGACGCGAACGTCGCACCCTGGGTGGCGCTCGAAGAGCGCGGCGCGGTGGTCCGCTATGTCGATATCAATGTCGAAGATTGCACTCTCGACATGCCGGGGCTCAAGAACCTGATCAACGCGCGGACGCGCCTGGTGGCCGTGGGGTATGCCTCGAACGCTGTGGGCACGATTAACGACGTCGCGGAGATCGCGCGCCTGGCTCACGCCGTCGGGGCGCTCGTTTATCTTGACGCGGTGCATTACGCGCCGCACGGCCCCATCGACGTTCGCGCGCTCGACTGCGATTTCCTGGTTTGCTCGCCCTACAAATTCTTTGGACCTCACACTGGTGCGCTCTACGGGAAGCGCGAGCACCTCGCGCGGCTGTGCCCCTACAAGGTCCGCCCGGCTCCGGATCAGCCCCCCGACCGCTGGGAGACCGGCACGCAGAACCACGAAGGCCAGGCCGGCGTGGCGGCAGCCGTCGACTACCTTGCCGAATTGGGTTGGCGCGCCGCTCCCGCCGTGAAAACTCGCCGTGCCGCGCTGCTGGCGGCCTTCGACGCAATCCATCCTTATGAGCGCGGCCTGGCCCAGCGCCTAATCTCCGGGCTGCTCCCAATTCCGGGGCTGACGTTCTACGGCATTCGCGACCCGGCGCGATTTGCGTGTCGCGTTCCTACCGGCGCCATTCGCATCACCGGCCATACGCCGCGCGAACTCTCGGAGTTACTGGGCGAGCGCGGGATCTTCACCTGGGACGGCAACTATTACGCACTCAACCTCACAGAGCGCCTTGGTGTCGAATCGAGCGGCGGCATGCTGCGCATCGGATTGGTTCACTACAATACCGCCGAAGAAGTGGATTATCTGCTCGAAGCCTTGAACGAGATCGCGAGTAAGTAGCGCTGCCATCCAGGGGACACGCTTGCTTGCGAAGCCGGATCCTGACTCTACTTGTCAATTGCCTGCTGGCGGTTGATAATCGCGCCTCGCACCTGAAGGGGGAGAAACACATATGAACCGCCAATCGATCCTCGCTGCCATCGCCGTGCTGTCCTTCGCGGCCGGGACTCTCGCCGCCGAATCGTATGAGGTCACTATCGAGCACGGGGTCGGAGTCAAGATGCGCGACGGCGTGGTGTTGCGCGCTGATGTATACCATCCAAAGGCGGACGGGAAATTTCCTGTGTTGCTCCAGCGCACACCCTACGACCGGCGCGGCGGCCTGGATTTCGGCCTGCGAGCGGCCTCGCGCGGCTACGTGGTGATCTTCCAGGATGTGCGCGGGCGCTACGCGTCTGAGGGCGAGTGGTACACCTTCAAGCACGAATCGGAGGACGGCTACGATTCGGTCGAATGGGCCGCAGCGCTGCCCTACTCGAATGGCAAGGTGGGGATGTTTGGCGGTTCTTACGTGGGTGCTACGCAAATGCTAACCGCCATTGCGGCGCCACCCCACCTGGCGGGAATCTTTCCCGTCGTCACGGCCTCCAACTACCACGACGGGTGGGCGTACCAAGGTGGGGCGCTTGAACAATGGTTCCTCGAGTCGTGGACGACGGGGCTCGCGCAGGACACGCTCACCCGGCGTGCGGGAAGAGAGCAGAACCCGGTTCCGCAATGGACTTGGAAGCTTCCCCTTGCGAGTTACCCGGTCATGAGCGCGGACGCGGATGGTTTGGCGCCCTACTTCCTTGACTGGCTCGCCCATCCGAACTACGACGACTTCTGGAAGGCGCTTTCCATTGAAGACCAGCATTCCAAGATTCTCGTTCCCGGGTATCACCTCGGCGGCTGGTACGACATCTTCATGGGAGGGACGCTGCGCAATTACGTAGGCATCAAGGCGCGTGGCGGAAGCGACGCGGCGCGGCGCGGCCAGAGGCTCATGATTGGCCCCTGGTACCACGGGCCGTTTAACGGCAAGACCGGCGAACTCGATTTTGGCCCCGCGGCCCGAGGCGCGGACGGCAAGAGCTTCGATAATGATGAGGTCATGCTCCGCTGGTATGACTACGTGCTGAAGGGCGTCGCCAGCGGCATCGAGCGCGAGAAACCGGTCAAGATCTTTGTGATGGGCGAAAATGCCTGGCGAGAAGAAGACGATTGGCCGCTCGCCCGCGCCAAGAGCACTCGGTATTTCCTCCATTCCAGCGGCAGCGCCAACTCTTTGCTCGGAGACGGAACGCTGAGTGCTGAGGCGCCCAAGACCGAGACGCCCGACCACTTCAGCTACAACCCGGCCGAGCCTGTGCCCACGCGCGGTGGCGGGCTCTGCTGCGACAACGACCGCCTCCCTTCCGGCGCGTTCGATCAACGCCCCAACGAATCGCGCGGCGATGTCCTGGTCTTCACGACTCCTTCCTTCACGCAGGATTTCGAAGTGACCGGGCCGGTCAGCCTGGAACTCTACGCCGGCTCATCGGCGGTGGATACGGACTTCACCGGCAAGCTGGTGGACGTCTGGCCCAACGGCTTCGCGCAGAATCTGACCGACGGGATCATCCGCGCGCGTTACCGCAACTCGCAGGAGAAGCCCGAATTCGTGAATCCCGGCGAAGTGTACAAATTCACAATCGATTTGTGGGCGACCAGCAACGTATTCAAGGCTGGCCACAAGCTGCGCCTGGAGGTCTCGAGCTCGAATTTCCCACGCTTCGACCGGAACCTGAATACCGGTGAACCGGCGGCCAACGCGACTCGCATGACGAGGGCAACAAACACGGTTTACCATGATGGCGAACACCCGTCGGCACTGATCCTGCCGGTGATACCGAGGTAAGAGAAAGTACGAAGGACGAAGTACAAATGACGAAACCAGATTGTATCCTCGTTGCAGAGGGAACGCTCCATTTGTCCTTAGTCCTTCGTCCTTCGTAATTCCGATCGGTTGACTCCGTCCGCGCTGAATGAGGTAATGTCGATGTCTTCGACCATCCTCGCCATCGCCGCGCATCCTGGAGACGCTTTCTTTACCATGGGAGCGGCGGTCGCGCAGAATATCGCGAACGGAGGGCGCGGCGTATTTCTGAGCCTGTCGCTTGGCGAGCGGGGGCACAAGACCATTCCGCCCAGGGAATATGCTGCGATGCAGCGCGCGGCAAGCGAGAAGGCGGCGAAGATTCTGGGCGCCGAGACCGCCTTCCTCACCTACCCCGACGCTGAGATCCCTCTGAACGATGCAGCGAGTTTTTCGGTCTGCGACATGATCCGGAAGTTCAAGCCCGCGGTCGTGGTAACGCACTGGAGCGGAAGTTGGCACAAGGACCATCAGAACTGCCACGCGATTGTCCGCGACGCGATATTCTACGCGGGGCTGGCGGCGATCTCCCGGCAAGACCCAGCGCACGATGTGGGAAAAGTCTTCTATGCCGAAAACTGGGAGGACATCGCCAATTTTCAACCGAATACGTTTCTTGACATCAGCGGGGTTTGCGAGCGGTGGTTGGAAGCTTGCGCGGCATTTCCCATGTGGCGGGGCGAGATGGGTTTTCGCTACAACGATTACTATCGCAGCCTGGCCGTGATGCGCGGCTGCCTGAGCGGATTTCAATACGCTGTGGCGTTGATGACGGACCCAGAGGAGCGCTCGGAGAGAGTGCGGTCCCTCTAAAGGCGGGCTTCAAACACGCCCTTACCGTGCCCCGATCACCGGTGCTTGCAGCGCCAGTACGACTTGGATTTCGCGGTCCCACACCGGCCATTCGTGCTTGCCGGGGAATTCGTGGTATTCGTAAGGCACTTTCAACTCGCCGAGCAGCTTAACAAACTCGCGGTTTTCGTCGAGCAGAAAATCCCCCGAGCCGACTGAAATGTAGAGTTGCGGCCGCAATTCCGCTGCAACCTTCTTGATCAGCTCGAAGGGATCCTCCGCAGCGCGTGCCGGGTTCTCCGGCGGGCCATAGACACTCTCCACCAGTTTCTGGAGCGCCGGATCCTCAATCGGCCGATGAGTCCATCGCGCCGCGCCCAGCGCTCCGCTCAAGCTCGCCGCTGCGGCAAACTTCTGAGGATACTTTAGGCCGAGCTTCATCGCCCCGTACCCGCCCATTGAGAGTCCGGCAATTGCGCGGCCCCCGCGCGACGCAACAGTGCGATAGTGGCTGTCCACGTAAGGAATCAAATCGAGAATGATGAAGTCTTCCCAGGCCAGATTCTTGTCGGCGTAGCTGTTGGTGTAGAACCCGTTGTCGCCTTCCGGCATGACGATGATCTGCGGATACCCGCGCGCGTATTGAGTGATCCCGCTGTAGCTCACCCACGCTGGATAGTGGTCCGTGTAGCCGTGGAGCAGATAGAGCACCGGATAGTGCCGCTCCGATAAGGCATAATCGCGCGGAAGAATGATGTTGAACCCCACCGTCATGCCGCCCAGGTGCGGCGCGACGACCTCAACGGTTTCATAGTCCTTCGCCCCGGCGATGACCGGCAGAGCGGCAAAGAGGAGTGTCGCCACCACGGTTCGTAGAATCTTCATTCAAGAGCCTCGCGCAGTGAGTTCGAGTGGCGCATTCTATCTGACCAATCAGCGCTGACGCAACAATCCGCCCTCATGGGAGCCCAACGAAGAGATGGGGAGTCACCTTGACACGTCACGAACCCGCCGACCATAATGGCTTCCCTTGCCGGAACCGAAGTTACGTCGTCATCCGCACGATCGGGAGGAACTATGCCGGAAGTCTTCCGCAATTATATTTCGGGTCAGTGGGTCGAATGCGAATCGAAGAAGACAGTTCCCAACATCAATCCTGCCAACACTGATGAAGTCGTGGGGCTGTTCCAGTCCTCGAGTTCCGAAGATACTTTGAGGGCCTGCGAAGCCGCGGCAAAGGCTCAGCCCGCCTGGGCAGCGCTGCCGGCCCCGCGACGAGGCGAATATCTCTTCAAGGCGGCGGAGATTCTCGAGAGCCGCCTCGCCAAGCTGGGCGAGGACATGACGCGCGAGGAAGGCAAGACGCTCCCCGAAGCCAAGGGGGAGGTGAAGCGAGCCATCAACATCTTCCGCTATTTCGGTGGCGAGGGCTCACGCCAGTTCAGCTATCAGATTCCCTCCGAGCGCGAGAACGTCTTCTGCTACACGATGCGCAAGCCGCTGGGCGTGGTGGCGCTGATTACGCCTTGGAATTTTCCCAGCGCGATTCCCGCCTGGAAGATGGCCCCGGCATTGGTGGGCGGGAACGCCGTGGTGATCAAGCCCGCGTCGCTCGCGCCGCTCTCCGCGTATCGCCTGGTGGAAGCACTGCACGAAGCGGGAATTCCGCCGGGCGCGATCAACTACGTCACGGGCTCGGGCGGCGCGGTCGGGAATACGTTAGTCGATTACCCTGCCGTGCGTGCGGTTTCCTTTACCGGCTCCTGCGAGGTGGGTGGCACCCTCTACGATCGTGTGACGAAGCGACGGATTCGTGTGCAGCTCGAAATGGGCGGGAAAAATCCGACCATCGTGCTGAAGGATTCCGAGCTGAATTATGCCGCCGACGTGCTGGTGAACGGTGCGTTTTTCTCCACCGGCCAGAAATGCACGGCGTGCAGCCGCGCCATCATCGAAAAGCCGATCTACGATCAACTGGTCGAAATTCTCGTGGCGAAAACGAAGAAGATGAAAGTGGGCAACGGCCTCGAACCAGGGATCGACATGGGCCCCGCGGTTGACCGGAGCCAGCTCGAAACCGATCTGCAGTACATCGACATCGCGAAGAAAGAAGGCGCCAAACTCCTGTGCGGCGGGAATCGGCTGACCGGAGGCATCTACGACAAGGGCTACTTCGTCGAGCCGACGATCTTTGGTGACGTTGTTCCCACGATGCGCATCGCGCAGGAGGAAGTCTTCGGCCCGGTGCTGGCCCTGATGGTCGCGAATGATTTCGAGGACGCCATGCGCCTGGCGAATAGCGCGCGCTTCGGCTTGTCCGCTTCCATCGTGACGCGCGACGTGACGCGCATTCATCAGTACATCAATCGCATCGACGCCGGACTGATCACCGTGAACCTGCCGACAGCGGGCGTAGAATATCAACTGCCCTTCGGCGGCACCAAGGAATCGAGCTTCGGCATGCGCGAGCAGGGCCCCCTGGCCCTCGATTTCTACACCGAGTCACGCACGGTTTATATGAAATATACGCAATAAGTAAGAAGGAGCCGGAAGTCAGAATGGATCGGAAGGGAAGACCATGAAGAAGACGCAACTGTTTCTTTCCAAGCTCGACTTGCCCGGCGAGGACAATCACGCGCTCAAACCCAGCGGCCGACGCTTTCCAGACGGCGGACATTGGCGGTTTGAGATTCCGAGCGTGGAAGGCCCGCGCGTGTTCCGTGAAGTCCTAGCGGCGGCAAAGGAACTTCGGGTCCCTGTACATCGCGTCAGCGAGGGCAGCGGGATCATGCTGCTCACCCGAAACGAAATCTCGGAGATGGCACGGATCGGCCACGACCAGCAGATTGAAGTTTGCCTGTTCGTGGGCCCGCGCGCCACGTTCGAGACCGGCGCCCAAACCGCTTCGACTGCCGGCAAGGTGATTGGCCTTCAGCATCGCGGCGCGGACCAACTCGTTTACGCCATCGAA
>Ga0316628_100003253_pt1 | contig 12460 bp, 11 predicted proteins | sample OWC_Aug_M2_C1_D5_FD_207648 | JGI IMG/M metagenome (GOLD analysis project Ga0316628, IMG submission 207648) | Wetland soil microbial communities from Old Woman Creek delta, Ohio, United States - OWC_Aug_M2_C1_D5_C | ecosystem: Environmental > Terrestrial > Soil > Wetlands | place: USA: Ohio...
CGGCCTGATAGCCGTGCTGCTGTTACTGATGCCCTTCGAGGTCACCACCGCCATGATCATCCCCCTCCCCGGTGTAGCCGTGGGCATCATCCTGCTCCTGATAGAGGTGTCGTCCCTGCTGATGAGCCCAGGCTCGGTGGTGGCCCACGACATACACCTCTACGGCTTCCTCTTCGGGGGACTGGGGGCCTTCGCCGTGGACTACGACAAGGCGCTGAGGGGCCTGATGATAGCCTCCGTCACACTCGTGGCCCTGTATGTGTGGGCCGTCTACTTCAACGGGGTAGCCCTTTGATGCCGGCCAGCGCCTCAGGCAGCTCCGCCAAGCTACTTATGATCATGTCCGCGCCGGCCTCCTTCACCCTGTCGAGCCTCGTGAAGTACACGGGGACCACGATGGTGTAAGAGTCCACCGCCCTACCCGCCAGCACATCCCTGTGGCTGTCTCCCACCACGACGCCCCTTTCTGGTCTGGCCCCCAAGGCTTCGTAGCACGCTTTCAGCTGGTCGGGGTGCGGCTTCATCCTGTGGACCGTGTTTCTCCCTATGACAGCCTTGAAGTAGTGGCCCAGACCCAGGGTCTTCAGTGCCCGCTCCGCGGCTTCCTGGGAATTGGAGGTGCATATTCCCATTGGTACTCCTTTATCCTTCACCCAATCCAGGGCTTCTATGCAGCCGGGCATGAGAGAGCAGTCAGGCACACCCTTCGCCTCATAGCCATTTAGGATCGCGTACGCTTCACCCTGGATCAGATTAGCCTTCGCCGCCCCCAACTCAGCCCGGTTAATCTCCCACAGTTCTTCAAGCATACCGAATAGGCCCTTACCGCTGCACGCTTTGACATCCTCCTGGCTGCACCCAAGAGAGACATAGGCTTGCGCTATCTCGCCTTGAGCCCGCCTCCAGTCCACGTGCTCGCCCAGGTTGATGAGCGTGGCATCAAGGTCGAAGACGACCGAGTCGAAGCCTAGAGTCAAGACGGTTAGCATTGCGCGTCAGCCTATTTATGGTGTATCCATGCTATAGTTCACTGAACCTTTTCAGTATCATAGATTCACAATCTCTTTTAACGCTGGTCAGTTGTTGAGACCAGCGGTTTAGCTGGAGGATGATGCTCCTGGACGTCGGCGACTACAGGGTTCTCCTAGTCGAGGACAACGTGAACGACGCCAAGATCATTAAGAAGTACTTCCAGAGGCACGGCCGATCCGTCGTCCTCGACTACGCTCCCTCCGCGGACCAGTGCTACCGGATGCTCATAGAGAGGGCTTACGACCTCATCCTCCTGGACCTCAATCTCCCTGACAGCAGCGGCCTGGACATATTGAGGGAGCTACGCGAGCTCGACATACCGGCTCCCATCATCGTCGTGACAGGGGAGACCGATCCTGACCTCATAGTAAGGGTGAAGGATGGTGGAGCTGCCGACATCGTTCATAAGACGGCTGAGGAACTGGGCAGGCTACCAGATCTAGCATTGAACCACATAAAGGAGTTCCAGGCGCTCTACCTCAAGAGCCGCGAGTACAGGGAGAAAAGATACGAGCTCTACAGAAGCAAGCCCATCAACGATCTCCTGAAGACCATGTACACCAGGAACCTTAGGTACGTGGCCCCCGTGACCCGGATAAGCCACGGGTCCAGTCTCGACAACGTGCCTGGGCTGGTCTCAGGGGACAAGCTGCAGAAGATACTCAACCTCCTAACCCACTACAGGGTCCTGTATAAGACGGCTGTGGGCATGAGGATGGTCTGCCCGAAGTGCGGCTCCGACGAGGTCTCGCCCGCGTTCATGTGCCCGAACTGCGGCAGCGAGATTTTCGAGAAGCGTGCACGCGGCGTCTTCCTGTGCAGGGGCCTGTGCGGGCAGAGGTTCACCGAGATGAAGACCGTCTTCGGGTGCAACAAGTGCGCCTCCAGGTTCACGGAGGCCGACGCCCACTACCAGGCGAACTACATCTACTCGCTGAATGAGGACTTCAGGCCAGAGGTGGCAGAAGCCGTGGCCGGTGATGAGGCCGCGTTCTTCGGGAAGCCTGAGACCGTCAACGTGCAAGCCTGAGAATGTGGAGCCCCGGGCGGGATTTGGACCCGCGTTCTCTTGCTGTTTGGCCCGCAGCAGGTGCTTGGGGTTACCAAGCAAGCGCTTTGGCCAGGCTAAGCTACCGGGGCACGGTTTGCACCACTAGGATTCCTTGTCACGTTTTTTAATCTTGCCCCTAATGTGTGTGTCTGGGTCACACACAAAATATCATCTAATGTTCTATAACATGCTTAGACGTCAAGGTGTTGCCGGGTAAAAGAGAAACCAGTAGGTGGAGGCGGAGACGTGAAAAGAGGCAGTTTTAAACGCTCTTTAAAAACGTCACCCAACACAGGACCCACTTTCATGCACCTCCCTAGAAATAAATTTGGGGTAAAAGCACATATATTTATATACTCAGAAATTTTATCTTTTGGTGGACTGCATGGAGATGGCGACTGTTAACAGGCGGCGATCGGAGGACATCAGTAGGTTGATCCAGGTCGCTACATCGGACGCCATGAAGAAAAATAGGAGGATAGAAACCGTTGATCCCATCCTCAGGGCCGGTAAAACCCTGTTTCCCACCATGTCGGAGAGGGAGCTCCTCGAGTACGCCCAGACGGCGCTTAGAATGATCCTGTCCGAACCCCAGAGCCCCTCCTACCAGACAACTCTACTGGTGCACATGTAGGTCCGCCAGCTCAATCGCTTTCTGCATGTTTGCCTCGTCAGTTCTTCGGTTATCCACAGGTGTCTCCATAACCATGGGTTTCTCCCCTAGCCTAGACCTCAGTATGTTCCTGAAACCTTCCTCGCCTATGGTGCCCAGTCCGATGTGCTCGTGCCTGTCGATCCTGGAGCCCAGCTCGCCCACGCTGTCGTTCAGGTGGACGAGGCGTAGGTTTCTCAGCCCGATGAGGTGGTCGAACTCTCGAAGTGTAGCCTCTAGGCCGTTCTTTGTCTTGACATTGTATCCCCGCGCGTAGGCGTGGCAGATGTCCAGGCAGACGCCCAACCCCATCTTGCCGGCCCCGCCAATGATGTCCCTGATCTCTTGGAACGTGGAGCCCACTTCGTTCCTCTTTCCGGACGTGTTTTCCAGCAGGATCGTAGGGCCGCCCCTCACTTCAGCCGCCTCATTTAGGGCCTGGACGACTCTCTGTGAGCCCTCCTCATAGCCCGTGCCCAGCGAGCTTCCCAGGTGCGTCACGAGGTACGGTATCCCCAGGAGGCGGCACCTCCCGGCCTCCGCCACCAGGGACTCCACTGATTTTGCGTAGACGTCCTCCCTCGGCGAGGCGAGGTTCGGGAGGTACGGCATGTGGACGAAGACTAGGCCGATCCCGGACTCCCTCAGCCTGGACCTGAAGCGCGACGCCGCCTCCTCGTCGATGTCGCTGCGCTTCCACATCCTGGGGCTCCTGGTGAACATCTGGAAGGTGGCGCAGCCCAGCCCGAGAGCCCTGTCCACAGCTCTGTCTAGGCCGCCCTCGATTGAGACGTGGAAGCCCAGCCTCATATGCTCCAATAACGCTCTGCGATAGTTAAAATGAGTAGGGAAAAAAGGGAGGAGCCGCGTCTACTTGTTGGGCACGCCCATGACCTGCAGGACGCTTGCATGTAGGGTGCACTTCTGGGCGGATTGGTTCCTCCACTGGACGGTCACGGAGTGCGAGCCTTTGTCCACGGATGAGGCGTGGAAAACCATGCTGTAGCCCTGGCGGCTGTACTGGTTTATGGTGAGCTGAACGTCGTCGGGCTCGGCCGGGGCCCCGTCGACCAGGGCCCTGAAGTAGACGTGTGAGTAGTCCCCTGGCATCTGGGTGTTCACCAAGTGCTCCATTTTGGTGCTCAGCATGATGATGAGCGAGCTATCCTCGTGCACGTAGATGCTGAGGGACATCTCAGGTATGTCGGACCACTCAATGTATGACTCGCAGTCGTACCCCGTCGTTGTGGATGCGCTCTCGTAGGTTAGGGCTGGCTTCGGCACGAGCATGGGCACAAGGCTCGGGGCGTAGGTCATGACGCCCACAGTGGAGGCCGTAGAGATCGCTGCACTCAACAACACTATGGCGACTATCTTACCGATGGATAATGACGACATGTGTCGCTGTGAATTTGTGAGGATTTAACCCTTGTCAAAAAGGGTGGAGGTTAGGCGTACTTCTTGACAGCCGCCTCGAGGATGTCCATGCCTGTGTTCAGGTACTCGTCCTCTATGGTGAGGGGCGGGTGCAGCCTTATCACGTTGTTGTAGAGCCCCGCCTTCAGGGTCATGAGGCCCTTCTGGAGGCACTCCTTCATGATCTTGCTGCTGGTATCAGGGTCAGCCTTCCTGCTCTTCCTGTCAGTCACGAACTCCATAGCAAGCATGGGGCCCAGCCCGCGTACCTCGCCTATCTTCTCGTACTTGCCATACATCTCGTCCAGGCGCTTCCTCAGCTTCTTACCCATGGCCGCAGCCTTCTGCGGTATCTTCTCCCTCTCCATGATCTCTATAACCTTGAGGGCCGTGGCGCAAGCGATGGGGTTGCCGCCGTAGGTGCCTCCAAGGCTGCCGGGGTAGATGTCCTTCATGAGCTCGTCCCTGGCGACGACGGCGCTCAGAGGCAGACCGTTGGCTATGGCCTTGGCCATGGTCATAACGTCGGGCTCTATGCCGTAGTGCTCTACGGCCCACATCTTACCAGTGCGGCCGAACCCGGTCTGCACCTCGTCGATTATGAGCTTGATGCCGTGCTCGTCAGCCAGCTTCTTCAACTCCTTGAAGTAGTCGAGCGGAGGAGCTCTGAAGCCCCCCTCGCCTTGCACGGGCTCCGCGACGATGGCGCCGACGGTCGCAGGGTCCACCTGAGTCTTGAACAGGCTTTTATCAATGTGGTGGACGCAGGCCAACCCGCAGGCGGGGTACTCCTGGTGGAAGGGGCACCTGTAGCAGTAGGCGTAGGGCGTGAAGTAGACGCCCGGGACGAAGGGGTCCAGGCCCACCTTGTAGGGGTCCCACTTTCCCGTGAGGGTCATGGCCATGTATGTGCGGCCGTGGAAGCTGTTCTCGAAGCTTATCAGGTTCTTGCGGCCCGTGGATTGGCGCACGATCTTGACGGCGTTCTCTATGGCCTCCGAGCCACTGTTGATCATCATGGCGCGCTTGGCGAACTTACCCGGCGTGATCTCGGTCAGCCTCTTGGCCAGCGCCACGTAGGGCTCGTAGTTGGCCACGTGGATGCAGCTGTGAATCAGCTTGTGGGCCTGGTCGCAGATCGTGTCCACGATCTCCTCGGTGCAGTGGCCCAGGCTTGTGACGCCGATGCCTGAGGTGAAGTCTATGAGGGTGTTACCGTCCACGTCTGTCATGACGGCTCCGTGGCTCTCCTTGATCGTGATAGGCTGGACGAGGTAGACGCCCGGCGGAACGTATTTACTCCTCTGATCGATCAGCTCCTTGGACCTGGGTCCAGGGATGGGTGTAACAACATTAGGAACCTTGGGCATGTTCCATCGGCATAAGGTAATGAACTGGGTTAATAACCCTAACGGGGAAGTAAAAAGGGCTGGCTACACGTGTACGGTTCCACCGTAGTATCAGATAATAGCTAAATGCAACCCAGAAAAAGATCACGTTCTGTACAGCCACCGTAATAGAAAAGAGGCTAGTAGAAGAAAACATACAGGTTCCTGACCTGTATCATGGTCGGATAGGTGGACCTAGGTAACTCACTGGATGAAGAGGGCTAGGACGGCCTTCTCAGTGTGCATCCTGTTCTCGCCCTCGTCCCAGACGACGCTCTGGGGCCCCTCGATGACGCTGTCCGTCATCTCCTCGCCCCTGTACCCGGGCAGGCAGTGCATGAAGATGGCGTCCTTCTTGGCCAGCTTCAGGGTCTCGTCGTTGACCTGGTACTTGGCGAATGCCTTCTTCCTCTCCTCTATGTCCTTGTGGCCCATGCTGTGGTACGTGTTGGCGTAGACCACGTCGGCTCCCGTGAACGCCTCCTCCAGGTCGTCCGTGACCACCATCTGGCTGCCGCCCTCGGCGGCGTGCTCCTCAGCAAACTTGGTGATCTTCTCGTTTGGCTTCCAGCCCTTGGGCACAGCGACGTACATGTCCACACCCATTATGCTGCTGCTTACCATTAGACTGTGGCACACGTTCCACGGGTCCCCCACGTAGGCCACCTTGAGCCCCTGGAGCCGTCCCTTGTGCTCGCGCATTGTGAGCATGTCGGCCAGGCCTTGGCACGGGTGAGTGAGGTCGGTCAAGGCGTTGATGACCGGGCTGTCCATGTACTGGGCGTACTCCTCCACGATGTTCTGGCCGTAGGTGCGTATGACGAGGCCATCGCAGTACCTGTCGATGATGCGGGCCGTGTCCTTGATGGGTTCGCCCCTGGCAAGCTGCATCACGTCGGGGGTCGCGTAGAAGCTCTGCATCCCCAAGTGTGCGATGGCTGCCTGGAAGCTGAAGCGGGTCCGTGTGCTGTGCTTCTCGAAGATCATGGCTATGGTGCGGCCCCTGAGGTACTCGTGGGGCTGCTTCATCATGCGCTGCCGCTTGAAGTCGGCGGCGACGTCCAGCATGTAGGTGATCTCTTCCTTCTTCCAGTCCATGAGGGTGAGAAAGTCCTTACCTTGAAACCGGTCCTTGAAGCTCATAGCGATTCAATGAGAATAATCGGGGATCGAGTGTTTAAAACTAGCGTTTAACCCATTTAGAACATTTTTTGGTTAAATTGCTTCGATTGCGGTACATGTCTCTAGGGGCACTTTTCCCCGAGGCGGGTCTCACTCAACGTGGTCAAGTGCTCTCCCATGAGCACGGAATATCAGCTAAGGGAAGCACAGGTAGAAGTGTGATCACTCCTCCCTTTTTTGAGGCTCCTTGAGAGTAAAGACTGCGATGAGCGCACCGATTGACATGAGCGCTGCCGCTACCAAGAAAGGAGCACCCACCCCGTGGCCCTGTATCAGGACTCCGCCCAGGTAGTTGCCGCCGCCGTAAAGCAGCGACCACACAACCATCGCGAGGGCGTTGAACCTGCCCCTGTGCTCCCTGGGGCAGAAGTCCACAAACAGAGCGGTCCACGCGGGCTGCCCAACCGCCGCGGACAGGGTTACGGCTATCCTCGTCACCAGAACCCACGCGAAGCTGCCCGAGTTCACGTACAGAAAGTAGGTGACAGGCCAAGAGATCATGGAGGCTAGCACAAACCTCATCCTGCCCTGGTCGTCGGACGGGGCAGCCACCAGCAGCAGCACGGCGCAGTTCACAAGCAGCGTCAGCGTCGTTATTAGGCCCCACTGGGACGCGGAGAGGCCGACGCCCTCGGTGGCGTAGGTGACGTAGTAGGGGTCGCCCAGCCCCAGGGCGAACGTGAATACGAAATCGACGAGCAGGAACGCCTTGAAGGGCCCGCTGAGGCTGGCTATAGTCTCCCTGAAGGCTTCCACGAGGCCGCCCATGGACAGGAAGACGCCTCCGGCCTCTTCGCTGGCCTTCAACGTCTCTTCTAGGCGCTTTTGCCTGATGAGCGCGGCCAGCGACCCCAGGGCGAACATGGCCACGTATCCCCACATCATCGCCGCCCTTACACCGTAGAGGTCCATGAACACACCGATCACACACGGTGACAGTATCCCTACTACCTGGGGGCCCACCAACTGCAGAGCGAAGCCCATGGCCCGGTTCTCAGGGTCGGTGGAGTCTCCAACTATGGAGTTCATGGAGGGCTCCTGGAACCCCATGAACATGGCTTCAAGAACCGCGGCGAGCATCAGGAAACGGTAATCGGGCGCGAAGGCTCTTATGAGTGAGAGGCTTGCGAGAAGATAAGTCGTGACGTAGACTATCCTCTTTCTGCCCATTCTATCGGACAGATAGCCCCCAAGGAAACCAGGCACGACCTTGATGACGGCGCTCAGGGCGAATATCTCGCCGATGTTGACGTAGCTGCCGCCCAGCTCCAGAACGTAGAGGGCTAGGAAAGGCGCCGTGAGGTTGGAGGCCACCGTCCAGAGCCCTTTGGTGACTATCATCACGCCCAGGTTTCCGCGCACAGCGGACCTCATCTTCTGGATGCTCTGCGTCATCTACATCATTTTCTTCATTTTTCTGATGGTTTAAACGGGGGAACGTTGGATGGGGTTCAGAAATTAGTGTATCAGGCTCATTTTTCTCACGACAACCCTGAATACTCTGGCACAGATTTAAACTGTCTGAGAGTCGGTGAAAACAGTGATGGATGGTTAGCGTGTGGCCTTCTGTTCCCACATCTTCCTCTGCTCGGGGTGCTCCTGGAAGAACCTGTCAATTATCTGGTCGCACGTCGCCTGAGCCTTGAGCAAGGCATCCTTCAGGTCGATGGTTGTGAGCCGCCCATCCTTCTTCAGGAACCTGCCATCGCAGATGACGTTGTCGATGTCGGATGGCATCCCGTAGAGGAACACACTCGTGACGGGGTCCCTGGTCGGCGTAATGTAAGGGCTCATGAGGTCAAACGTTATGATGTCTGCCTTCTTCCCCGGCTCAAGGCTACCTATCTCCCGGTCCATGCCCAGGGCCTTGGCCCCGCCCATGGTGGCCAGCCACAGCATCTCGTAGAAGCTGGGTCGGGCAGTACGTCTGCTTTCGTTTACCATCCCAAGGTACCCGCCGACCTTGGACGCCCGCGTCATGACTCCACTCCTCTGCTTCCTGACGAGGTCGCACATGTCGTGGTAGTAGTCGTCTGTGCCCAGGCCCACGAGTATCCCCGCGTCAAGCCAGTCGATGAGTGGGCTCTCCACGCTGTGGCAGTGGAGTATGCTCATGCCCGTCTCCTTGATGAGCTGGAAGTCCTTGGCCGTCCCGTAGGTCAGGTGGGCGCCGCTCAGCTTCTCATCCATTACGCCCAGATCGTAGAGGTGCTGGGGCGGCGTCTTGCCGAATAGCTTCTGCACCTGCCTGTACTCCCTTGTGCTCTGGCTCAGGTGGGTGGTCATCCTGAGCCCGTGCTCCTTCGCGAACTCCTTGCACTCCAGGTACACGTCTGGCAGAGCCATATCCGGAGCCTTGGGGCACATCAGCGTCGTTATCCTGCCGCCTACCCCGCCGTGCCAGTCGTAGTACAGGTCCTTTGCCCGCTTCATGGCGGCGTCCCTCTTCTCGGGCAGGTACTCGAAGACGCCGTCCCTGAGCCTCTCCAAGTCCACGTGCTCTATGTCCCCAGCCAAGTAGCACCTATTCCCGGCCTCGGCCACGGCCCTGGCGTAGCCGTCAGGGTAAGTGTAGATGAGCATGCTGGTGGTGCAGCCCCCGTATATGAACTCGGCGCACGACGCTAGGCCGAGGGTCTCCATCTGCTCTGGCCTTCTGTAGCCCTCCAGAGGAAGGTTGGTCTCGAAGAAGTCCCCCATGAGCTCGTAGACGCCCCTGAAGTACTGCTGCAGGTGGCTGTGGCAGTTGACGAAGCCCGGCATCACCAGGTGGCGCCTCGCGTCCACCACGTACTCTGGGTCGCGGACCCTAAGCCCTTCCCCGATCTCCGTGATCCTGTCGTCCACGATGTGTACGTCGCCCTCACGCAGTACCCTATTACCGGCGTCCATGGTGACGACGAAGCCGCCCTTAATCAGGATATCAGCCAACGCTATCGCTCAATGTATTGGGTGGTTAGAATAAAAGATCAGTAGGGAGTACGGCTAGAGGGGCCTCATGAACTCCCCGTAGCCCGGCTTCCCCACGACCTCGCCGTCCTCGTAGACCACTTTTCCCCTCACGAGTGTAGTGACCGGAGCGCCCTTGCCCTTCATGCCCTCGTATGGTGTGATCTTCTGGATTGTGTGCAGGTCCTCGCCTCTGATGTGGAACGGCTTATCCAGGTCTACGACCACCACGTCGGCGTCCGATCCCAGCAGCAGGTCCCCCTTCCCAGGGTAGAGGCCGTTGATCTGCGCCGGGTTGCTGCTGAACACCTCGACCAGCCTCTCCAGGCTGATCAGGCTCCTGTTCACAGCGTCCAGCATCAGGGGCAGCGTTGTCTCGATGACGACGCCCCCGCTCGGCGCCTTGAATATGTTGCTCCAGCCCAGCTCCTTCTCCTCCTTCGTGTAGGGGGCGTGGTCGCTGGCCAGCACCTCGATGACCCCCGAGTTGAGCCCCTCCCAGAGCCGCAGCTGGTCGTCCTTGGACCTGAGCGGCGGGTCAACCTTCGCGTATGGGCCCCTCTCCAACATGGTTTCGCGTGTGAAGAGCAGGTAGTTGGTGCTGGTCTCGCCAGTCACGTACTGGCCGCCCGCCTGAGCCCACTCCAAGGCGTCCACGGCCCCCACCGTGCTCATGTGGCACACGTGGAGGTGGGCACCGGTCTCCTTGGCGAAGGCGACGCACCTCTGGACGGCTTCCACCTCGGCTATGGCCGGCCGGAAGTCGCAGTGGGCGAGGGGGTCCGTACGCCCACTTTCCTCAGCCTCCTTCGTGTAGCTGTCGACTATGTTCTGGTTCTCGGCGTGGACGAGCAGAGGGAGGCCCAGGTCGGCCATCGTCCTCATGTGGCGGAGCAGCGTGTAGTCGCTGGCCGCGAGCTCCCTGAACCTGGCGATGAGGAAGCTCTTGAACCCGGTGGCTCCGGCGTCAGCCAACGCCAATATGTTCTCGGTGGGTATCTCGCCGGCGCCCCCTATAAACGCGAAGTCCACCAGGCTCTTCCCGCCGGCTATCCTCTTCTTCTCCTCGAAGGCCTCCACGGTTACGGTGGCGGGGATGGTGTTGGGCATGTCCACGACCGTGGTTACGCCCCCTGCGGCCGCGGCTCTGGTCCCCGACTCGAAGTTCTCGCGCTCAGGGAATCCCGGGTCCCTCAGGTGGACGTGCATGTCGATCATCCCCGGGAGCACCATCTTCCCGGAGGCGTCGATGACCTTGTCGGCCTTGGGCTCACCTGACCTGATCATCCCGATTATCTTGCCTTCATCTATGACTAGGGAGCCCTCCGATATCCCGGAGGGCATCACCAGCAGACCGTTCTTGATTACCACGTCAACAGTCAAAACGAGACACAGGAATATGTGCGGCTGTAAGGGTTATAGAGGTTTTCGTGACGAAAAAAAGGGTGAAAACTACTGGTCCGGGACGATGATCTCTGGCCTCAGCACCCTTGACCTGATCTGGGTCGTGCCATCAATGCAAGCTAGTCTACCCTCAACCCCTCTGAAGAACTCGAACGTCTTCTGGTCGATGGGGTTCACCCCGAAGCCACCCAGCAGTATGAGGGTCAGCCCCAGTTCCTCATGCCCCGTTATGCCTAGGCCTATCTCTCGGCCCAGGAAGTACGTTAGATCCTTCTGGTCCACTCCTCCGGCGACGACACCCTTCACGCCGACTCTCTGGGCGGCCTTAAGGGCGTCCAGCGTCACCAGTGAGCCGCCGACGACAACCGATCCGCTGTGGGATTCCTTTATGTCTGAGGAGGTCAGAGGCGTGTCAAGGTCTTCAATGGCCACAGTGATGGCCCCCCTCGCCTCCCCGCCCACGCCGAAGACGCCCTCGACCCTGAAGCCGTTGGCCTCGACGACCGCCCCCTCGCCTTCTATGACCTCAACGACCTTACCCGGGACGTGGGCGACGACCTCGACGGGCAGCGGGTTGCCCCTGATGAGGGCTCTGCCGGACCTGTACGCGAAGGACTCGATGATGCCGTCCAGGGGCGAGCGAGCCACCTTGGTTTGGCGCCCGAAGAAGCTTCTCTTGATGGCGATCACCTCGTCCTTGTCCACGGCGTCGCCCTCGCCCTTGAGCATGTAGTCCTTCGCCTGCTCTGGGTCGACGCCCAGGTAGCTGTACACCTTCAGTTCCCGGATGTCGGGGTTTTGGACGATGCACCTGGCTATGAGGGCGTCTGGGCTTACGGCGTCGCCGACCTTAACAAACACCTCGCCGCGTACAGGGATGCGGCGCTCCTTCCTTATGACGGAGGCTTTCATCGTTGGCCCTCCGATGAGGCTGTCGTCTGGCGCGTCGGCTCGATGAGCGTCAGCGGCCTGTTGGGGTGCTCAAGGGGTCTGCCTCTGGCGTCAAATATGACGCCAAGGACGCCCCCTGCCACCTTCCTAGTGACGGGTTTGCCTCTGCCCGCGCCGACGTCCATCTTGAGGGGCTGCACAGTGATGTCCACAGTTGAGTCGTCTCTTAGTGGCAGCACCCTGATTTCTCCGTACTTAACCGTGTACCGCTTCTCGGCGCCAGCCTGATCAGTCACAATGATCTTGAGGGCTTCTTCGCCGTCCCGTATCTTTCCTCGAGGGGCCACCACTACGCCCAGGCTCTTGATACATCTACTCAGGAACAGGTCTACTGCTGAGCCCTGGTCACGGTCGTAGAGGCTACCAATCTCGGCCATGACGCTTGAGTCGTCCACGTAGAGCTCTGTGAATCCCTGCGGCTGCAGGGAGTCGATG
>Ga0316628_100003254_pt1 | contig 12460 bp, 8 predicted proteins | sample OWC_Aug_M2_C1_D5_FD_207648 | JGI IMG/M metagenome (GOLD analysis project Ga0316628, IMG submission 207648) | Wetland soil microbial communities from Old Woman Creek delta, Ohio, United States - OWC_Aug_M2_C1_D5_C | ecosystem: Environmental > Terrestrial > Soil > Wetlands | place: USA: Ohio...
ATTCCCTGTTCTCGCAAAAATCTGGCCTTTCCCATTCCCCGTGCCGCTCGCCCTCGATGTGGCCGCAGTCGGCGACCACTTGCGCGGGGTCGAAGCCTGCCTCGGCGAGTATGCGCGCCGCATGAGGGGAGTTCTGGCGCAATGCGACATATAGGGCGGCCCTCTTGACCACATCATAGCTGCTCCTGTTGGGCACCTCTGAGGCGGTGGCCATGTGCCAGGCGTCCTCCGAAACCTCCCAGCCCAGGGAGCCGAAGAGGCTTCCGAGATTGTAGTACCGAAACACCTCGCGGAAGTTCAGAAGGTCGGATACGAAGAGCCGTTCGGCATCGCGGGCCCTCGCGTCCAAGCCGAGCCGGGCGCAGCATTCGGCCAGGTCGAGCAGCGAGTGGGACAGCAGGACCACCGCCTGGAATGTGACCCTGGTGTCGATATGGTCCCAGAATCGGGGGCAGCTGCGGTTGGACATCAGCATCTCGTAGTATGCCCTGGCGGCCAATGCCGCCTCCTCCTCCCGGCTGCATGCGGGCAGGGAGCAGTCCAGCACGGCGCGGAAGCCGCCGGATGCCCCCGCACCGCCAACTGCGGAGAGCAAGGGCGCGAAAACCAGCCTGCGGTAATCCAGCAGGAAGCCCTCGAGCTCCAGCCGTCCCGGGGGGCGTTGCGGGGAAGTGCACCTCTCCAGCGCCTCTTGGACCACCTTCCCGACGAAACGCGACAGGCGCCCCTGGACCTTCATGAGGCCCTGTTTCCATATCTGGGAGAGGGGGTCCCTGCGGTACCGGCGGGATATGACCAGTCCGTCCCACCTGTGGATGCCGGTCCAGCGGGTGTCCGAGGGATAGTCGACCCCCTGGTCCATGTAGTCCGACCACGATGAGAAGTCCCTCAGGCGCACCAGGAACGGCTTGGATTCCAGCTCCCCTTCCCACGAGGGGAATGTGCCGTCGAGCTTGCGCTCGAGGAATGACGAATGGCAGAGCATCTCGACGCCCGCGCCCCCGAGTGTTTTTCTCAGCTGGCGGAATCGCTCCCCCTGGTCGGCCGAGCCCGCAAGGGATTCGATGTCGGATGCGAACGTGAGGTCATAGGGAATCCCCCTGTCCTCCTTCTCGCCGTCGATGTGCGTGGAGACGGCCTCGTCCACCAGTTCCTGGACGGTCCCCTGCTTGAATGCCCACCTGTCGCTCAGCTGCCTGTCCCGCCCGAACACGCCCACCTTTTCGGTGTCGAACACCATCACATTGGCCGACATGGCCGACAGGGAAAGCCCCAGCCCCAAGAACTGGGCGCGGTCGACCACGAAAAACAGCATCCTGCGCCCAGGGCTCTCGCGGCGCCCGTTTTGGAACTGCTGTTCGACGAACGATTGCACCACAGCCTGGCCCGCCTTCTCGGAATAGAGACCCTCCGGCAACCAGAACCCCAGCGCGCGCGGCGACCCGCCGGGGCCGCCCCATGTTTCCCGGTGGAGCCTGAAGGCCAGAAGCGACAGGAAGCGCTGCTCCTGCTGGTCCATGTGGGGCAGCAGGACATGGAATGGCACGGTGGCGACCATGTCGACGAGCCCGTCCCCCACGAGCCGCTTGAGCGCGCCGAACGACGAGGGATGCCGCAGGGCCAGCATCTGCAATGTGACCGGCTCGATGTCGACGGAACAGAACGGCGCTGATGCGCCGGGTGTCGGGCGTCGGGTATCGGGTGCCGAGACGGTCGCGATTGTGCCATTCCCGGCTGCCGGCTCCCGGCTCCCGGCTCCAGTCGTTTCCCGGCTGCCGTCTGCCGTCTGCCGACTGCCAAAACCCATTTCACCAAACAGTCTCCATATCACCCCGTAGAAGTTGAGCATGGCGCCTGTCCAATTGTCGCCCTTTATCCGTTGGTCGCCCATCATCAGCGAGACGGGCGAGCGTCTCTCGAGGTATTCGGGGGGGCTTTGGGGGCTCCCCGGCTTGCGGAGGATGACATCTCCCGGCTGGTAGGCGTGGAAATGGAACGACACCCGCATCTGCATTTGAGCCTCCCCGCCCTCGGAAGGGACGGGGCGCAATAAAGCTTTGCGGGGGGAACCGGGGGGTGTAGGGTGTAGGGTCTGGGGTTTAGGGTCTGGTGTTGTGGGCTTTGGAGCGCGGACATTTCCACAGGAGGTACTCGGTGGTGGTCTCCATTACCCTAAATCCTACACCCTTTACCCCTTTTACCAATCGCAAAGCGTCCTTTGTGAAATATGAAAACTATTTTCTACTACTTGCAGGCTACCCTCAAAGGGGAGCAGAGCCCGATGCCGGAGCTGAGGAAGGACTACATCACCAACGGCTGGGTTGTCATATCGACGGAGAGGGGGGCGCGGCCCATAGATTTCAAGAAGGCCGAAGGCTGCAGCCCGCCGGCGCCCCCGCCGGACTGCCCTTTCTGCACAGGTAACGAATCCAAGACCCCGCCCGAGATAATCGCCTACCGCACCGCCGGCACCGAGAGGAACGCACCCGGCTGGTGGATGCGGGTGATTCCCAACAAGTTCCCGGCCCTCAAGGTCGAGGGCGACGTCAACCACCAGGTCAACCACCTTTTCAACCACATGAACGGCATCGGCGCCCACGAGGTTGTCATCGAGACGCCGGACCACTGCTCCTCCATCGCCACATTGCCCGACGGCCAGGTCCAGGAGATAGTCAACGCCTACAAGGACCGCTACAACGACCTCTCGAGGGACAGGCGGTTGAAATACATATTGATATTCAAAAACCACGGGAAGGAGGCCGGCGCATCCCTGGCGCATCCCCATTCGCAGATAATCGCCACCCCCATGATTCCAAGGCGCATCATGGACGAGCTGGAGGGAGCGCGCAACTACTGGTACTCGACGGGCGGCAACTGCATCTTCGACGACATAATCAAGCGCGAGCTGGAGGACAAAGAAAGGATAGTCTACGAGACAGACGCCTTCGTGGCCCTCTGCCCGTATGCTGCGCGCTTTCCTTTCGAGGTCTGGGTGCTTCCCAAGAACCATGACCCGATATTCGAGGACGTCGGGGACGAGGAGAGGGCCAAGTTCGCCCACATCCTGAAATGGGTCCTAAGGACCATGTTCAACAGGCTCGGAAACCCGCCCTACAACTATTATATCCACACGGCGCCCTCGGACCGCAACGACTACCGCTTCTACCACTGGCACCTGGAGATAATGCCCCGCCTGTCGCAGGCGGCAGGTTTCGAGAGGGGCACCGGATTCTACATCAATTCGGTCACGCCCGAGGACGCGGCGAGGCTGCTCAGGATGGGGCCCGACTGAGAATGAACGGGCCCGCCCTGCACGTCATGCAATCGTTGCGTGAAGAGGGGGGGGCTGGAAGGGGTCCTGCGGCCCACTCTACACTTTCAGCAAAGCGCTTTGGGGACGACAATTGGCGACCGCAGTCGCCCTTCATACCTGAAGCTTGAACTTCACCAGCTTACCGTCCTTCATCTGGGCGAGCTTGCCCTCGCGCGCCAGCCATCCCAGCGCCCCGAAGACCTCTTCCGAGGAGAGCTTGGTCTCGTTGCGTATCATCAGCGGGGTCGCGGTCCCCAGCTTGTTGAGGGCCTGCCACACCTTTCCCGCGTTCGCCCCGAATATCGTCTCCGGGTTCATGTTCTCTTCCGCCATGCATCCACCTCCGTTTTCTGGAAATCGTTCATCGGGGTACGCGCATTTAAGGATATTGGTCTTTATGCGATGTTCGAAGGGGTTTAGGGTATAGGGTTTAGGGTATAGGGTTTAGGGTATAGGGTTTGGGGTATAGGGTATAGAGTATAGGGTAATGGAGGCCAATTCTCAGGGACGTGGGAATAATCCGGTTCCCGGGGCTCGAACGTGGTCCCCAAAACCCTACACCCTTTACCCTATTCCCTACGCATTCGTTCTTCCTTTCCCCGCGCCCGCTGGATCGTCTCATTGTACAGCTCGAGGTATCTTGCAGCCGAGGCCTTCCAGGAGAAATCCTTCAGCATCCCGTGCACCACGATGGCGTTCCATCTTTCCTTGTCGCGGAAGACCTCGCCGGCCTTGCGCACCGCCTCCGTGAGAGCGTCGGCGCTGTATTCCTCGAACAAGAATCCCGTCCCGTCCTCGTAGAGTGTCGCATCCCTGACGGTATCGGCCAGCCCGCCGGTCTTTCTCACTATGGGCACGGCCCCGTAGCGGCCGCTTATCATCTGGCCAAGCCCGCAGGGCTCGTAGCGCGACGGCATGAGGAACGCGTCCGCGCCCCCATAGATGCGCCTGGCCATCCTGTCGTCGAAGCGGAGCATGACGCTGAGCCTCTCGGGGTCGCTCCCCGCTATCTCTGACATCTTCTTCATGTAATAGTCGTCGCCCGTGCCCAGCACCGCCAGCTGGCAGCCCATGCACAGAAGGTCCTGGACCGCCGGAACGAGGATGTCGAGGCCCTTCTGGGCCGAAAGCCTTCCTATGAAGCCCAAAAGGAAGGCGTTCGGGTCCTGCTTGAGGCCCAGCTGCTTTTGCATGGCCGCCTTGTTGGCGGGCCTGCGGCCGACGGTGGGCGCGCTGAACCTGCTGTCGAGTGCGCCGTCCCTCTCGGGATCCCAGAAATCGTAGTCGATGCCGTTGACGATTCCCCGCAGTTTGCCGGAGGCGGCCCTCAGCACGCCGTCCATCCTCCCGCCGAAATCAGGCGTCCTTATCTCCCTGGAATATCCCTCGCTGACGGTGTTGACCATGTCCGAGTAGAGGATGCCGGCCTTCATCAGGCTCACCTGGCCCCAGAACTCGACCCCCTCCATGTTGAAAAGCTCCCAGCCCAGCCCCAGGATGTCGATGGCCGAGCGGTCGAAGTTACCCTGGTACTCCATGTTGTGGATGGTGAAGACCGTCCCCACCCCGGAAAACCTTCCAGCGGGCTTGTAGAGGAGCCTCAGGTATGTGGGCACCATGGCGCTCTGCCAGTCGTTGCAGTGCATGACGTCCGGGACCCAGCCAATCCGGTCCAGCATCTCGAGGACCGCCCGCGAGAAGAAACCGAACCTGGCCACATCGTCCGGATAGCCGTAGAGGTAATCTCTGTTATAGAACACGGGGTTGTCGACAAGGTACGCCAAAATCCCATTGCCGAGGATCGCTTCCCTTATCACCGCTTTGGTGGAAACGTCCTTTCCGGGATAGGCGACATTGTAGGTCTCCTGGACGCGGCCATCCCTCTCCTGCTTGGTGATTTCGAAGAATGCCCTTCCCATCGGGACATCCAGCTCCACGATCGGTTTCGAGGGCGCCTTCACCACCTTGTAGAGGGGCATCGCCACCCTCACATCGCAGCCCATCGCCGCAAGCGCCAGCGGGAGGCTGCCGGCCACGTCGCCCAGGCCGCCCGTCTTGGCCAGGGGAACTATTTCCGGGGACACGAGAAGTATCTTCGGTCCCGAGGGCGCCTTCGGCGCCTCTGGGCCTGTCTTGGTACGGACCGTCCCCGAATGTTCTGGCGTTTTTTTGCCCTTTGCCCTTTTTCCGGTTTCCGGCATGTCAATCCACTTCCCTTGGCTGGATACCCAGCTCCTTTTCGGTCTTTGCGACAAGAAGCCTCGTCTTGATAACCGTGTCGGCGTTGAGGGATAGACTGTCTATCCCGCACTCCACCAGGAATTTGGCCATCTCCGGGTAGTCCGAGGGCGCCTGGCCGCAAATCCCGATCTTGCGGCCCCGGCCGCGGGCCGCATCCACCGCCCGGGCGAGAAGGCGCTTGACCGCCTCGTTCCTCTCGTCGTAGATGTGGGCCACCAGGGCGGAGTCCCTGTCAAGCCCCAGCGTCAGCTGGGTCAGGTCGTTGGAGCCTATGCTGAAACCGTCGAATATGTTGGCGAACTCCTCGAGCAGGATGACGTTGCTGGGTATTTCCACCATCATGTAGACCTCGAGGCCGTTGTCGTGCTGCCTCAGGTCGTGCTTGGCCATGGTGGCGATGACCTTCTTTCCCTCCGCGACCGTGCGGCAGAATGGCACCATCACCTTGACATTGGTCAGCCCCATCTCGTCCCGGACCTTCTTCACCGCGCGGCACTCCAGGCCGAACGCGGGTTCGTATCGGGGATCGTAGTACCTCGAGGCGCCCCTCCAGCCTATCATCGGGTTGCTCTCGACGGGCTCGTAGAGCGAGCCTCCAATGAGGTTGGCGTACTCGTTGGACTTGAAGTCGCTGAGGCGGACTATCACTTCCCGTGGATAGAATGCCGCCGCGATGCGTGCAACCCCCTGCGCCAGGTTGTCGACGAAGAACTGCACCTTGTCGTCGTACGCACGGGTCCTCTCATCGATCTGCTTCACGATGGTGCGGAGCTCCGGCTCGGCGTGCGCCCTCTCCCGAAGCTCGTAGTACTCCATGAGCGCCATGGGGTGTATTCCTATGTACGAGTTGATTATGAACTCCTCCCTGGCCAGCCCCACGCCATCGCACGGTATCTGCCCGTGGGAGAATGCCTGCTCGGGGATGCCGGCATTCATCAGTATCCTGGTCCTCGTGGCGGGTATGGTCTCGAGGTTGAGCTCCTCCACCTTGAAAGGCAGAATCCCGGTGAGCACGCTTCCCCGCTCCCCCTCGGAGCAGTCGACCGTGACGGGCATCCCGCTCTTCAGCACGGAGGTGGCGTTGCCTGTGCCGACGATGCAGGCGATGCCCAGCTCCCGCGACACAATCGCGGCGTGGCAGGTCCTTCCACCCTTGTCGGTCACGATGGCCGAGGCCAGCTTCATGATCGGCTCCCAGTCTGGGTCGGTAATCTGGGTCACGAGGACCTGGCCCTTCTTGAAGGTCCCCAACTCCCTGACGCTGGTGATGATGTTGACCTCGCCGTGGGCGATCTTTTCCCCGACGGCCTGGCCCTGGGTGAGCAGCTTCCCCCCCTTCTCCTTCAACACGTATTTCCGGAGCACCCGGACGTCCTTGCGGGAGTGCACGGTCTCCGGTCGCGCCTGGACGATGAAAAGCTGCCCGGAACCGGTCCCTATGCCGTCCCCGTCCTTGGCCCACTCGATGTCCATGGGGGTGAAGCGCCCCTTGACCTCGGAGTAGTGGTCCTCGATTATGCAGGCCCACTCGGCTAGCCTGAGTATCTCGTGGTCCGCCAGCGCGAAGCGCTCCGACTCCTTTTTGGACACCTCGACGTTCTCGGTGGTGCCTTCCATGGCGGTGGAGTATATCATCCGTATGCGCTTGTCGCCCAGCTTTTTGCCGATGATGGGCTTGCGGCCGGCGCGGAGGGTGGGCTTGAAGACATAGTATTCATCCGGGCAGACCTTTCCCTGCACGATGTTTTCGCCAAGGCCGTATGCGGCCGTTATGAGCACCGCATCCTTGAAGCCCGTCTCGGTGTCGATGGAGAATATGACCCCCGATGAGGCGGCGTCGCTCCTGACCATCTTCTGGACCGCGATGGAGAGCGCCACGTCCATGTGGCCGAAGCCGTGTTCCGTCCGGTACGAGATGGCGCGGTCGGTGAACAGGGAGGCGAAGCAACGGCGGCAGGCGTCGAGAATGCCCAGCCCGCGGACATTGAGGTATGTGTCCTGCTGCCCGGCAAAGGACGCATCGGCCAGGTCCTCGGCGGTGGCGCTGGACCTGACTGCCACCTCCTGCTTGCCCCCGCCATACCTTTCGCACAGCTCGCCGTAGGCGCCCAGGATCGCCTGGCGCAGGTCGGCCGGGAATGAGGCGGTCAGGAATAGCTCCCTTATCTGCTTGCCCCTTTTCTGAAGGTCGACCACATCACGCATGTCCAGGCCGCGGAGTATATTCTCCATCTCGCCGCGGATGCCGGCCTTATCCACGAAATGCCGGTAGGCGTGGGCGGTGATGGCGAATCCGCCCGGGACCTGGACCCCGCGGCCCGCAAGCTTCCTTATCATCTCCCCCAGCGAGGCGCTCTTTCCCCCCACCACCGAGATGTCACCTATGCCGATGTCCTCGAAACCGATAATGAATTTATCGGCCCCGCCGCTCACTGCCCTGGTTGCATCAGACATGGTGGAATCCTGCCCGGGGGTCCGGCTTCAATCGGTGTCGAGCTCCAGCGACCCGCTGCGGTGCTTGGCCGCTGTGTGGCCGAAGCGGATGTCGCTGCTCTTTTTGATCTCCATCTCCATCAGCCCGGTGCGCTCGTTCTTGCGCCTGCCGAGCTCCAGGTCCACCAGCCGCATCACGAATATCTCTGCCATGTTCATGACATTGGCCGACAGAAGATGGCCGCCCAAGACATCATGGTCCTTGCTGCCCACCGTGCAGTGCAGGTGGAGGAGTACTTGGCCGCCGCCGGCATGAGCGATGTTGCCCTGAAGGCTTAAAAGCTCGTGCGGCTCCTTGACCTCCTTGGCGACATACTCCTTGCCGTCGTAATAGCCTATCTTGAAGTCGGTTACCATGCCGACGCCGCCCAGCACGACGCCCGACCTGACCATGTTCTCCGAAAGCGCCCGCTCCATGCCCGCGTGGAGGACCTCCCCGTCGTCCAGCTTGATGACCACCAGATTGGATTCCTTGCCGTGGATCATCCCGATTCCCCGCGGTCGCCAACGCTGAAGGGAATTAATAACCTTGCTATTGGATATAAAGGCAATAGGCAGAGGGCAAAAGGCAATAGGGAACGACGGAACGAATGTGGTCATTCGTCCGTATTGCCAACTGCCCTCCCTATTGCCTACTGCCTATTGCCTACTCCCTATTTCCATCATCAGCTTTTCAGGTTCAGTATCCCGAGCACATGGGGCCTTCCGCCGAACCTCATCGGCGTCAGCGTGACCTTCAGGGAGTGCTTTTTGTCCTTGCGGGAGCCAAGCTGGCATTCGAACGATATCTGCTCGCCGTCGAGCACGCGGTCGAACCTCTCCCTGTCCGCGCCGACCTTCCCCGACAGGCGCCCCATCCAATCATCCAGCTCGTCCCCCAGGATGTCCCGGGCTGCGGCGCTGATGAGGATGCTTTCGCCCTTGGCGTTCACCACGAAGATTCCATCTGAGGCGGTGTCGATTACCTCCTCCAGGAATACGGTCCTTTCCCTCAGTTCCTCCTCGGCGCGCCTGCGGGAGGTTATGTCCCTCGTGACGCCCAGAACGCCGCCGTGCGATTTCCCTTCCCCGGCGATGGGCGTCAGGACGACCTCGGTGGGGACGGCCTTGCCGTCCTGGCGGATGTGGTCCAGCTCGAGCGGCACCGGGGCGGCCTTGCCATCCGGGGAACGGGCGATGATGTCCAGGGCCTCGGACAGAATGTCGAGCGACTGCGGGGCCAGGTAGTCCTTCATGCGCATGGTGGTCATCTCGGCCGGGGAATAGCCCAGCAGGCGCTCCACCGAGGGGCTGACGTATGTGAGGCAGCGGTTGCGGTCCATCGTCCATATCACATCGGCGGCATTGTCGGCCAGGAGGCGGTAGCGAGCGTCGGAGGCCTTCAGCCTCGATTCGTGGACCTTGGGGTCGGTCACGTCGACGAGGGCGCTTATCACGCCCATGAACTGGCCCATCTCGTTGGTCCAGGGCGCAGGGGAAAGCTGGATGCTGCGCATCTCGCCCCCGCTCCGGATCATGCGAATGTCGCACCAGCCGCGGCGGCCCTGCTGCCTGTTCTTGGTGGCCTCCCTTATCAGCTCCAGGTCCTCCTCCGGCACCAGGTCCCCCAGGTTCATCCTCACCAGCTGGTCCTCCCTGTAGCCGAGCATCTCGCACAGGGCCGGGTTGGCGTAGGCGATGTTCTCCTCGACATCGGTCATCATGATGCCCTCCTGCAACGAGGTGACCAGCGTGCGGTAGCGCTTCTCGCTCTCGGCCATCTTCCTTTCGGCCTTGTGCCTGTAGAGCGCTATCTCCACCGCCGCCTGGAGCTCCCGGTCCTCGAATGGCTTCACTATGTAGCCGTAGGGCTCGGTGACGCGCGCCCTCTTGAGCACCTCCTCCTCGGCGTAGGCCGTGACATAGACGACCGGCACGTCGAGCTTCTCGCGTATGAAAGCCGCCGCCTCTATGCCGTCCATCGGCCCCCGCAGCATGATGTCCATCAGCACAACGTCCGGCTTGATGTCCAGCGCCCTCGTTATGGCGTCCTTCCCGGTGGCCGCTATCTCCGGCACCCGGTAGCCGATGCTCTCCAGCCGGTGCTGGATGTCCCTGGCGACGATGCCCTCGTCCTCCACTACAAGAATCGACGGTCCTGCCATCCTATCATGCCCCCCTGGTCAGCGCGCTGGACATGAACCTGATGTGGAACTCGGTGCCGCGGCTGCGGTCAAGCTCTATGGTGCCGCCAAGCTGCTCCGTGAGGGTGGTGACCAGCTCCAGCCCCAGGCTGCGGGTGCGCCGAAAATCGATGTCGGGCCCGATGCCAACGCCGTTGTCGGCCACGCGCATGTCCACCATGCCGTCCTCGCCCGAGCTCACCTGGACCTTCAGCTCGCCCCTCTGGCCGTCCCTGCCCCTGTTGGAGGGGAATGCGTGCTTGAGCGAGTTGGACAGAAGCTCCCCGAGTATCATCCCGCAGGGGACCGCCTCGTCTATGCCGATGTGGACGTCCTCTATCTCGAGGACGACATCCAGGTCGCCCTCCTTGCGGCCGTAGGACTGGAACAGGCCATTTATCAGCTTGCGCACATAGTCGTAGAAATCAAGCCTGTTGAGATCGCGGGACATGCATATCCTTTCGTGTATGAGGGCCATGGAGCGCACCCTGTCCCGGGATTCCCTTAGCATCTCCAGGGCCGCGGGGTCCTTTACCAGCCCCGACTGAAGGCTCAGAAGGCTCTGTATTATCTGCAGGTTGTTTTTCACGCGGTGGTGTATCTCCTTGAGGAGGGCATCCTTCTCTCGCAGGGAGGCCTCGAGCTGCTCCTCGGCCCGCTTGTGCGCAGTGATATCGTATATCGCCCCCTCCAGGATGCCCCCGGGGCCGGCCTGGAGGGTCTCATGGACCCACCTGGGCTTGCCGCCCTTGGTCATTATCCTGTACTCGAGCTCAAGGTTTTGCCCGGGCTGCTCCTGCAGCGCCTCCAGCTCATTTCTTATGCGCTCCCGGTCATCGGGATGAATCAGTCGGTCCCATGTCAGGCGGCCGGCGGAGAAGTCCCTCTCCTTGAAGCCGGTCATCTTCTCTATGCCGCCGTGGAAGAACCCCGGCTTGGAGCCCAGGTCCCCCTGGAACGCGATGCCCTGGAAGTTCTCGACGAAGAGGCGGTAGCGGTCCTCGCTGTCGCCCGGCGTTTTTTCCTTCTTTCCCTTCTTCCCGGCCGGAATGGACCTTTCCCCCTAGGGCGACTGGCGCCGCGATGCAATATGTCGAGGTGGCTTAAAACATTATGCTGTCGGGGAACGAAAGGGAGCCGGCAGCCGGGAGCCGGGAGCCGGGACGGACTAGCGGTCCAAAATCACCGTACCCGGCTGCCGGCTGCCTGCTCCCGGCTGCCTTTCACCCACCGCAAAGAGTTTATCCCAATTTCCCGTTTTCTTTGGCGCAATGAAGATGGTCCTCTGCCCGGTCTGCGGCGCAAGGGTGCGCCGAAACCAGCTCGCGGCCCACCGCGCCAGCGCCCACGCGAGGCGCAAGGCCCCGAGATGGATGGGGCTGGCGCTGGCCGCCTCGGCCGTCGTCGCCGTCGTCGTGGTCGCGTCATTGGCGATACAATACCTGCGCAACCGCGGCGAGGAGGGGACCGAGGTCGAGCCCGTCACCGACCCCAATGCCATCCCGGTCCAGTTCCAGACCGAGGACGGCTGGACCATACAAGGGACGTTCTACAAAGGCGATGCCTCCCGGCCCCTGCTCATACTGGTCCACGGGCTCAACGAGGACCGCAACGCCTACGGCACGCTCGTCCCGGAGCTGAGGACAAAGGGCTACAACGTCCTCGCGTTCGATTCCCGGGGCCACGGGCAGAGCGTCATCTACAAAGGCACCACCAAGAGGTGGACCGATTTTTCGGACCAGGACTTCAAGGACATGGTCAACGACCTTTACAGCGCGAAGTACTACGCTCTCTCCAACTTCGTGAGCGCACCGCAGGTGGGCATCATAGGCGCCTCCATAGGGGCAAACGAGGCCCTGACCTTCGCCTGCCAGACCAACTCCCAGGACAACAAGGCACTGGTGCTTCTGGCGCCCGGGGAAAACTACCACGGCTATTACAGCGCCCCGGCGATACAGACGCTGAACAGCCAGGGGGCCACGGTGCGCATATTCTTCGGGGCGGCCCAGGACGACGAGACGGGCGCCGCGGCCGCCGCCACAAGCCTGAACGCCTCCTACGACGGCCCCAAGCAGCTCGATGTAATGTCGGGCGTCAGGCACGGCACCCAGCTTCTCACCGACCCGCCCTACAGGGCGAGAATCGTCGACTTCCTGGACGACTCTTTTTCCAGTTGACGGGCGCTGCCGGAAACAATCTATTTATATGGCCGTCCCGTTCGCGCGAACCATGGCCGGGACCATCGACGAGA
>Ga0316628_100003255_pt1 | contig 12459 bp, 8 predicted proteins | sample OWC_Aug_M2_C1_D5_FD_207648 | JGI IMG/M metagenome (GOLD analysis project Ga0316628, IMG submission 207648) | Wetland soil microbial communities from Old Woman Creek delta, Ohio, United States - OWC_Aug_M2_C1_D5_C | ecosystem: Environmental > Terrestrial > Soil > Wetlands | place: USA: Ohio...
CGGAGCAACCTTGAATGGTCCGTCGAAGGGGGCTGGATCCGCCAGACCGTCGACGGCACCGGGGCGGAAGCCTTCAACGGCCTCGCCTACGAGACCGCGCTTCACTACCAGCTCACGCGGAGTCTATTCCTCAACACCCGCTTCCTCGGGGAAACCCGGGAGAACCAGTACAGTTTCGATTTCCTTGTCGGCTATTACTTCGGGGCGGGGAATATCGTCCAGCTCTCGTTCAAGAAGAGCGAACGGAACGAGCTCCTCGGCCGGGTCGGCGGCTACTCCATCACCCTGAAGGTCTCTTATCTCCTCCGCGTCTGATATCCTCCCCCCTACGGGTGAGAAAGGCCGGACGAATATCACCCCGCGAATGATTCGCGGGGGGGATGGACGGCGGCCCCCCCCTCCTCCACAATCGGCCGGAGGATAGTATGCGGACCTTCGGCCGAAATCACCCTTTTCTCTCCGGCCCTCCGGTCATGTCCCTCGAGATCGTGTCCGCCGCGGACCTCTCCGCCGGGTCGGCCGTCCGGCCCGAGCCCCGCCACTTCAAGGTGCCCTATATCAACGAGCGCAAAAAGTACGAGCTCATCATCGCGGCCGCCGGCTCGGCCGTCTACGATTATGACCTGACCACGGGCGAGATCATCTGGAGCGGCAGCCTGGAGCAGGTCCTCGGCTATCAGCCCTGGGAGATGGGCGGCATCAAGGATTGGGCGGAGATGATCCATCCCGAGGACCGGCCCGAGGCCCTCCGCCTTCTCGAGGTCGCGCAAAGGGACAGGAGCACCTACGACGTCGATTACCGCTTCCGTCATAAGAACGGGAGCTACCGGTGGCTGCACGACCGCGGCTCCTTCCTGATCGAGGACGACCGGAACGTCCGGCGGATGATCGGGATGATGCAGGACATCCATGACAGGAAGCAGGCCGAGCTCCTCCAGAACGCCGTCTATCGGATCGCCCAGGCCGCCGAGACCGCGGCCGGAATGGACGACCTGTTCCGATCGGTCCACGGGATCATCGGCACGGTCATGCCGGCCGGGAATTTCTACATCGCCCTCTACGACCGCAAGATGGAGCTGATCAGCTTCCCCTATTTTGTGGACGAGATCGACCCTCCTCCGGCGCCTGTGAAGCCGGGGAAAGGGCTGACGGAGTACGTCATCCAGACCGGAAAGCCCCTGCTTTGCGACGAGAAGACGGACAGGGCGCTCCGCAGCCGCGGCGAGGTCGAGGTCGTCGGCGCGCCCTCCGCGATCTGGCTCGGCGTCCCGCTCATCGTCGACGGAACGACGACCGGGGCCATGGTCGTCCAGCACTACAGGGACCCGAAGGCCTACGGCCCGGCCGAGCTCCGCATGCTCGAATTCGTCTCGTCCCAGGTCGCCCGGTCGATCGAGCGCAAGCGGGCCGAGGAAGCCCTGCTCAGGAACCAGCAGAGGCTCGCCCTCCACGTCCAGAAGACGCCTCTCGCCGTCATCGAATGGGATACCGCCTTCCGGGTCCTCCGTTGGAACGACGCCGCCGAACACATCTTCGGCTGGTCGGCGTCCGAGGCCATCGGCCAGCATGCGTCCTTCATAGTCCCGGAGGCGTTCAGGGAGCATGTCGACGGTCTCTGGGCCGACCTCATGGCCAACAGGGGAGGGGAACGGAGCGCGAACGAGAACGTGACCAAGGACGGGCGGATCATCTTCTGCGAATGGTACAATACGTCGCTCGTCGACGGCGCCGGACGGATCATCGGCGTGGCCTCCCTGGCCCAGAACGTCACCAAGCGCAAGATGGCCGAGGAGAGCCTCCGCGAGGGTTTGACCAAACTGAGGGCGACCCTGAAGGCCTCGATCGATTCTCTGGCCTCGGCCATCGAGATGCGCGATCCCTACACGGCCGGCCACCAGGAGCGCGTCACCCGGCTGGCCAGAGCCATCGCCCTGGAAATGGGCTTGGCCGAAGAAAGGGTCGAGGCCATCGAGGTCGCCGCCATCATTCACGACATCGGCAAGCTCTATGTCCCGGCCGAGATCTTGAGCAAGCCGACCAAGCTGACCGACCTTGAGTACGCCATGATCAAGATGCACGCCCAGGCCGGCTACACGATCCTCAGCAAGATCGATTTCCCCTGGCCGATCGCCCAGATCGTCCACCAGCACCACGAGATGATCAACGGTTCCGGCTATCCCCAGGGGCTCACCGGGAAGGATATTCTGCTCGAGGCGAAGATCCTTTGCGTGGCCGACGTGGTGGAGGCCATGTCCTCCCACCGTCCCTACCGGCCCGCCCTGGGCATCACCTCGGCCCTCGACGAGATCGCCCAAAAGCGGGGCATCCTCTACGACCGCGAGGTCGTCGACGCCTGCCTCCGGCTCTTCCGGATGAAAAACTACAAGTTCGATTGACCGGCGCGCTTGCCCCTAAGCCCCGCCCCGGCGCGTTGACAGCCGCGGCGGAGCGCTGGTATATTCCCACGTCGAGAAGTCAGCTATGTTCATGAACTATCTCAGGATCGCCGTCCGCAGCATCCTCAAGCGCAAGACGTTCACGGTCATCAACGTCGTCGGCCTGACCGTCGGCATGACCGTCTGTTTCTTGATCCTGCACTACGCGGCCTTCGAGCTGTCCTTCGACCGCTTCCACGCCGGCCTCGATGAAATCTGGCGGCTCCGGGGCGGCGCCCGGGCGGATTCCTCGGGCGCTTCGGCCCCGGCGGTCAAGGAGGCCTTTCCCGATGTCCTGGATTACGCCAAGCTTGCCCGGGCCATCTCGCGGGGCGTTTACTCCTACGGGGACAAGCACTTCCGCATGAACGACTGTTTCACCGCCACGAACTCCGTTTTCAAGGTTTTCTCCTTCGAGATCCTGAGCGGAGACCGGGAGACGCCCCTCGCCGGCCCCGGGAACGTCGTCATCACCGAATCGACGGCGGCCAAGTTCTTCGGCCGCGAGGAAGCGGTCGGCAAAACCCTCCTCCACAACGGCCGCTCGGAATACAAGGTCACGGCCGTCATGAGGGACGTTCCCCGCAATTCCCACCTCCGCTTCGACCTTCTCCTGTCCTGGCCGACGCTTGTCCTGCGCAATCCCGACGTCGATACCTCCTGGATCCTCTGGGGCTTCTACAGCTACCTGCGGCTCAAGACCGGCACGGACATCCCGGCGCTCCAGGCGAAACTCGACGCCCTCGTCGCCCTCAAACAGAAGGAGGTCAACCGCCCGGAGAGCTTCTGGGAGGAGTACCACCTGCAGCCCCTCAAGGACATCCATCTGAGGTCGGCCTTCACGGCCGAGGCCTCGGAGAACGGGAGCGCCGGCGCCGTCCGGTTCCTCCTCATCGTGGCCTTCCTCGTCATCACGATCGCCTGGTCGAACTACATCAACCTGGCCACCGCGCGCTCCTCGGAACGCGCCCTGGAGGTCGGCGTCCGCAAGGCGGCCGGCGCCGGCCGAAGCCAGCTCATCCGGCAATTCATGCTCGAGTCCTCGCTCATCAACGCGGCGGCGGTCATCCTCGCGTTCGCCGCGACGGCGGCGCTCCTCCCCGCGTTCCGCGGCTTCACCGGGACTCCTGCCGAGTTCCTCCCGGGGCGTGACCCCCGCTTCTGGGCCGGACTCGCCTGCGTGTTCCTCTGCGGCGTCACCCTGTCGGGGTTCTATCCGGCCTTGGTCCTGGCCTCCACCAACCCCGTCGCGGCGCTCAAGGAGGGCCTGACCCCAAGGACGCGGGGACGGCGGCTGAGGAAGGGACTGGTCATCTTCCAGTTCATGTGTTCCGCGGCCCTCATCGCCGCCACCCTGACGGTCGAAAGACAGCTCGCCTTCATGTTGAACGCGGACGTGGGCGCCGCGATCGACAAGACCCTTGTCCTGCAGCGGCCCCTGGCCGTCCGGGACGGGGGCCGCGAGGAAATCGAGGCGCGGCTCGCCTCCTTCAAGACGGAGCTCAAGAAGGTGCCGGGCGTCGCCGCGGTCGCCCGGTCGAGCTACGTCCCCGGCGACGACGTTTTCATGATCAACGAGGGCCGGAAGGCCGACCTTCCCGACGAAGCGACGATCGACGTCTACGAGGTCCAGGTCGACGAGGATTTCCTGCCGATGTTCGGCCTGAAGTTCCTGGCCGGCCGAGCCTTCCAGCGGGACCATCCCACCGACCGCACGGCGGTCATCCTCAATGACACGGCGCGGCGGCAGCTGGGCTATGCGACCCCGGCCGGCGCCGTGGGCACCAAGTTCATCTACAGGACCGAGGTCCCGTTCCAGGTCCTCGGCGTCCTCGAGGACTACCACCAGGAATCCCTCAAACAGGCTTACGAGCCGCTCGTCTTCCTCTTCAATCCCGCCCTCAACGGTCTCGCCTCGCTGAAGATCCAGACGCCGGACACGCGGGGGCTCGTAGGGAAGGTCCGGAGCCTGTGGGACGAGTTCTATCCCGGCAACCCCTTCGAGTACTTTTTTCTCGACGACCACTACAGGCGGCAATACGGGTCCGACGTCCGGTTCCTCCGGATGTTCGGACTGTTCAGCCTGCTGGCGATCTTCGTCGCCGGGCTGGGACTGTTCGGCCTGTCCCTCTTCAACGCCGTCCAGCGGACCAAGGAGATCGGCATCCGCAAGGTCCTGGGCGCTTCGCTGGCCGAGATCCTGGTCCTCTTCGTCCGGGACTTCCTCAGGATGATCCTGATAGCCAACGCCGCGGCCCTGCCGTTCATCTACTTCATCCTCAACGGCTGGCTCAAGAGGTACGCCTTCAGGATCACGATCGGCGTCTGGTTCTTCGCCGTCCCGGTCCTTCTGACGGTCCTTATCGCGGTCCTCGTCGCCGCCTATCACTCCATCAAGGCGGCGTTGGCCGACCCGGTCCGGGCCCTCAAGTACGAGTGAAGCGGCCGGCGCTTGCTATTTCCCGGCGGCCTGGATTACGATGCTCCCGGGATGGAAACCCTCGCAGGACTGTCGATCAGGGCGTTCGCGACGCTGAGCGCGGCCCTGGCCTTGACGGGATTGTGCCGGCTGGACGGCGCGGATAAACGGGCCAAACAGGTCGACGCCCTGCTGTCGAAGTGCGTCTCCGAACGCGAGCCCGGCGTGGCGGTCCTGGTGGCCAAGGACGGGCTCGCCGCACTTATCCGCGCCCGCGGCGTCGCCGACCGGCAGTCCATGCGTCCGATCGACGGCCGCACGAACTTCCGCCTGGCCTCGCTCACAAAACAGTTCACGGCCGCGGCCGTCATGCTGCTCGTGCGGGACGGAAAGCTCCGTTACGAAGACCGCCTGACCGACGTCCTCCCGGACTTCCCCGAATACGGCCGCGGGATGGCCGTCCGGAACCTTCTCAATCACACCTCGGGTCTGCCCGATTACGAAGAACTCATGCCGGCCGCCGATCCCTCCGTTCCCGTCGAGGACGCCCAGATCCTGGACGCCGGGGTCCTCGACCTTCTGAAACGGCTGAAGGCCGGATGGTTCGTGCCGGGAGCGCTCTGGCACTACAGCAATTCGGGCTATGTGCTCCTCGGCCTCATCGTCGAGAAGATATCGGACCGGCCCTTCTTCGAGTTCCTCCGCGAGCGCGTCTTCGCCCCCGCGAACATGATCAACACGGTGGCCTACGTCCGGGGCAGGAACAAAGTCCCGAACCGCGCCTACGGCCATACCGAGGAAGGCGGCCTCTGGCGGGTGACGGACCAGAGTCCGACCTCGGCGACCCTGGGCGACGGGGGGGTCTACTCATCCCTGGCCGACCTTCTCGAGTGGGACAGGGCCCTGCGAGGGCACACCCTGCTGAGCGAAGCGGAGATGCGCCCCGCGTTGACCCCGGTGCGCGTCCGGTCCAAGGGTCCGACGGGGCCGGACGGGGCTCCCGCCGATTACGGCTTCGGCTGGTTCCTGAACGGCTGGAAGGGGCACGCCCGGATGTGGCATTACGGCGAAACCATCGGCTTCCGGACGGCCATCCAGCGGTTCGTCGACGACGGACTGACCGTCGTCGTGCTCTGCAACCGGACCGACATCGACGCCATCGAGCTGTCGCTCAAGGTCGCCGATATCTACCTGGGCGGATCGCGCTAGCCTGGATCATTCGGCCTTGGAGAACAGCCAACCACCCCGAGGATGATGCCAACCGGCGTTTTTAGGAAGGGGCCGGGCTAGGCGACCGTGGAGGGGATGCCCTCGTTCCGGCCATAGAGATGCTGGAGCAGCGTCAGGATGTCGTGGGATGTCAGGTGCAGGAACTCCATCCCGATCTCGAACAGCTCCTCGTCGGCCTTGGGCTTGATCCACTTGACCTCGCCGTCGAAGTTGACGAATTGGTCGGTGCCGGCCAGGTTGACGCGGACGCGGATGATGGCCCCGACGGCAAAGCTCTTGGACGTGACGATCCTGGCCCCGCCCGTGGACAGGTCATAGGTGCATGCGGCGATGCCGGCGCCCTGGTATTTGTTCAAGGACGTCCGGATGAGGACGTCGTTCTTCTCGATGAACCTGTTTCTCGTCCGCCTGTCGTACATGTCGGGCTCCTGCGCAATGCGCCCTTCCCGTTCTACGATGATTGTCGGACGGGGGGTGACTCGCGGGAATAGCCTCTAGGGGTGATTCAGGCGGTGATTTCAAGCCGGCGTTCCAGGCGGCGGCTTCGGCCCTCTTTCGGCCGGGCGGATCGGGGTCCGGCGCGCGCGGATGACGACGACGACGCGGGACGCTACTTGATGGCCACGCCCATGGTGTCGCGGTGCCAGTCGATGAGCGTCCTCATATACGGCCCGATCTCGTCGGGGCTGTTGAACCCGGCTTGGCGCGCCGCGAGCTCCCGCTTTTCCTTGGGCACGTCGCCGCTCCCGGCCCAGTGCAGAAGGTCGCGGTAGCATCCGAGCGTGAACAGGTCCCACGAGGCGCCCTGGTCGCGGACGAAGATGAAATTCTCCGGCCGGCCGATGCCGACCTGATAGATGTTCTCCATCACGCGTTCCTTGAACAACTCCTCCTGCTTCCCCGGCAGCGATACGAAGATCTCGACATGGTAATAGGCCGCGGCGTCGAAGGCTTTTTTCACCGTTTCGAGCGGCGGCCCCATGACAAAAACGTCCTCCCGCCAGGAGGAACAGGCGTTGAGTTTCTGCGCGAACCCGTCGGCCTTTCGCCGGGCGACCCGCTTTTTCGCGTAGTAATCGGCGTAGCTCCCCATGGGCGTGAGAAGCATGAGGTCCCACTGGTCGCCCTGCGTATGCCGCCACCAGAGCGGGCGTTCGTCGCCCGCCGCGTCGTAGGCGGCCATTTGACCCTTGTAGAGGGCGACGAGGTCGAGGAGCTTTCCGGGAGCGGCCCGGACGAACGTGGTCTTGTAGAGATAGGTCGTCTCCGGCGAACGGAGCGTATCGCCCTTGGGCGCGGCGATCGTGAAAAACGCCAGGAACGTCAAGATAACGAGCGCCGCCCCGACTTTCAGGGAATGTGTCGTCATGGGCCCTCCTCGGGCGAGACTCTATCACCGATCTTGAATGATTTTCAAGCCGGACGGCGCGCGTTGACCCGCCGCGGCCCGAATGCTATCCTTCGGGCCATGGAAGCCAGGCCGCTCGCCGGCGGAAAGCCCGGGAAAACGTGGGGTCTCGTCCTCATGGGCGGCGGGGCGCGCGGGCTGGCCCACATCGGCGTCCTCCGGGTCCTCGAGAAGAACGGCCTCGCCCCCGACGTCATCGCCGGAACCTCGATGGGCGCGCTTGTCGGGGGACTGTGCGCGGCCGGCTCATCGGCGGACGACCTCGAGCGGATGGTCAAGGACCTGTACTCACGGAAACGGGCTCCGGGAACGGCAAGACCGAAGCTGATGAGGCGGTCCAGGAGTCTGTTCGAGTATCTGATCCTTTCGGACACCAAAAACCGGCTGTTCAAGGCCTCGGGCCCCGGCAAGAAGGATCCCATCGAGGCCTACCTGAGGAGCTGCGTCGGCGAGGTCCGCATCGAAGCCCTGCCCGTGAAGTTCGTCTGCAACGCGGTTGACCTGGTCACGGGACGGGAGGTCTTCTTCACGAACGGCAAGCTTTACAAGGCCCTGCGGGCGACGATGTCCCTTCCCCTCGTTTTCGCCCCGGCCCGCGTCGGCGGCATGGTCCTCCTCGACGGCGGCGTCTATGACAACGCGCCGGTCGAGGCCGCACGGCAGGCGGGCGCCAGCGTCACCGTGCTCGTGGACATCCACAAGCCCCTGCGGCGGATCCCGGCCAAGAGGATCCGAAACTCGTTCCAGGTCCTCCAGAGGATGATCGAGATGGCCAGGGCCGGGATGAACGAAAGGCGGGCCCGGCAGGCCGATGTCATTCTCCGCGTCCCCCTCGACGTCGAGATCCTCGATTTCTCCGACCCCCTGCGGATCGTCCGGAAGGGCGAACGGACCGCGGCCGCGGGCCTGGCCCGGATCAAGGCGGCCCTGTCCTGAACCTCGGGGTCCCCCCGTAGATCAAGGGATACGGACAAGGCCGGCGTAGCCGTCGCTCTGCCAATAATAATGCCGCCGGGCCCGGAGCCGCTCCGCGTTGAAGAGATTGACGCAATGATGGAAGACCAGATAACCCTGGCGTTCAGCCATCTGCAGGGCCTGCCGTTCCGCGTCTTCGCTGTATCCGCAGCGGTTATCGAGGGGCGGGTTGAAATCGAAATGCGTCGTCGCGATGACATAATGGCCCCACTCCCCCTCTCCCTCGAAATACCCGACGGGGGGGGCGAAGACCCGCACGTGAAGCACGTCCCAGTCAGCTCCGTCGGGGCCTATGAACCAGACGCGCTTCTTGACCCCCTTGTCGGCGTCCCAGGTCATGCCCGCGCCTTCGTCATAAAAGACGTACTTGTTCGTGGATAGACGGGTCTTCCCGAAGATCTTCTTGACCTTTTCGACGCTGGCGTTTCCATAAAAAACGATGGAAACGGGCCAATCCGGTTTCAGCGAGGTCTTGGCCTTCTTATAGAACCCAAAATTGAGCCATCGCTGACGGCCGATGCCGATCCACCGGAGGTTCCGGCGGGTCTCCGCGTGGAAATCGGACTGGGGCATATACGGGAGCAGGTCGTCGGCGGGAGCGATCCGGACCATTTCCAGAGGCGGGGGCGGCGTTTGCGCGGCGGCGACGCTCCCGGGGCCGCCGAGGCGCGGCATGGCCGGTCCCAGCAGGGCCAGAAGGGACGTTGCGGTCCCAAGCCATAAGGCCCGGCGACGATGCGGATGATCTTTCATTCGCGGACTCGGCCGATCCATCTCACCCTTCGTCGGACCCGCCTCCCTCCTCAGTTCCAGTCCGTGAAGATGAACCCGACGCCGATCCGGTTGACGCGGTGGTTATAGTCGAGAAGGCTTTCGCCATAGCCGAGGAAGTACTGTACATACCCCCCGATCTGGGCGAACAGCGGAAAGCTCCACTCGAGCTGGAGCGCGCCCCGGTTCTCGCCGAAATCCAGGTTGTTGCGGAGCATGACCGCCAGGCGGTGCCTTTTGAGGAAATAATAAGCCCAGACCTCCCCATACCCCATGTATTTATTGATCCCCGGATTATCGTCGTCGACGGCGCTTTCGGGAAAGTGGAACCAGCCCTTGAGGAGGAGCGAAAGCCCGCCGCGCTCGAGCCCGACGTTGGCGACGATCCGGTTCCAGCTCCTGGACAAAGGTTCCGATTGTCCGTTGGACTGGTGGTTCAATCCGACCTGGATGAAGCGGGCCTTCAACCCGAGGACGGTGAACCGGGTCCGGAAGTTGAGCAGGACCTCCGGCTCATAATTCGTCTCCCGGAAGGGAGAGCTGTCGTCGAAATTGTAGAGCTGCCAGAAAGACCTCTGCGTGTAGGCGAACCACAGGTCCATGTCCCGTCCGAGGACGTCCTGCCAAAGCTTGGCCTTGAAGCTCAGCTGGAACGTGACCTCGGGCTTGACCAGGGTCTTGGCCGGGTCGACTTCCTGCAGGGGGGCGGGGTTGGGCGAGCCGTTGTAGGAGAAGGCCAGGGCGTAATTGGACCGGTGGAAGGTGATCCAGGGTTTGCCGGAGCGCGTCTCCTTGTCCAGGTGCCAGAGGTCGGTGAAGTAGGAGGGCTTCTGCGGAACGCCGGGCGCGGCGTAGAGACCGACGGCGAGCAGGACCGTGAGCGCCATGAGAGCGAGAGGCCGCCTGACCGAAGGACCGATTGCTGTCGACACGATGCACCTGCCTTTCATTCTTCCGTAACCTTTATAGGGTTTGACGAACGGTGATGTCAAGCCGCTGGGGGCGGGAGCGTGACACATGCTCCCGTCCCCGCTCGAATAAGCGACAAACGGCTCAGGAACGGCCTCGGGCCGAGGGCGGCCGCCGAAGCGGCTTTCCATAGAGAGCCGCGTTGAAAACGACCCGGAACGTGCCGAACGACTGGGCCCGCCACTCGGGGCGGAATCCGAGGAGGACGACGTGCCCTTGGCCGAGTTCGACGTCGAGCGCGGCCGCTTTGCCATTGAGGTGCTTTTCGCCGATCAGGTACCCCGACAGCAGGGGCGAACCCGTTTCCGGGTACTTGGCCAAGATCCTGCCCTTGAAACCCTCAAGCAAGTCGAAGACCGGGCTGCCGTCGACAAAGACGGCGGACGTCTCGGGCATGCCGGCCATGACCGGATGCGTCACGTCCACGCTCACGCCGACGATCGACCCGCGCAGGAAGAATTCCTCCGTCTTCAGCCCGTCCACGGCGTTCTTGACCGGAAGCTTGAACTGCTGGACGGCGAACCGGCAGGCCGAGTTGAAGCAGACGAGCGTGCCCCCGCCGCGGATGAACGCTTCGAATCCCTTGACATCGTCGGCCGTGAGCGTATAGGCGTATTCCGGCCGGACCGTCCGGGCCGCTCCCCCGCCGCGGCTTCCGGGCGATGGAGCGGCGGCTCCTCCGGCCGGGGGACCCCCCGCGGGCGGCGGTCCAGCCGTGGGAGCTCCCGTCCCCCTCTCGCCACGGCCCTCGGCCGCGCCGGCCAACGGGATCCGCGCGTCGTCCGCGAGGATGATCACGTCAACCTTGTCGCGGAGCGGAGTTCGAAAATCCTCGGGACGAAGGCTGATGAATTCAAAGCCGAATTGCTCGAGCAGCCAGCGGGTCCACCCTTCGTCCATGCTGCCGCTCCACGGCTGATAAAGGCCGAGGCGCGGTTTCTTCAGCGGCGCGCCCTCCGTGGCCGTGCGCTCGGCGACAAGGGCCAGAGACCGCGCCAGCTCGGCTTGGGCCGATTTCGAAAGTCCCCGGATCAAGTAGCGCCCGCTCCGGCCCGGCCCTCCCGCCGCGTATTGAACGGAGGCGCCCTCTTTCCAGGCGCGGTTGATGGCCCGGAAGGCATTGTTCTGGGCGGGGTCGACGGCGAGCGCCCCTCCCCGGCCGGAGATCCTTCCGGCCGGCGGAACGATGGCCGCCGCGGCGGGGTTCGAATCGAAACCGATCCCCGGAACGCTGTCGAACGTGGCCGGGTCGGCCTCGGACGCGATATTGTACGGCACGAGTTCGACCTTCGGCTCCTCCGGGAGGCCCAAGAGCTTCATCTTTGCCCGAACGTCATCGCCGAGCGGCTCAGAGACGGCCGCACATCGGAGGCCCATTTGCAGGGGCAGGGTCCATCCGGCCGCGTCGTAGGGCCGCTTCGGGGGTCCGCCCGGATACTGACGCAGGTCGGGGTACCTCTGGACATCGAGGACCTCGCGGGCCATCGCGGCGAACTCCTGGTCGGTCGGGACAACCCAGGTTCCGGCCGGGTAAGGCACGTTGTCCAGGGTCGCGGATGCCGTCAACTGAAAGACCCGCACGCCGCCGAAGGCGAGCCGGCGGAGCAGTTCGACGGCGGCGACGGGATCGCGCTGGTCCTGCGGAAAGACGTAGGCATAAGGAGCCTCTTTTTTCCCGCGGGCGATCTGATCGCGGCCGGCCTGATAACGGTTGTAGAGCAGCGACTCCTTGTACTTCGCCGCGTACTCAAGCACGGCCAACGAGGCCGTTTCGTTGTAAGCGACGGCGTCCGCCAGCCGCCACCAACCGGGCCGCCAGGGGCTGGAGTACAGGCTCTGGGGCCGCAGGTCGCGGAAGGCCGGGGGCAGGTCCTTGGCCGCGTATTCGCGGGGGGCGGCCATGTTCCCGGCCGTCTCCGTCCAGAAGGCCGGGATGTTCTTGAAGATGGGGGCGTAGTCGACATAGCCCGGATACCAGGCGTCGAAGGCGGTGCCCATGTTGACCGCGCCGGTCTGCCCGCGCTCTTCGAGACCTTTGGCTATGGCCATGCCGATCATGTTCACTTCGCGCGCGGAGAGAGGGGGCGCCTCGAGCCCGACGGGCTCGGAGAACGGCGGCAGCCAGATCCGGGCCGGGAACGGAGCCGTCTGGTGATGGACGTAGATGATATGCGGCTCCCATAGGCGCCAGACGTGTTCCATGAGCCGCGACTCGATCATGTTGATCATGTAGCCGTCCCGGTTGTTGTCGT
>Ga0316628_100003256_pt1 | contig 12458 bp, 11 predicted proteins | sample OWC_Aug_M2_C1_D5_FD_207648 | JGI IMG/M metagenome (GOLD analysis project Ga0316628, IMG submission 207648) | Wetland soil microbial communities from Old Woman Creek delta, Ohio, United States - OWC_Aug_M2_C1_D5_C | ecosystem: Environmental > Terrestrial > Soil > Wetlands | place: USA: Ohio...
CCTCGGGCCTGCTCATCCCCCTCTTCGGCATCCCCGCCATCATCGAACGCTTGTTCATCCTCAACGTCCTCTGCTTCCTTTACCTCCTCTCCATCCTCGCCTTTTCCAAAGCCCGCATCTGACGCGGCCTTCTCGATCGGCCCTGGCCTCCCTCTTTGAACAAACGGCCCTGAGGCCCCCCGGCCGGGGGTGGATCGCGAATTTGGGACGGTGTAACGATTCGGACAGGCGAGGGATTATACTATATAATAGCCAGCCAGGACCGTCCGAAGATGTTCGAAGAACAGTTGCCGCCGCAGAAGAACGGCCGGCCGCGCCGGGACAGGGCCGCCGGCGTCCTCGTTTCCCTGCTCATCCACACCCTCCTGGGCTTGGCCGTCTATCACGGGCGCTTCACCATCAAGGTTTTCCCGTCCAAGAAGGAGGAGGTCCGGACCGTCGTCATCGTCCCGCCCCTGAAAGTGGCCGTCCCCAAGGTCGTCGGCGGCCGCGACCTCGCCGAGGTCCCCGGCACCCCGCCCGGCGGCCCGGCCAGACCCGGACGCCGTCCCGTCGTCCAGGAACCCGAAGCGGTCCCCGGAGAAGAAGAGGGCGGCGCCGGAGAGCCCGGCGAGCCGGCCATGGGCATCGCCCCGCCCCCCGGCGCCGCGTCGGCCATCCCCTCGCTGTCCTCGAGGTTCCAGCGATCGATCACCATCCGCGGCCGGTCGGACCTGACCATCCCGCTGGCCCCCCCGGGAACTCCGCCCGGGCCGCCGGGGTTCATAGGCGCGGCCCCGATCCCCGACTTCACTAAATACGACCGGGGGGCCTCGGGGATCCGGGGCGGGTACGGGCCGGGGATCGGGCGGGGCGGGGGCTCCGGCGGCCGCCAGCGCGTCGGCATGTCCATCCCGCTCAAAGGCTACGACCTTCTTCCCTGGGCCTCCGCCGTCGTCGACCGCATCCAGCGTTACTGGGTCCTGCCGTTCGTCTATGAACTGCCCGAAGCCGCGCGGGTCATGCTCATCGTCGTCGTCAAGAAGAGCGGCGACCTCGATTCCATCGAGATCCTCGAAGGCACGGGCGTCGAGGCCCTCGACCGGTCGGCCCTGGAAGCCGTGAGGGGCGGCCTCCCATTTCCCGCCCTGCCCGCCGATTTCCCCGGCGACCTCCTCGAGGTCACCTTCGAGTTCGTCTACAATGACTAAGAAGATAGCGGCGACGCTCGTCCTGGTCCTGGCCCTCGCGGCCGGTTTGCGCGCCGACTGGAGATCCGACCTTCTGGCCCTTTTGGGGCCGAGGCCCGACTATCGCGCGGCCTATGACTTCCTGGCCGCCGCCTCCTTGAAATTGGAGGCCGACGACCGGCAGACGGCCGGGGCCCTTCTCCCCTATTTGGCCGGCAAGCTGAACGAGTCCGTCCGGGAGCAGGACTTGATCGCGGAGTATTTCGAGACGTACCGGGACAACGACCCGGACTTCGGCTTTCTCGACTATGTCACATTGAGGGATTTCCTGTCCTTCTGGGCCCGCTGGAAGCGCGCCTATCCGCTCGTCTACGACCTCAATCTCCTGTCCTACGGCAAGACCCCGGCGACCGGCATCCCGGCCTCCGTCGACATCGGCCTGGAGCTGATGAACGACGCCCTCTACCGCATATCTCTCGGGCCGTATATCCTCGAGGGCGGGCACTGGCCCCGGGGCTTCCACATCCTGTCCGTCCCCTTGAGCGGTCTGTTCAGCCAAAGCGGCGACTATGATTTCGTCCTCGACCTCAAGTCCGGCGACCTGGTCGTCCGCAAGTCGGTGCGGGTCCGGGTGGACGTCGCGGACCTGGCCCCGCCCGCGGCCCCGTCGTCGCGGGACGTCCTCTTCGCCGACAGCCGGACGCCGCGGCGGTCCATCCAGGAAGGCGAGATCTCGCTTTACGTCGACGGTAAGCTCGTCCTGCGGAGCCGGAAGATCGCCTCCAAGCCCGCGCCCCTGTCCTTCCCCCTGCCGGGGCCGTCGATGCCGGGCCAAAAGCCCTACATGCCCCCGCCCAGGGACTCCCCCATGGCCAGCGGCGTCAGCATCCTCGACGCCCTCGCCCTGGCCTATAAGGCGATCAAGGAGCTTGTGGCCAAGAAGCCGCCGAGGCCGTCCCCGCCTTCCTACAGCAAGGTCAGCGCCCTGTCCTTCGAGTACTCCCGGGCGACCGCCGAGGGCCTGACGGCCTCGGCCCGGGCCTCGGTCAGCCTCGTCCCCACCCGGGGCGCCATACTCAGGGAATGATCGCGGCGCCGGGGCGTTTGACTTCGACCACCGGAATTTGATATATCTCCGGTCAAGGGTGAGGCCCCGTCGTCGGCCTCGAGCGCGCCACCCCGGCCGGACGGCCGGGAAGAACGGAGGTCAGATATGGGCGAGAAGGGGATTGAAAGGCGTCTCTGCCAACGGTTCAAGGTCCCCGGAGCGACCGTCTCCTACCACAAGGAGAAGCTCCTTTCGTCCAGGAAGAAGGCCGACGAGGAGTTCTGCCCGGTCCTCGACCTCAGCCGGGGCGGCGTCCGTTTCCTGACCCAGAAGCCCTTGAAATTCAAGTCCAAGGTCTCCCTGCAGCTGTCCGTCCCCGGCGAGCGGGCCCCGCTCAACCTCAGAGGACGGGTCCGCTGGTCGACCTTCAACGCCGGGAAAAGCTATAAATACCAGGCGGGCGTGCAATTCAACCCTTACGGGCTCGAAAAGAACCAGAACGTTCCCCAGGCCCTGACCAAGATCGTGGCCCTCGAGCAGAAGTTCGTCGAGCCCGAGGGCGAGGGCTCCGGCAAGAGCGGCGACCTCAGCGCCTAGCGCGAGGCCCGCGGCTTCGCCTGCCTGTCCCCTTCCACCACGACCTGGGAGTAGTCCGCGATCCCCAGGAGCATTTTCTGGATGGACTGCAGGAGGCCGAGGCGGTTCTGGCGGACCTTCTTGTCCTCGGCCATGACCAGGACCTTGTCGAAGAACGCGTTCAGGACCGGCTGGATCTTGAAGATGATGCCCTGGGCCCGGGCGTAATCCCCGCGGGCGAGCATGGGCTGGGCGTTGTCCCGGATGATGGCGAAGCTGGAGTGGAGATCGCGCTCCTCCTTGTCGACGAAGAGGTCGGGGTTGACCTTGGCCGCGGGCTGGCCCTTGAGGATATTGTTGATCCTCTTGGCCATGAGGATGAACGGCTCGATCTGGGGACTGGATTTGAGCGAGTCCAGGGCCTCGACCCGGGGCAGGGCATCATAGAGCTGGTCGATCCCGGGGCCGAGCGCGGCCCCGACCAGGTCATAGCGGAAACCGCGCTTCTCCAGGATGAACCGGAGGCGGCCGGCGAAGAAATCCAGGCAGGCGGCCTTGACCGCGGCCCGCTCAAGGGGCAGGCGGTCGCCGTAAACGTTCAGGACCTTGTCGAGGAGCAGGGGGAACGAGAACCTGAGCTTCTTGTCGAGGACGACCTTGGCCACGCCGTGGGCATTGCGGCGCAGGCCGAACGGGTCGCTCGACCCGCTGACCTGGATGCCCACGCCCAGGACGCCGACGATCGAGTCCATCTTGTCGGCCAGGGACAGGATCGCGCCGCCCAGGGACGACGGCGAATCGTCGTCGAGCCCGGCCGGCTGGTAATGCTCGTAGATGGCCCGCTGGACCGCGGCCGGGAGGCCCTCCTGTTCGGCATAGAGGCCGCCCATCCGGCCCTGCAGGCCGGAGAATTCCTTGACCATCTCGGTCAGGAGGTCGGCCTTGCAGAGGGCCGCGGCCTCGACGACGTCGGCCTTCACCTCGGCCGCGCTGAGCTTGTCGCAGAGATAGGAGGCGATCTTCTTGAGCCGCTCGGCCTTGTCATCGTAACTGCCGAGCTTCTCCTGGAAGACGACGTTCTTCAGCCCGGCTGCCCGTTCCCGCAAGCGCACCTTCCGGTCCTGGTCCCAGAAGAACCGGGCGTCCTCGAGGCGGGCCCGCAGGACCCGTTCGTTGCCCCTCCGGATGAGCCCCTTGGGGTCCGCCGGGGCGTCGGCGACGCCCAGGAACAGGGGCAGCTGCTTGCCGTCCCGGACGACGGAGAAGAGCTTCTGCCCTTGGCGCATGGCCGTGGACAGGACCTCGAGCGGCAGGCTGAGATAGGTTTCGGGGAACCCGCCCAGGACCACGAGCGGGTGCTCGACGTTGAGGGTCAGCTCGTCGAGGAGGTCGGCGTCGGGATAGACCTGGGCCTGGAGCGGGCCCAGGGCGGCGTCGACCTGGGCCAGGATCATGCTCTTGCGAGCCTCCGGGTCGACGACGACAAAGCCCTTCTCCAGCCGGGCCTGATATTCCGCGAAGTTCGCGGCCGTGACCGGGCCGGGCGAGGCGATCCGATGGCCGACGGTCGCGCCGGTCGCCGGGAACCCCTCGAAAGACGTCTCGACGGGGGTTCCGCCGAAGACGCAGAGAAGCCCGTGGATGGGCCGGGAGAAGCGGAAGGGGCTTTCGGCCCAGCGCATCATCTTCGGGAAGCTCAGTCCGCCGAGGACGCGCGGGACGGCGGCCATGAGGATCTCGGCGGTCGGCGTCCCTTTGGCCAGGCGTCTGAAGCCGAGGTATTCGCCGCGCGGCGTGACGATCGGCCCGAGGAGGCTTTCGTCGACCCCCTGGGACCTGGCGAAGCCCCGGCCCGCCGGGCTGAGCGAGCCGTCCGCCGCCTTGGCGATGGTCATGGGCGGGCCCGTGACGGTCTCTTCGCGGTCCGGCTGGCCGGCGGCGAAGTCCCCGGCGACGATGAGCCGGCGCGGCGTGCCCAGGGTCCGGAGCGAGGCGACGTCGATCCGGGCGTCGGCCAGCTCCTTGCGGAACCCGGCCTCGAGCTGGTCGAGGGCCGAACGGATGTGGGAGGCCGGGAGCTCCTCGGTCAGAAGTTCCAGGAGGAATTCCATCAGGCCGCCTCCTTCGGCGCCGTGTAGCGGCGGGCGATCTCGTTGACCAGGGCCCGGATCTGGGAGATCATCTTGACCCGCTCGGTGACGCTGATGGCCCCCCGGGAATCGAGCAGGTTGAAATTGTGCGAGCACTTCAGGCACATGTCGTAGGCCGGCAGGAGAAGGTCCTTGGCGATGAGGCGTGAGGCCTCCTTCTGGCAGGCGCCGAAGGCCTGCTTGAGCATGGTCACCGAGGCCACGGAGAAGTTGTACTCCGAGAACTCCCGCTCCTCGCGGAAGCGCAGGTCCCGGTAGCTGACGTCGGCGGACCAGTCGAGGTCGTAGATGTCGTCCTTCTGTTCGAGGAACATCTCCAGCCTCTCCAGGCCGTAGGTGATCTCGACCGGGACCGGCGAAAGGTCGATGCCGCCGCACTGCTGGAAGTAGGTGAACTGGGTGATCTCCAGCCCGTCGAGCAGGACCTGCCAGCCGACCCCCCAGGCCCCGATCGTCGGCGACTCCCAGTTGTCCTCGTCGAAGCGCAGGTCGTGCTCCTCGAGGACCACGCCCAGGGACCGAAGGCTTTGGACATAGACGTCTTGGATGTCCGCCGGCGAGGGCTTCATGATGACCTGGTACTGGAAGTGCTTCTGGACCCGGTGCGGGTTCTCGCCGTAGCGGCCGTCGTCGGGACGCCGCGACGGTTGGACATAGCCGACCCGCCAGGGACGCTTGTCAAGGACGCGGAAAAAGGTGTCGGGGGTCATCGTCCCGGCTCCGACCTCGAGGTCGTATGTCTGGGCGAGGTAGCAGCCCTGGCCGCCCCAGAAGCGGTGCAGTCCGAGGATCAGGTCTTGGACGGACATGCCTAGGGCTTCTTTTCCCAGCGCAGGACGGGATACTTGGCCGCGGCCACCTCGTCGAGCCGGCTGACGTAGGTCACGTGCGGGGCGGCGTGCAGGACCTCGGGGTCTTCCTTGGCCTCCCGGGCGATCGTCTTCATGGCCTCGATGAAGAGGTCGAGGTCGCGCCGGCTCTCGGTCTCGGTCGGCTCGATCATCAGCGCGCCGTGGACGATGAGCGGGAAGGACATCGTCGGCGGGTGGACGCCGAAGTCGATGAGCCGCTTGGCGATGTCGAGGTTGGTCACCCCGTTCTCCTTCTGGAACTTGTCGGAGAAGACGCACTCGTGCATGGAGGGCGTCGTGTACTTGAGATGGAACTCGCCCTCGAGGCTCTTGCGGATGTAGTTGGCGTTGAGGACGGCGAACTCGGCGATCTCGCGGACGCCCTTGGGCCCGAGGGACAGGATGTAGCAGAGGGCCCGGACGATGACGGAGAAGTTCCCGAAATAGGCGCGGACGCGGCCGATCGACCGGGGACGGTCGAAATCGAGGGCGTAGCGGCCGCCCTTCTCCCCGATGACCGGGACCGGCAGGTACGGCACGAGCTCCTTCTTGACGCCGACCGGCCCGGAGCCGGGCCCGCCGCCGCCGTGGGGCGTGGAGAAGGTCTTGTGGAGGTTGATGTGGAGCACGTCGACGCCCATGTCGCCGGGCCGGACGACGCCGGTCAGGGCGTTCATGTTGGCCCCGTCCATGTAGACGAGACCGCCTTTGCCGTGGACGATCTCGGCGATGCGGAGGATGTCGGACTCGAAGACCCCGAGGGTGTTGGGGTTGGTGACCATGAGCGCGGCGACCTCCTCGGTCATCTCCTTTTCGAGGCCAGCCAGGTCGATGGTGCCGCGCTCGTTGGACTTGATCTCCTTGACCGTGTAGCCGCAGATGTGGGCCGAGGAGGGGTTGGTGCCGTGGGCGGAATCGGGGATGAGGACGTATTTCCGGGCGTCCCCGCGGGCCTCGAGGGCGGCCCGGATGAGCATCATGCCGGCGAGCTCGCCGTGGGCCCCGGCGGCCGGCTGGAGCGTGAAGGCGTCCATGCCTGCGATCTCGCAGAGGAAGCGCTCGAGCTTTTTCAGGACCTCCAGGCTCCCCTGGACGAGGTCCTCGGACGCGAGGGGGTGCGACGCGGCGAAAGCGGGATGGGCCGAGAGCCGCTCGTTGACCTTCGGATTGTACTTCATGGTGCACGAGCCGAGCGGATAGAGGCCCATGTCGACGCAGTAGTTCTTCTGGGACAGGCGGGTGAAGTGCCGGACGACCTCGGTCTCGCTGACCTCCGGGAAGTCCTCCAGCTCGCGGCGGAGCGGGACTCCGGGGAGCGGGTCCTTCTTCGCGGGGACGTCCAGGGGCGGGAGCTCGGACGCCCGCTTGCCCGCCGCGCTGATCTCGAAAATGAGGGGTTCGCGGATCTCTTTGATCATGACAGGACCTCCTGGAGGGTCCGGGCCAGCCGATCGATCTGGTCCTTCGTCCGAAGCTCCGTCACGGCGACGAGGGCGGCGTTCGCGAGCTCGGGGTATTCGGCTCCGAGGCCGTAGCCGCCGATGAGGCCCTTGGCCTTGAGCCCGGCGTCGACGGCCGGCCACGGTTTGGCCAGTTCGACGACGAACTCGTTGAAGACGGGCCCCGTGAGCCGCCTCTTGACCCCCGGGACGGCGCCCAGCCGGTCGGCCGCGTAGGCCGCTTTCTGGGCGTTCTGCCAGGCCAGCTCCCGAAGGCCCTGCTTGCCGAGGGTCTCCATGAAAATGGTCGCCCGAAGGGCGCAGAGGGCCTGGTTGGTGCAGATGTTCGAGGTGGCCCGCTCGCGGCGGATGTGCTGTTCGCGGGTCGAAAGCGTCAGGACGAAGCCGCGCCGGCCTTCTTTATCGACCGTCTGCCCCGTGATCCGTCCGGGCATCTGGCGCAGGAAATCCTTCTTGCAGGCCATGAAGCCCAGATAGGGCCCGCCGAAGCTTACCGGGATGCCGAGCGACTGGGCCTCTCCGGTGACGATGTCGGCGCCGAGCTTGCCCGGCGCTTCGAGAAGCCCCAGGGACAGCGCCTCGGCGACGACGGCCACCGAGAGGGCCTTCCGGGCGTGGGCCGCGTCGGAAAGGGCCTGGACGTCCTCGATGACGCCGAAGAAATTCGGCGACTGGAAGACGACCGCGGCGGTCGCATCATCAAGGAGCCGGCCCAGGGCGTCCTTGTCGATCCGGCCGTCGGGTCCGTACCCGACCTCGACCGCTTCGACGCCCAGGTTCTTGATATAGGTCCGGACGACCTCGCGGTACTGCGGGTGCGCGGAGCGGGCGATAACGACCTTGTTCCGGCCTGTCACCCTCTGGGCCATCAGGACGGCCTCCGCCGTTCCCGTGGAGCCGTCGTAGAGCGAGGCGTTGGCGATGTCCAGGCCGGTGAGCTGGCAGACGAGGGTCTGGAACTCGAAGATGACCTGGAGCGTCCCCTGGCTGACCTCGGGCTGGTAGGGCGTGTACGGGCTGACGAACTCGCCCCGGGAGCTGAGGTAATCGACGACCGTCGGGATGAAATGGTCGTAGGCCCCGCCGCCGAGGAAGGACACGAAGCCGGGATAGGCGTTCTTGGCGCCGACCGCGTCGATCGTCCGGACGAGCTCGAGCTCGGACTGGGCCGGAGGCAGGTCGAGCGGCCGCCTGAGACGGACCGATTCAGGGATGCAGCAGAACAGGTCGTCGGTCGAGCCGACCCCGGCCCTGGCCAGCATCTCTTTCTTGTCTTTGTCACTGAGGGAGAGATAGCTCATTTGAGAACCCCTTGTCCGATTTGTCGGGACGTCAGTGCTCGAGCCCCTCCAGGAACTTCTCGTAGTCGCCGGCCGAGAGCAGGGCGTCGAGGTCCTTCTTGTCCTTGATCTTGACGCGGACGATCCAGCCCTGGCCGTGGGGGTCCTTGTTGAGGAGGTCGGCCGTCTGGCCGAGGGCCTCGTTGACGGCGACGACGGCGCCCGCGACGGGGGCGTAGACGTCGGAGACGGACTTGACCGACTCGACGACGCCGATCGACTGGCGTGCGGCCAGCTCTTTGCCCACCGGAGGGAGCTCGACGAAGATGATGTCGCCAAGCTGGTGCTGGGCGAAATCGGTAATGCCGACGAGGGCCTGGTCGCCCTCGACCTTGATCCACTCGTGTTCCTTGGTGTAGCGGAAGTCGTTCGGATACATGGGTGCCTCCTTGGTGATCTGACGCGCTATTTCTTGACCCTTTTGTAGAAGGGCGTGGGGATGACGCGGGCCTTGGTCCTCTTGCCCCGGATCTCGACCTCGAACTCGGCGCCGACGGCCGTCCCCTCGATGGGCAGGTAGACGAGGCCGATGGCCTTCCTCAGCAAGGGCGAGAACGTCCCCGAGGCGACGTCGCCGACCTTCCGGCCGCCGAAGAAGACGGGGTAATGCGGGCGGGCGATGCCGGGCTCGGTCATCTCGAAGCCGACGAGCTTGCGGGTCAGGCCCTCGGCCAACTGCTTCTCGATGACCGGCTTGCCCAGGAAATCGCCTTTCTGCAGCTTGACGATCCACTTGAGGTCGGCCTCGAGCACGGTCGTTTTGTCCGAGATGTCGTTGCCGTAGAGCATCAGCTTGGACTCGAGCCGCAGGGTGTCGCGGGCGCCCAGGCCGATGGGCAGGAGCCCCAGCGGCCCGCCCTTCTCGATGAGGGTCGTCCATAGGATGCCCGGGTCGGGGTCCATGGTGTAGATCTCGAAGCCGTCCTCGCCCGTATAGCCGGTCCGGGAGACGAGGCAGTCCTTGCCGACGACCTTGCCCTTGGCCCAGTGGAACGACTTCATCCCGGCCAGGTCGATGTCCGTCAGGGGCTGGAGGATGGCCTCGGCCTGCGGCCCCTGGAGGGCCAGCTGGGAGTAGGCCTCGCTCTGGTGTTCGACCTCGACCGCGAAGCCCTTGGTGTGGCCGGCGATCCAGGCGAAGTCCTTGTCGTCGTTGGCCGCGTTGACGACCAGGAAGTACTCCTCCGGGCCGACGCAGTAGACCAGCATGTCGTCGACGAAGGTCGACTCGGGGGTCATCAGGGCCGTGTACTGGACCTGGCCCGGGGCCAGCTTGCCGGCGTCGTTCGGGGTCAGCCACTGGACGTAAGCCAGGGCGTCCTTGCCCGTGACCAGGACCTCGCCCATGTGGCTGACGTCGAAAAGCCCGGCCTTGGTCCGGACGGCCATGTGCTCGGGGATGATGCCCGAATATTCGACCGGCATCTCCCAGCCGCAGAACTCGATCATCTTGCCGCCGAGCCGCTTATGGAGCTCGTTGAATCGCGTCTTCCTCATGGTCCCTTCCTTTCTCGAAAAGAAGCCTAAAATTATCACAACTCGGCGGCCCGTTCAAGCCCGGTCGACGCCCGCCGGCCCATTTTCGGTCGCGCCTTGACAGCTCGTGACCGGTGGGCTATTAATTCCCCCGGGTGATGAGTTCGTCCCGCCCTCCGGACGGCCCGCCACGTCCGGAAGACCGTGAGAAGGGAGGATCATGCTATGTCCCGATCATCGCGTCCGTTGATCCTGTTGGTCGCCCTCAGCGGCGTCCTATCCGCGGCCGCCTGCGGGCCGAGGCCCGACCCGGAGGCCGAGAAAGCGGCCGTGGCCAAGGTCATCGACGACAACATCGCTTGGTTCAAGGACAAGGACTTCGACCTCCTCTTCAGCACCTATACCGACGGCCCCGACCTGTTCATGTATCAGCTCGATACCGCGTCGACCATCCGGGGATTCGAGGAATTCAAGAAGTACTCGGAGGGCTGGAAGAATCCGGACATCCGCTACGGGGGGCACAAATGCCATGAACTCAACATACACCTCTCGCGGGCCGGAGACGCCGCCTGGTTCGAGGCCCTGCTCGAGGATTGCGCCCAGTTCAAGGACCGCCCGGTCCGGTGCTTCACGACCCGCTTGACGGGCGTCCTGGAGAAGCGCGACGGCCGCTGGCTCATCGTTCAACAGCACTTTTCCCTCCCCGCGGAAAAGATCGCCGAGGATTGGGCGGTCCGCACGGCGCATCCGCCGACAGAGAAGGGGGCGGACAGATGAAGGCCGGAGAGCTCGCGGGCTTCGTCCTGCTCGCCGCGGCCGTGCTGCTTGCCGCCGTCTTTTCGGGCGGCCAGGATAGGCCCGGCGGCATCCCCGCCCTCAGCGGGCCGTATCTAGGGCAAAAGGACCCCGGCCGGACGTTGGCCATCTTCGCGCCGGGGATCGTTTCGACGGGTCTCGAACAGAACGGCATCGCCTTCATGCCCGACGGCCGGGAATGCTACTGGACGGTCGCCATCTCCGGTTTCGAGACGATCCTGACGAGCCGGCTGGAGGACGGTCGCTGGACGGAGCCGGAGGTGGCCTCGTTCTCAGGCCAATATTACGACGGCTGGCCGGCCGTTCGTCCTGACGGCGGGCGAATGTTCTTCCACTCGGCCCGTCCGTTGAGGGAAACGGCCCAGGGTCGTTCGGCCGCCTTCAACGTATGGTATGTCGACCGGACGGAAGGCGGCGGCTGGGGAGAACCCCGCCCCGTCGGGGCGCCCGTGAACGGCGCGGAGAACGCGACCTGCCCCTCCGTCACGAAGGACGGGACGATCTATGTCTCCAAGAGGTTCCCCGACGGCTCCGAAATGATCTGTCGTTCGAAGCTCGTCGGCGGCGCCTACCGCGAACTCGAGGTCCTTCCCGCATCCGTCAACGTGACAAAGGAGAATTTTCACGCCTTCATCTCCCCTGACGGGAGTTATCTCATTCGGCCGGTCGTCGGCAGGCCGGACGCCATTGGCGGGCGATGGAACTATTACGTGTCGTTCGAGGGGACGGACGGCCGGTGGAGCGAGCTGCTCAACCTGGGAAAAGAGGTCAATTCGGCACGCTGCTCCGCCATACCGTCGATCTCGGCCGACGGGAGATTCTTGTTCTTCCAAGCCTGGGCGCCCGTCGAGTTGAGGCACGACCTCGGGCGCAGACATTCCTTGAAGGAGTTGACCTATCTCGAGGTCCGCAATCCTTCCTCCAACACGAACGACATCTACTGGATCTCGGCCGGCATTATCGACGAGCTGCGTCGCCAGAGTGTCAAGTGAGGGCCGCCACGCCCCTTGCGACGATCGGCGGCCGTCCCAATGCTCCGCCGGGGAAGTCGGGAGACCATTTCCGTCCTGAGAAAGGCGCCCCCTTCCTTTTGCGGCTTGCCGCCGGGGGCTTTTTTGCTATAATAAGTGGCCGAACATGATCGCCTTCAAAAACCGTTTGAAAGGAACGATTTACGAACGGCTGAAGGACGTCTATCCGGTCGCGATCGAGGACCTCGACATGGCCCCGACGCCCGACCCAAAGATGGGCGACCTGGCCCTGACGTTCCCCTTCCAGCTGGCCAAGAAGCTGAAGAAGGCCCCCCGGGCCATCGCCCAGGAGGCCGCGCCTCTCCTGGCCGCGGCCGAGGGCGTCGTCAAGGCCGAGGTCGCCGGCGGCGGTTTCATCAACCTCTGGCTCGACAAGTCCGCCGTCTTCGCCGACGCCCTCCGCGGCGCCGGCCGGACCTCGCTCGGGCCCGACGAGGCCAAGGTCGTCATCGAGCATACCAACATCAACCCGAACAAGGCCGCCCACATCGGCCACCTCCGCAACGCCTGCCTGGGCGACACCCTGGCCCGCTGCCTGAGG
>Ga0316628_100003257_pt1 | contig 12457 bp, 15 predicted proteins | sample OWC_Aug_M2_C1_D5_FD_207648 | JGI IMG/M metagenome (GOLD analysis project Ga0316628, IMG submission 207648) | Wetland soil microbial communities from Old Woman Creek delta, Ohio, United States - OWC_Aug_M2_C1_D5_C | ecosystem: Environmental > Terrestrial > Soil > Wetlands | place: USA: Ohio...
AATCGAAGCGCTTATCAGCTTTTCTTCGTTTTTCCCAAACATTTGCACAAAGGAATGCTGGGCATTGAGCTTGGCACGCTCACGCCAGTCTTCGTTGTTTTCTTCAACATGGTTTGGGGCTTTGTAACTGGACTGACGCTCAAGGCGGGAAAATAGTAGGCAACACGAATATCGTATCGATAGGCATGAGAGCGGAGACTTTACGAAATGCCCGGGAGACCGTTGCGGACGCAGGGCTCACGCCGGCTTTCGCCACGAGTACACCCGCAGGGGGGGTAGATTGAGGTATTCCAGCTGGACGTCCGGATCGCCCAGCAGCAGGGGTTCCAGTAGGGCCACCCGGCTCATCAGCTGGTAGGTGACGAATCGTCCTCCGGGGGCCAGGCAGTCCCAAATCTCACGAAGAATTTTCCGCCCGATCTCGGCCGGCATGGTGGAAAACGGAATACCGGATACCACCGCATCCGGCCGGCGATGATCGCAAGCTTCCAGTGCCTTTCGAATATGTTCCGCACTGCCGAGATATACGCTCAGGCGGGGATCCGGGTGGGCTTTCAGATAGGGGACGAAGGCGGGATTGATTTCGATGGCGAGCAGCTGCGCTCTCCGGGGCAAGGCCTCCAGGATGGCCCGGGTGGTGCCGCCGGTGCCGGGCCCGAGCTCCACCACGATGTGGGATTGGGCGATGCGGGCGGTCTCGACAATCCGCCGTTCCAGGAACCGGGAACTCGGGATGACGGACCCGATGAGAGACGGACGGCGCAGAAAATTGAGAAAGAAGGCTGCCCGGCCGTTTCCCCGTACCTGACGGTGGGGAATTATGGTTTTCATCGCCAACGGTTGATGGTTTCGTAACTTGATGACCTTGCCAGTGCCGACGAACCTCTCCCCCTCGGCCGGCGAGAGGGAATCGAGCCTATCCGGATCTGAGGATTTGAATTTAGACATGTCAAGCCTTCACGTGTGGTTTACCAGCCAATCCATCAGCAGCCTCACGCCGAAGCCGGTTCCTCCGGGGCCGCAGTAAGCGTTACCCTTTTTATGGAAGGCCGGGCCGGCGATGTCGATGTGGGCCCAGCGGGTCTTGCCGACGAACTGCGACAGAAACAGGGCGGCGGAAATGGCGGCGCCGTACCGGGTGGCGGGCATGTTGCTGATGTCGGCATAGGAGCTCTTCAGAAGCTCCTTGTAGTCCTCCGGCAGCGGCATGGGCCAGCAGCGTTCATGGGTGCGTCGACCCGCGGCAACGATGTCCGCCTGCAGGGCCTCGTCTTTGGCGAAGACGCCGGCGATTCGTTCGCCCAGCGCTACCACGCAGGCGCCCGTCAGGGTGGCCACATCAATCAGGACCTCGGGTTTGAACCGCCACTCGGCATATGCCAGGGCGTCGATCAGGATCAACCGGCCTTCCGCATCCGTGTTGGCGACCTCCACCGTCTTGCCGATGAACGTCTGGACGATGTCCCCCGGGCGCGTGGACCTCCCGGAGACCATGTTTTCCACAAGGGGGATCACCCCGATCAGATGGCGCTTCAGGTTCAGCCGGGCGGCGGCGATCAGGGTAGCGGCCACTGCGGCCGCACCGGCCATGTCGCCTTTCATGTCGACCAGGGATTCGCCGGTCTTGATGTTGATTCCGCCCGAGTCGAAAGTGACGCCTTTACCGACCAGGACCACCGGTGGGCGCCGTTGGCCGGCCTTGTGCCGGAGAACCACCATGGCCGGACGGTTGCTGCTGCCTGCGGCCACGGCCAGCAGGGCCCCCATGTTTTTGCGGCGCAACTCCCTTTCACCGAGCACCTCGACGCCAAGCCCCTGGGATTTGGCTTCGCGGGCGATGAGCGCCGCCAACTCCACGGGAGGTTTGGCGTTGGAGGGCAGGTCGACCCATTCGCGGGCCATCAGCGTGCCGCCGCAAACCGTGCGGGTCTCGGCCGGAAGGCGGCGGTACCGTGCGGCCGAGCTGGCCGGAACGACGACATCGACACGCGCCAACGGTCTTGTTTCCTTTTCCTGCTTGTAGCGGTCGAACACGTGGTTTCCCAGATAGGCGCCTTCCATCACGGCCCGCAACAGCTCGGCTTCCTCGATGCCGGCGGCAGCGGCATCCGGGGCGGCCACCCACAGCCGCGGCAGGCCCATCTGGATGCCGCACTTGACGCTCTTGCCGGCCATCTGCCGCAGCGCTTCGGCGTCCAGGCTCTCGGCCGGGCCGACCCCCCGGAAGACCACCCGCTCGGCAGCACACCCGGCCGGCTGATAAAGTGTGATCTCCTGGTCTTTCTTGCCCTTAAACCCCTCGATGGCCAGCGCCCGATCCACGAGGGCCGCAACCACCGGGTCGGCGTGGATCGGTTGGGTCTCGCAGACGGGGATGAAGAGCGCCTTGATCTTCTGGCGTTTGAGGTCAAGGGAGGTCAGGTGTAACATGCGGTTTTCTCCGGAATAAAAATCGTTCGCGTCAGGATATCGTAATTGCGTTCAAGGCGTCACGAATCGGCTCGAGGTCTGATCCGCCCACCTGTATATAGAGGAGCAATTGAACCGCTGTCAATCGCAAAGCCAGCGAGGCGGACGTCTCACGCATTGATACGCTGTTTCAGCTTTACGGAGCCGTCGTTAATCGTCATCGTCGGTGGCGAAGTATACCATGGACGTTTTTTTCAGCTCTTCGCGGCTGAAGAGCAGGGCGTAATCGTTGACTCCGACGGACTGGGCCATATGGTGTGCGGTTTCGCGGCAGGCGGCTTCATCGTCCGCATGAATCATGGTGTAAAGGTTATAAGGCCACTCCGGTGTGGGATTGCGCCGGTAGCAGTGGGACACCTGCCGAAAGGCGGCCATCGTCTGGCCCACCTCGTCGATGCGGCTTTCCTCCACCTGCCACGCAACCATTGCATTGGCCTGGTATCCGGTGCGCTGATGACGCAGGGTGGCACCGAAACGGCGAATGACGCCTCGCTCGCAAAGGCTGCGAAGGGTGGCGAGCAGGTGGCCCTCGGAAACCCCGATGCGGCGGGCGATCTCGAGATAAGGGCGATCGGTCACCGGCATGTCCTGCTGGATGGAGGCAATCACTTTTTTTTCGAGGTCAGTGAGCATGGTTTTGGGGTGTTTGGGCTATTTCACCTTGTCTGGAAACATCCCGCGGATATCATCGGCCGTAGCGCAGCAGATCCCACGCTCGGTGATCAGGCCGGTGACCAGGCGCGCGGGCGTGACGTCGAAGGCGAAGTTGGCGGCCGGGCTTGCGTCGGGACAGATTCTGACATGGGTCTGCCCTTGGCCGTCCCAGCCTTGCACGCAGCGCACTTCGTCTGGGTCGCGCTCTTCGATGGGGATATCGGCGATCCCGTCGTTCACCTTCCAATCGAATGTGCTGGAAGGCAGTGCCACGTAAAACGGAATGTGGTTGTCGCGCGCGGCCAGAGCCTTGAGATAGGTTCCGATTTTGTTGGCCACGTCACCCGCGGCCGTGGTGCGGTCGCTGCCGACGATGACGAGGTCCACCTGCCCGCGCTGCATGAGGTGCCCGCCCGCGTTGTCGGTGATGACGGTGTGCGGGACGCCGTACTCGGCCAGTTCCCAGGCCGTGAGGCGTGCGCCCTGGTTGAGGGGCCGGGTCTCGTCCACCCACACGTGCACATCGATCCCCCGATCGAACGCCGCGTAAATGGGCGCCGTGGCCGTGCCGTATTCCACGCAGGCCAGCCAGCCGGCGTTGCAGTGGGTCAGAATGTTGACGGTCTTGCCGCCCTTGGCCCTGGCAAGCGCCTCGAGGATCGGCAGCCCGTGAAGTCCGATCCTGCGGCAGTTTTCGACCTCCTCCGCGACCACGGCGGATGCCGCCGCCAGCGCCAGGCGGACCCGTTCGCGCGGTTCGGAACTGGTCGAGATCGCCTTCAGGACCCGTTCCACTGCCCAGGCCAGGTTGACTGCGGTAGGCCGCGCAGCCGCCAGGCGCGACGCCTCCTGCCTCAATTGCCCAGTTCCCTGATTTCCAGCGGGAGCCGCGAGCGCTGCGAGGAACATGCCGTAGGCCCCGGTAACCCCGATGAGCGGGGCTCCTCGGACGACCATCTCCTGAATGGCGTGAACCGCGTCGCCGACGTTCCGGAGGTCGAGAAATACCACCTCATGGGGAAGCCGGCGCTGGTCGATCACCGTCACCGTGCGGCCGTCATCCCCAATCCAGATGGGGCGACGCCTTTCATGGGAGTGTCCCATGACGACTCCGCTCATGCCTCCCTGTCAGATCCTGGCCAGGGCGAAGTCCGTCTGGACCTCCCCGAGCAGCACGTGCCGGCGAAACACTTGCCGCATCCGATGGGCGTCCATGTGCTGGTAGACGATCGGCTCCGTATCCAGGATTTCCACCGTGACGTTGGGCTCGCTGCTGCACATTCCCATGCAGCCGGAGGCCAGGACACGGATATCGTTGCGCTTGGCCTCGGCCATTTCTTTCGTCAATGCGTCCATGACGTCCTGGGCGCCGGCGGCCAGGCCGCAGGTTCCCATGTGGACCGTGATTTTGATCCGGTTTTTTTCGGCGCTCAGGCGGGTGGCCTGGTTCGTTTTCTGCTTGATGCGCTTCAGGTCCTCGACTTTCAGTTTAGGCATCATTTGCCTCCTTGCCGTTTTGGGCATCCGCTTCGCCTGCAAGTCCGGCGAGGGACCGACGGATGAGTTCCTGCAGTTGCGCGGCCGTGAGGGGGTCGCTCAATGCCAGCCCCTCGGATTTCAGTCTGCGGGTGTCCAGGATGAACGCCCTTTCCTCTACACTGTGGGTGTAAATAAAGTCAATATGCGGGCTGCCGACGATGAGCGTGGCCAGAGTCCCCGCGATGTCCCCCAGGGGGGCCCGGTCGATGTGGCTGTGCCGGAAAACGGCGGTTACCGTGGTGCCTTTTCCGGGTTGGACCGTTGCCGTCACGCCGCCCTCGCATCGCTTCGCTGCGGCGGTGAGCAGCGACAGCCCCAGACCCACTCGGCGCGTCCGGCGCGTGGTGACGAAGGGATCGTCGAGATGGTGGAGTTTATCGGGGGGCATGCCGCGGCCGTTATCGTGGAGGGTGATGGTCAGGTTATCCGCCGACGGGCGTTCCGCCACACGAATGTCGATCGTGTCGGCGCCCGCAGCGATGGCATTCTCAGCGATATCGAGAATGTGAAGCGACAGCTCGCGCACTCAGACCACGATCTCCCGTCTGAATTCTCCGCGCAAGGCGAGAGCCAGCTCCTCGAGCGTGGGCGCCGCCATGCGCAGAACCGTATGCGCCCGGCCGATGTCCGCGAGAGCGTGGGCATCGGATGAGGTCACGCACGGGCGTAGGCCGATGGCGGGCAGGACCTGCCGCGCCGTCGCGAGGGGCGTGCGGGGAGAAACCTCGACCCCGTCGACCTCCAGATCCGGAGGGATGAGGCCCAACTGGCTGAGGATGCTGTTCGCCGGGCGGTCTACGTGGGAGCAGAGCGCGAGACCGCGGCGGGCATGGGTGTGACTGACGATTTGCTCAAGGCTCAATCCGGTGGCGCCGATGAGCAACCGGGGGTTTTCCCCCAAGACGTGGTCGGTCTCATCGGCGATAATTTGATAGCCGAAAACGTCCGGGCGGTTTTCACCGGTGAGATGGGCGTACACGATGGATTGCAGGTCCCGTACGTGCTCCATGTCGCCGAAGAGGGCCAGGAGGTGCACCTCTTCACGCGAGCAGACTTCCATGCCGGGCAGAACGGCGAGCCCACGACGCCGGCCCTCCTGCATGGCCACGGCGGCGTTTTCGCAGGTGTTGTGATCGCAGATGGCAATCAACCCCAGCCCGGCCGCAACGCTCTGCTGGATGATGCGGCGCGGCGTCATCTCCCAGTCGCCGCAGGGCGACAGGCAGGTGTGGATGTGCAGGTCTGCCTTGAATTCCTGCAGCAAGCCCTCCTCCCGAACTCGCGAAGGCTCAATCATTCCGCCGGCTCGCCCCCCACGCCGGCGGTGTAAAGCTTCCCTGCAAGTTCAAAGGCCGATCGGGGCCACTTCAGGATCGGGATCCCCTCCTGGTCGGCCCTGGCCAGGGTTTCCCGCTCGGGGGACCGCCCGCCCGTCACCACCACCGCAGCCATCTCCCGCAAGACCGCCACGGCCACGATATTCTGGTGCCCCTGGACCGTCAGCCAGACGCAGCTCAAGGGGGCATTCGCCATCACTTCGCTCAACAGGTCACCGCAATAACCTTCCTTCACCTCGCGGTCGAGCCCGTTCGCTCCGGCAGCCACCTCCAAGCCGAAGAACTCGATGAGTTCCCTGAGTCTCATCCCCCGCTCCTTTCCCCCCACCGCTGCCTCCGCAATGACAGGGTGGTGAAAAACTGCGTCTCAAGCCGCGATCCGGCGTTGCGCGGCTCTTGTAAATGCTCACATATCATTCAATTTTATTTCGGCGGTCAGTCCTTCGGTTCCGATGGCGGCCGGCCCATGTCCCGCCGGATGTTGCGGGCATGCAGCCAGATGCACTCCTTCAGGTCGGCCTCGCCCCGGACAATGTCTTCGGCGAACGTCAGGCAGTCGGGGGCGCCGCAGGCCCCGCAGTCCCGCCCCGCGATCACCTCCAGAGTCTCCTCGATTCGCTCCAGGTCTTCGAGGGAGAGGGCCGGCCGTCGGGCGCCAAAGAGATGGGTGAGTACCACCGGGTTCTTGTCTGGCTGAAATCGGCCCCGGTCATACAGATGCAGGATGGCCTCCCGGGTGAGCCGGCGGCCGAGACCGAACACGTTCACCATGCGTTGCACGTTGCGCTTGGCAACGTATTTGTCCACGGCGGTCAGTACGCCGCCGATGCAGCCCTCCCGGCAGGTGCGGAACTCGATGTATTCGATATCCGTCAGGCGGCCCATCTCGATCTTGTGAAGATAGGCAATGGTTTCCTCCAGGCCGTGCACGGCCAGGGTTTTTTCGGTCTCCAGGTTGGCGATTTCGCCGCCCGACATCGCGCTGAACGCCGCGTCCCCCGTGGAGCATATCTCAAAATCGAAATGGGTCTCGGAAAAGGCGGTCAGGTCCGAGTCGATGTTGCTTTCGATCCGGCGCTTGAGCTCAGGGTAGATATCGTTGATGGCGATGGCCGCCTCGGTTGGAATGAGGCCCGGCGCTTCCGAGGAAAGAGGCTCCCCCATGGTGGGGCAGGGGTTGATGTAGTAGAGGGTGGCCGCGATCCCCTTGCCGGCGTGCCGGGGGATGATGCGCTCCCGCACCTCCCGGGCCATGAGTGCCGCCGGCCGCAGCACCGGCAGCACGTGGGGGATCAGGCTGGGGAATCGATGGGCGATCAGCCGCACGACGACCGGGCAGACGGGCGAAATGAGCGGCCAGGGCGCCAATGCGGTGGAGCGGTTGCGCCGGATGAACTCATCCGAGGCGAACTTGAACATCTCCAGGAAAAACGACATGTCGACGGTGTGGTGAAATCCCATCTGGCGAAGGCCATGGAGCACCGCTCCGGGCATGACGCCCGGAAACTGGGCATACAGCACCGGCGAAACCAACGCGATCGCCACGCCGCTCGAGCCGATGGCGTCCGGTCTGCGGGTGGCGGCGCTGACGGCTCCGGCCGGGCAGGCCAGAATGCATGCGCCGCAGCCGATGCACTGGGTGACGATGCGGATCGAACGGCGCTGACGGATGCGGATCGCCTTGGTCGGGCACACCCGCAGGCAGGCGGCGCAGCCCGTGCAGCGACTCTCCTGGAAGCGCACGTAGTGGGTCGATGGCGACAGGGATCTCATCGGCCCTCGCTCCCTTCTCGGAAATGGAACGTCATGCGGACACGGGCCCCCTTGCCGGGCGCAGAATCGACGATAATACCATCCGAGTTCTTTTTCATGTTCGGCAGCCCCATCCCTGCGCCGAACCCCATCTCGCGCAGTTCATCCGACGCCGTGGAAAAACCCATCTGCATGGCCTGCTCTACATTTGCGATTCCGGGTCCCGGGTCAGTCACTTCGAGCACGAGGCCGTCGGGACCGATGTCGATGCTCAGTGTGCCGTCCGCTCCGTGCATCACGACATTCATCTCGCCCTCATAGCTGCACACCGCGACGCGCCGGATAAACCTAGGCTCAAGCTGGAGCGACTTCAGGATGTTTTGAACCTGGATAGACGCCTCGCCGGCGTGGATGAAATCCCTCGCCTTGATGAAGAAGCTTTTTTGAAGACCAGCCATGGCGGACCCAGTGACGGTCACCTGCGCGTTCTGCCCGCACGGCTCGGGCGTCAACGAACGCCCGCAAAGCGGGCAGTTTGGGTTTTCGGCCATAGGCCGAAAAGACAAGAACACGCCGGTGCTCCAGCGTTGAATTTTCAACCGCGTGCGTGACACGCGCTGGGTACGGCAAGAACCCGCATCGCGAGAAATGGGTCCGGGGCGGCGGCTTTACCGGATGCCGCTCAGGCCGGTCAACCCCAGCGCGTGGAGTCTGCCGCAGGTGACGAACATGGAATAAGGGCTCGACAAAATCGGCATCCCCTGGGCCGCGGCGATGCCGATCACCTCCGGGGCAGGCTTTTTTCCTCGAACAAAGACCACCGCGCCGACACCGGCGATGCTGGCGGTGCGGATGGCCTGCACCGTGGTGAGGCCGGTGACCAGGAGGCTGCCGTCCGCCGCCCCCGCCAGGATATCGCTCATAAGGTCACTCGCGCCGCAGCGCGTGATGTCCATGGCAAGTTTGTCATCACCGCCCAGGACGGTCGCGTCAAGTGCCTTAGTTATCTCCGAAAGCCTCATGACCGGTTCCGAATCCAAATGGTGTGTCGTCTGCCAGGGGGTCCATCCGGTCTGCGCTCGCGGGGCTTGACTGCGGGAAGAGATGGCGAACCGGCCTGGATCCATGCGTGCTGAGAAAGTGAATTCAGTATAAAATGGAGTAGGTTATGGAGTCAAGGCAGATCGCTGAGGCCGCCTAGCGGTGCCGGCTGAAAAACATCCGCCGGTTCAGGCGGGATGTCCTGCGTTCCATCGCGGCGACTGCCTCGGCCGCCGCGCGCAGGTCCTCATCAACGACCCCGGCAACGATAATGTTGTGGGAGTCATGGGCGATGCTTGACGCGAGTGCACCCCGCTTCAAGCCCAGCCCCCGCACCATAAAGGCCGGGGGCGTGGCCGTCCACGGGCTTGCCGTACCGGCGGGCGGCTTCGATTTTTTCCAGGTCCTGCGGGTCGCCGTTTAAAACCCCCGCGGTGTTCATCATTTCCCCCAGGGCGACGATCCGCGCGTCTTTGAAGAAGGGCGCCACGTCGTCGGCCGTCAGCCGCGCCCCGGCGGTCTCCACGTCGGTGGCCGGAACGCAGGAAGGCAGGTCTCAACTCATTGGGTTGCATGGTTCCTTACGCCTTCCGTTGAACACCATCCATTAGAGACCGGGAGATGGTGCCGGTTTGATTCATGATCGCCTCCACGTCCATGCCCCGCAGCGTGCGGTTTTCGACCCGGAGCTGTCCTGCCACCATGACGGTTTGCACGTCGGACCCCTTGGCGGCGTAAACGATGGCGGACGCCGGGTGGTGGATCGGCGTCAAATGCGGGGCGCGCGTGTTGATGATAATGAGGTCGGCCTGCTTGCCGGGTTCCAGGGAGCCGATTTCGCGCTCGAGACCCAGGGCTCGGGCGCCGTCGATGGTGGCCATGCGGATCACGGCCTCGGCCGGAAGGACCGTGGGGTCGAGACGTTTGACCTTGTGCAGCTTGGCGGTCGTGTCCATCGCCGGGAAGAGGTCGAGGTCGTTGTTGCTGGCGCAGCCGTCGGTTCCAAGCCCGACCGTGATGCCGGCGGAGAGCATCCGGTCCACCGGTGCCACGCCAGAAGCGAGCTTCATATTGCTCTCGGGGTTGTGGGAGACCTTCGCCCTGCGGGCGGCGATGACCGTGATATCCTCATCATCGACCCACACACAGTGAACCAGCAGGGTGCGCTCATCGAGCACGCCCAGGCGGTCGAGATAGGCGACGGGGGAGGCGCCATGGGTCGAACGGATGTGGTCGCTTTCCCAGCGGCTTTCGGCCACGTGAATCTGGAACAGGAGTCCGAATTCATCGCAGAGCCGTTTGGCGCTGACCAGTGTCTCCCGTGAGCAGGTGTAAGGCGAATGGCAGAAGACCGATGGACGGATCCGCTCCGACTGCCCCAGCCAATCCCGGCAGAACTGCCGCGCCGCGGACAGATTCCGGACGGGATCCGGCACGCCCGGCGCCGGGTGGTCGATGACCCCCTGCGCCAGCACGCCGCGCAGGCCGACGTCGTGCACGGCACCCGCAACAACCCCCTCGTAAAAATAACCGTCGCAGCAGGTGGTCGTTCCGGAGAGGGCCATCTCGGCGCAGGCCAGCAGCGTGGCCCAGCGAACCGATTCCGGTTGGATCGCTGCGCGCTCGGCCGGGAATATGTGATCCTCCAGCCAGGTCGCAAGCGGCAGATCGTCCGCCAGCCCCCGAAAGAGCGTCATGGGCAGATGGGTGTGGGTGTTGACCAAACCCGGCATGACGATGCCGCCCCGGGCATCGATGGTTTCACGCGCCTCGGGCAGACCGTTTGCCTGTACCGTGCCCAGGCCTTCGATTTTTCCGCCGGACACTCCCAGCCAGCCGCCGTGAAGGATGTCGAACGCCGGATTGCACGTGAGGAGGATGGCGTTGTGGATGAGGGTGTCGAAGGTCATGCAAGCCTTTCCCGGGCCTGGGCACCTGAATCCGGAACAGAATCGCTCAAGCAGGATTTGAGCTTCGAGCTTTGAGCTTTGATCTCATTTCAATCGCTATCCGGTTCACTTCGTCCATCGCCTGCTCCACGTCGAAGGTCAGGATACGGCCGTGTTCCATGACAATGCGGCCGTTGATGACGGCCGTCTCGACGTCGCTCCCGCGGGCGGCATATACCAGATGGGAGACCGGATGGTACATGGGAACCAGGTGCGGCCGGCGGGTATCGAGAATGATGACGTCCGCCTGTTTGCCCGGTTCGAGTGAGCCGATCCGCTCGCTCAGCCCGAGAGCACGCGCTCCATCGATGGTGGTCATGCGCAGGACGGTGCCGGCGTCGAGCACCGTGGGGTCGAGGCAGTGCACTTTGTGGAGCTTGGCGGCCGTGTCCATCTCGAGGAAGAGGTCGAGGTTGTTGTTGCTGGCGGCCCCATCCGTCCCCAGCCCCACGCATATCCCGGCGTCGAGCAGCTGCGGCACCGGCGCGACACCCGAGGCCAGCTTCATATTGCTCTCGGGGTTGTGGGACACTTTGACATCGCGGCGCTTCAAGAGTTCGATGTCGTGCTCGGTCAGCATGACGCAATGGCAGGCCAGCACGTTCGGCGCCAGAACGCCCAGCGCCTCGAGATGCTCGACAGGGGTCCGGCCGTAGCGTTCCCGGAGGGTTGCCACTTCACCGGCCGTTTCCGCCAGGTGAATCACCATGGGGATCCCGTGCTGTCCAGCCAGAGCGAACGCTTGGTTCAACACCGCCGGCGCGCACAGGTACGGGGAATGGGGCTCAACGGCGATGGTGATCAGCGGGTCGCCGCGGTAGGCCTTGATCAGGGTTTCGGTATATGCAAACCCCTGGGCCGGCGATCCATAGTTGGGGGAGGCGAAATCGAAGAGCACCTCCCCGACCACGGCCCGGATGCCGGCCTTTTGCGCGGCGCGGGCGACCGCGTCCTCAAAGAGATACATGTCGCAGAAGGTCGTGGTGCCGGACATGATCATCTCGGCGCATGCCAGCAACGCCCCGCCATATACCTGGTGCGGGTCCAGGGCGGCCTCGGCCGGGAAGATGTGGTCGTTCAACCAGGTCATGAGCGGCAGGTCGTCGGCGAGCCCGCGGAACAAGGTCATCGCGGCGTGGGTGTGCGTGTTGACCAGCCCCGGCATGATGATGCCGCCGCGGGCATCGATCACCCGGCCGGGCTTGCCGGCGGCGATCTCATCGGCCTTTCCGACCGCGGCGATGCGGTCCGCGCAAATCGCCACGGCGCCCGCCGGGAACGTTTGCTGCCGGTCATCCATGGTCAGGACGAGGCCGTTCGTGATGAGAATATCAGCCGGGGTTGCCGTCATCGAGCTGCCTCATGACCCCGGTCAGGAGCTTGGCAAGGTCCGGCGCCGCTCGTCGGGCGACGGCGATAATCTCCTCTACCGTGGCCGGGACGGGCCGGTCGGGATCGTTCATGTTGGTGATGATGGAGACGCCCAGCACCTTCATGCCGCCGTGGACGGCCGCGATCACCTCCTGAACGGTGGAGAAGCCCACGGCCTGTGCGCCGATGGCTTTCAGGAAGCGGGTTTCGGCCGGTGTTTCCAGAGAGGGGCCTTTGAGGCCGGCGTAGACGCCCTGATGGACCGGCAGGCCGCTTGCCGCGGCGGCACTCTCGGCCAGCCGGAGCAGCTCCCGATCGTAGGCGCGGGACATGTCCGGGAAACGC
>Ga0316628_100003258_pt1 | contig 12456 bp, 8 predicted proteins | sample OWC_Aug_M2_C1_D5_FD_207648 | JGI IMG/M metagenome (GOLD analysis project Ga0316628, IMG submission 207648) | Wetland soil microbial communities from Old Woman Creek delta, Ohio, United States - OWC_Aug_M2_C1_D5_C | ecosystem: Environmental > Terrestrial > Soil > Wetlands | place: USA: Ohio...
GTCCTTGTGGACGCGCTCGATCGGATCGAGCTTGTCGTTGATCTGCTCGACCTGGCTCGGCGACAGGTAGCCGCCGAGGATCTCGAGCACGCCCTTGCCCTTGTTCGGGCCGTCGGACTCGCGCCATGCGTAGACCCAGTCCTTGATCCGCGGCGGCGCGCCGGTGATCAGCTGCATCAGCCGCTGCATCTGCTGCGGGCTGGCCTTCGTCGCCTTGACGGTCTTGGCGTCGGCGTTCGCCGCGAGCGGCTTGGCACCCGCGAACGTGCTCTTGATGTCGGCCAGCAGCTGGTTGGCCTGCTTCTCCTCGGGCTGGGTCAGCGGCTCGGGCTTCGCCGCCGCCGCGCCCGTCTTGCCGCCGGCGTCGGCAGGCGCCTTGATCGCGCTCGCCAGCGCGCCGTACGCCTCCCTCGACGCCTTCGCCGCATCGTCGCCACCGCCGAAGCTCTTCGCGATGTACTCGTCGATCGCGGTCGCGTGGCCGGCGCCCTTCTCGGCCCGCAGGTAGCCGCGGCCGTCCTCGGTCAGCGTCGCGAGCTGCTTGAGCACCTGCAGGCCGGCGGTCTGGATGTCCTGGTGCTGGACCGTGATCAGCGCGATCGCGCCGTCGAGCGCGGTGAACACCTCGGTGTCGGTGCGCGCGTTGTCGGCGGCGGTGCGGATCGCGGTCGCGTACGCGGCGTCGGCCCCCGCCGCGGTCACGTAATCGAGCGCGAGCTTCGCGCCCGCGGCGTCCTTGAGCGCGAGCTTGTAGGCGGCACTCTGCAGCTTGCCCGGATCACCGCCCTTGAGCTGGAGGTGAGGCGTGTTGCCGCCGGCGTCCGGAGGCGCGAGACCGCCGAGCGCACCGACCCAGCTCTTGTTCAGCTGCGCGAACGCCTTCTTGCGGCGCTCGGCATCGGCGGTCGCCGCCGCCTGATCGTTCGGGACCGCCGCGGTCGCCGGCATGCCGCCGGCCGGTTGTGCCGGCTGCGGAGTCTGTTGCGGCTGCTGGATCTGGGTATCGCCGGCCATGTCACCCCAACGAGGCTTTGCGCTTGGTGATTCTACGTTTCCCGGCGGGGCGATTCCCCCGCGGGACGGCCAGTTATCGCGATGCCACCTTTGCCCACACGACGACGTCGGGCGGCTCGTGCGGGCCGAGCACCAGCTCGAGGCCCGTCAGCTGGTCCGACCCGAGCGCACCGGCGACCTCGCCGAGCCGCTTCGCGACGTCCTTGCTCTCGGAATCATTGAGGACCAGCCCGCCGGCGAGCCGGACCGCCGTGTCCCAGCCGGTGATCGGGTACGTGATGGCGAAGTGCGGCGAGACCGCCTGCGTGTAGCTGGTCGCCAGCACGATCTCGGCGCCGCGGCCGAGCTGCGGGTGGATCCGCTGGAACAGGGTCCGCTGCGCGGCCGAGATCCCGATCTCCTCGCCGAGCTGGTCGATCGCCTCGATCAGCATCGCGTCGGTGTCGCGGTCGCGGGCCGGGTAGCCGATCTCGAGCACCTGGCGGCGCGGGCTCCTGCCGTGGCTCAGGATGCGCGCGCTGGCGATCGAGCACAGCTGCTCGACCAGATCGAGCCACGCCGGCTCGCTCGGCCCGTCCTTGGTCGCGCGCACGACGAGCACCTCGACGTCGTCGCCTTCGACGCGCACGCGCAGCCGATCCGCCGGCTGTTCCGGCACGCCGAGCGCGGCGAACGCGTCGGGGCTCGCGGGCACGACCAGCTCGAGCCGGCCGCCGTGCGCGCTCGCGCCGACGACGAGCTGCTTGCTCGCGGCGACCAGCGGCGTCACCTGCGCCTCGCGCAGGCGCAGCAGCATCGCGACTCGCGCGATCCGGGCGACGTCGTCGACGTTCACGGCGCGAGGATACTCCGCAAGCGCGCCGCGTGTGCCGGATCGGCGTGCGCGAACAGCGCGTCCCACGGGGCGTCGAGCTTGTTCAGCACGCTCGCGACCGCGAGGTCGGGCTGCTCGGCGAGCCACGCGAGAAATGCGCCGGCGACCCGGTGCGGCGGCAGCCGGTGGACCAGCGGCGCGATGTGGGTCTGGTACTCGCGCGCGGCGAGCGCGGCGCCGGCCGCGACGTCGCCGATCGCGATCGCCAGGTCCGCGAGCGGCAGGCCGCCGGCGCCCGCGGCGACGAGCCGCCGGACGATCCGCTTGCGCGTGGTCGCCAGCTCCGGGCGATCGCCGAGCTGGTGGAGCGCCGCGCACACCGCGCCCGCGCGCTTCATCGCGACCGCGGCATCGACGAGCGCGAGGTCGTCGACGGCATCGGCGAGCACGGCCGGCACCGGCAATTTCCGCAGAGACACCGCCTCGACGACGCGCACGAGCGCCTCGACGCGCGATCGCGCGGGCGCGTCGGGATCCGCGGCGATCGCGGCGTCGGCATCGAGATCCATCGCGTCGGTCATCGTACACTGGCCCTGGGATGGCACGTCCGTACCGGAGCGCGCGCGAGCTGCTCGACGACGCGGTGAACCTCGCGTTCGATCTCGCGCAGCGACAGATCACGGTCTACACCGAGGTCGGCTTCCTGCCGCGCGCGACGGACGAGTTCAGCGGCACCTACGTCAGCTTCGCCGACGTCCGCACGCTCCTCGACGGCGGCCGCCCCCCGAGCGAGCAAGCGATGGCGCGCGTCGCCGAGCTCGACGCCGCGATCGACGCCGCGGGCGAGCACCTCGAGGCACGCCTCGCCGCGACCCGCGCCGCCGGCGCCGCGCTGCCGCTCGACGACCTGCGCACGCAGCTCCGGCTCACGCCGACCGAGTTCCGCTCCCTGATCGTCGTGCTCGCGATCGAGACCAACCAGCGGATGCGCCAGCTGATGCGCTACCTCGTCAACGACGCGACGCGCCTGCACCCCGACGTCGGCCTGCTCGAGCTGCTCGTCTACCAGGCCCCCTCGCTGCGCGACCGCTGGGTCGCCGAGCTCGCGCCCGACGCGCCGCTGTTCCGCCACCGCCTGTTCGAGCCGGCCGGCCGCGGCGACGAGCCGTTCCTGTTGCGCGCGGTCCGCCTGTCGCCTCGCGTGATCGAGAGCGCGGTCGGCATGACGCGCCTCGATCCGTACGTCGCCGGGTTCGCCGAGCTCCTCGATGCGCCCGCTCCCTTCGACGGTCTCGAGGTGCCGCGCGCCATCAAGGATCACACGGTCGCGCTGCTCGACGACGCGCTCGCCGCCGGCCGCGCCGGCGAGGCCCGCCCGGTGCTGCTCGTGCAAGGCCCCGAAGGCTCCGGCCGCCGCTCGCTGCTCGCCGGCGCCGCCGCCGCGCTCAACGCCCGCCTGCTGCGCGTCCGCTGCGCCGATCTGCCGCGCGACCCGGCCGAGCTCGCGCGCGCCGCCCAGTCGATCGGGCGCGAGGCCCTGCTCGCCTCCGCGATCATCGTCCTCGACGGCATCGATCACCTCGCCGCCGACCTCGACGCCGGCCGCGCCGAACGCGCGACGATCATCGATCGCGCCCTGCTCGCCCAGTTCCCGGGCGCGATCGCCGCGGTCGGCCCGCGCGCCGATGCCCGCCCGGTCGCCCTGTCGCGCGGCTTCGTCACGATCGAGCTCACCGTCCCCAGCGAGGCGATCCGCGCCAAGCTCTGGCGTCGCGAGCTCGGCGCCGCCGCCGGCGACCTCGCCGATCGTGCCGCCGCGCGCTACCCGGTCACCGGCGGCGTGATCGCGCGCGCCGCATCCTCGGCGAAGGTCGCCGCCCAGACGCGCGGCCAGGCCGTCACCCCCGAGGATGTCCATGCCGGCGTGCGCGCGACGCTCGACACCAAGCTGTCCTCGCTCGGCGTCCGCCTCGCCTGGAAGCAGAACTGGGCCGATCTCGTCCTGCCCGACGACGCGCTCGACGAGCTCAAGGAGTTCATCGCCCGCGTCCGCCACAAGCGCCGCGTCTACGAGGAGTGGGGCTTCGCGCGCAAGGTCGCCAAGGGCCTCGGGCTCTCCGCGCTGTTCTCCGGCCCGCCCGGCACCGGCAAGACGATGGTCGCCGGCCTGATCGCCGACGAGCTCGCGCTCGACCTCTACCAGATCGATCTCTCGCGCATCGTCTCCAAGTACGTCGGCGAGACCGAGAAGAACCTCGCCAACCTGTTCGACGCCGCCGAGGCCGGCCACGCCGTCCTGCTATTCGACGAGGCCGACTCGCTGTTCGCCAAGCGCACCGAGGTCAAGTCGTCCGTCGATCGCTACGCGAACCTCGAGGTCAACTACCTGCTCCAGCGGATGGAAGCGTTCGCCGGGATCACGATCCTCACGACCAACCTCGACTCATCGATCGACGAGGCGTTCCGCCGCCGCCTCTCGTTCCGGATCAACTTCCCGCTGCCCGATCCGCCGGAGCGCGAGAAGCTGTGGCGCTCGCTGCTGCCGAAGGAAGCCGCCGTCGATCCGAGCATCGACTTCGTCGCGCTCGCCGACCGCTTCGACATGTCAGGCGGCTACATCAAGAACGCCGTCCTCCGCGCCGCGTTCCTCGCGGCCGACGAGAACCGCGCGATCGGCATGCAGCACCTGCTCCGCGCCGGCGTGCTCGAGTACGCCGCGATGGGCAAGGTCATGCACGGCTCGATGGGCCGATGATCGGCCACTGATCACGGCTGGTACGCCACGCCCTCCCACACCAGCTGCATCGTCGCGGGGTCGTACGTCCCTTGCGGCGTGTTCATGCCGCCGGTCACCTCGGTGACCATGCCGCTGTCGCACTCGATCTCGCCCTCCTGGCCGTAGTCGCTGTGCTGCCACGAGTAGGACGTGGTCGCGGCGTCGTTGGCGGTGAACGTCAGGTGCCACGTGCAGTAGCCCGGGCCGTCGGGGCCGAGCCCACACTCGCCTTCGACGAGCGAGGCGAACGTCTTGCCCTCGAGATCCGCGCAGCGCGTGGTCGGCGTCGGACTCGGTGTGGGCGCGGTGCCGGTCGTGCACGCACAGACCAGGACGATCAGGCAGGTCGGCCGCATGGCTCATTGTATCGCGCTGATCTCCGCAACGATGTGTGTCGTTCGAGCACCGGCCAAGTGCCGACGAACATTGTAAGCTGGCCCGGCTTGCCACCGTCTGTACCAAGCGCGACCGCGCGGAGCTCGCTCGGTTACCTGAAGCCGTACAAGCCGATCGTCGCCGCCGGCGTGATCTCGCTGCTGGCGACGAACCTGTGCATGCTCGGCGTTCCGTACTACCTGAGCCGCGCGGTTCAGGCGCTGAACGACCACCGGCTCGCCGAAGTACCGCGCGAGGCGCTGCTGCTGGTCATCTTCGCGATCGCGACCGCCGTGACGCGCATCGGCTCGCGCGTGTGGATCTTCAACGTCGCCCGCGGCGCCGAGTACGACGTGCGCAGCGACCTGTTCGCGCACCTGCTGACGCTGTCGCCCGGGTTCTTCCGCGATCACTCGACCGGCGACGTGATGTCGCGGCTGACGAACGACGTCCAGACCGTGCGCGCGATGTGGGGCGCCGGGCTCGTCCACCTGACCAACGCGACGACGGCGTTCGCGACCGTGCTGACGTACATGATGCTGATCGACTGGAAGGTCGCGCTGCTCGTGATCATTCCCTACCCGCTGATCTTCCTCGCGGGCCAGGCGCTGTCACGGCGGATCTACCTCTCGCAGCGCGATGTCCAGGCCGAGCTCGGGGCGCTGTCGAGCCGGATCCAGGAGGATCTCGGCGCGATCCACGTCATCAAGACCTACGGGCTGGAGGGCGTCCGGCGGAAGGGGTTCCTCGAGGGGTCGAAGCGCCTGCTCGACAAGAACATGGTCGCGGCCAACGTCCGGATCCAGCTCGGGCCGATCCTCAACACGCTCGCGCCGCTGGCGATCGCGCTGCTCATCCTGGTCGGCGGGCGCGCCGTGATCGACAACGAGATGGGCGTCGGCAACTTCACCGCGTTCTCGACGCTGCTCGCGCAGCTCGTGTGGCCGACGCTGACGCTGGGCTTCATGCTCGCGCTGGTGCAGCGCGGGCGCGCGAGCTGGTCGCGGCTCGTCGACCTGCAGGAGAGGAAGACGGACCTGCCGGAGGGCACGGGCGCGCCGCTCGAGGCGACCGCCGCCCCCGCGCGCGTCGAGGTCAAGGACCTGACGATCGAGATCGGCGGCCGGAAGCTGCTCGAGGACATCACGTTCGAGCTCAAGCCGGGCACGGTCACCGCGATCGTCGGCCGCACCGGGTCGGGCAAGAGCACGCTCGTCGAGGCGATGTGCCGGTTGATGGCCGTGCCCGCGGGCAGCGTGTTCATCGACGGACGCGACATCACGACGCTGCCGCTGGCGTCACTGCGCGCGCAGCTCGGCTACGCACCGCAGGAGGCGTTCCTGTTCTCGACGACGATCGCCGACAACATCGCGATGGGCTTCGGCCAGGGCACCGCGATCCCGGCCGCGCGAGCCAAGGAGCTCGAGGCGGTGGGCGCGCTGGCGGCGGCCGTCGACCTGTCGAATGACGCTCGCGTCGTGTCGGCTGCGAAGGCGGCCGGGCTCGAGCGCGACCTCGCGGCGATGCCCGACGGGCTGTCGACGATCGTCGGCGAGCGCGGCATCACGCTGTCGGGCGGGCAGCGGCAGCGCGTCGCCCTGGCGCGCGCCCTCGCGGCGGAGCCCCGGCTGCTCGTGCTCGACGACTCGCTGTCGAGCGTCGACGCCGAGACCGAGAAGGTGATCCTCGGCCACCTCCGGGGCGTGCTGCACGGCCGCACGGCGGTGCTGATCAGCCACCGCGTTGCCGCGATCAAGGATGCCGATCAGATCCTCGTGCTCGATCAGGGCAAGCTCGTCGAGCGCGGCACGCATGGCGAGCTGATCACGCGCGGCGGCGTGTACGCCGAGCTCTACCGGACCCAGCTCGAGAGCGAGCTGCAGATCGTGCGGGAGGCCGGCTGATGGCGGTCACCGCGAAGCGCCCCGGGCTCGAAGCCGAGGCCGTGCTCGGCAAGGCGTACGACGTCCGGCTGATGCGCCGGCTGTCGAAGTACATCTGGCCGCATCGCTGGCTGCTCGCCGCGTGGGTCGTGTTCATGAACACGACGATCGTGTTCGAGCTCGCGCAGCCGTACCTCGTGATGTACGCGCTGCAGCACCACATCCTCGAGCCGCACCGCGACATGCTGCTCGTCGATACCGGCATCTTCGTCGGCCTGGTCGTCGCGCAGAACCTGTCGTCGTTCGCCGAGCAGTGGTTCCTGCAGCTCGCGGGACAGCGCACGATGCACGGCCTGCGCATCGCGATCTTCGATCACGTGCTCGCACAGCGCGCGGCGTTCTTCGACCGCATCCCGGTCGGCCGCCTGATGACGCGCATGACGAACGACATCGAGAGCCTCAACGAGATGTTCTCGCAGGGCGCGATCACGCTGATCGCCGACGCGATCAAGGCGGTCGTCATCGTCGTCATCATGCTGAGCATCGACGTCCAGCTGTCGCTGATGACGTTCGCCACGCTGCCGCTCGTGTTCGTGCTCGTCGAGATCGCGCGACGCGCGATGCGCAAGAGCTTCCGGCAGATCCGCGTGCGGCTCGCCGCGATGAACGCGTTCGCCCAGGAGCACCTGTTCGGGATCCGCGTGCTCCACCTGCTCGGGCGCGGCCGGATCGCGCTCCGCGAGTACAACGCGATCAACGCCGGTCACCGCGATGCGTACCTGCTGCAGATCCGCGCGGATGCCGCGATGTACGCGCTCGTCGAGGCGTTCGGCCGCGTCTCGCTTGCCGCGGTCCTGTGGTGGGCCTCGGGCCGAGGCGCGAGCAACGCGGCGCTGATCGCGACCGTCGTCGTGTTCCAGGAGTACATCGCGAAGTTCTTCATCCCGATCCGCGACCTGTCGGCGAAGTACGCCGTCATGCAGGGCGCGATGGCCGCGAGCGAGCGCATCTTCCAGCTGCTCGACACCGAGGAGTACGACGGCGCGGCGGGCAAGACCGGCGGGCCAACAGTCGCGCAGGCCGACGCGCCCGCCGTCGAGCTCACCGACGTGAAGTTCAGCTATGGCGCCGAGCCGGTGCTGCGCGGCGTGAACCTGCGCGTGCGTCGCGGCGCGACCGTCGCGGTGGTCGGCGCGACGGGCTCGGGCAAGTCGACGGTGATCAAGCTGCTGACGCGCCTCTACGAGCGCGACGACGGTGCGATCAAGATCGACGGCGTCGACGTCCGCGACGTGCCGCTCGACGAGCTGCGCCAGCGGATCACGGTCGTGTCGCAGGACTGCATCCTGTTCAACGGCAGCCTCGGCGACAACATCGCCCTCGGCAAGCCGTTCGACCGGGCGCGCATGGACGAGGCAATCCGCCGCGTCGGCCTCGACCGCGCCCTGACCCGCCGCGGCGCGGACATCACCGCGAAGGTCGCCGAGCGCGGCTCGAACTTCTCCGCCGGCGAGCGCCAGCTGGTCGCGTTCGCCCGCGCCCTCCTCCGCGACCCCGAGATTCTCGTCCTCGACGAGGCCACCGCCCACGTCGATCCCGAGGCGGAGGGGCTGATCGAGAAGGGCGTTCACGAGCTGATGAAGGGGCGTACCACCCTCGTCATCGCCCACCGCCTGTCGACCATCCGCAACGCCGATCTCATTGTCGTCATGGACAAAGGCCAGATCGTCGAGCAGGGTACTCACGACGAGCTGGTCGCCCGGGGCGGCCTGTACGCGGCCCTCGAGAAGACGTTTCGCCGCCAGTCGTGAATTAGGTATCATTCAATACAGATGGCGGCCGGTTTGTTAGAGCGCCTGCGAACCGCCGTGGATGTCATGGCGGATGGTGCGATCCTCGCCGACACCACGACCGGCGAGGTCGTGATCAACCAGGCCGCGCGCGGCATGCTCGGCATTCCTGGCGACGCCACCGTCGACACGACGTACCTCAAGGACGTCGTCGGCTTCTATCCGTTCGACCTCGCGGTCGGTGCTCCCGACGGCCAGCCCGTGCGCGAGGAGGTGCGGATCGGCGAGCGCGTGCTGCACTCGGTCGTCACGCCGCTGCGCGAGGACGGCGCGCCGGTCGGCGCGATCGTCGTGCTGCGCGACCTCGGCGACACCGCGGACGTCGCGCGGCGCCGCGCAGAATTCGCGCAGGTGATGTCGCACGAGCTGCGAACGCCGCTGACGTCGATCGCCGGTGCGCTCGACATCGTGCTCTCCGGCTACGCCGGTCCGCTCTCGGATCGCCAGCTGCGCTACGTCGACATGGCCCGCCAGGCCGCGACGCGGATGAACCAGCTCGTCGATCAGCTGCTCGACCTCGCCCGCGCGCAGGCAGGCAGCATCACCGTCGCCGCCGCGCCGGTCCAGCTCGATCGGCTGGCGCGCGAGGTGATCGATCGCTATCGCAGCGCCGCCGCCGCGAAGCAGCTGACGATCGTGCTCGGCGCATCGGCCGAGGACATCTCGATCGTCGGCGATCCCGAGCGGCTGTCGCAGGTACTCGGCAATCTGATCACCAACGCGATCCGGTTCGCGCCGAGCGGCGGGATGATCGACGTCCAGGTGTTCGGCCCGCCGCTGTCGGAGGACGCGGTCGGCGTGTCCGTCGCCAACTCCGGCGAGCCGATCGCGCCCGAGGATCGCGAGCGCATCTTCGAGCCGTTCTCGGCGTCGAGCCGGCGCGTCGGCGGCACCGCGCTCGGCCTGTCGATCTCGCGCACGATCATCGAGGCCCATGGCGGACGGATCTGGGTCGAGTCGGGTCCCGAGGGCACGAAGTTCGTGTTCACGCTGCCGGTGTCGGCGGCGAAGGCCGAGAAGATCGAGCCGCCGAGCGAGCCGCGCCGCCGCCAGCTCGGCGAGAACGCGTGTGCGCTGGTCGTCGACGACGATCCGCGGCGCGCGCTGCTGCTCAAGGGCCTGTTGATGTCGCTGACCGACCGCGTGCTGGTCGCCAATGACGTCGACAGCGCGCTCGCCACCGCGCGCACCGAGCACCCTGCCCTCGCGGTGGTCGCGGGCGGCATGCAGGACGCGCTCGCGCTGCTCGCGATCCTCGACCACGATCCCGACACCCACAAGACCGCCGTGATGGTCGTCGGCGACGCCGAGCGCCGCACCGACATCCTCGCCGCGGGCGCCGACGATCTGCTCGAGTTCCCGATCCAGCCGGCCGCGTTCCGCGACGCCTGCCTGCGCCTCGTCGACAGTGGCCGCCGCGAGGCGCCGCGCGTCCTGATCGTCGACGACGATCCGTCGATCCGCCTGATCTGCCGCGAGGTGCTCGAGCTCGGCGGCTACCAGGTCCGCGACGCCGGCTCGGCGACCGCCGCGCTGTCCGAGGCGCGCCGCTTCCGCCCCGACATGATCGTCCTCGATGTCCTGATGCCGGGCATCGACGGCTATCGCACCGCCGAGATGATCCGCGCCGACCCGGCGATCGGCATGGCGCCGATCATGTTCCTGTCGGCCCGCGGCGACACCGCCGACAAGGTCCGTGCGTTCCGCAGCGGCGCCGAGGACTACATGGTCAAGCCGTTCGACGCCGCCGAGCTGCTCGCGCGCGTCGCGAAGGCGCTCGACCGCCAGGCCCGCGAGCTCGGCGCCTCGCCGACCACGCAGCTCCCCGGCGCCGACGCGATCCAGGGCGAGATCGAGCGCCGCCTGATCGCCGGCGACACCACCGCGGTCGCCTGCTACCTCGACCTCGACAACCTCAAGGCGTTCAACGACTACTACGGCTACGCGAAGGCGAACGCCGTGATCCGCCAGACCGGCGACGTGATCCGCTACGTCGTGCAGCGCACCGGCGGCCCCGGGGACTTCATCGGCCACATCGCCGGTGACGACTTCGTGTTCATCACCAGCGCCGAGCGCGCCGACGACGTGTGCCGGCAGATCTGCGACCGCTTCGATCACCTGATCCGGCTCTACTACGATCCGATCGATCGCGAGCGCGGCTACATCGAGACCAAGGATCGGTTCGGCGTGCAGCGGAAGTTCCCGATCATGTCGGTCTCGATCGCAGGCATCTCGCTGTCGCGCGCGAAGACCTACGCCGGCCTCGCCGAGCTCGCCGCCGTCGGCAAGCGCACGGCCAAAGGCATCCCGGGCTCGAGCTACGTCCGCGACGGCGAGACGATGGTCGCCGACTCCGCGTCCACCTGAGCCCAGCACCCGCCTGAGATGATCCCCGGATTGCCGAGCAGTTCGGGCGATGCCGAGGAGCCGCCCCGAAGCACTCCTCGACGGAATGCGAGGACGCGGCGACGAAGGCATCGCCCGAATTGCCGCGGCAAGACGGGGTCAGATCAGGCGGGTGCTGGGCTCGTGCTCCGGAGTCCATTCTCCCCGTTCGTCCAGTAGCGGGAGCCGTTTGGGCGAGCGCATCGTCGTTCGCATGATCCTCATCACCGGTTCGACAGGAAATGTGGGTTCGGAAGTGGTCAAGCAGCTCGCGCACGCGGGCCACAAGGTGCGCGCCCTCGTGCGCGATCCGAAGGAGGCGACCGGAAGGCTGCCGACGACCGTCGATGTCGTCGTCGGCGATCTCGACAACGTCGATTCGCTCGTCAACGCGATGAAGGGCACGGACAAGCTCTACATGCTCGCGCCGCTCACGCCGTCGCTGCAGAGGCAGGAGGCGAGCATCGTCGAGGCGGCGAAGCGCGCGAAGCTCCAGCACATCGTCAAGCACTCGGTGCTCGGCGCGCAGTGGGAGGCGATCACGCTCGGCAAGTGGCACCGCGCCGGCGAGAAGCTCGTCGAGGCGTCGGGCATCCAGTGGACGCACCTTCGCCCGAGCGGCTTCTTCTCGAACACGCTCGCCTGGGCGGGCATGATCAAGAACGGCGGCACGGTCTACTACCCGACCGGTGAGGGCAAGCTCGGCGTCGTCGACCCGCGCGACGTCGCGGCGGTCGCGGTCAAGTGCCTGACCGAGCCCGGCCACGCCAGCAAGACCTACGACATCACCGGCCCCGCCGCGCTCTCGACGCGCGAGCAGGTCGACATCATCGGCCGCGCGATCGGCAAGCAGCTCAAGTACGTCGACGTCCCCGATCAGGCCGCGCGCGAGTCGATGCTCGGCATGGGCATGCCCGCCGCGATCGCCGACATGATGATCGAGTTCACGGGCGCGATCAAAGCCGGCCAGTGCGCGACGGTCACCGACACGGTGCAGAAGCTCACCGGCAAGACGCCGCGCACGTTCGAGGCCTGGGCGCAGGAACACGCGGCCGCGTTCCGGTAGCCGCAGAACCCGGAGACACGAAAACGCGAAAACGCGAAAAGGAGGTCGAAACCGGGCGCCTCCGCCGCGCTTGCTCCGCAACCGCGACTCGGCCAAGACGAACCCCTTGATCGCGTGGGCCGAGGTCCGGTGGCGTTGCGCCAGCGGACCGAGGCGTCTGATGGCCTTCGCGTCCGACCTTCGTGGTTTCGTGTTTTCGCGTCTCTTCTCTAGCGCAGGATCGCGACGATCACGGCGACCACGAACACGCCGATCGCGATCCACCACGGCTCGAGCCCGCGGCGCGCCGGCGC
>Ga0316628_100003259_pt1 | contig 12456 bp, 15 predicted proteins | sample OWC_Aug_M2_C1_D5_FD_207648 | JGI IMG/M metagenome (GOLD analysis project Ga0316628, IMG submission 207648) | Wetland soil microbial communities from Old Woman Creek delta, Ohio, United States - OWC_Aug_M2_C1_D5_C | ecosystem: Environmental > Terrestrial > Soil > Wetlands | place: USA: Ohio...
CGAGGCCGAGCGCCGCGTAGCCGACGCCCAGCCAGAAGGGGGCCGGGCGAAGCCCATGGCGCTGGGCGATGTAGCCGCTGACGAAAGCGGTGACGCCCAGCGTGAAATAGCCTGCGAACTCGTTCAGCCCCACGGCCAGGCCGCGGGACTTCGGCCCGACGAGGTCGATCTTCATGATCACCGTCGTGGACCAGGTGAGGCCCTGGCTGACCCCCAGCAGCGCGTTGGCGGCCACGATCCAGGCCCAACTCGGTCCCCAGCCGATCATGAACGGCGCCGGAAACGCGATCAGCCAGCCCGCCACGAGGAGCCGCTTGCGGCCGTAGACGTCCGCCAGGTGGCCGGTGGCGAGATTGGCGAAGGCCTTCACCACGCCGAAGCTCACGATAAAGGCGGTGATCAGGGTCGTGGACCCGATCCGGAACTCCTCCGAACCGATCAGGGGCACGACGGTGCGCTCCAGCCCGACCATCCCGCCCACGAAGGCGTTGACGATCATCAGCAGCAGGAACTGCGGCCAGTTCTCGCGAAGTCCCAGCCGTGGCGCGGCCGCCCGCGAGCTCATGCGTCAGGCTGCGGTCGCAACGCCGGCGTTGGCCGCGCGAAGGTCGGCGGCGCCGGGGGGCGGCTCGGGGATCTCGCGGGTCATGGCGGCGACGAATTCCGCCTCGTCCTCGATGCGGAACGCCTCGTTGAAGCGCCGCTCGAAGCCGATGGTGGAGCTGGGCTTGCCGCTCAGGCGCCGACCGCACACGGAGCCCGAATAGGCTCCAGGATAGACCTCGACATGGTCCGGCAGGGCCTTCAGTCGGCGGATGCTGGCGAACAGCATGCGCGCCCCGTCCTCGGCCGAGGCCGCCAGCTCCGTCCGGCCGAGATCGCCGACCATGAGCGTGTGGCCGGTCAGCACGAACCAGGGCTCCGCCGCCCGGGTGCGGTCGGTGACGAGCAGGCAGACGTGCTCGGACGTGTGGCCCGGCGTGTGGAGCACCTCCGCCGTCACATTGCCGAGCGTCAGGACGTCGCCGTCGCGCACGCCGTGGAACGGCCTGGCCGCCTCCGCGCCCTCGAACAGGATGTACGGGGCGCCGGCCGCCTCGGCGAGCCTGCGGCCCGCGGAGATGTGGTCGGCGTGGACGTGGGTGTCGATGACGTAGCGGATCGCCATGCCGGTGGCCTCGGCTGCAGCGAGGTAGGGCTCGATGTCGCCGAGCGGATCGACCACGGCGCCAGCGGATTTGCCGCCGCATCCGAACAGGTACGAGATCGCCACCGGGTCGGCGTGGAGGAACTGGCGGAAGATCATGTTCGGCTCCTCGCAAAGCGGCGCTCGCCTTGACGGCGATCGTGTAATCATTCAAGTGATTGATTGAACGATTTGCCGGGAGCGCCATCGCTGTCAAGCCGCAATCCCAAGCGCGAGGTGTTCGAGGGCCTCGCCGAGATCGCCAAGGCGCTCGCCAGTCCGAACCGGATCGAGATCGTCGAACTGCTCGGCCAGGGCGAGCGCAGCGTCGAGGGCGTCGCCACCCGCCTTGGCCTCTCCGTCGCCAACGCCTCGCAGCACCTGCGTCTGATGCAGCGTTGCGGGGTGCTGAGCTCCCGCCGGGAGGGCAAGCGCGTGCTCTACGCGCTGAGCGATCCCTCGGTCGTGGATCTGATGGCCGCCCTGGGCCGGCTGGGCGAGCGCAGGGCCGCCGACGTCCGAGCCGTGGTGGGCGGATACTTCCGCGAGCGCGACGGACTGGAGCCCGTGTCGCGCGCCGACCTCGTGGAGCGGATGAAGGACGGGCTGGTGACGGTCCTCGACGTGCGGCCCGAGGACGAGTTCGAGGCCGGGCGGGTGCCATCGGCGCTCAATATCCCGCTGCGTCAGCTGGCGGAGCGCCTGGGCGAGCTGCCGAAAGACCAGGAGGTCATCGCCTACTGCCGCGGACCCTATTGCGTGCTGTCGTTCGAAGCCGTCGCGCTGCTCAGGGGCCATGGCTTCCGGGCGCGCCGCCTCGAGGACGGCTTTCCGGAGTGGAAGGCGGCCGGGCTCCCGGTCGGCTGAGCGGCCCGCCCGCTACATTGGAAGACTTCAGTCGAAGGCGACCGCGCCGAGCAGGACCGAGATCCGGCCCTCGCCCCAAAGCGGCAGGAGCAGACGGCCGTAGGAGCCCTTGCCGCCTTCCTGGCGGAAATAGGTGGGCTGGGCGGCCTCGGTCGTGGCGCTCGCCTGGGCGCGCAGGAACTCGAACGGGCCGGCGAGCGCCGTCTCGTCGAGGAACACGCCAGCGAGCCCACCGGGGAGCGCCTCGCCGACGATGGCGAATCGGAACCGCTCGGGATTGTCGAACACGTCGATGACGAACAGCCGCGGCTCGAGGTTTCCGAGGTCGTTGGGGTTCAGGTCGTCGGCGAAGGGCATGTCGGCCCCGCCCCGAAGCAGGCCTCGCCAATAGGCCTCGACCCGCGAGAGGTCGGGCGCGAGCCGATGCGGAACCGGAAAGGGATGGGCCGCCTTGGCCGTTTCGCGGCCGCCGATCTGGGACATGGGTGAACTCGCTCCCGAGGCGAACAGAATACCATTCCGGACTGGCGGAATGCGACTTGATGCCGGTCAAGGGCCGTGCAGGACTGTTTGACCTTCCTCAACGCGACGGCGCTGCGAGCGGCCATACTCCGCGCCGGAGGCCCGGTCCATGCCCGTCATCGCAACGCTCACCCTCAATCCGGCCATCGACGTCTCGACGTCGGCCGAGCGCGTCGAGCCAACGCGCAAGCTGCGCTGCCGGCCCGGCCGCCGCGACCCCGGCGGCGGCGGGATCAACGTGGCCCGCGTCGCGAGCCGCCTGGGAGCGGAGGCGATCGCCGTCTATCCGAGCGCGGGCCTCGCGGGCCAGCTGCTGCACCGGCTGGTCGAGCTGGAAGGGCTGCGCAGCGTCGCCGTGCCGGTGTCGGGCGAGGCGCGGGAGGACTTCACCGTGCTCGACGAGTCCACGGGCGAGCAGTACCGCTTCGTGCTGCCGGGCCCGCATATGCACGGCTCGGAGTGGATGGCCTGCCTCAAGGCCCTCGCGGGGCTGGACGACCGGCCCGAGATCGTGTGCGCCTCGGGCAGCCTGCCCCCCGGCGCGCCGGACGACTTCTATGCGCGAGTGGCCGAGATCGTGTCGAGCCGCGGCGCGCGCTTCGTCCTCGATACCGCCGGCGCTCCGCTGAAGGCCGCGCTCTGCGAGCGGATCTGCCTGATCAAGCCGAACCTCAGGGAGCTTCGTGAGATCGTCGGCGGCGCCCTCGACGACGAAGCCTCGCTGACCGCAGCCTGCCGCACGCTGATCGGCCAGGGCCGCACCGAGGCCGTGGCGCTCACCCTGGGGCGCGAGGGCGCGCTGCTGGTCACCGCCGACCGCGCCTGGCGGGCCGGGCCGATGCCTCTGCAGGCGGTGAGCGCCGTGGGCGCAGGCGACAGCTTCCTGGGCGGCATGGTCTGGGCGCTGGCCGCCAAGAAGCCGCTCGAGGAGGCGTTCCGGTACGGCGTGGCCGCCGGAGCGGCCGCGGTGCTCGCCGAGGGCACCGAGCTCAGCCGCCCGGAGGACGTGCGCCGGCTGCTGGGTCAGGTGAGCATCGAACCGGCCCCGGGCCCGCGGAGCGTGCGCAGCGCGGCGTGAGCCGCCGCGCCCCGCGCCTCACGCCTCACGCCTGCGCCGACTCCGGAATCGGCGGGCCCTGCCGCGCCTGGAACTCTTCGGTCGTGTTCACCTTCGGCATCGGCGAATCGGGGACGGGGACGCCTAGGAAGCCGCAGAGCGGCGCCCACCCTTCCGCCACGTCGTAGACCAGCAGCCGCTCGGCCGGGATGACCTTCTGCACGGTCTCGTTGTGGCGGTTGTAGACCGAGATCAGCGTCTCCTTGTCGTGCATCCGCTGGTCGAACAGCCTGCCGACGCACTTGCTCACCATGCGCAGGAAGGGTTCCTCGCTGTTGGGCGGGAACTCGCGGGCGAAGATCGTCGCCTGGGTCGACCTGTACCAGGCCTCGGGATCGCGCAGCGTCAGGATCACCTTGGCCTCGGGGTAGGCATCGGCGAGCTCCTTGTAGAAGGTGGCGCTTGGCCAATCGACGGTCGAGCTGTAGCCGGCGAAGATCTGCGCCCAGTCCGGTTTCCCGTCGGCTGCGGCCTCCCAGAGGCCTATGGAGGCCGGATTCCTGAACACCTCGACCATGTGGTAGCAGGGTCCGAAGCCAAGCTGCTCGAGCGCCAGCTTCATGGACATGGTCCCGGTGCGGCCGTAGCCGGCGCCGATCACCTTCAGCGTCATCTTCCCTCTCCTCGCAACGTCTGCCCCCGCACCCTGCCCCCGCGACGGCGCACGCTCAAGCGCTCAGCGGAAGATGTAGATGCCGCCGGTCGCGCCGGGCGGAACCTCGGAGAGGCCGCGGATCTCGAGCCGCGCGCGCCTCGCGCCGCAGAGGCAGCGCAGACGCAATTCGAGGTGGTCGAGCGGTTGCCGCGACAGCCCCTGCCCGAGCCACGGCGCCGGATCGATGGCCGCCTCCCGGCCGCAGCCGCACACGGCCCAGACGCTCCGGCGCGCCGCCGAGGCCTGGCCCAGCCGTATCGCTGAACGCCGCGCGCCGGACGCGCGATGCGATGTCCCGTCCGCCATCTCCGACTCCTTTGCCGGAACAAAAGCAGAACTTTCGGACATGCGCGACTCCGCGGCGGATGAATCCGAGGGGGCGCCGCAACCAGGCGGCGACAGAGCCTCGCCGAAGGGACGGTGTTCCGATTCGCTCTCCGGTGATCGCGGCTTCCGCGATGGCCAGGCTACAGCTTCTCGCTGATCTTGATCGCCGCGCGGCAGCCGGTGCGGATCACGGCCGAGAGCAGGCCGTAGCCCGGCGTCTCGCGGGCGCCTTCCTGGACCGCCAGGTCGCGGTGGGCCAGTTCCTCGTCGCGGAAGCGGCCGAGCTCGGCGGCGAGTTCCGGCTCGCGCTCGGCGATCTCTGCGATCTGGCCCGCGTAGTGCGCCTCGATCACCGTCTCCACGGCCTCCGTGCAGGCGTGCGCCGCCTTGTCGCCGAGAAGCGCCGTGCCGGCCCCGAGCGCAAAGCCCGCCAGCCGCCACACCGGCGCGAGCGCGGTGGGACGCACGCCGCGCTCGGTCAGCAGCTTGTCGAAGCGCGCGAGGTGCTCGGCCTCGTGCGCCTCGAGCTCCGCGAGCTGGCCCGCGATCCGCGCGTGCCCCGCGGCTTCCCCGAGCACCGCGCGCTGGCCGCGGTAGATGTGCACGGCGCCGAGCTCGCCGGCGTGGTCGACGCGCAGGATCTCCGCGAGCCTCGCGGCCAGGGCGCCTTGGCCGGGACGCGGCGGAATGGGCTTGTCGCTCATGGGCTCGATCTCACCTCGGTCGGGCCACGATAGCAGACCCGCGGCATCGGCGTCGCGCGGGCCTCAGGCCATGAATTTGATGGCCAGGACGAGGGCGACGATCGCCACCGCCACCGCGCTGGCGATCAGCGCGAGGCGGCGCTCGACGAACTCCTGGATCGGCGCGCCGTAGGCCTTGAGCAGCGCCGCCTCAAGCGAGAAGCGCAAGCCGCGCACCAGCACCGAGACGCCGAGGAAGGTGAAGAGGTCGAGCTTGCCGAAGCCCGAGGCGATGGCGGTGATCTTGTACGGAATCGGCAGCGCGATCAGCAGCGCCCCCCACTGCTGATACCACTGCTGGAAGGTTTCCATGGCGTCGCCGTGGCCGGTGAGGCCGAGGAGCCAGTGGCCCACCGGGTGCAGGAAGAAGCCCACCGCATAGCCGGTCGACCCGCCCAGGATCGAGCAGACGGTCGTCAGCGCCGCATAGCGCATGGCCCGCGCGCGATTGGCCAGCGCCACGGGCATCAGCAGCACGTCGGGCGGGATCGGGAAGAACAGGCCTTCGGCGAAGGCCATGCCGCCCAGCGCCAGGCCCGCATGGCGGGAGCCGGCCAGGCTCATGACCCAGTCGTACGTCTTGCGGAGCATCGGCGATCCGGCGGGGAGGTTCGGGCGTTCAGCTAGCAGGCGTCGGGGCGCTTGTCTCTTGGCTATCTCGAATTAGTTTCAGATGATACCACTCCGCTCCAGGGGAGACCGGTCATGAGCATCCAGACAAGGCCTGGGGGCCGCGACATGTTCGACAATCCGCTCGGAACCGACGGCTTCGAGTTCGTGGAGTTCACCTCGCCCGAACCCGAGCGGCTCAAGGGCCTGTTCGAGCTGATGGGCTTCACCGCCATCGGCCGGCACCGCTCGAAGAACGTGCTGCACTTCCGGCAGGGCGACATCAACTTCATCCTGAACATGGAGCCCTCCGGCCAGCCGGCCGAGTTCCGCGAGGTCCACGGGCCGTCCGCCAACGCCATGGCGTTCCGCGTGAAGGACGCCGCCAAGGCGTTTCGCCTCGCGGTCGAGCGCGGCGCGAAGCCGGTGACCGGACCGGTCGGGCCGATGGAGCTCAACATCCCGGCCATCGAGGGGATCGGCGGGTCGAACCTCTACCTCGTCGACCGCTACGGGGCGCAGGAGATCTACGACGTCGACTTCGTCCCGATCGAAGGGGCAAAAGCGGCCATGCCCAGGAACGCGATGGGGCTCACCTACATCGACCACCTGACGCACAACGTCTTCCGGGGCCAGATGGCGACCTGGGCCGAGTTCTACGAGCGCATCTTCAACTTCCGGGAGATCCGCTACTTCGACATCGAGGGAAAGCAGACCGGCCTGTTCTCGAAGGCCATGACCAGCCCGGACGGCAAGATTCGCATCCCGCTCAACGAGAGCCAGGACGCCCATTCGCAGATCGAGGAGTTCCTGCGCGAGTACCGCGGCGAAGGCATCCAGCACGTCGCGCTCGGAACCGGCGACATCTTCGCCTCGGTCGAGCGGATGCGGGAGAAGGGCGTCCGGTTCCAGGACACGCCAGACACCTACTACGAGCAGCTCGACGCGCGGGTGCCGGGACACGGCGAAAACCTTCAGCGGCTCCGGGCCGACAAGATCCTGCTGGACGGCGCGCCCACCGAGGGGCAGGGCCTGCTGCTGCAGATCTTCACCGAGAACATGATCGGCCCGATCTTCTTCGAGCTGATCCAGCGCAAGGGCAACGAGGGGTTCGGGGAAGGCAACTTCAAGGCGCTGTTCGAGTCGATCGAGCTCGACCAGATCCGCCGGGGGGTCCTTCCGGCAAAGGAAGGGTGATGCGTGGATTCACTGTCATTGCGGCGGTCCTGGTGATGGCGGCGGCGACGGCGGCGCAGGCCGCGCAGCGCCCGAAGTGGGCGATCGTGGCGCATGGAGGCGCGGGCGTCATCGACAGGAAGGAACTGACGCCCGAGCAGGACAGGGCCTATCGCGAGGCGATGGCGCGCGTCGCCGAGACCGGGGCGGCGGTCCTCGAGAAAGGCGGCTCGGCCCTGGACGCGATCGAGGCTTCGATCCGCGTCATGGAGGACGATCCCCTGTTCAACGCCGGGCGCGGGGCGGTGTTCGCCGCCAACGGCCGCAACGAGCTGGACTCTTCGATCATGGACGGGCGGACCCTCGCCGCGGGCGCGGTCGCCGGCGTGACGCGGACGAAGCACCCCATCTCGCTGGCGCGCGCGGTGATGGAGCACTCGCCGCATGCCTTCCTTGTGGGCGACGGCGCCGACGCCTTCGCCAGGACCCGCGGGCTCGAGCAGGCGGATCCGTCGTATTTCTTCACGGAGCGTCGCTGGCGGTCCCTGGTGAAGGAGCTCCAGAAGCAGGGCCTGCCGATCCCGCCGCGCCCGGCCGGGGCTCCGGGCGCGCCGGAAGCGCGCGCCGCGCTCGTCCACGACGAGGGCAAGCACGGCACCGTGGGCGTGGTGGCGCTCGACCAGCACGGCGACGTCGCCGCCGGCACCTCGACCGGCGGCACCACCGCCAAGCGCTGGGGAAGGGTGGGCGACAGCCCGATCATCGGCGCCGGGACCTATGCGTCGGACCGCTCCTGCGCCGTTTCGGCGACCGGAACGGGCGAGTACTTCATCCGGCTCACCGTCGCGCGGACCATCTGCGCCCTGGTCGAATACAAGGGTCTCGGCCTGCAGGCGGCCGCCGACGAGGTGATCCAGAACGAACTCACGGCCATGAAGGGCGACGGCGGCGTGATCGCTGTCGCGCCCGACGGCCAGATGGCCTGGAGCTTCAACACCCCAGGCATGTACCGGGCCCGCCTCGCCGAAGGGCAGCCGCTGGTGGTAGGCCTTTACAAGGACGATCCGTGATGGCGAGCCGCAACTGGATTCCGATCCGCGCCGCCCAGGGCGATCACTCGCGCCAGGCGCACGCGGACATGCCCGAGGGCACCTACGAGCGCGAGGTCTCGAAGGAGGGCTTCTTCGGCCCGGCGGCCTTCCTCCACCACCGCCGCCCGCCGACCGGCTGGACCAAGTTCGAGGGGCCGCTCCGTCCCCGGGCGTTCGACCTGGCGCGGCTCAACGCCGCCGAGCCCTCGCCCTGGGCGGCCGGCAAGGTGCTGTACAACCCCGCGGTCGAGATCCGCTTCTGGAAGCTCGCCGAACCCATGCCGGCGCTCGCCCGCAACGCCGACGGCGACCAGCTCCTTTTCGTGCACGAGGGCGAGGGCGACCTGTTCTGCGACTATGGCCGGCTCGGCTTCCGGCCCGGCGACTACCTCTACCTCCCGCGCGGGACCATGTGGCGGCTCAAGCCTCGCTCGCCCGCCGCCATCCTGATGATCCAGGCGACGAACAGCCATTTCGGCCTGCCGGAGAAGGGCCTCCTCGGCGGACACGCCCTGTTCGATCCGGCCATGCTCGAGACGCCGGTGATGGACGAGGCCTTCCGCGCCCACCAGGCGGAGGACGGCGAGTTCCGCGTGGAGATCAAGAAGCGCGGAGAGGTCTCGGTCGTGACCTATCCCTACAATCCGCTCGACGCGGTGGGCTGGCACGGCGACCTCGCGCCCGTCCGCCTGAACGTCAGGGACCTCAGGCCCGTGATGAGCCACCGCTACCACCTGCCGCCCTCGGTGCACTCGACGTTCGTGTCGGACCGGTTCGTCGTCTGCACCTTCGCGCCCCGGCCGTTCGAGACGGACCCGGGCGCGCTGAAGGTGCCGTTCTTCCACAACAACGACGACTACGACGAGGTGCTGTTCTACCACGCCGGCGACTTCTTCAGCCGCGACCACATCGAGGCGGGGATGATGACTTTCCATCCCTCGGGCTTCACACATGGGCCGCACCCGAAGGCGCTCAGGAACATGCTCAAACAGCCCAAGCCGGCGACCGACGAATACGCCGTGATGATCGACGCGCGCGATCCGCTGGAGGTCGGCGAGGCCGCCGCCTCCGTCGAGAATCCCGCCTACGTCGACAGCTGGAAGGGCGCATGAGCCGGCTCGCCGACGACCTTGCCGAAGCCGCCCGCGACGAGATGCAGCGGGCCTGCACGCTCGGCTGGCGCGAGCTTTCCAGGCACACGCCCTGGGGCGACACCTTCGAGGGCTTCACGCCTGAGGGCCGCGCGGCCTGCTTCGAGCGCACCTACCTTTGGGAGGGCGAGACCGGCGGCGACATCCGCGTCGAGGTCCACGTCTACGAGCCCCGCGCCTACGAGTCGGGGATCCGGCTGACCCGCGCCATCCGGCGGGAGCCGGCCCGGTGAAGCTCGCGTCCCTGAAAGACGGGCGCGACGGGCGCCTCGCGGTGGTCTCGAAGGACCTCGCGTGGTTCACCGACGCAAGCCATGTCGCACCGACCCTCCAGGCGGCGCTCGACGACTGGGACCGCTGCGAGGCGGAGCTGAGAGGCCTTGCCGAAAGCCTGGAGCACGGCGCGGCGCCGCGCGATCGCTTCCGGGAGCACGCCGCGGCGAGTCCCTTGCCCAGGGCCTACCAGTGGGCGGACGGATCGGCCTATGTGAACCACGTCCAGCTGGTGCGCCAGGCGCGTGGGGCCCAGATGCCGGAGAGCTTCTGGACCGATCCCCTGATGTACCAGGGCGGTTCCGATGGGTTCCTCGCCCCCCGCGACCCGATCCCGCTTCGTGACGAGGCCTGGGGCTGCGACCTGGAAGGCGAAGTGGCGGTGATCACCGGCGACGTCCCGATGGGCGTCGATCCCGACGCGGCCCTCCCGCACGTGCGCCTGGTGATGCTGTGCAACGACGTGAGCCTCAGGAACCTGATCCCGGGCGAGCTCGCCAAGAGCTTCGGCTTCTTCCAATCCAAGCCCGCGTCGGCCTTCTCGCCCGTCGCGGTGACGCCGGACGAGCTCGAAGGCTGGCGCGACGGCAAGCTGCACGGCGCGCTGGAGGTCGCGGTGAACGGGCGGCTTCTCGGCCGCGCCGACGCCGGCGTCGACATGACCTTCGGCTTCGGGACCCTGATCGCGCACGCCGCGAAGACCCGCAGCCTCGGCGCGGGCTCGATCGTGGGCTCTGGCACGGTCTCCAATCGCGGCCCCGACGGCGGACCGGGACGGCCGGTGGACGAGGGCGGCGTCGGCTACTCCTGCCTGGCCGAGGTCCGCACGGTCGAGACGCTGCTGCATGGCGCCCCGAAGACGCCGTTCCTGAAGCCGGGCGACGTGGTCCGCATCGAGATGCGCGATCAGCGCCGGCATTCGATCTTCGGCGCCATCGAGCAGCAGGTTGTCGCCGCATGAGTTCAGGCGAGGGGCGGCTGACGCTGGACGCCTACCTGCCGTACCGCTTGTCGGTGGCCTCAAACGCCGTTTCCGGCCTGATCGCGCGAGCCTATCAGGACCGTTTCGGGCTCTCGGTGCCGCAGTGGCGGCTGATCTGCGTGCTGGCGGAGGACGGAGGCCTGACGCAGGGCCAGATCGTCGCCCGCACCGTCATGGACAAGGTGACCGTGAGCCGGGCGGCCCGGGGCCTTCTCGCGCGCCGCCTCGTCACGCGCACGGCGCACCACGCCGACGGCCGCAGCCACGTCCTGGCCCTCTCGCGCGAGGGCGAGCGGCTCTATGCCGAGATCGCGCCCATGGCGCTGGCCTACGAGCAGGCGCTGATCTCCGGGCTCTCCCCAGGCGAGGTCGATGACCTCAAGCGCCTGCTGCTGCGGCTGCAGAGGACGGCGACCGCCCTCGCCGAGGGCGAGGGCACGTAGCCTAGTGCAGGAGCGCGGGCTCCGGCCGGACGCCCCATCGGTGCGAGCCCTCGCCGAACGGCAGGTGGAAGCCGTAGGCGGCCCGCCGGCGCTCGTCGCGCCACGTCTCCTCGAAGGTGACGATGAGCGCCGTCTGGAGCTCCTCCGGGATCTGTCGGACGTCGTGGCCCAGGGAGCGGGCCACATGTTCAATCACTAGCGCGCGGTGCGCTTCGCCGCCGAGCGCCAGCAGGACCTCACGAACGCGCTTGGCGAGGCCTTGCTTGCCTCGCGCCGACATTTTGCCGTGCGCGTCCTCGGAGGTGTGTTCCAGGTTTTTTCCCATGGCAGGGACGACACTCGCACAACTCATTTATCGGCCGGTTAAGGCTCACGTTGAATGGCTGGTTAATGCAAGCGTAGGTGGCGCCTCATCCGAGGCCGAATCCGCTGGCGACGGAATAGGTCGCAAAAGCGGCGAGATAGGCCAGGGCGGTCATGTAGCCGAAGGCGACGAGCGGCCACTTCCAGGAGTTGGTTTCGCGCTTGATGACGCCCAGCGTCGAGACGCACTGGGGGGCGAAGATGTACCAGGCCAGGAACGACAGCCCGGTGGCGATCGACCAGTGGTGCGCGAGCGTCGTGGCGAGCGTCCCCGGCGCGCTGTCGCCGCCCACCGCATAGACCGTGCCGAGCACGGCCACGGCCACCTCGCGCGCGGCGAAGCCGGGGATCAGGGCGACGGTCATCTGCCAGTTGAAGCCGATCGGCGCGAGCGCGGGCTGGATCACCCGTCCGATCACGCCGGCGAGGCTGTAGTTGATCGCCGGCCCCGTCGCGCCCAACGGCGCGGCCGGGAAGTTGGCCAGGAACCAGACCACGATCATCAGCGGGAAGATGATCCGCCCGGCGCGGCTGACGAAGATCTTGCCGCGCAGGTAGAGGCTGCGGAGCACGTTCTCGAGATCCGGCGCCTTGTAGGTCGGCAGCTCCATCAGGAAGGGCTCGACCGCGCCCCGCCAGAAGAAACGGCGCGTGACGAACGAGACGGCGAGCGCGGAAAGAATGCCGGCCGCGTAGAGCCCGAACATCACGAGCCCCTGCAACTGCAGGACTCCACCGACCCTCCGGTCCGGTATGAACGCAGAGATGATGAGCGTGTAGACCGGGATCCTTGCCGAGCAGGTCATCAGCGGCGCGACCAGGATGGTGGTGAGCCGGTCCCGCCGGTTGTCGATCACCCGCGTCGCCATGATCCCCGGGATCGCGCACGCGAAGGACGAGAGCAGCGGGATGAACGCGCGCCCGTGGAGGCCCGCCCCGCCCATGATCCGG
>Ga0316628_100003260_pt1 | contig 12455 bp, 10 predicted proteins | sample OWC_Aug_M2_C1_D5_FD_207648 | JGI IMG/M metagenome (GOLD analysis project Ga0316628, IMG submission 207648) | Wetland soil microbial communities from Old Woman Creek delta, Ohio, United States - OWC_Aug_M2_C1_D5_C | ecosystem: Environmental > Terrestrial > Soil > Wetlands | place: USA: Ohio...
GCGCGGTCGGATCTGCTCAGGCAGGCCGCCGTCCAGCAGTGAACCGGGAACGAAGTGGAGCCACGAACTATGCGGATTTCAAAAACAATGCCTTTCGCTGATGTTTCGGGGATCAAAGGCGGCCATGCCGTCATCGCCTATGTGCGCTCCCTGGATGTCAGTCCGTCGATGACGCCGCCGCACCGCTCACGGAACGGGGCGGCATGGCGGTCTTGCCGAAAATGGCGGTGCCGCCTGCCGGCTGGCTGGCGTGCTAAAGACAGCGAAGGCGACATTCCTGGAGTTATGCAGGCCGACCCGGCCGCAAGGGGGTGAGACGATGTTTCGCGATCTGTCGTGCGGGTCCGTGCTGGCCGCACTCGTCCTTCTTTTGACGACGCTCACGTTTGGCTTTGCCTGCTCGATCTCAAAAAATCATGTTCCGCCCGACCCGTTGGCCCGTGCCATTGAACTGCACAGGTACGTCCCGCTCATCGATGGCCACAACGACCTGCCCTGGCAGATACGGGAACTCGCGGGGCGTGACATTTCCAGAATGGACGTCGGCAGGGAGCAACCCCGTCTTCAAACCGACATCCCCCGCCTCCGTGCGGGAGGGGTCGGCGGAGTGTTCTGGTCGGTCTATGTGCCGGTTTCCCTGCGCGGACCGGAGGCGTTGCGCGCGACGATGGAGGAGATCGACACGGTCTACCGGCTGGCGCGGCGCTATCCCGAGACGTTTCAGCTGGCGTTCTGTTCCGCCGACGTCGAGAGGGCATTCGCCGGCGGGCGGATCGCCTCTCTGATCGGGATGGAAGGCGGGCACTCGATCGACAATTCCCTGGCCGCGTTGCGCATGTTCTACGCGCTGGGGGCCAGGTACATGACGCTCACCCACAGCGCCAACGTCGCCTGGGCCGACTCCGCCACGGACACGCCGGCCGCCCATGGATTGACCCCGTTCGGGAAGGAGGTCGTCAGGGAGATGAATCGGCTGGGGATGCTGGTGGACTTGTCGCACGTGTCGCCCGATACCATGCACCAGGCACTGGATGTCAGCCGCGCGCCGGTGATTTTCAGTCATTCCGCCGCCCGCGCGCTGTGCGACCACCCGCGCAATGTCCCGGATGACGTCCTGAAACGGCTCCCCGCCAATGGCGGCATCATCATGGTGACCTTCGTTTCCGAATTTGTGTCCAATGAGGTGCGCGAATATTCCATGGCGAGGGACGCAGAATCTGCGCGGCTGAAGGCCCTTCAAGCCAGTACGACCGAGTCGATCGAGCAGGGGCTGAAGGAGTGGGAATCGTCGCATCCGCGGCCGCGTGCAACCGTCGCACAGGTGGCGGATCACATCGATCACATCCGCCGGGTTGCCGGTATCGACTCCATTGGGCTGGGCTCGGATTTCGACGGCACGACGTGGACACCCGCCGGGTTGGAGGACGTATCGAAATTTCCCAACCTGACCGCCGAGCTCATCCGCCGGGGGTTCAGCGACCAGGACATATACAAATTGCTGGGCCGAAACCTCCTCCGCGTTCTGGCCCGTGCCGAAGCGGTTGCGAGCGAACTCCAAAAAGAGCGGGGGCCGTCGGAAGCGCGCATCGAAGACCTGGATCCGGCGGCCAACGTCCCGGGAAAATGACCCATCTGCCGCTCGCATAGCCGGCTTCTGTCGCGAAACTATCGCACCACCCCTACTGAACCTGGACCTGGACTGGCTTCTGTCACGAAACTCAATCATTGTCCTGCGTGGACTTGTACGTGGTCAGGCTTCATCGATGTAACCTCTCGCGAATGAGGCGCCTGTATCGGGCCATTGCTAGTTGCCGGATCCAGGTCCAAGTCCAGGTCCAAGTCCAAGTCCAGGTCGAGCTCCAGGACCCGGAATGACAACCATGAGGATTCGAGACGGAAATCCATCAGGACCTGATCCTCGTTCGCGGAATTTGCCTCTTTTTCTCTTTCTGTGACTGGGAGCACACCCGTTTTGACCCACTCAGAGATTAAACTCGCTCAAGTCCCCCAAGGCCGCGTTCGGGTCGCGGTAACGGAATCGCTGTCGTTGTTCCAGTAAGTTGACTGCTTGCCGGACAGGATGTCGGTTTCTAAAAACTAATCATTTAGTAATAAGCAACAAGGAGGCGTATGAAATCTCCTGGAAAGCCATCAACCTACGATGTTCTGCGGGCGCATGGGGTGGACCGCAGGACTTTTCTTGCTTACTGCACCAAGACGGCGGCAGTTCTTGGCCTGAGCGCCGCCGCGGTGCCGGACATCGTGCATGCACTCACGACAAATCCGCGCATCCCGGTGATCTGGCTGCACGGATTGGAATGCACCTGCTGCAGCGAATCTCTACTCCGCTCATCACAGCCGATCGTCCAGGATGTGATCATGAACATGATCTCCCTGGACTATGACGACACGCTTCAGGCCGCAGCCGGGTTTCAGGCGGAAAAGATCCGCGAAGACATTATGGCCGGTTATCCCGGGCAGTACGTGCTTGCCGTGGAGGGAAACGCGCCGACAAAGGATGGCGGGATCTACTGCACCGTGGGCGGCCGTACCTTCCTCGACGTGCTGCAGGAGACGGCCGAGCGGGCCATGGCGGTCATTGCCTGGGGCACCTGTGCCACGAGCGGTTGCGTGCAGGCGGCGAGTCCCAATCCGACCGGCGCCCAGCCGGTGTCGGCCGTGGTCACCGGAAAGCCGGTGGTCAACATTCCCGGCTGCCCTCCCATCGCGGAAGTGATGACCGGGGTGATCACCTATCTGACGACCTATGGGAGCCTCCCGGCGCTGGATTCGCTCGGGCGGCCGACGGCGTATTACGGCAGGACGGTCCACGACCGGTGTGCGCGACGGGAAAATTTCGAAGAGGGGCGCTTCGTCGAGAAGTGGGACGACCGGGGGGCGCGCAGCGGCTGGTGCATGTTCAAGATGGGCTGCCGCGGCCCTGTAACCCGCAACAGCTGTTCCACAACCAAATTCAACGGCGGCACGTCGTGGCCCGTGGATTCTGGGCATCCGTGCATCGGATGCAGCGAGCGCAACTTCTGGGACAACGGTCCGCTCTACCAGATGCTGGATCCCGCGCTGATTCTGCCACACGACCATCCATCGATCGGCTCAGATTTCGACTGCAGGAGGTGCCATGACTAGAATTGTAGTAGACCCGGTAACCCGTATCGAAGGACATTTACGCGTCGAGGCGATCCTCGAAAACGGTACGATCAAGGACGCCATTTCCAGCGGAACGATGTGGCGCGGGATTGAGCTGATCCTCAAAGGACGCGACCCGCGCGAAGCGTGGGCCTTCACGCAGCGCATCTGCGGCGTCTGCACGACGGTCCACGCTCTCGCTTCAGTTCGTTGCGTCGAAAACGCCCTCGGCATCCAGGTGCCGCAAAACGCGGACCTGATCCGCAACATCATGTTTCTGACGCAGATGGTCCAGGACCACGTAGTACACTTCTACCACCTGCACGCGTTGGACTGGGTGGATGTGACATCGGCACTCAAAGCCAATGCCAGCAAGACCGCTGCGCTGCAGCGGTCCATCTCCCGATCCTGGCCGAACTCCAGTCCGTCCTACTTCAGGGGAGTTCAGGCGAAATTAAAAGCATTTGTTGGTTCCGGGCAGCTCGGAATCTTCCAAAACGCCTACTGGGGGCACCCCGCCTACCGGCTTCCGGCCGAGGGCAACCTCCTTGCCGTGGCCCACTATCTCGAGGCGCTCCAGTGGCAGAAAGAGATTGTTAAAATTCACGCCATGTTCGGCGGCAAAAACCCTCATCCAAATTACCTGGTGGGCGGGATGCCCAGCGCCTTCCAGACCTCGGGCACGAGTGACGATGATGGTGGTGGGGGAATCTTGACAGCGACCAGGCTAGGCGAGCTCAGCGCCCTCATCCAGAATGCGATCAAGCTGGTCGAAGGCCTCTATCTCCCGGACCTGTTTCTGATTGCCTCTTTTTATCCCGAATGGGCGGAAATCGGCTCGGGGCTTGGCAACTGCCTCGCGTATGGCGATGTGCCGCAGAATGGCGTGAACGATCCTTCTGAGTTTCTCTTCCCTCGCGGCGTCGTGCTTGGCCGGAATCTGGGCGCGGTCGAACCACTCGATCTGTTTGCTCCCGATCAAATCCAGGAACAGGTGGCCCATTCCTGGTACTCGTATCCGGAGGGACCCAGCAGCCCGCATCCTTTCATGGGGTCCACCGTTCCGACGTATGAGGGTCCGCCGCCGCCCTATCAATATCTGGATGAAAACGGCAAGTATTCCTGGGTCAAGGCCCCGCGCTGGCGCGGCATCCCGATGGAGGTCGGTCCGCTTGCACGCGTGGCAGTCGGCTATGCGAGCGGCAGGCAGGAATTCCGGGAAGTGGTGTCGGATGCGCTGGGCAAACTCGGATGGCCGCCAGACGCCCTGTTTTCGACCATCGGCAGGACCCTGGCACGCGCCCTGGAAACCCGGCTTTGCGTCTACTGGCTGAAATCCGAATACGACAAGCTCATGGCGAACCTGAGCCAAGGAGTCCTCGCCACGGCGGACAATACTCGCTGGGATCCGGCCACATGGCCGACAACGGCCAGGGGGGCCGGTTTCACTGAGGCTCCCCGCGGCGCATGCGCCCACTGGATCCAGATCGACAGTAATAGGAAGATCGCCAACTATCAAATCGTAGTCCCCTCGACCTGGAACGCTTCTCCCAAGGACGGTCAAGGCCAGCGCGGCGCTTATGAATCCGCGCTGCTGGGCACCCCGATGGCGAATCCGGAACAACCCCTGGAGATATTGCGGACCATCCACTCATTCGATCCATGCCTGGCCTGCGCCACCCACATCATGACGCCGGAGAGTGTCAAACTCATGGAGGTGCAGATTGGATAGCGATCGTGTGGCACCCGTCCTCGTGCTGGGAGTGGGCAACACGCTCCTGGGCGATGACGGCGTCGGCGTCTACCTCCTTGAGCAGTTGTCGCGCGTCGCGGTTGACCGGGATGGCGCGGTCGAATTCCTCGAGGGGGGGACGCGCGGGCTGGAGTTGCTTGGATCCATCGCCGGGCGTGCCGGGCTGGTACTCCTCGATGCCGTCGCGCTGGGATCCGTCCCGGGCACCATTTACGTGCGCCGGGACGAGGATGTGCTAAATCTGCGGTGCCGTTCGACGACGGCTCACGAAAGCAACGCGGGTGAGTTGCTGGCGACCGCCGGATTGCTGGGAGACTTGCCGAAGCACGTTTTCCTGGTTGGAATCGAGCCGGCGCGGCTCGGAAGCGGGATCGGGCTGTCGGAACCGGTGCGAAAGGCTGTTCCCGCCGCACTCGAAGCGGCCCGATACGCCTTGTCAGAGGCGCTCACATATCAGCCGGCCGTCCGGCCACTATTTCCTTCTCTGCCCACCGAGGAGAATCTCTGCAACACCTGATCAATTCTAGCGGCAGGCGGCTCAAGCCCGGAATCAATCCGGGCGTCGCGCCGCCTGCCGCTTGATCTTCTGCTCTCCCCAAGTCATAACTGCCTGTGATGACATAAATCGTGGGGTCTCATTTGCTATTGTATCTTCGCCATGCGATATAAAATGGCAGTGAGAAAGATCTTTTGACTCGCCTTTGAGGAGGGGTCCCATGGTATGGATGCGTTCAGCTGCATCAGTCGGCATGTTTATTCTGATTCTGGCGGGTGCAGCATCGGCGCACGGACTCCGGAAAGCGAAACAGGGGGACTGGCGTGAAACCTTCGAAGTGGACAAATCCGATCTGACGGATGCCGGCAGAAACACCTACTTCATCCTCGCGCCCGGGTACCGGCTCACGTTCATACACGGCAAGGACACGCTGATCGTGACGGTACTGGAGGAAACCAGAATCGTCGACAATGTCAGGACGAGGGTGGTCGAAGAGCGGGAGACTTCGGGTGGCCAGCTGGCGGAGGTTTCGCGCAACTACTTTGCCATCGACAAGGTGTCCGGTGACCTCTACTACTTCGGAGAAGATGTGGATGAATACACCAATGGCAATGTGTCCGGACACGGAGGTGCATGGCTGTCGGGAGTGAACGGCGCCAGGTTCGGCCTCATGATCCCCGGCAAACCCAAGCCGGGCGACAGGTATTATCAGGAAATGGCGCCCAAGGTGGCCATGGATCGTGCCGAGATCATCAGCGTGACCGAGTCGACCAAAGTCCCGGCAGGATCTTTTGCCAATGTCCTGCATACGCGTGAATCAAGCGCGATCGAGAGCGGCAGCGAAGACAAGTGGTTCGCTCCGGGCGTGGGCCTCATCAAGGATGCCGAGTTCGTGCTTGCAAAGATCGAGGCGCAGGGAAAATAGTAGGCCTCATTCACATGAAAGCCGTAAAAAAGTCATAAACAAGAGGAACGCTGCTTTGAGGTTCGTGACTAGGAAATGAGGCTTTTGAGATACGCCAGGATGTCGTTCGTGAAACGGACCAGGTCATCGAGGCGGTTCTCAATGACGTCCTTCATGATGCGCAGGTCCAGTTCCCGGTAGTCGTGGACCAGGACGTTGCGGAAGCCTACCATGCCTTTCAGTTTGAGGGCGGATCCACCGTCAATGACGCCGGCGTTTGCGAGGATGTCAAAACTGTCCCTGCTGTCTTTGGGGAGGCCGAGCTTGCCCTTCCGGATGGCATGGTTGGCCAGATCGATTGTCTGCTCCGCAGCACGCTGCAGATTCGCGGCGATGGCGTCCTGCTTCAGGAAATCCTGTTCAAACGGCTTGTCAGACGACAATCTGTAATAGGACCGGGCCTGCCGGATGCACCGTTCGATGCTTTCCTTCTTGTTCAGAGCGACGTCCAGGGTCATTGCAGCACCCTCCCGGTCAGAGCGATGTCCTCAAGGATGCCGGATCGCTCCTCGTTGAGCTTTTGGTAGGCGGACATCACCTTCATCTCAAAAGCATCCGTTGCAGGCTCGTCCAGGGAGGCGATGAGCCTTCCTTCCGTGATGATCTCGTTCTGAAACACGGTGTTTGCCTCGCGGAGATTGATGAGGTCCACGCTTCGGGCCGTCAGCGCCTCCAGGGTCCCGCGGCACGCACCAAACGCGAGGGATTTCTCCCTCTTGGCCTCGGTGGGCTCCAACAGTAAGGCGATATCCAGGTCGCTGTCCGGCCTCTCCGCAGACGTCCCATAGGTGCCGAACAGGTATATCCCCTGCACTCTGGGATAGTGTTTGCGGACGATGGAGATGATTTCCTGAAAGTCCATTCTGCACCCCTGATGAACATGGCTGAAAACAATATAAGCAAACCTGAATATTGCATGACAGGAAAATCCCGAAGCTTCAGCCATCCGCCATTTTATTGCATTTTCTTCCCTCCGGAAACCCGGATCGCATTTTCGCCGCAGAGCCCTTGTGACGAGCACGCCACTAGAATTAGGAATTCTGATCCGGGAAGCATTAACGGCAAGTATTGGACCGGGATGGCAGGCAGGGCCGCGATGGTGGGGGAGCGGATCATAAACGCTTCGATCCAACCGCATGACGGGGCGGCAAACCATCCGCTTGCTAACGCGCGCGGCTCTGAACGGCTAGATGCAGGCCTGGAGCAGGGCCGCGAGGTCCTTGGCCTCGGGGCGATTTTGCGGATCCTTCGAGAGCATCCGGCTTACGAGCTCATCCAGACCCTGCGGCAGGACCGGATCATGGGCGCGCAGGGAAGGAGGTTCCGCCGTCAGCTTCATCATCACCTGTTCGAAGTCGCTCCCTTCTTCCGATTGAAACGGCAGCTTTCCGGAGAGCATCCGGTACAGGATGACGCCGACGCTGTATACATCCGACCGCCCGTCGTAGTGCCGGTTCAGCAGCCGCTCCGGAGACATGTATGACGGCGTGCCGGCGATGAACCCCGAGATCGTGGTCGTGTCCTGGGTCTGGTCGATGGTCGCCCGCCACATTTTCGACATGCCGAAATCGAGCAGCTTGACCACCTCTCCGTTGCGACCCGAGTGCAGGAAGATGTTCGACGGCTTGACGTCGCGGTGAACGATGCCGGCCGCATGGAACTCCGCCAGGGTTTCGCACACCGGCACAAGAATTTCAATCGTGCGTTGCAGCGGCAGGACGGCAGAATCGCGCAGAGCCGCCGCGAGGGTGTGTCCCTGCAGCAGTTCCATCACCAGGTAAGCGATGCCGGTCGATGAAATCCCATTGTCCAGGATCTCGACGGTATTGGGATGCTTGATGCGGCTGGCGGCAATCCCTTCCTGTCGAAACCGCTCCAGGGCGTCCGTGGTGTCGTTCCCGGACGTGGGCCGGAAGATCTTGATCGCGACGGGCTGGTCCAGTCCCAGATGCCGGCCGCGATAGACAGCACCGAAACCTCCGGCGCCGATCTTTTCATCCAGGCGGTATTTCCCGTCCAGGACGGTGCCTGGCAAGGCTTCCGCGAGCGCGGAAAACACCATGTCCGTCCGCTTCTGCGCCAATGTCAGCTCCTTGTTTTTCTGCAGAAGCTCCTCGTTTTGCCGCGCCAGGTCCTGTTGCAGGCGCGAGAGCCTGAGCTGATTTTCCACGCGAGCGATGACCTCTTCGGCCTGGAAAGGCTTCGTCACGTAATCCACTCCGCCGGCCCGGAACGCCTCCACCTTGCCAAGCGTGTCGTCGAGGGCGCTGATGAGTATGACGGGGATCCGGTTCAGCGAATCGTTGGATTTCAGCGCCTCCAGGACTTCGTAGCCGTTCATGTCCGGCATGACAACATCAAGGAGGATGAGGTCAAACCGGTGGTCTGCGAGCAGGGTAAGCGCTTCGCGTCCGCCCGTTGCAGCGGTCACCTGGTGGCCGTGACGGCGCAGATAGCGCGAGAGTATGTCGCGGTTGGTCTCCTGGTCGTCGACCACCAGCAGGGAAGCGCCGTCTGCGGCCGGGGCAGTAGGGCGCAGCCTCCGGGAAGCGGACGACGTCGTAAACACGGTGCTGAGAAATGAGTACGCAGTCGACGAAGGCGGCCCGGAAGCGGAGGAATTGAACCTGTTCTCCACAAGGGGAACGCCGCGGGCCAAAATCGACTGCAATTCTGTTCCGGCCTGGCGGATATGGGTCAAGTCGGCCAGACTGTCGTCGTAATGAGTCGACCTGGCCAGATCCAACAGGGCGCCGCTTCTGGCGATGACGATGTCCAGCGGCGCACGCAGCCGGCTCCGAAGCCGGCCCTCGATGCCGCCGAATCCGGGATCGGACAATGCCGATTCAATTTTGCCGGGATCGAGGATGTCATTCACGAGGGCGTTGAGCTGCAATCCCGCTTCATGAATCCGGTAAAGATCGGGCACGAGGAGAGACCTCCCCCTCTGGCAAGCATCCTCCAGGAGCATCTCGCTGTAACCGATAACGGCATTCAGGGGAGTGCGCAGCTCGTGGCGGGTGTGAGCGATCAGGGCGCGGCGTTCGCTGTCTGCTTCTTCGGCGATGCCGCGGGTGTCAGCGTCCGGCTTCATGGTGAAGTGTTCCTCTTGATCAGGGATTCAATCTTGCCGAGCAGGCGCGCCAGCTCCACGGGCTTGGTGTCGTAGTCGTCGCATCCGGCGTCCAGAGCCTTGTCCCGATCGCCTGCCATGGCGTGCGCCGTCAGCGCGATAATCGGAATGGAGCATGTCCGGGCCGAGGCTTTGAGCTGCCGGGTGGCCTCCCACCCGTCCAAAACCGGCAGGCTCATGTCCATCAGGATCAGGTCGGGCGATTCAGTCTGACCCATGGTCACGCCGGCCAGGCCATCCACTGCGCTGACAACCTGGTAGCCCTTCCGTTCCAGTCGCCGCGCCAGCATGTCGCGATTCATCTCGTTGTCTTCGACCAGGAGGATCTTAGCCATGTCCGGACACGACTCCTATGGATTGAGCGCAGGCGCGAGCCCGCGGTATTTTTTCAGGACGGCCAGCAAATGGTCGCGCTCGATCGGCTTGGTCAGGTAGTCAGACGCACCCAGCGCATACCCCATGCTCTTGTTGTCGGTGATCGTGAGCAGGATCACCGGGGTGTCCGCGAGCTCGGGATCGGACTTCAGGGCGCTCAACACGGACCACCCGTCGAGTCCGGGCATGATCACGTCAAGGGTGATCGCGCTCGGGCGCACCTCCCTGGCCAGGCGGAGTCCCTCTTCGCCGCTGGATGCCGCCACCACCCGGTACCCCTCCCGGCCGAGAAAGTTTTTCATCAGGTCGCGGACCACCGGATCATCGTCGATAACCAACGCCGTGGCAGGTGTGCCCGCCCCGGTCTGGGAAAGCGCTTCTACGGCAGCTCTGTCCGCGGGGGCCGTCCCTTCGGCCTTGATGTCCTGGACCTCGGCGGGCAGTCGGAGAGTGAAAGTGGTGCCCTTGCCCGGTTCGCTCTCCACGCTGATGGCGCCCCCCATCATTTCGCAGAATCTGCGGGTGATCGTCAGCCCGAGGCCGGTGCCGCCATACTTGGAGGCTATGGACGGATCCGCCTGGGTGAAGGAGTCGAACACCCGCGCCAGTTGGTCCGGCGTCATGCCGATTCCGGAGTCTTTTACCCGGAAGGTGAGCCAGCCGGAACCGGCTTCCCGGGCGGCTTCGAGCGCGATCATGCCTCCGTTCGTAAACTTGCCGGCATTGCTGAGCAGGTTCAGGAGCGACTGCCGGACTTTGGCGAGATCCGCGCGCATCATGCCGACGTCCGGGGAGCACCGGACCTCCAACACATTCGAATTTTTGGCGACCATCGGCTGAATCGTCGTACCCACATCCTGGATCATCGCGGCCACGTCGAACGATTCCAGATAGAGGTCAATCTTGCCGGCTTCGATCTTGGACAGGTCCAGTATGTCGTTGATGAGCGACAGGAGATGATGCCCCGCCGCGTTGATTTTCTGTAGATCGGGAATGAACCCGCTTTGCCCGCGGTCGCCGGCCTCTTCCATCAGCATCTCGCTGTAGCCAATGATTGCGTTCATCGGCGTGCGCAATTCATGGCTCATGTTGGCCAGGAATCCGCTCTTGGCGCGGTTTGCTGATTCGGCGGCGTCCCGGGCCGCGCGCAGCTCTTCGTGCCGTCGCTCCAGTTCCCGGTTGGCCTGAGTCAACTGCTTGCGCGCCGAGAGCAGGTGGTTCTTCATCTCGTTGAACGCGCATGCGAGCTGACCCAGTTCGTCCTGGCTTTGGACGGGGATTTCCTGGTCGAAATCGCCGTCGCCGATCCGCGCGGCGCCCTGCTCGAGCTGACTCAACCGGCGGACGAGATAACGCGAAAGCCGGAACGCGACCGCAGCCGCCACCACGGCCGAGAGCACGAAAATGACCACGGTGATCCGGGCTGTCAGGCGAGCCACGGTGTAGAAATTCTCGCTGGCGGCTTCCACCAGCTGGCGCTCACCGCTCTGCAGCTCCGGGAGAAGCTCCTGCACGAGCCTCCGGCTCAGCGGCTCGCTTCGCGTTACGAGCTCAGTGATCGCCTTGGACTGATGCACTCCCAGATTTTCGTAGAAAAGGCGCCAGGACGCGGCCAGCTCGCGGTAGACCCCTTCGAATGCCTCGACGCGACCCCGCTCTGCCGGCTTCGAGAGCGCGCGCAGCTGTTGAATGCCGGCTGAGATGCCGTCCAGCCGGGAACTGAACCGGGCGATATCCTCAGGTTCGGCGCCGCTTCGGGCAGCTTCGGGGAGCACCTGACTCAGAAGCGTCACCTGTTTCTGGACATCGTTCAAATTCTCACGAATCGAGGAGATCACGACCTGGCGCGAACCGGCACGCCGCAGTTCTTCGACCGTCTCCTGTCGTTTCCCGCTGCTCCAGAAAAAAACCACCAGGTTCAGGCCCGTCAATGCCAGCACGAGCAGGAACGACAACGTCAGACGCCGCCGGATTGTCATAACCGCCTCCGGTCAATGCAATGGATAGCCCTTCTCACCCGGCAGCCGCCCGTCAATGCGGAGCACTTTCAATCCCCGGGGGACCTGCGATGCGTCTACGAAAGCCACCGCGCCGGGGATGGCAGCTACCAGTTCCGTGGCCGATTCATTGGAGTAAACAATCTTGGGCCCGCTCTGCGCCTCTGCGCGGAACACCTTCTCGATCCAATAACGCCGGAACTCCGCCTCATTCATGCGATACACCGTTTTCAGGATCACATCGCGCTCCCGCGCGACGGGTGCGCGCATCAGCAGGGAAACGCGCAATCCCGGAATCCAGAACTGGCGATCCCCGAGGAGCAGTTCGCGCACTTCCCGGAAGCTCAGGTTGTCCACGGGCACGTCGGGCCGCACCACCAAAGCCACATCTTTGCCTGTCGATTGTGCGTGCGCGGCAGGCAGTTCCAGGATCACGGCGGCAAGCAAGAGCAGCGCAACACTATGAAGCCGCAGACGCACGCCAGAGCTGTTTCCGGCTTGCAGTTTCGGCAACAGGCCATTGTGCGCGAAATGTGACGGAAATTGTGTCCAGAGTTGACTCGCGTTCATCCTCTCACCATGTGTCGCAA
>Ga0316628_100003261_pt1 | contig 12454 bp, 11 predicted proteins | sample OWC_Aug_M2_C1_D5_FD_207648 | JGI IMG/M metagenome (GOLD analysis project Ga0316628, IMG submission 207648) | Wetland soil microbial communities from Old Woman Creek delta, Ohio, United States - OWC_Aug_M2_C1_D5_C | ecosystem: Environmental > Terrestrial > Soil > Wetlands | place: USA: Ohio...
AGGAACTGTGAAATGGTTTAACGAGAGTAAAGGCTTCGGATTCATTACCGCCGAAGACGGCACTGATGTTTTTGTGCACCACACGTCCGTCCAGGGCAGTGGCTTTAAGACCCTTGCAGAAGGTGACAAGGTCAGCTTTGATATTGAAAAAGGCCCGAAAGGTCCTAAGGCGGTCAATGTTGTTAAACTGTAATTAGATTGAGAAGATTCATTTCATAACTTTTTCATATTTCCTTCATCAGATGCTCATATTTTTCTTCTAACCTAAAATTAGGACAGTTTGATTTTTACTCCTTTCTCCCAACCGGAGTCCCCCCTCTGGTTGGCTCAAACTGTCCCCCCCACTTCTCCCTATGTGCCGCGTGCGTGACCATTCCGCACGGCATGCTGAATTCATTCCGAAATGATTGATTCACCAGTGAGACATAGATCCCGGACTACTCCATTGTCAATTTTATTATTGACGTGACCAAGTCAATACAGGGTCAGAAACAGGTTCATAATGAAACATAGGGCTGCGAGTAATCCAACCTTGCGGGGATCTATAGCGCAAATAAAAATCTTTCTTCTTAGATACGTTGAATGCAACAGCCCCCTTAATGCTAGGTAACACTGTAGCTGAAGAAGAGTCGGAATTATTAGTAACGATTTCGACGATTTCGTAAAATCCGTCATCATATGGGCCGACCTCCCAGAAAACCGTATTTTGCATATATTTCACATGTAAAAACAGGGGTTTTTCCACTTGTTTCTTGCGGAAAGCAAGAATTAATGAGGGCACCCTTGAGGTAATGTTTTCCATACACCGGCATTGGTCACTATATCCCCATATGGTTGCCTTTTTAAGAATCAAAGAATTGAGTGAATCGGGATCTGAGGTTACAAAAGCACGGAGTGGTGACGATGGGTACAATTTTTTCTCAGCTTCGACAAGATACCTCACCGTATTTGATAAAGGATACCAGACATTAAGCGAGTCATATAATACTTGCTTGGAGTTTGAATTCAAAATGAATTTTGAGGCTGCATCATGACAATCCCTTACTGCTTTAGAAGCATCGGATGAGTACATTTCTCTGTACGAAGTTTGAAGAGACAGTACAAGAATTAAGATAGCCAGTAGATAGCGGATAGGCTGTGGTTTTTCCCATGTTGATAAAAGAATCGCAAAATAAACAGATAAACTCCACCAACAAAAGAAATGGAACCTTTCTATGTTGCCTAGGTTCATCCATATCGGAGCAAGCGGCGCTAATACTATAAAAAGTCCAGCGATAAAAACGGGCAATTCATTTCGGTTTTTGTAAAAGTAGGCTATCGAAACAGCCAACAAAATGGCATAAGCTCCTACTCCTCCACCCAGAAGTATTTGGGGCAGGTGGAAAAAGGTCTTTATTATTTGCCATATTTCACTGAAGGAAGGAGTTGTAATAAATTCGGGATTATATCCACCAAGGCTTCCATTTAAAACCACAAATCTCCAAGGGATGTATACCAACGCTACCAGACCATAAGGTAGAGAAAACCGTAATCGACTTCTCATTTCACCTTCAGGGAGGAACAGCAAAATTCCGATGAGCGGAAAATAAATTTCTTTGCACAGTAATGCTAATAAGTAAAAGAAAGAACCGATTAGCGCTAGTCGCCAATTTTGTTCACATATGGATCGTACATAGCCATATAGGGCAATTATCGCGAAAAGCAGACCTGCAGCATAATGACTGGTCATTAATTCCTGCGCGATATGAACCGTTGCAGCATTACTCAGAAAAAGTATCGCACCGAATAATGCCCAACCGGCGCTTACCCACAACCTAAGAAAGAACAAGGTTGCGACACTCGATAGCCACAGCACAATTAGCTGGTGAGCATAAAACCCTTTCGCATTAAGCCCGAACAACCATAAATTAATATCGTAGAAAAAAGCATTCCAAGGCGTGAAAAAATGATTGGCGGATTGAAGGCTTGTAATTTCTGGAATAAAGAAATATTGCCAAGGAGAATAGCTTACAGCAAAGGCAAGATGCGCGCCATCGTCATAGCGCCAATAACCGGAGAGGGCGCTCTTATGGAGAATATATGTCGTGGCCGCCAAAAAAACGATGGTGGCAAAACTTATAGGAATGTGTATTGGCTGCGCTGTATCGATTTTTAACATCTACCGCTATTCCTTTAGTTAATAAACTGATAAGGAATTGCTTTTTGAGAATATGAGTAATATAGCACAAGAAAGTTTGATTATAAATTGTAGTAGTTAATTTACTTTACCGTAAAGTTTCGCAACTATTTGATTATCGTCTATACTCCGCATGATTATACCAGGATTGAAAGGGGAGACCTTCAGGAAGTGCATCACCGAGGGTGAATCGACCTCCTTATTGTCCGATGATTTGCGGTTATGATACGCACAATTATATCAGGGTCCATGATGTCTGATAGGTCACATTCCTTCTTTTGATTAAAGTTAATGCACCGAGCAGGAAAAACAGGGGTCGTAGGCCCTAACGAGCATCTCGCACAGAAGTGACAGTTCTTCCGGGGGCTTGTCGATATTTTCATTCACCAGTTTCTTAAGGTTCTCTTCGAGGCTGAGAAAATTATACGCCGTTGGTGTGACGATATTGGCATTCTCTACTATCCCCAGTCTGTTGACTTTATACTCATGATACAGCAGCCCGCGCGGAGCTTCCGTCATTGCAGCACCCGAACCTTCTCTGGGTTTCACCGGTGAAAGGGAGTCCAGGGGAGAAACCTCTTCGAGTAAATCAATGCACCTCCAAATGCAGTGTACTATCTCTATGGACTGGGCGATGATATTGAAGAATGGATTTTTCACCGATTTTTTAAAACCGATGATATCAGCGGCTTTCTTTGCTTCGGGATGGAGCTTGTCGAATTTTATGCTCAGCCTTGCAAGTGCGCCTACCATAACCGGCGCCCTGCCCTTCAATATCGTCTTCTTTGCATTCGCATAGGCCACTTCTTCTTCCTGGAAATAGGAATAATAATCGGATACCTCCGTCTCGATACCTGAATCTGAAATAATCTTCCCCTCATTTACCGCATATACGTCTTTGCCGGAAAGGGCGACATATTCTGCATCACTCATGAGATCAGGATACCTCAGTGCGGAGGCCATCTTCACCGTTTCCAAAGCGTCTTTCTTCACGCCTTCGAGCCGCTTTATCATCTGACCGATCTCGTCTTTCGAAGGAATTTTCGTAAAGCCACCCGCTACCATAGAAACAGGATGGAGCGCCCTTCCTCCAAAAACAGCCGTGACATTGTTTATAGCCTCCTTTAATCTCACGAGTCTCTTGATCTCTTCATCGAGGCCTATGAGCATGTCCACTTTGTGGTAGTCAGGCAGAACGAGTGCGTAGACGTGAACGAGATGGCTTGCGGCTATCTGGCTCAAAGCCATGATATCCCGGATTTTCTTTATTTCAGGTGATGGTGTAAAGCCCATCGCTTTTTCGAGCGCACATATTGAAGTCGTCATATGAGAGACGGGGCAGATGCCGCAAATCCTCGAAACGATGTCCGGGACTTCGTCATATTTTCTTCCCACTAGGAAGCCCTCGAAGAACCGTGGAGGTTCCCATATGTTGAGCTTGAGATACTTAAGATTCCCGTCCTTTATCTCAAACTTTACAGAGCCTTCTCCCTCAACGCGCGCTACGTAATCAACATTAATCTTCATATGCTTCTATCGCCCTTCTGAATTCTATGGTATCCGCTCCGAACTCCGTAAATTTTCTCACAATATCGTCTTTTGACAGACCCATCATCTTGAATTTCTTTGCAAGCGCAGGACCGTTCGCCTGCTTCATCGGCCCGAAGCACGAATAGCATGCCCTGTTCATTGACGGGCAGAGCGCACCGCATCCCGCATTCGTTACCGGACCCATGCATGGCATATCATAAGCAACCAGGACACATATATTGCCCTTCAGCTTGCACTCAATACAGACGCTGTATTCAAGGAAATCCGGCTTTTTCCCAGTAAGAAGGGACGATAAGGCCTCATAGAGATCTCTCTCTCCCGGAGGACAACCTCTGATATATCCATCCACCTTTACATATGCGTCCAGAGAATGAGGTCTTATGGAGTGAATGGCAGAGATATCCTTGTATACCTTCTTTTCCGCCTCAAGCTCGGGCATAGTTGCTTTTATGGCAGGCACTCCTCCGTTAATCGCACAGGCGCCAATGGCAAAAAGCTGCTTGCTCTGCTCTCTTATCCTCTTGAGTTCATCCGCCTGCCATGATTCTGTTATAGTGCCTTCAACAAGGGCTATATCAAAAGGTCCGTGGGGATTCCCTCCTCTCTTCAGCATTTTTGCAAAGATAACATCGAAGCTCGAAAGGGTCTCGATGATGAATTTCTGGAAATACATGAACTGGAATTCGCAACCTGCACAACAGGAATACTTAAAGAATCCGAGTCTCGGTTTTTTCATGTTCCCATTCTCCTAAAGCAGCCCATCGGGCAATCCCCTGATCTCGTCATATGAAAATACCGGCCCATCCTTGCACACGAATAAGCCGAAATGCTGGCAATGTCCGCAGTGCGCTATACCGCATTTCATCCTTCTTTCTATAGACACGTAGATCTTTGAATTCGGGACGCCCTGCATGACAAGCCCCCGGCACACGAAGCGCATCATTATCTCAGGGCCGCAGACAAAGGCAAGCGTCTCAGGCCCCGGTTTTACCTTTTCAAGAAGGTCTGTAACAAGACCTACATGATACTTCCGCCCCCTTTTAACGTCCTTCGCCTCAGGGGTGGATACGGGAGAGTATTGTGAAATCTCATCTACGGCAAGACGCAGCGAAATGCTTTTTCCCCATGCACCGAATTCATGCATGAACAGGAGATTCTGCTCGTTTCTCGCACCATATATAAGATTCACATCACCGAATAGTTCTCTTTCCTCCAAAATCCTTTGGACAACAGGACGCATAGGAGCGAGGCCGACACCTCCCGCAATGAGAAGAACGTCTTTACCTTCAGCGTTCTTCATGGGCCAGCCTCTTCCGTATGGACCCCTCAGGAAAAGCTCATCACCTTTTTTAAAACCGGAAAGAAACCCCGTCACCCTTCCCACAGCCTTTATCGTGTGTTCGAAAGAACCTTTATGAGGAACAGAGCTGAAGGATACAGGGGCTTCACCAACTCCGGGGTAGCCGACCATATTAAACTGTCCGGGCCTTGCAGAAAAAACACTATCCACAGAAAAGGCGTATGTCCTTACTTCCGCAACCTCGGATCTGACATCTGTTATTCGTGCCTTTAAGGGTTTAAGCGGGTTCATGATCGCTGAATTTCTTTCGTCATCTCTGTGAGGTCTATGCCCGTGGGACACCATGTTATGCACCTCCCGCAGCCGACGGTTCCGGGGACGCCGTACTGCCCGGTCTGGTTCATCTTGTGCGTCACGAACTGTCTCAGTCGCGCAGCACGCTGCGACCTGAAATTCCCTCCATACACCTCTGCAAACCTTATGTCCTGACACGCATCAAGGTGTCTGATACGCTTCACCATTTTAAGATCCATCGTAGTCTCATCCGTGATGTGATAACAAAAGCACGTGGGACAAACCATCACACAGTTTGAGCAGGAGAGACACCTCGCTTCCGCAGTATGCCGCCAAACAGGATGATCCATGTTCTCAAGGAAAAGTCTATCTAATCCTTCAACGTCGACTTTCTTTGTTATCTGATCAAGCATGGATTTTTCCTTCTCTGATTTAATCTCCATTTCCTTAGAGCCTGCCGCTTTTCCTTCCATGTTGAATAAATCCGCAGCCCTCCTGCTCTTTATCTCAACAAGATAGCTCTCGTCGAAATCCGTGAGGAGAATGTCGTAACCCTTGTATGCCCTTAAAAAAGGGCCGGATCCCACTGAGGAACAGAAACAGTTTGGTGTAACCTGGGTGCAATTGAGGGATATGATTATGGTATTTTTTCTTCTCGTTTCATAGGAGGGATCTCTGTATCCTCCAAGGAACGTCCTGTCGAGATAAAGTATCGCGTTTGTGTCGCAGGCGTGTACACCTACAATAACCTGATTTTCGGCCGTGAGGGGAGTTTCATCTACTGAGGCTCCTTTATTGAAACTGAACCTGAAAAGTTCCTCTTTCGGTTTATAGATAAAGAGTTTCCCCGGTGACAGCATTGTGCTGCCATAGTCCATGGAGAGTTCTTTTGACGAACCGATATCCCTGAAGACGGTTTGGCTACCCTCCTTAACAGGCCCGAGGAGCCTAAAGCGTTTTCTCAGGGAATCGAGCCAATGAAAGAAGGCCTCTTTTGGGATCAGCTTCTTAGAGCTTCGGAAAGCGTTCTCCCCAGTCATACCATTTCCAGACATCTTTGGCCAGCTCTTTGTATTCGTTTCGGATGTGTTCAAAAAGACGCGCATTTTCTATTGCTATAGCACCCTGACATGCAAGGGTTGAGAGGAAATCCGTCTCTGATTGGTTAAATGCATGAGGGGTCGAGGTATATACTCTGAGAACACCTGTCGCCGATCCTCTCACGATAAGGGGCACGGAGAGTAACGCCCTGATACCTTCCTTTAACAGCTCCTCCGGGTACTGGAGCCTCCCATCTTTTTTGATATCCTTCACCTGAATGACTTTGCACTTCAGGCATTCCCGGTCAATAAAGCTTTTTTGGACCTCCACAGGACCTTTTCCCAGATACGCCTTGCTTAAACCGAAAGCAGCCCTGACTTTCAGGGTCTTCCTCTCTTCGTCCAGAAGTCTCAGGGAGGCGCCTTTCATTCCGAGAGTCCTGGCAGCATTCTCCACTATCATCCGGAGCACCTCGTCAAGAGAAAGAGAGGAGCTTATGGACTGCGATATCCTCATGAGCGCGTTCATCTGATCCCATATCTTCGCCCTGTCGGCGAGTATGCCTCCGAGAGATGCAAAGGCTTGCAATCTCTCTATCTCCTCATCTGTAAATACATGAGGTTCCGAAGTATAGACTCTAATAACGCCTGTGGGTTTTTCCTCCGCCACAAGTGGGACGCTCAGGACAGATTTGATGCCTTCTTTTTTAGCCTCTTTGAGATAAAGGACATGCGGCTCTTTTGTTATATCCTTTGTGCTGATTACCTTTCCCTTGAGGATCTTCTGATCAATGGGATGTTCCCTGATTTTGATGGGCCCCTTTTTCAGATATTCGGTGCTTAAACCGAAGGCCGCTGCAATTTCAAGGGTCTGATTTATTTCATCGAGAAGCCTGATGGAACAGCCCTTCACACCCATAATCTTTGTGATATTCCGGGCGAGTACTTTCAGGGTTGTACCGAGGTCCGGAGCTTTCGCTATCTCACCGCACAGCCTGCATATTTCTCCGTCGGGGTAACCCATAAAAAAAGGCTATCAAAACAAGGTAGGGTTGTCAAGAAAAACGTGTTCGATTCTTGCCGGATTGCCAAAATATCCTTGTAAGGGGCTCCGGTATTCTTATATACTTAATAAATTAATAACAAATTTATTTTATGGAACAGGGTATCATTGAGAATCTCATAACCGAACTCACAAAGCTTCCCGGCATAGGCAGGAAAACTGCGCAGAGGCTCGCTTTCTTTATACTTACGATGTCCGAGGAAGACGCAAAGGGCATTTCCAAAGCGATCAATGAGGTGAAGGACAAGGCAAGGTTCTGCAGGGAGTGCTTTAATATTACTGAAAATGAGGTTTGCAATATATGCAGCAATACTTCACGGGATAAGAGCAAACTCTGTGTCGTGGAGGAGCCGAGTAATATCATCGTGATCGAGAGGTCGAGGAGCTTTGACGGTATCTACCATGTCCTCCTCGGAGCTCTTTCTCCGATAGACGGCCTTACTCCCGACAGACTCAAGCTAAATGAACTGATCGAAAGGGTCAGGAAAGACACGGTGCGGGAAATCATCATTGCGACAAATCCCAATACCAAAGGCGAGATGACCGCGCAATATATAAGGGAGATGCTGAAATCCTTTGACGTTAAAGTTACGCGAATCGCCTATGGCCTTCCGATAGGCGGCGACATCGAGTTTGCAGATGAGGTAACACTCGGCAAGGCCTTTGAGGGCAGAAGAGAGATTTAATATGAATGTCACAATAATTTCGTTTAAGGCAAGATGGAAGTAAATGTCAGAAATCGATGATAAGCTTAAAGAAATATCCGACAAAATAAACGAACATATCATAACCGTAAAGGGAACATTGGAACTCCTGGATGCGTCTGTTTCAGAAGATGACTTGCGCAACCTGATCCTGAAGGCTATCGAAAGAATGGAGAATATGCAGAGCTTGTCTGATGAATTGTTCGTGGTGTTAAAACAGCTGGTCGAAAAAATAGGTGAAGTAAAAGACCGTAAAGAACCGTAATTTCCTTTAATTCAGCGCCTCAAGCTTTTCGCCGAACTCCCTTGTTTTCGCGTCAAACTCGCCGGAAAGGGTTTCAAGCTCATCGAAGAGGATGTCGATTCTTTCCCTTGACTCATGAATCGACCTGGTCAGCCGCTTGATCGATTCTCCGTCCCCTTTTACGGATGCATCAACGAGCGCCTGCGTATCGCTTTCGATTCCCTGTTCAAGCAGCATGATAGACTCTTCCACTTCCGATATCCTTGACTGAAGCGGCACCAAAATTCTGGAGCGGCTGTTGATCAATTCGGCTTTAATCCTCCTCAAGTCCCTTCTGTTCGAGCCATCACCCCTTTTACCGGAATTCCGGCAGAAATTCTGACCACTGCGGACTGCACTCACGCCCTCATCGTTCCAGCCTCCCTTATCGAGAAAATCCTGGTATGTACCTTCAAATATCTTCACGCTGTTGTCATCGAAAACGACAAGCTTTGTAGCCGATGCGTTGAGGATCATTTCGCTGTGGGTGACGATTACGACAGCACCATCAAATGCATCTATCGCCTCCAGCATCGAGTCGACGGATTCCATGTCGAGATGGTTAGTGGGCTCGTCAAGAAGGAGCAGGTTGGCAGGACTGACGATGAGCTTACCCAAAAGGACCCGGCTTTTCTCACCTCCCGAAAGTACTTCCACTTTTTTAAGAGCGCTGTCGCCCCCGAACATCATAATACCGCAGATAGTACGCGCGGCGCCCCTGCTGTAACTAGGCTGGGCATCAAGTATCTCCTCTTCTACCGTTTTTTCAGGTGAAAGCCGCTGGATATTGGTCTGACCGAAATAAGCAAGTCTTAATTGCGAGTGGTGTACTACCTCTCCCTTAAGGGGCTGTAACTCACCTGCAAGCAGGTTCAGGAGTGTTGTCTTGCCCTTCCCGTTTTTCCCGATAACCGCTATCCGGTCCCTTTTGCCGATCGTCAGATTTAAGCCGTCTATGAGAGGACGCCCTTCCGCCTCAAAGGAAAAAGAAATATCCTTCGCCTCGATGAGCCATTTCCCTGTAAAGGGGGCATGAACAAATTCGAACTCCAGGTCCTTTATCCCGGACATCTTTTCGAGCCTCCCGTTCCTCTGAAGGGCCTTTATCTTCGACTGAACCGCCCTCGCCCGGGTTGCCTGCGCCCTGAACCTGTTTATGAACTGCTCAACTTCCTTGCGTTTCTTCTCTTCGTTAATCCTCGTTTGCTCGTGAACTTCCTCTTCCGCGAGTATCTGCTGATAGAGTTTATGCGTAGGCCCCGCTATCTTACGTATCTTTGCACGGTGAATGCCCATGGTATGGGTCGTTACACTGTCCATGAAATCCCTGTCATGGGTAATAAGGATAAGTTCTCTTCTCCAGCCCTTCAGGAACCTGGTGAGCCATCGTATCGAGATTATGTCGAGATAGTTTGTAGGTTCATCTAAAAGAAGAATGTTCGGTTCGGATACGAGTAGCTTGGCGATGTTCAAACGTACCTGGTAACCTCCGGACAGTTCAAAGGGATTACGCGAAAAATCCTCCGGCGAAAAACCGAGGCCCATCAGGACCGTCTCTGCTTTGTAAGATTCATCCCTCCCGTCATCAGAAGGTTTAAGTCTGAGACAGCATTCACCAAGGGCAGAATCTTCGCTGAAATTAAGGTACTGGGAAAGATAGCCGACCATGTAATTGTTTGGGATACTGATGACGCCTGAGTCAGGTCTTTCCTCGCCGGTTATCATCCTGAGGAGGCTCGTTTTTCCGTGGCCGTTCCTGCCCACGAGCCCGATACGCTCACCGGCATTCACCGTAAAACCGACATCGTCGAATATAACCTGCGTGCCGTATGCCTTCGAAAGGTTGCTGACCTGAATCATTCATATATTTTAACTTAAGGTCCTCAACAAATACTCTCAAGCTTCCCTCCGGCAAAATGAGCTTTACATGTGGATATTTCAGAACACATTATTTTAATCGAAGGTACTCTGACAGTAATCATCGAAAAATGAATTTGCTTTCCCCTACCCAAGTAGGATTGACTGTGGGAGCAGCTAATAAGACAATATCTTTAAGGAGAGAACCAGATATGATGAAAATTAAAAGTTTTGAATCAAATAGTGTTGAAGATAATAAAGACCTGGGAAACACTTTGCACGAGAGGAGACGCCATAAGAGATTTGATGTACAACAGATGAGACTGAGTAGTGAAATGCCATCAGCCAGTCTGGTAAAAGTTATGAATATTAGCGGCGGCGGTGTCTTAGTGATGGCAGACAGGGTAATGAATGCCGGCAATAAATATTCACTCAAGATAGGATATAAAGACAAAGTTTTATTCGTTAAAACTATTGCTAAATGGTCTTCATTGATAGAGACTGTAGAAGATGCCGATGGTAACATAATTCCCATTTATGTGGCGGGGATGCAATTCACAGATGTTATAAAAGGGGACATACAAGAAATTATAAGATTGGTGGAGGCTGATATGCAGAGTACTATGTATAACGCTTCTATGGAAAGCCTCCTTGAGAGCACACAATATAAACTGTAAAGCACTGATTTAATAAAGAACCTACTGCTTAGAAGGCCTTCCTTTCTTGCATATTAAACATACTGAAAGTATGTCAGCGCGCAGCAGCAGCGACGTAATAATCCTTTCCGAAGTATTTACACGAACAACACCCCTTGATACGCCATAGTCCACATAGAAAGAGATATTTTGATCAGCATTGAAGACAGAAATCATTTTGAGGCACTTGTTCCCCGTATTTATGAACTTGGTGGAAAAGTTTACAAAACAAGAACTCGGTAAGAATGGTACTAAGCCATACTAGCTTATAACGGAATAGTGTATGATGTATCAGATAGTTTTCACTGGAAGGGTCGGGAACATCGAGTTCTTCCCCAGGCTGGAGAAGATCTAACAGAAGCTCTGCAACAAGCACCACATCGGGAAGATCTCTTAGAAACAGTTCCTATAATCGGGGAGTTACTTGAAGATAAACAGTATTTCAAGCAATGACAACTTTTCGTAGAATAAGGGAAATACACTTATCTCTTCTGAATGGTTAAGAATATTAGAATGATAGAAGTTTTCCAACAGCTGCATCCTGTACTGCAGGCTTTACTTGCCACGTTTTTCACATGGGGTCTTACAGCCCTTGGCGCTTCAGGTGTCTTTATAACAAGAGACATAAACAAGAAGGCGCTTGATGGGATGCTCGGCTTTGCCGCAGGAGTGATGGTCGCTGCAAGTTTTTGGTCGCTGCTGGCTCCTGCAATCGCAATGTCGGAGGGTAAAGACATCCCTGTCTGGATTCCGGCTACGGCAGGGTTTCTTTTGGGAGGTATATTCCTGAGGGTCATCGATAAAGTGCTTCCTCATCTGCATCTCGGCTTCCCGATGGAAGAGGCTGAAGGGTTGAAAACGAGTTGGCAGCGCAGTACTTTGCTTGTATTGGCAATAACGTTGCACAACGTCCCGGAAGGCCTTGCAGTGGGAGTTGCCTTTGGAGGCGTCGCCGCCGGTATTCCAACCGCCTCCTTAGCAGGAGCTACGGCATTAGCAATCGGGATAGGGATTCAAAATTTTCCGGAAGGTCTTGCGGTCTCACTGCCGCTCCGTCGTGAGGGGCTGTCCCGTTTAAAAAGCTTCTGGTACGGACAACTATCTGGAATAGTTGAACCGATTGCGGGTGTTATCGGAGCAGCAGCTGTTATTCTTGCGCAGCCTATCCTCCCATATGCTTTGTCCTTTGCTGCCGGCGCCATGATATTTGTCGTCGTCGAGGAACTTGTTCCGGAGTCCCAACGGGGAGGGAATACGGATTTGGCAACCGGAGGAGCAATGATCGGTTTTGCCGTGATGATGATACTCGATGTAGCATTTGGTTAAATACATTTATGAGAAGGCGATTTTTTGACTGTGAAGCCGTCAGTCAAACGGTGATAGACTATGATCATCAATAGAATGGAGGGGACCATGGAAACAGCGAAAAGACTATGGGTCGTTCTCGTAATTATGTCGGCAACCTTATCTTTCTTTGCCTGTGCAACAGGG
>Ga0316628_100003262_pt1 | contig 12454 bp, 7 predicted proteins | sample OWC_Aug_M2_C1_D5_FD_207648 | JGI IMG/M metagenome (GOLD analysis project Ga0316628, IMG submission 207648) | Wetland soil microbial communities from Old Woman Creek delta, Ohio, United States - OWC_Aug_M2_C1_D5_C | ecosystem: Environmental > Terrestrial > Soil > Wetlands | place: USA: Ohio...
CGCGTGGACCGGTTCGGCAACATTCACGCCACCGTGGGAAAACTGTCCTTCACCGCCGATAAACTCGTCGAGAACATCAAAACGCTGGTGGATCAGATCGTCCGGCTCCGGCCGAACTCGCTCAAGGGAATCTACGTCCACAACATATCCATTTCCTCGACCATGGGTCCCGGCATCAAGCTCGACAAAACTGCCCTCATCGAAGTGCTCCATTAATCAAAACCTGAACCTGAAGGATCGGATATGCAGCGATCGGAAAAAGAAACCGTTGTCCAGGATGTGACCGAAATTTTCCAGAAGGCCAAGAGCGTTTTCGTGACCGATTACGAAGGCCTGACGGTCGAGAAGATGAGCGTGCTGCGGCAGAAATTCCGCGCGTCTTCGGTGGAGTACCGGGTCGTGAAGAACACGCTTGCCAAGAGAGCCGCCGAAAAGGCGGGGAAGGGCGAGATCAACCCGTATTTCAAGGGGCCTTCCGCCATCGCGTACAGCTTTCAGGACGCATCGGCCCCGGCCCGGATCATCAAGGAATTTTTCAAGGACAACCAGAAGCCGAAGGTCAAATTCACGCTTTTCGAGGGCGAGTTTCTCGGGCCCGAAAGGCTGGACGAGATCGCGGCTCTGCCTTCGCGGAACGAACTCATCGCGAGGGTTCTGGGAGGATTCAACGCGCCCATACAGGGGCTTGCGGGCGTCCTGGGCGGGATCCTCTCCAAGCTGGTGCGCACGGTCGACGCGGTGCGCGAATCAAAGGCCAAAACGGATCAATAGCATCAATGGACATAACGGGCAACGTGATTTTTAAAGTCTGGAGGATAAACGAATGACCGACGAAAAAGTAACGGCAGAGGTGGAAACGGCGAAGGCGGCGAAAAGCGCAACCGTGACGAAAGTCATTGAGACCGTGAAGGGCATGACCGTGATGGAGCTGGCCAGCCTGGTCAAGGCGCTGGAAGAGGAGTTCGGCGTGACGGCGGCGGCGCCCGTGATGGCGATGGCGCCCGGCGCCGGCGGCGCGGGAGCCGCTCCGGCGAAGGCCGAAGAGGAAAAAACCGATTTCAACGTGATTCTGGCGGCGGCCGGCACGAACAAGATCCAGGTGATCAAGGTTGTGCGCGCGCTCACGGGCCTCGGCCTGAAGGAAGCCAAGGACCTGGTGGAGTCGGCTCCCAGCGCGGTGAAGGAAGGCGTGCCCAAGGACGAAGCCGAAAAGATCAAGAAGGAACTTGAAGATACCGGCGCCAAGGTCGAGCTCAAGTAGTTCCTCAAAGACCGACGGGTTTTCCTTAAGGAGCGTGTTGTTTTGAGAAAACAACTCATACCGAAAAAATCCTTTGCAAAGATCCATTCCGCATCCGAGATACCGGATCTGCTCGACATCCAGATCCGGTCATTCAAGGATTTTCTGCAGGATGACGTCTTTCCGGATCAAAGGAAAAACCAGGGGCTCCAGGAGGTCTTCCTGTCCCTGTTTCCGGTCACGGATTCGAGGGAGAATTACCTCCTTGAGTTTGTGGAGTATTACGTCGATTCGCCGAAATACTCCGTGGAGGAATGCCGCGAGCGGGGCATGACTTTCGCCGTTCCGCTCAAGGCCAAACTGCGCCTGTCCGTCAAGGACGCCTACAGCGAGAAGCCCACCTACACGGACACTCTGGAGCAGATCGTCTATCTCGGCAATTTCCCCTACATGACCGACCGCGGGACCTTCATCATCAACGGCGCCGAGAGAATCATCGTCAACCAGCTGCACCGCTCGCCCGGAGTGTTCTTCGACGAGAAACTCTACCCGAACGGTACCAAGACCTTCTCCGCCAGGATCATCCCCTTCCGGGGGTCGTGGCTGGAGTTTGTCATGGACATTTCGGACGTTCTCTACGTGTACGTGGACCAGGGCAGGAAATTCCCGGTCACGACGCTGCTCCGCGCCCTCGGCTGCGCCTCGGACGAGGAGGTGCTGCGGCTTTTCAACCTGATCGAGGAGACCAGCGTGAACGACTCCAAGATCAGCCAGTTTTTCGGCCGCAAGGTCTTCTTCAGCCAGGATGAAATCGGGGTCGTGGACGAGAAGACGGGAGAGGTGATCCTCGAAAGGGACACGGTCTTCGAGGACTCCCATCTGCCGCGCATCAAGGCGCTCAAGGTCACGAAACTGAAGTTCCTCGTGGCCGACGACCGCACGGGCGGTTCGGAGGTGATCAACAACACGCTCCGCAAGGACACCGTGCATTCCGAGAAGGACGCCATCGAGGCCATCTACAGGCAGCTCCGGTCCGGCGATCCTCCGGACCTTGAGACCGCCCGCGGCCTCATCGACAGGCTTTTCTTCAATCCCAAGCGTTACGACCTGGGCCGCGTCGGCCGCTACCGGCTGAACCGGAAGCTCGGGCTCGACGTGCCGGACGACGTCACCGTCCTGACCAACGACGATTTCGTCGCCATCATCAAATACCTTCTTCAGCTCAGGACGGGCGCGAAGACCGTGGACGACATCGACCACCTGGGCAACCGGCGGGTCCGGACCATCGGGGAGCAGCTCTCCGCGCAGATGAGCGTGGGCCTTTCGCGGATGGTCCGCACCATCAAGGAAAGGCTCAACATCGGCGACAGCGAGGTGTTGACGCCCCAGGACCTGGTCAACGCGCGCACCGTGATGTCCGTCATCAACACGTTCTTCGGAACGAGCCAGCTATCCCAGTTCATGGACCAGACGAACCCGCTCGCGGAACTGACGCACAAACGGAGGCTGTCCGCCCTCGGACCCGGCGGTCTCACCCGGGAGCGCGCGGGATTCGAGGTCCGCGACGTCCATTACACGCACTACGGGCGGCTGTGCCCGATCGAGACGCCGGAAGGCCCGAACATCGGGCTCATCTCCTCCCTTTCCACCTACGCCCGGATCAACGAATTCGGATTTCTTGAAACGCCCTACCGCAAGGTCGAAAAGGGAAGGGTGCTCAACAAGATCGAATACCTGAGCGCGGACGAGGAGGAACAGTTCATCATCGCGCAGGCCAATGCTCCGCTCGATGAGAAGGGACATTTCACAGCCGACCGCGTGAAGGCGCGGTACAAGGGCGAATTCCCGGTGGTCAGGCCCGAGGAAGTCCATTACATGGACGTGTCGCCGAACCAGATCGTCAGCGCGGCCGCCGCCCTCATTCCGTTCCTCGAGCACGACGACGCCAACCGCGCCCTCATGGGGTCCAACATGCAGCGCCAGTCCGTGCCGCTCCTGCAGCCGGAAGCCCCGCTGGTCGGAACCGGCATTGAATCCAAAGTCGCCCGTGATTCCAGGGCCGTCCTGATCGCCGATGTGGACGGCGTGGTGGAGTCCGTGAGCGCCGACGAGATCGTCCTCCGGCTGAAGGAAACCGGGAAACAGGACATTCTCGATTTCGACACGCGCGAGCAGGTCTCCTACAAGCTCACCAAATTCCTCCGCACCAACCAGGACACCATGATCAACCAGAAACCCGTCGTGTCGATGGGCGACGTGATCAGGAAAGGCGACGTGCTGGCGGACGGATGCGCCACGGACCAGGGATCCCTCGCGCTGGGACGCAACGTGCTCGTCGCGTTTCTGCCCTGGCGCGGCTACAATTTCGAGGACGCGATCGTCATCAGCGAACGCGTGGTCCAGGAAGACATCTACACATCGGTGCACATCGAGGAGTTCGAGCTTCAGGTCAGGGACACCAAGCGCGGCGAGGAGGAACTCACCCGCGAAATTCCGAACGTGTCCGAGGATGCCACCAAGAACCTGGACGAGAACGGCATCATCCGAACGGGCGCCGAGGTCAAGGCGGGCGACATTCTCGTCGGCAAGGTCACGCCGAAGGGCGAAACCGAACCGACCCCGGAGGAAAAGCTGCTCAAGGCCATTTTCGGGGACAAGGCCGGCGACGTGAAAGACGCCTCGCTCAAAGCCCCGCCCGGCATGAACGGCATCGTCATCGACACGAAGGTGTTCTCCCTCAAGAAGAGGGATCCGAAAACCAAGAAACGCGACAAGAAACAGCTCGACGACATCGACGCACGGGCAGAGGAGGAGCGCAAGCATTACCGCGCGCTCCGCGACGAGAAACTCGTCCAGGTACTGGAAGGCGAAACCTCCGCCGGAATCCGCAGGCTGGAATCCCAGAAAGTAGTGGTCCAGAAGGGCACCAAGCTGAGCGAAAAAACGCTCTCCGGCATGGAATTCGACGCCCTGGACCGCAGCAAGCCGTGGACGACCAGCGACAGGATCGAAACGACGGTCCGGCATATCTTCCAGCGCTACGAGGAGCGGCTGGCCAGAATCGAGGACAAGGCCAAGCGCGAGAAGGACAAGATCATCGTGGGCGACGAGCTCCCGCCGGGCATCGTCCAGCTGGTGCGCGTGTACATCGCGAGAAAGCGGAAGCTCCAGATCGGCGACAAAATGGCCGGACGGCACGGAAACAAGGGGGTGGTCGCCAAGGTGGTGCCGGTGGAGGACATGCCCTACATGCCGGACGGCACATCCGTGGACATCGTCCTCAATCCGCTCGGCGTTCCCTCGAGAATGAACCTCGGCCAGATCCTGGAGACCAGCCTGGGCTGGGCGGCCAAGCTTCTGGGATGCTGCTACATCTCGCCCGTGTTCAACGGGGCCACCGAGACCGAGGTGCGAGACGAGCTGAAAAAAGCCGATCTTTCGCTCGACGGCAAGAGCGAGTTGTTCGACGGCCGCACGGGGGACCGGTTCGACCACCGGGTCACCGTCGGCTACATCTACATGATGAAACTGTCCCATCTGGTCGAGGACAAGATCCACGCGCGGTCCATCGGGCCATATTCATTGATCACCCAGCAGCCGCTGGGCGGCAAGGCCCAGTTCGGGGGTCAGAGGTTCGGAGAAATGGAAGTGTGGGCGCTTGAAGCGTACGGCGCAGCCAACACGCTTCAGGAAATCCTCACGGTGAAATCGGACGACGTGAGGGGCCGCACCAAGACCTACGAAGCCATTGTCAAGGGGGAAAACCTCCCCGAGCCGGGTCTGCCCGAATCCTTCAACGTGCTACTGAAGGAGCTCATGGGTCTCGGTTTGGATGTGGAATTGCGCTGACGAGAAGGAGTACGCTTTTGGGTTACGACGGTTTGAACATCAAGGAGTTTTCGGTGATCTCGTTGAACCTGGCCTCCCCGGACACCGTCCTGGGATGGAGCCACGGCGAGGTAACGAAGCCCGAAACCATCAATTACCGGACGTACAAGCCTGAGAAAGACGGCCTCTTCTGCGAAAAGATCTTCGGACCGGTCAAGGACTACGAATGCCACTGCGGCAAGTACAAGCGGATCCGGTACAAGGGGATCATCTGCGACCGGTGCGGCGTCGAGGTGACCACCAAATCCGTCCGGCGCGAACGCATGGGGCACATCAGCCTGGCAGTGCCGATCGTGCACATCTGGTATTTCCGCTCCGTGCCGTCGAAGATCGGGTACATCCTCGACATGTCCATCACCGGGCTTGAGAAGATCATCTATTACGAATCGTATGTGGTGATCGAACCCGGGGAATCCGGCCTGAAGACCGGACAGCTGATCGGCGAGAACGACTACTACGAGATGCGCGAGTCCCTGAAGGAAAAAGAGGCCAAGCTTCCGGAGGACGAGGACGGCGTGGCGAAGAAGCGGTTCTCCGCCCGCATGGGCGGCGAGGCCATCCGCGAGCTGCTCCAGAAGGTCGACATCGACGTGCTGTCCCGCGAGCTCCGCGTCCAGATCCAGACGGAATCCTCGGTTCAGCGCAAACGCGACGCGCTGAAGCGGCTCCAGGTGATCGAAGCCTTCCGCAAGACCGAGAGCGGAAAGCCGAACCGGTGCGAATGGATGGTCATGTCGGTGATTCCGGTGATCCCGCCCGAACTCCGGCCCCTGGTTCCGCTGGAAGGCGGCCGATTCGCGACCTCCGATCTGAACGATCTCTACCGGCGCGTGATCATCCGCAACAACCGCCTGAAAAAGCTCCTCGAAATCCGCGCCCCCGAGGTCATCCTGAGAAACGAAAAAAGGATGCTCCAGGAGGCCGTCGACTCCCTGTTCAACAACGGCAAGCGCAGGGCGGCGGTCCGGGGCGAGGGTAACCGTCCCCTCAAATCCCTCTCCGACATGCTGCGGGGCAAGCAGGGCCGGTTCCGGCAGAACCTCCTGGGGAAGCGCATCGACTATTCCGGCCGCTCGGTGATCGTGGTCGGGCCCGAACTGAAAATGGACCAGTGCGGCCTTCCCAAGGAGATGGCCCTCGAACTTTTCAAGCCCTTCGTGATCCGGCAGCTCGTCGAGCGCAGCATCGTCAAGACCGTGAAGTCCGCCAAGAAGCTCGTCGAACGGCGCGGGGATGAGGTCTGGGACATCCTGGAGGAAATCATCCAGGACCATCCGGTCCTCCTCAACCGCGCGCCGACCCTGCACCGGCTCGGCATTCAGGCGTTCCAGCCCATCCTCGTCGAAGGCAAGGCCATATCGATCCATCCGCTGGTGTGTGCCGCGTTCAACGCCGACTTCGACGGCGACCAGATGGCGGTGCACGTCCCGCTTTCCGTCGAAGCCCAGATGGAAGCCAAGATTTTAATGCTGTCCAGCCACAACATCCTGTCGCCCGCCAACGGGAGACCGCTGGCCATTCCCAGCCAGGACATCGTCCTCGGCTGCTATTACCTGACCAAGGCGAAGAAGAGCGACATCGGAGAAGGCAAGCTCTTCGCCGACACCCTCGAAGTGCTGAGCGCCTACCACGACGGCAAGACCGGTCTTCATTCGAAAATCAAGGTGCGCATTCTGGGCAAGCGGATCGAAACCACGACGGGAAGGGTCCTGTTCAACGAAATCGTGCCCTCCGAACTGGGATTCGTCAACGAGCTCCTGACCAAGAAGCGGATGGAGGAGATCATCGCCTCCTCCTACAAGGCCGCGGGAAATCCGCGCACCGTCCGGTTCCTCGACGACCTGAAGGAGCTCGGATTCACGTACGCCATGAAGGCCGGCGTCACCATCGGGCTCGACGACGTCATCATCCCGAAGGAAAAGGTCGCCATGGTGGACAAGTCCTCGAACGAGGTCGAGCGCATCCGGACGCTTTACGAGAAGGGCGTGATCACGGACGGAGAGCGGTACAACAAGGTCATCGACGTCTGGACCCGCACCACCAACCAGGTGGCGGAGCACCTCTTCGACCACCTCCGCGAATCCATGGACGGATTCAACCCCGTCTACATGATGGCCGATTCGGGCGCGCGCGGCAGCAAGGAACAGATCCGCCAGCTGGCCGGCATGCGCGGCCTCATGGCCAAACCCCAGAAAAAACTCACCGGAGGCACGGGCGAAATCATCGAGTCGCCGATCACGGCGAATTTCCGGGAAGGCCTCACGGTCCTCGAATACTTCATCTCCACCCACGGCGCCCGGAAAGGCCTCGCCGATACCGCCCTCAAGACGGCCGACGCCGGATACATGACCCGCCGCCTGGTCGACGTGGCCCAGGACGTGGTCGTGCTGATGGACGACTGCGGCACCATCATGGGGCTTCACGTCACCGACCTCAAGGAGGGCGAGGAAATCATCGAGCCTCTGCGCGACCGCATCCTCGGGCGCGTCACCTCGGAGGACGTCTACGATCCGGAAACGGGGGACATCCTCGTCGAGGCGGGATATCTGATCGACGAGGAAACGGCCGACATCATCGTCGCCAAGGGGATCGACACCGTGGGCATCCGTTCGGTGCTCACGTGCGAGGCCGAGCACGGCGTGTGCGCCAAGTGCTACGGAAGAAACCTCGCCACCGGATCGCCGGTCCATGTGGGGGAGGCGGTCGGCGTCATGGCCGCCCAGTCCATCGGGGAACCGGGCACGCAGCTCACCCTCCGGACCTTCCACATCGGCGGCACGGCGAGCCGCATCGCCGCGGAATCCGAGGTGGTCGCCAAGGCGGACGGAACCATCCAGTTCGAAAACGTGCAGACCGTCGCCCAGCCGAGCGGCGTGCTGATCGCGCTGCGCCGGAACGGACAGATCAAGCTGCTCGACGAGGACAACCGGGTCGCGGCCAGGTTCACCGTGCCCTACGGCGCCAACATCCTCGTCACGGACGGCGCCGAGATCAAAAAGGGCCAGGTTCTGTTCCGGTGGGACCCCTACTCCGACACCATCCTGGCCAACACCGATGGCAAGGTCAAGTTCGTCGACATCAAGGAAAACATCACCTACCGCGAAGAGGTGGACGACACCACGGGCCAGAGGCACCGCGTCATCATCGAGGCGAAGAGCAAGGAGCTCTCGCCCCACATCCTGATCGTGGATTCGGCCAACAAGAAACAGGGCTCGTACATCATTCCGACGCACGCGCACCTCATGATCAAGGACGGCCAGGAGGTCAAGGCCGGCGATCCGCTGGTCAAGATTCCGCGCGAAATTTCGAAGACGCGCGACATCACGGGCGGCCTGCCGCGCGTGGCGGAACTGTTCGAAGCGAGACGGCCGAAATCCCCCGCCGTGGTCAGCGAGATCGACGGCACGGTGAAATTCGGCACGGTCCGCCGCGGCGTCCGCAAGGTCACGGTGATCTCGAAGGACGGACGCGACAAGCGCACCTATCTGATCCCCTACGGCAAGCACCTGCTCGTGCACGAAGGCGACATCGTCCGGGCCGGCGAGAAGATTTCGGAGGGATCCGTCACGCCGCACGACATTCTGGCGATCCTCGGGGCGAACCGGGTCCAGGAATACCTCGTGAACGAAATCCAGGAGGTGTACCGGCTCCAGGGCGTGCGCATCAACGACAAGCACATCGAGGTCATCGCGCGGCAGATGCTGAGAAAGGTCCAGGTCGAGGATTCGGGCGACACGGATTTTCTCGAGAACGACGAAGTCGACCGCCTGTATTTTCTCCGGCAGAACGAGGAGATCCTGAACAAGGTGGCGGTCGTCGATCCGGGCGATTCCAAACTCCATGAAGGGGAAATCCTCGAAAAGGTCAAGATCAACGCGGTCAACGAGAAGCTCGAGCAGGGCGGGAAGAAGCAGGCCTCATTCCGCCCGGCGAAGCCAGCGACCTTTCATCCGCTCCTGCTGGGCATCACCAAGGCCGCATTGAGCACAGATTCCGTATTTTCGGCCGCATCGTTCCAGGAAACGACGCGGGTGCTGACCGAGGCCGCGGTGAAGGGCCGGATCGACAAACTCGTCGGGCTCAAGGAGAACGTGATCATCGGGCACCTCATCCCGGCCGGAACGGGCCTGAAGAAATTCAAGCATCTGCGTGTGTGGGCCGACAAGGATGAGGGCGGCCCGTCCGAATCCGCTTCAAAAGAGGAACCGATCAAATGATGGAGGAAGTTCATTGCCAACGCTGAACCAACTGGTCCGGAAGGGCCGGCAGAAAATCCTGAAGAAGACCAAGGCGCCGGCCCTGCGCAATTGCCCCCAGAAACGCGGGGTCTGCACGCGCGTGTACACCACGACTCCCAAAAAACCCAATTCGGCGCTCCGGAAGGTCGCGCGCGTCAGGCTCTCGAACGGTTTCGAGGTCACCGCGTACATTCCGGGCGAGGGGCACAACCTCCAGGAGCATTCGATCGTGTCCATCCGCGGGGGACGCGTCAAGGACCTTCCCGGAGTCCGGTACCACATCATCCGGGGAACATTTGACACCAGCGGTGTGGATGACCGCAAACGCAGCCGGTCGAAATACGGCGTCAAACGCAAGAAGTAGTCGGAGTGACCTGAATGTCCAGAAGAAGACGAGTCCAGAAGCGGCAGGTCCTGCCGGATCCGGTGTACCACAGCCAGGTGGTCACCAAGTTCATCAACGGCATCTCGCGCCAGGGAAAGCGGAGCGTGGGAGAGAACATATTCTACACGGCCATGGAAATCATCCAATCCAAGGCCAACACGGAAGGGATCAAGGTTTTCGAAAAGGGCCTCGACAACGTGAAGCCGGTTCTCGAGGTCCGGTCGCGCCGGGTCGGCGGCGCCACCTATCAGGTGCCGGTGGAGATCCGCCCCGCGAGGCAGCAGGCCCTGGCGATCCGCTGGATCGTCGCGAACGCCAGCACCCGGTCAGAAAAAACGATGGCCGAGCGCCTCGCCGCCGAACTGATGGCCGCGTCCAAGAACGAAGGCACTTCGGTGAAAAAGAAGGAAGACACCCACAAGATGGCCGAGGCCAACAAGGCTTTCGCCCATTTCAGATGGTGAACCCGGTGTCCCCAGAAATGAATTGAGAAATGTCAGCCCCCGTCACGCTTGAAAAAATCCGCAACATCGGCATCATGGCCCACATCGACGCCGGCAAAACGACCACGACGGAACGGATCCTGTTCTACACGGGCAAGGTCCACCGCATGGGGGAGGTGCATGAGGGCGCCGCGACCATGGACTGGATGGAGCAGGAAAAGGAACGGGGCATCACCATCACCTCGGCGGCCACCACTTGTTACTGGCGGGATCACCGGATCAACATCCTGGACACTCCCGGGCACGTCGATTTCACCGTCGAGGTCGAAAGGTCCCTCCGCGTGCTCGACGGGGCCATCGCCGTCTTCTGCGGCGTCGGCGGCGTGGAGCCCCAGTCCGAAACCGTCTGGCGCCAGGCGAATAAATACCGGGTTCCGCGGATCGCGTTCATCAACAAGATGGACCGCATCGGCGCGGATTTCGACAACGCGGTGCAGATGATCCGCGAGAGGCTGAAAGCCAGGCCCGTTCCCCTGCAGATCCCCATGGGATCGGGAGAAGGATTCACCGGGCTCATCGACCTGATCCGGATGAAGGCCGTCACCTACGACGAGTCCACTCTGGGAGCGGAATGGACGGAAACGGAAATCCCCGGCGACCTGGTTCAAAGGGCCAAGCAGTGCCGCCATGGAATGATCGAGGCCGCGGCAGATTTCGACGACAAACTCATGGAAAAATACGTGGAGGGCCGGGAACCCGCCGAAGAGGAGCTGAAGGCCGCCATCCGCAAGGGCACGATCCAGGACCGGATGGTTCCCGTTCTCTGCGGCGCAGCCTTCAAGAACAAGGGAATCCAGCGCCTGCTCGACGCGGTCGTCGATTTTCTCCCCTCCCCGGCGGACAAACCGCCCGTCGAGGGAAGGGATCCCAAGAAGGAAACGGTCCTCAAACGCAGACCCGCCAACGACGAGGTCTTCTGCGCGCTGGCGTTCAAAATCATGACCGATCCCTATGTCGGCAAATTAACCTATTTCAGGGTCTATTCCGGTTCCGTTCCGACGGGGTCCTATGTCCTGAATCCCAGAGAGGGACACAAGGAGAGGCTGGGGCGGATCCTGCTCATGCACGCCAACAAACGGGAGGACCTGCAGTCCGCCTCGACCGGCGACATCGCCGCCGCGGTGGGGCTTCGCTTCACCAAGACCGGGGACACGCTCTGCGACGTGAAGCATCCCATCACCCTCGAATCCATGGTGTTCCCGACGCCCGTGATATCGGTCGCCATCGAACCGAAGACCAAGGCGGACCAGGACAAGCTGATGGAAACAATGTCGCGGCTCATGGAGGAGGATCCGACCTTCCGCGTCCACTCCGACGAGGAGACCGGGCAGACCCTGATCAAGGGCATGGGGGAACTCCACCTCGAGGTCATCGTCGACCGCCTGGTCAGGGAATTCAAGCTGCAGGCGAACATCGGGAAGCCCCAGGTGGCCTACCGGGAAACCATCACCAAGCCCGCCAGGGGAGAAGGCCGGTTCATCCGCCAGACCGGGGGTCGCGGCCAGTACGGACACGCGGTCATTCAGGCTGAACCCGCGGAAAAGGGCGCGGGATTCGTATTTGAAAACCGCATCACGGCGGGCGCCATCCCCAAGGAATACATCCCCGCGGTGGCCGAGGGCATCAAGGAGTCGATGAACAACGGCGTGATCGCGGGTTATCCCCTGGTCGACATCAGGGCCGTCCTCACGGGCGGATCCTTTCATCCCGTGGACTCTTCCGAGATCGCATTCAAGATCGCGGGATCCATGGCGCTGCAGGACGCCGTGAAGAACGGCGGGCCGGTTCTCCTGGAACCGGTGATGAGCGTGGAAGTGATCGTCCCGGAGGAGTATCTCGGGGACGTCCTCGGCGACCTCAACAGCCGCAGGGCCCAGATCACCGGAATCCACCAGCGGCACGACGCCCACGCGGTGGACGCCGTCGTCCCGTTGAAGGAGATGTTCGGGTACGCCACCGATCTGCGGTCCCGCACGCAGGGACGGGCGGTATTCACGATGCAGTTCTCCCACTATTCCGCGGTGGAGACCAGCGAGACCCAGAAGATGTTTGAATTTGCGCAAGACGTTGCATAAAGAGCACTGACAGGAGGGTATTGTCCATGGCAAAGGCAAAGTTTGAGCGGACCAAGCCTCACGTGAATATAGGGACGATCGGTCACGTGGATCACGGGAAGACGACGCTGACGGCAGCGATCACG
>Ga0316628_100003263_pt1 | contig 12453 bp, 7 predicted proteins | sample OWC_Aug_M2_C1_D5_FD_207648 | JGI IMG/M metagenome (GOLD analysis project Ga0316628, IMG submission 207648) | Wetland soil microbial communities from Old Woman Creek delta, Ohio, United States - OWC_Aug_M2_C1_D5_C | ecosystem: Environmental > Terrestrial > Soil > Wetlands | place: USA: Ohio...
AAAAGGGGCTGCCGCGCGACGTTTCCGTCAACGACTGGACGCGGCAGAACGCCAACTATTTCCGCGCGGTCGCGATGGAAAAGAAGATGATGTTCATCATCCTGTCGCTGATCGTTGCCGTCGCCGCATTCAATATCGTCTCCACGCTGGTGATGACCGTCACCGACAAGCAGGCTGACATTGCCATCCTGCGCACGCTGGGCGCCTCGCCGATGAGCATCATGAAGATCTTCATCGTGCAGGGCGTGGTGATCGGACTGGTCGGTACGCTGCTCGGCGTGGGTGGCGGCGTGGCCATTGCGCTCAACATTGACACCATCGTGCCGTTCATCGAAACACATTTGGGCATCCAGTTCCTCGCAAAGGATGTCTACTACATCAGCGAATTGCCGTCCGACCTGCATCAGGCGGACGTGGTCACCGTGGCGTACTTCTCCTTCCTGATCAGCCTGCTTGCCACGCTTTACCCCAGCTGGCGCGCGTCCCGGACGCAGCCGGCGGAGGCCCTGAGATATGAATGAACAAGCCGAAAAAGCGGAAATCGCCGCCCCAGGCGCCGCCCCACGCGCAGAAGCCGTGGTTGCCTGCCACGACCTGCGCAAAATCTACTCTCAAGGCCACCTCAACGTGCTGGTGCTGAACGGGATCAAGCTCGAAGTCGGACGTGGCGAGAGCGTCGCCATCACCGGAGCGTCCGGGTCGGGCAAGAGCACCCTGCTGCACCTGCTCGGCGGACTGGATGAAGCCAGCGCGGGCAGCGTCGCCATCCTCGGGCAGGAAATCGAGGCCATGAACGAGGTACAGCGCGGCCACCTGCGCAACCGCAGCATAGGATTCGTATACCAGTTCCACCACCTGCTGCCGGAATTCACTGCTCTGGAAAATGTGGCAATGCCGCTGCTGATCCGCGGTATGAAAAAAGAGAAGGCCTACCCGCGCGCCGCGATCTTGCTTGAGCAGGTCGGTCTTTCCAAGCGAATCGACCACATGCCCGCCGAACTCTCCGGGGGCGAACGCCAACGCGCCGCGGTGGCGCGCGCCCTGGTCACCGATCCGGCCGTGGTCCTCGCCGACGAACCGACCGGAAACCTCGACCGCATCAGCGCAAATTCACTTTTCGCGCTGATGCAGGAACTCAACGAACGGCTCAGTACCAGCTTCATCGTTGCCACCCACGACCTTGAACTTGCGGGCAAAATGCAGCGCCAGTTGAAACTGGTGGACGGCCTGTTGAACGAATAGCGCGGACGGTTCGATGTAGTTTGCCAATCTTCAAAACAGGAGTAGTATTCCCGGCATCGCCATACGAATGAGAAAGTCTTCTGGTTCATGGCCAAAGATAACGAATTACTGACCATCAGCAAACTGGTTTTCGAACTGACCATGTCCAGCGGCTTCAGCTCCGATCTGGACGTCTTGCTGGATAGACTGCTCGCCATTCTAGACAACTACTACGATCTGCCCCTGGAACCGCGCGGGGCGATCTTGCTGCTCAATCCCCGTGGAAAATATTTTCAGGTTGCCCAGTCCGGCATAGATCCCGCTTGGCACAGCGGTTTCCAATGGGACAAAGGCATTTTTTCCGACTCTTCCGTCAGCGAGACCTGGCATCTTGAAACCATGCAGGTTCCGGCCCCCGGCAGCAACGCGGAGGGCAAGGGCACAGCAAGGCTGATTGCGCTTCCGCTGCGAATCGAGGGGCAAGGCGTTGGCTACACCGTGTTGTTCGCCAGTGCCGGCTACGCACCGGATGACATCCATGCGGAATTCCTGAACGACCTGGCGCGGGCCCTGTCCGGCCTGGTCAACCGCACCCTCACCCTGGAAACACTGCGCGTGCGCGAGATCGAACTGGAGGATGCGCGTGCCAATGCCATCCGCTCGCTCGGGGTGGCTGCCGAATACCGCGATAACGAAACTGGCTGGCACATCATGCGCATGACCAATGTGGCGCAGGCGATAGCCAAGGCGCTGGGACTGCCCGAAGCCCTGCGCGAACTGCTATACATCGCCGCCCCCATGCATGATGTCGGCAAGATCGGCATCGCCGATGCGATTCTGCTCAAGCCGGAAAAACTTTCGGCTGCGGAGTTTGAGGTCATGAAGACGCACACCACGATAGGCGTCACCATCCTGACCGGCAACGATCCGCTTATCGAAGCAGCACGCGAAATTGCCGGCTCTCATCACGAGCGGTGGGACGGGAAAGGCTACCCGCTTGGACTCAAGGGGGACCAAATCCCGATCCTGGCACGCATCTGCGCGGTCGCGGACGTATTCGACGCACTGACTTCAACCCGCCCCTACAAGAAACCCTGGGCCGTTGACACGGCCGCCGCGTGGATCGAGATGGAGGCCGGCAAACACTTCGACCCGGAAGTAGTCGATGCATTCAAGCGCTCCATGCCGGAGATACTGCGCATCCGCGAACTGTACCGCGACGACATCATAGATCCCAAGCAAGTCCTGACACTGCCGCCCGTTGAGCGCGGCGATAAGGGCTGGGTGTCGTGGAACGACAGCCTGAGCGTCGGCATCAGCACCATAGACGAACACCATCGTTACCTGTTCGACCTGATTAACGACCTTTTCGACGTCGTAACAAAGAAACGCGGCTCGCGCAATGTGGCGCGCCTGATCAAGGCGCTTGACGCCTACGCCAAGGTGCATTTCCGCGCCGAGGAAATGATGATGGCGCACTACGGGTTTGAAGGCATCAAGCGGCAAGAGAGCCAGCACCATGCTTTTGAGGAGAAGGTCGCGGAATTCTACGTTGAACTGCACTCCAACCCGCTGGTCGCCCAGTTTGACCTGCTGCAATACCTGCGCGCCTGGCTGGTCAACCACATCCAGGTCGAGGATGCAAAACTGCACTCGCTGACCGGTGCGTGAGCGAACTCAATATTCGCGCTGACTCTCCCGTACCGCCCCCCTTTTGAAGGCAGCACCGCGACAGCCTCAGGGTCTCTTCACCAGCCTGGTAAAATATTCGCGGAATTTTACCAGCTTGGGTGCGATGGTAAACTGGCAATATCCCTGATCCGGGTGTTTGGCAAAGAAATGCTGGTGATATTCCTCCGCGGGATAAAACGCCTGCGCGGCCGTCACTTCGGTGATGATGGGGGCACGCCAGATATGCATCTCGCCCAAGCCGGAAATCATCTTCTCGGCCTCCCTGCGCTGCGCGCCGTCATGATAGAAGACCGCCGAGCGGTACTGCGTACCTATATCGTTCCCTTGGCGGTTGGGAGTGGTCGGATCGTGTATGCTGAAAAATATTGCCAGCAGCTCTTCATATGACACCTGCGCGGGATCGAAGCTAATCTGCACTGCTTCAGCATGGCCGGTGTCCCCTTCGCACACCGACTCGTAGCTGGGGTTGGGCAGTGTGCCTCCGGTATAGCCCGACACCACGCGCTCGACCCCGCGCACCTGCTCAAACACCGCCTCCAGGCACCAGAAACAGCCGCCCGCCAGGGTAGCCATCTGCCGCGCCGCAATCTCCATTTTTTTTCCTCGTATTGCACGTCTGGCGGCGCGCCGCCGCCATTCCCAAATCACCGCCAGATACCACAACGCGCGAACGGCAATATAACCCATTACGGCCAGGGTGAGCGCCAGCAAAGGCAGGCCGAGGGCAAAGGGCCTGCCCAGCGCGGTGAACCACTGCGGTAAAACAGTAGTCCAGTTGCCCCAGTCCATTTGCGGCAAGGGAAGATGGGCGGGAGAAATGCCGCTGCGGTGGCCGAGAATGAAAGCGCCGTATTCCCAGGCCAGCGCGTACAGCGGTACGATGGTCAGCGGGTTGGTATAAAGCGTGGTGAGCAGTGCCACCGGCAGATTGACCCGAAACAGCACGGCCAGCACTGCGGCCGAGATCATTTGCAGCGGCCCGGGTATCAGCCCGCAGAACAAGCCAAGCGCTACGCCCCCTGCCACGGAACGGCGATGCAGGTGCCACAGATTGGCATGATGCAGGCGCCCTGCCAGCAGGAAACGCGCCCACCGCCTCCGCATGATGCTCTCGTGGCTGGGCAGGAATCTTCTGAAATATTTTCTGGGCATGGAATAGCAGTTTCCGGCAGAATTGTGCCCATAGGTTACCTGATTGCATCAAATATGCCAGCCCAAGGTGCGGGACACGCGGACATGAATCGGGAAACAATCAATCAGCCCATGGCGCAAGGCCTACCCCTGGACGAAGCGCGTGCCCGGCTGCGCGCCGAGGGACCCAACGAGCTGCCGGCAGCCCGGCGGCGCGACATCGCAGCGATAGCACTGGAAGTCCTGCGCGAGCCCATGTTCCTGTTGCTCGTATCCGCGGGCGCAATCTACCTGCTGCTGGGCGATACCGGAGACGCCCTGATGCTGCTGGGTTTTGTGTTTGTGGTGATGGGCATCACGATCTATCAGGAATACAAGACCGAGCGCGTGCTGGAAGCATTGCGCGACCTCACCAGCCCGCGCGCACTCGTGATGCGCGACAATGTGGAGCATCGCATCGCCGGCCGCGAGGTGGTGCGCGGCGATCTCCTGCTGCTGGCCGAAGGCGACCGCGTGGCGGCTGATGCCGTCCTGCTGTCAAGCAACGACTTCGCAGCGGATGAATCACTGCTCACCGGGGAATCGGTGGCGGTACGCAAGATCGCGCAGCCGGAGACGGACGGGGTCAAACCCGGCGCCCTCGAAATTCAGGCCCCAGGTGGCGACGGCCTCCCCTTTGTCTATTCCGGCACGCTGATAGTAGCGGGGCGCGGCGTGGCGCGCGTGCTGGCCACCGGCCCGCGCACCGAGATCGGCAAGATCGGCCGTGCCCTGCAGGAGCAGACCGCCGATGCCACGCCGCTGCAAAAGGAAATCGCCAGGCTGGTGCGCAACCTGGCGATCGCCGGCGCGCTGCTCAGCCTGCTGCTGGTGGTGATCTATGGCTGGGCACGCGGCGGCTGGCTGCACGGTCTGCTCTCCGGCATCACCCTGGCAATGTCCATCCTGCCGGAAGAATACCCCGTGGTGCTGACGGTGTTCCTCGCCATGGGCGCATGGCGCATTTCCAGGCACCGGGTATTGACGCGGCGCATCCCCACGGTGGAGGCGCTGGGGTCAGCCACGGTGCTATGCGTGGACAAGACCGGCACGCTCACGCACAACCGCATGACGGCAAAGCAACTGGTGGTGCAGGATGCCATGTTCGCGGTTGCGGATTCCCCCGCCGCGCTGCCGGAACAATTCCATGAACTCGTGGAATTCGCGATCCTGTCCAGCGAAACCGAACCGTTCGACCCAATGGAAAAGGCGCTGCACGAACTGGGCGCGCATTACCTGGCCGACACCGAACACCTGCACCGCGATTGGGAACTGGCGCACGAATATTCGCTGTCACCAGAACTGCTCGCGCTGTCGCACGTGTGGCGCGCACGCGGACGCGAGGAATACGTGGTGGCCGCCAAGGGGTCACCGGAAGCGATTGCGGATCTGTGCCACCTGGATCAGACGCAGGTGGAAACCCTGAATCTGCAGATCGACGCGCTTGCCGCACAGGGCATGCGCGTGCTCGGCGTGGCCCGCGCCAGCCACCGCGGAACGGAATGGCCAGATGTCCAGCATGATTTCGATTTCAGATTTATCGGCCTGATCGGCCTGGCCGACCCGGTGCGCCCCGGCGTGGCCGCGGCACTGGATGAATGCAGGGCCGCGGGCGTGCGCGTGGCGATGATCACCGGTGACTATCCGGCCACGGCAGCGGCGATTGCGCGTGAGATAGGGTTGGACGCAGGCAGCGGAGGCATCGTCAGCGGGCCGGAACTCAACCACATGGACGATGCGGCCCTGCGCGAGCGCGTCCGCCACAGCAACATCTTCGCGCGCATGGTTCCGGAGCAAAAGTTGCGCTTGGTGAGCGCACTCAAGGCCAATGGAGATGTGGTGGCAATGACCGGGGATGGAGTGAACGACGCACCCGCCCTGAAAGCTGCGCACATCGGGATCGCCATGGGCGGGCATGGCACGGACGTCGCGCGCGAGGCCGCCGCGCTGGTGCTGCTGGACGACGATTTCGCTTCCATCGTGCGCGCGCTGCGCATCGGACGCGGCATTTTCGACAACCTGCGCAAAGCCATGGCCTATATCTTCGCCGTGCACATTCCTATCGCCGGACTGTCGCTGATCCCGCTGCTACTGGGGTGGCCGCCGTTATTCGCACCGGTGCACATCGTGTTCCTGGAGATGATCATCAACCCCGCCTGCTCCATCGCCTTCGAGGCGGAGCCTGCGGAAAGCGATGTAATGCGGCGCCCGCCGCGCGACCCGCGGCAGCCGCTGTTTGGCATGCGCACACTGTCGCTCAGCCTGCTGCAAGGCATGGCGCTGCTGGCAGCCACCCTCGCCGTGTCCGGCCTTGCGCTGCACGAGAATATGCCGGAAGGCGCGGCGCGCGCCATGACCTTTCTCACGCTGGTCGTAGGCAACCTCGGGATGATCCTGGTGAACCGTTCCTGGCGGCACGGGTTGAGGACAACGTTGCGCGGACGCAACCCGGCACTCTGGTGGGTAATAGCCGGAGCATCCGCCTTCCTCGCCCTGTCCCTGTCCCTGCCCTTCCTGCACAAAGCATTCCACTTCGAGCCGATCACGGCCGCCCAGGCCGCTCTGTGTCTGGCCGCCGGACTGTGCAGCGCGCTCTGGTTCGAATTGCTGAAGCCGATACGCGCTGCCTGAAAATGCGAAACGGCGCTGATCAAGCGCCGTCTCCTGGTAGACCGCCTTCCGCGCAGGGTTTCAGGCAGCGACCTTGTTGCCCTCTTTGTCGGTAAAGTTTCCGGTCAGGATGATGATGAAATCAATCAGTTGCCAGAATCCCAGCAATCCGAACGTGACCAGCATCAAAATGCCGGTGCCGATCTTGCCGACCATGAATCGATGTATCCCGAAGCAGCCTACGAAAAAGCAGACGATCGCCAAGGTGGTCTTGCTGTGCTTGCTGCTTGAGGCAGACGCAGCATTCTTTTGCGGCGCACCACAATGCGGACAAGCTGCCGCACTTTCATGAATCTCCTTACCGCAACCACGACAAAAATTCATAGCCATGTTCTTTCCTTTTGAGAGCAGGTTAAAGTAAGCGCTACAACAGCGCGACGGCATTATACAAAACGGACGTGCATTTAACATTTGCACGAAGACATATATATTTTCCGGCTTGAGGCTGCCTGCGGCGCATTACAGCTAAATCTGGCGAGGCAGGCCAAAATGACGTTCTTCTTTCCCACTTAACGCAGCGCTGATTCGGCGTTACTCTATCGCCCATGGTCATGGCATCCCTCTTCTTCGCGCTGGGCGTCTGGTTCCTGCAACAGCAGGCGGCGTTGCCGTCCCTTGCCTGGGGGTGGCTGCTGCCCCCGCTTGTGGCGCTGGCGCTGCTGCCGCGCACATGGCTACGGCCGCGCATCGTCTGGCGTGCTGCGCCCGCCGCCTTATACTGCGCGCTGGGATTCCTTTATGCCGCGTGCTACGCCCAGCATCGGCTGTCGGACGCCCTCCCTTCCGCATGGCAGGGGGTGGACATTGAAGTCACCGGAGTCGTGGCGGAATTGCCGCGCCAGCGTGAGGGCGGCCTGAGCTTCGCCTTCGATGTGGAAGACGTGCTCACGCACGGCGCGCATGTCCCGGCGCATATCCTGCTGTCCACCTACGACAACGGGCGACCTCTCCCCGTCAAGGCTGGCGAACGCTGGAAATTCACGGTGCGCCTGAAACAGCCCCACGGAACGGCCAATCCCTACGGTTTCGATTTCGAGGCATGGATGCTGGAGCGCAACCTGCGGGCCAGCGGCTATGTGCGTCCCAATGGCAACGCAAGGCTTGCAGATCTGGCGCAAACCCCTGGCTACCTGGTCGAACGCCTGCGCGAAAAAGTGCGCACGCGCTTCCAGCAGGTCTTGGGTCCTGCACCTTACAGCGGTGTATTGATCGCGCTCGCTATCGGCGACCAGGGCAGCATCCCGTCGGCACAGTGGCAGGTGTACACGCGTACCGGAGTCAACCACCTGATGAGCATTTCCGGGTTGCACATCACCATGTTCGCATCGCTCGCCTTTGCCCTCACCTACGGACTGTGGCGGCGCATGGCGCGGCTGACTCTGGCGTTCCCGGCGCGCAAGGCGGCGGCACTTGCCGGCCTGCTGGCGGGGTTGGCCTATGCGCTGCTTTCCGGTTTCTCGGTCCCGGCGCAGCGCACCGTGTACATGCTGGCCACGGTCGCGATTGCCCTGCTGCTTTCGCGCCGGGTCGCGCCCTCGCAATTGCTCGCCGCCGCACTGGCCGTGGTGTTGCTGGCCGATCCCTGGGCGGTGATGGCGGCAGGCTTCTGGCTGTCGTTTGGCGCGGTGGCGCTGATCCTCTACGTCAGCGCAAACCGCATCGGCAAAACGCACTGGCTGGCGGAATACGGCCGAGTACAGTGGGCGATGATGGCGGGCATGATCGCCCCATTGCTGGCGCTGTTCCAGCAAGTATCGCTGGTGGCCCCTCTCGCAAACGCCGTTGCCATCCCGGTGGTGAGTTTCATCGTGGTGCCGCTCGCCATGCTTGGTGCCCTGATACCCGTAGAGGCGCCGCTGTGGGCCGCGCACGGCGCAATGTCGCTGTGCATGGCCGCGCTGGAATGGCTGAGCGGACTGCCTGATGCCGTGTGGCAACAGCACGCGCCGCCCGCATGGAGCATCGCGCTGGGCATGGCAGGCGCGTTGTGGTTACTGGCGCCGCGCGGCTTTCCGGCGCGCTGGCTGGGACTACTCCTGTTGCTGCCGATGTTCCTGGCATTTCCCGCCGCCCCGAAAGACGGCGCACTGCGCCTGGTGATTTTCGACGTGGGGCAGGGTCTCGCCGTCGCAGCGCAAACGCACGAGCACGCGCTGCTGTATGATGCGGGGCCAGATTTTCCGGGTGATGCGGACGCGGGCAACCGTATCCTGGTGCCTGCGCTGCGCGCGCAGGGCATGGCCCAACTCGACCGCCTGATGCTTACCCACGACGATACCGATCACACCGGCGGCGCGCTTTCCGTCATGCAGGCTGTCCCCATCGCCTGGCTGCATTCATCGCTGCCCGACGCCAGCCCCATCCTGCACCAGGCACACAACGCACAGCGCTGCGCCGACGGGCAATACTGGGACTGGGATGGCGTGCATTTCGAGGTATTGCACCCCGCGCGCACCAGTTACGCCGACGAGGAGATCAGCAAGAACAATCGCGGCTGCACCCTGCGCATCAGCGTGGGCGCGCACAGCGTGCTGCTGGCCGCCGACATCGAGAAGGAATCCGAAAAGCGCCTGCTGCTGCAGCACGCGGATAAGCTCCCGGCCACGCTGCTCGTAGTGCCGCACCACGGCAGCAAGACTTCATCCACTCAGGCGTTCGTGACCGCAGTGCGCCCGAAATACGCCGTGTTCACGGTCGGCTACCGCAACCGTTTTGGGCACCCCAGGGAAGACGTAGTGCAACGCTACCGCACCGCGGGCAGCGAGGTATTGCGTTCAGACGAAGACGGCGCGGTAATCGTCGAGATGGACCACGACAATTTCACGATCGAGCGCTGGCGCAAGAGGCATGTGCGTTATTGGCAGGGCCGGTAACACCTTCTGAACCACGGGCATCCGGACCGCGCCATCGCGTAGTCTTCATCGTGCCTCTTCCCGCCGCCGCAATGCGCGCCGCAGCCACCACATGGACGCAATGAATGCGCATCCCAGCAACAGCAATGGCCACAGCACAGGCTGATTCCATTGCTTGCGCATCGCCTCGCGCTGCGCGGCGTCTATGCGCAGATACTTGAGGTTGTTGGTCGCCAGCTTGTTGGGTTTGCTGTTATGGAGCCAGCTGTGGCGCAGCACGTAGTCCTTGGGGTGAAATCCCCACATCCAGGGCGCATCGCGGCGCACGATTTCCAGCATGCGGTCGACGATGGCCTGGCGTTCTGGGCCGTTGTCCATGTTCTTCATCTGCTCGAACAGGCGGTCGTATTCCGGGTTGCTGTAGTTGGCGGCATTTTCGCCATCGTATTTGACCTTGCCCTGGGCGCTGTGCAGCAGAAACAGAAAATTCTCGGGATCAGGATAGTCCGCATTCCAGCCCCAATAGAACATCTGGGTGTCGCCGCGCCGCACCTTGTCCTGAAAGCGGTTGTAATCGGTGCTGCGCACCGAGAGTTGCACGTTGATCTTGGCGAATTGCTTGCGCAGCCAGTCGAGGCGCGCCTTGTCGTCCGCCCCGGACGGAACTGTGTCGATAAAGAGCGTCAGCGGATTGCCGTTTTTTTCGTCCAGGCCGTCGGGATAGCCGGCTTCCGCCAGCAGCTGCTTGGCCGCTTCGATGGGCTTACGTTTCGGAGCGCCGTTTGCCCAGTCATACACATAATGATTGATGCCCGCCTCGCCCTCACGATACCCGAAAATGCCGGGCGGGATGGGAGATTGCGCGGCGATGCCGCGCCCGTTGGCAAAGATGGAGATGAATTCCTCCCAGTCCACCGCAATGGATATGGCCTGGCGCAGCTTTCTCGCCTTCTCGGAGTTTCCGCCGACCACCGGATCCATCCAGTTGAACCCCAGATATCTGGTGGATGTGGCGACCGAGGTGGAAAGTTTGATACCTTTCTGTTGCATGTCATCCGTGACCGCGGCCTCGCCGCTCACGTTCACCCGGACGGCCTGGTCGAAGCTGTCGGAACTGATGCCGGAGGCATCGTAGTACCCCTGCAGGAATTTGTTCCAGTAAGGTATGGTTTCCTTTTCCAGCGTAAACACCACCTCGTCAATCAGCGGCAGCGGCTTGCCTGCATCTGCAAGCAGCCCCGCTTCGCGGTCGCCGGGGTCTCCTTCCGATGGATAGAATTCACCGGAGAAATTCGGGTTGCGCATGAGCACCATGCGCTGGTTGGGATTGTTTTCCGAAAGGTAATAGGGTCCGCTGCCCAGCGGCCACCAGTCTAACGTGAAATTCCTCTCCTGCATGCCGGGCTGCGCGTAAAAACGTTCGGCCTCCCAGGGCATGGGTGCAAAAAACGGCATCGCCAACCAGTAGGAGAACTGCGGGTATTTGCCGGCCACCTTGATACGGTAGGTGCTCGCATCCACCACCTCCACGCCCGACAAGGGATAGTCGTTCAGGTTCAGCCAGCCTGCGGGGTGCTCCCAGCGCGCCTGCTTCAGCACACCGGCATACTCCTTCAGGCCAACGATATACTGCGCCATCACGCCGAAGATGGGCGAGTGCAGGTCGGGATGCGCCAGCCGCTTGATCTGGTAGGCATAGTCGGCGGCCTCCACTTGGCGCGTGCCGGTTTCGGCAAAATCCCCCAGGGCGCGGATGCCGTGCCAGTCTTTTTCCGCCAGCGCCATGTAGCGCGGCTGGCCGCTGGCATCCTTGGCCAGCGCGGGGTGGGGCTGATACATGAGCCGGGGCCGGAGACGGATTTCGTATACGCTGTACGCGATCTTTCCGGCCGGCGCTTCCTGCGGCAGGAGCTGGTTGTGCTTGTCGTAATAGCGCACTTGCGGCAGTGCGGCGGCGGCCTGTGGCACCAGCATGTAGGGGTGTTTCAGGTAATGGTATTGCAGCGGCGGCTGGTATATCTGCGCCAGAAACTCGTACTCGTTCTCGCTGTAGGCCTGCACAGGGTCGAGATGCTTGGGGCGCTCACTGAACGCGGCGTAGAAGATGGACTTGCCCGCATCGGCAGCCGGATAGGGGTCGTTCCATATGCCGCCGTCGCAGGCGGCGAGCGACAACAACAATGCCAAGGAGAGATATTTCTTCATGGGCGCAAGTTTATCCGAAAGCTCCCGTTACGAATCAGGAAAAAACGGGATTCAGAAAAACACCGCTTCGCGGTAAGATTGCGTTCCTCAACGTATCCGGAATCTAGCAATGAACCAGGCCTGGCAGGATTTTCTCGCAACACAGCACGCACAGTTTCAGGACGGCGCAGTTCTACATTTCGGCGACCTGCAAGGCGAGCTCGCAGCTGCGCAACAAGCGGCCACGGTCTGCGATTTGAGCCACTTTGGCGCATTGCAGATTTCCGGCGAGGACGCCCAGACATTCTTGCAGAGCCTGTTCAGCAGCGACGTAAAGGCCGTGAGCCCGGTTCAGGCGCAGTGGAGCAGTTTCAATACCGCGAAGGGACGCACGCTCGCGACCTTCCTGATCTGGCAAACCGGGGCGGACTACTACCTGCACTTGCCGCGCGGCCTGTGCGCCGCCATGCACAAGAAGCTCGCCATGTACGTGCTTCGCGCCAAGGTGAGGATCGCCGATGCCAGCGATGACCTGATCTGCCTCGGCGTCGCGGGCAACAGGGCCCCCTCGCTGATCGAAGAATGCTTCGGTTCCATGCCGCAGGCCGACCTGGCCGCACTTCACAACGGCCACGGCCTGGGCATCCGCCTGAGCGCAACCCGC
>Ga0316628_100003264_pt1 | contig 12453 bp, 15 predicted proteins | sample OWC_Aug_M2_C1_D5_FD_207648 | JGI IMG/M metagenome (GOLD analysis project Ga0316628, IMG submission 207648) | Wetland soil microbial communities from Old Woman Creek delta, Ohio, United States - OWC_Aug_M2_C1_D5_C | ecosystem: Environmental > Terrestrial > Soil > Wetlands | place: USA: Ohio...
TGAGGTCGAGGAGATTGATCTGAAAAACCGGCGTGTCCTCGTGAACTGCCTGGAGAGCAAGAAAGGGTGGTGGGAGCCTTTCGATCAGCTCCTGATCGCAACGGGAGCCCTACCGTTCTGCCCTCGAGTCCCGGGCAGCGACGCCGGGGGAATCTACGGCCTCCATTCCCTCCAGAGCGGTATCACCGTCCGCAACGTGCTGGACAGGTCACAGCCGAAGACGGCCGTCGTCATCGGGGGCGGCTATATCGGGCTGGAAATGGCAGAGGCGCTCATCATGCGAGGGCTGGATGTCTCTCTCGTCAACCGGGGAGCCCAGGTCATGAACACGCTGGACCCGGACATGGGTTCCCTCGTTTCCGATGCCCTCATCGAGGTCGGCGTCATGCTCTATCGCGAAGAGACCCTCGAAGCCTTCGAGGTGGCTGACGGCCGTGTAAAGGCTGTCGTTACGGACAAGCGGACCCTTCCCGCCGACATCGTCATCCTCGGCCTCGGCGTGCAACCCCGAACGGATCTTGCAGCCCGGGTGGATATTCCACTCGGCGTGCGGGGGGCCGTGAAGGTGAACGACCGCATGATGACGGGGGCCGAGGGCGTCTGGGCAGCCGGCGACTGCGCCGAGTCCTTTCATCTCGTGAGCCGCAGGCCCGTCCACATTGCCCTGGGGACCATCGCGAACAAGCAGGGCCGCGTGGCGGGCATCAACCTGGGCGGCGGCTACGCCACCTTCCCCGGTGTCGTGGGCACCGCTGCAAGCAAGATCTGCAAGTGGGAAGTGGCCCGGACGGGGCTGCAGGAGCATGAGATCCGGGCCATCGGACTGGAATATGTGACGGCCCGCATCGAGAGCACGACCCGGGCAAGTTACTACCCTGACGCGGGACCCATCATCGTAAAGATCCTTGCCGAGAAAGGTTCCGGGCGTCTTTTGGGCGCCCAGATTGTGGGCATCGAAGGGGCGGCCAAACGGATCGACATCTTCGCCACAGCACTGCATGTAGGCATGTCGGTTCAGGACATGATCAATCTGGACCTCAGTTACGCACCCCCCTACTCCAATCCCTGGGACCCCGTGCTCATCGCCGCGCGCCAGGTCGACCGGGCCGTCAAGCAGGCCCCTTCAAGAGAAGGCACATAGATTCCACAAAACCCGGGTACACTCGATCTTGCTGGCTTTTGTCGTCCGGACAGTATTTTTCAAGCACGAATTTCCGCGGGCGGGGCTTTCCGCCTCCCGACTTCCGGCAGCGGCGTATGATTGAAACGATAAAGGGCGGAATCAGCTTTCTTTATTGCGGTAGGTCATGCCCCCCGCCTTGATGATTTCCGGACAGCATGGATGGTTTATTTCTCCGCCTTGATTGGAATTTTCTTGCCGGCCACCTGGGCTTCCTTCGTCTTGGGTATCGTCACGGTGAGGACACCCTTTTTGAACTCCGCCTGGGCCTTATCCGCATCGATCCCTTCAGGCAGAGCAACGACCCTTTGAAAAGACCCGAATGATCTTTCCATGCGGTAATAATTTTTCTTATTTTCCTCTTCTTCCACTTTCTTTTCGCCTGAGATTGTCAATACATCACGGGTTATCGAAACATCGATGTCTTTTTCATCCATACCCGGCAGTTCCGCCTTGATGGACACTTCTTTCTCATCTTCGATCAAATCAACGGAAGGTGTGAAGGCATCCAGTTTCTCCTCCAGGGCACGAAAAGGCCTTATCCCAAAACCATGGGTAAAATCATCGAAGACCCTGTCGACCTGGCTCCATAGCGAAAATAATGGACTATCTTTGTGCCTTACCAGCTGACGACCTTCCTGCCTCTTTGGTACAACATCTTTACCAGCCATAACAAAACCTCCTTTCATTCTAAGGTTCGGATGTGATAAGAATAAGGCATGTTGTCGAAGAAACCAGCCGGAATAAACCATCCAACAGGCTTCTTTTATTTGACAAGCCGTTGCCTTTCAGTCCCGGCCATCAAGCACGCGCTCCCTGGACCCGGCCGACACCGTCCATCACACCGAAATCCTGCCTGTGAAATGGGATGACATGTACCCCCTTTGAAGATCCTTTCAATGCAAGACGGCAATCCCGGCACACCATCAACCCGCTTTTGTAAATATATTCGAAGACATCCCCTTTCGTTAAGTCATCGAAAGTTTCCCTTCGGGCCCTGTCCCTGCGCTTCCTGCACCCGTATTTCGAGATGATGAGATTGCCGGGTTGATAGGGACAACGAATGATCTCATGCTGGTTTCTTGTGAACCACTCTTCGGTCTGTCCAAGCAACATGTCCGCCATGGTCTTGCCCTCCTCACTTGTATAACTGAAGTCCTGTTGCATCCGGGAAGATGACTCATGGAGCCCGGGTGCGGACCGTGCCGGCTTCGCCTCGAACCGTGGGCAAAGCGGCTAAAGTTTCTTGAAGGTCATGCAGTCCGCATGGATTCCATGCATCCCGATGCTGATGCCGGAGGCCGTGCATGCCAGGAGGCTGTTATACGCGCAGCACTCCTCATGACAGGCGCCGATCTGGCCGATCGCACTGGCTTGACCGCCCTTCTGGGATGCCTTGATGAAGGTATCGCACTTCGGATGGGCCAACTCGCAGGACGGCGTGGGCGTGCCTACCGTAATAGCCATGGCCCGGCATTTATCAAGGCTGTTGTAAGAGCAGTCTTTTACATTACATTGATAGATCTTCGGCATGTCCATGATCACTACCGCCTTTCTTTTTAATATCGTTTAATGATTGAATGTATATGGTTGGCCGCGACAGATATCGATGACTGGATTCACTGCGGAAAAGCAACCAGAAAGCATTGAGAGTCATCTGCGAAGATCAGTAATCGGAGGCTGGGAGCACAGATGGAAGTCCGCACGAAAACTATGGCCCATCGACTTCGATTTCGGCCATCCCAGTTTTGCTGCGAAGATGGGTGAGCTTCTCCTTAATTTTTCGGGGTCCCACCCAAAAAATGGCCAATGCACCGGTAACCCCTGCAACCAGTGACGCCATCGTCCACAAACCAACCTTATTTGTTATCTTCATAACTCACCTCCTGCATTATGGTTTTTACCTCGATTCCGATATTCCGCTCGTCGTTATTCGGAAGCCGGCAGATAACTCACCTATACGGTGATGATTAGCTGATCCGAGGTTCATAGCGGATTTCGCATAATATAATTGTACAGGGGCTTAATCGATTTGAAAATCGGGGAAACAACTAAGGATCGGGTTGAAAAACATGATTTTAATATCAGGAATCGGATTAGAAAAGAAGAAATCGGCCTTGCTCTTAGCGGAGATTTTCTAAAGAAATATTTTCAGAATAGAAATGGAAGGCATAAAAAAGCCCCATCCAGCAAAGGCGGGAACTGGATGAGGCCATCATAGAGTGGGAAGGAACTGTATATCTATACTTCCTCGCGACTTGGTTCCTCAAAGTAGCGCTTCATGGCAGCCATGATCGCATATTCGAGGCTTTTTCTTGGTTTCTCCGAGTCGTTTTGGAAATAGCGGCGCATAGTGTTGATTATGCTCGATTCCATACTCTTATCCCGGATCATTCTGATATCTATCTCTTTCTCGTTAGCTCCGAGTATTTTCATATCCTTCTCCCTCCTTGGATCTGGAAGAGTGATATTGAAGGTCTGTTAGGTTACTTGGGTGACATCGCTATTATGTGCCTATATACAATTAAAAAATAATGTTTCATATCCGTTTGCGCCTGAATTTGAAGGTCAAAATATCTTAGAAGCCTCCTAAGGGGCAAGTTTGCCGAAGATAGCATAAGCTTCCAAAAAAATAATATACCCTCAACAGAACTTGACCTGACTATAAGTGTCAAATCGGGTAGCAACCCCTTCCTGTAATGTAGCTTTCCTAATGCAGCCTCCCTATGCAATATTTCAATCGGAACCAATCAAAAAACTGCAAAATTTTTCTCTCTTGTAAGTATCAGGAATATCCCTAAGTAAGGTTTTTAGAAGGATAAAATCCGCCTATGCCGGATGGATAATTCCATTATAGACTATATCCTTTAATTGTACTTTTCTTCATCACCTCATCTGCATCCCCTCCTCCTAGCGGATGGGGTGATATCTTTCTAATCAATGTCTATTTTGGAGGTTCGGGCTATGTCAAAAGGTATTGTAAGATGGTTCAACAGGACACTGGGCGCTGGGTTCATCCGAACCGACGACGGGAAAAATGTGTTGTTTCTCAAAACCGTCGTCAAGGAATCAGACCCGAGTTTGATTCAAGCAGGATCAAGAGTGTGCATAGATGCTCAGGAGAGTCAGTACGGGCTTACAGCAACAAGTGTAAGGACTCTCGAAAATGACATTGTAAAGTGAAAGATTCATGCAGAACCGGAGCAGCGATAATTCCCAAGGTGTGGGATTGCGTGTAGCGAGCGTTGTATTCGGGCTCATGTCCATAGCACAATTAATGCGGCTCTTGATACGCCCTGAAGTACTTGTGGCTGGTTATTTAATGCCGTTGTGGCCAAGCGTTCTGGCCTTTATTTTTCTGGGCGGCCTGAGCCTCTGGTTGTGGAAACTCACTCACAAGTAATACCGTAGACCGGCCTAATTGCTGTACGCAAACGCAGGGGATAATCCGCGACATGCCTCTATGGTTTGTCGGTCTAGCAGTTTTCATCTCTTTCATCGCGGGCGTGACCGCCTCGATAGTCGGCTTTGGCATTGGCAGCCTGCTCACGCCCATTATCGCCGTGCGCTTCGGCACCGACCTTGCCATTGCTGCAGTTTCGTTGCCACACCTCGCCGGTGGTCTATTACGCGGATGGCGGCTCCGTCAGTCCATTGACTGGACGGTCCTCGTTCGCTTCGGCGTCTTGAGCATCATCGGTGGCCTGATCGGGGCTTTCGCGTTCACCCACCTTGCGCCTGCCGCGCTCACCCGCACGCTGGGGGCGTTGCTGGTCCTGACAGCAACGGCGGGCATCAGCGGTTGGTCCCAGCGTTGGAAGCCCCTAGGAGTACTCGTCTGGATCCTTGGCGCACTGTCCGGCTTCTTTGGGGGCGTCGTAGGTAATCAAGGGGGATTGCGGGCAGCCGCGTTGTCCGCCTTCGGTCTCGCGCCGACCGCCTTCGTGGCTACATCGACGGTCATCGGTGTGCTCATCGATGTCGTTCGAACACCCATCTACCTTTACCGCGTCGGTCCGGATCTTGCCGGACTCTGGGGGCTTGTCGCCCTCGCCACTGCTGGCGTCCTGGTCGGGACGCTCGTCGGGGAGCGTATGCTGTTCGGCCTGCCGCCAGCGCGCTTTCGCGTCATTGTCTCCGTCGCCATTGGGCTTCTCGGGCTGTGGTTCTTATTCGGCCCGGCCTGACCTCTTCAGATCGGGGGGCTAAATTCTCAGGCGTGGTCAAACCCGACTCCTGAGGCGTTGAAAAGCTGGGGAAAACGATCCTGTGGGCCCTGATCATCGCGGGTGGCTCCCTGGCAGCGTTCTATCTGTTGCATTGATAATGCAAAGGTGCACCGCTTCATTGCATTTTACCGATGCGGCAGCCACCGGATATTCTAACGAAGCGTCTGTCCGTAAAGGCAGGAGGACCATAATGCTCAGGCCATGATGAACAAACTACAAAATATCAATCAGATAGTGGGTCGGCTCTGCAGCTTCGTGCTGAGGGTAGCACGTGGTTTCAGACGCAACCAGGGGCTCTTGTTGGCCAGCGCTGTTGCCTATTGTGCCCTGTTGTCAATTGTGCCCCTGTCAATCCTCTCGCTCGTTGTGCTGACGCATTTTATAGAAGAGCAGCAGTTGATTCTCACCTTATCAACATACCTGGAAATGGTGATACCCGGCTATGCAGCAACTTTGACCGAGCAGGTGCGGGCATTCCTCGTGCACCGTAAGGTGGTCGGTATTATCGGTTTTATCGTCATGCTGATTTTTAGTTCCATGGCTTTTTCCATGCTTGAAAACGCCATGTCGGTGATTTTTTTCCAAAAGGTCAGAATTCAACGCCGCAACTTTCTCATGTTCGCAATTATTCCCTATGCGTATATCTTCGTGATGGGGCTCGGTATCGCGCTGGTGTCGTTTATTGTGGGGGCGATCGAGACACTTGAAAGCCGGCACTTGACAATTCTCGGCTGGAGTTTGAACCTAGGAGGCGCTACCGGCGTGGCACTGTATATCCTTGGGATAGTTGGCGAGGTGCTGATGCTCACTTCCTTCTACTTGGTGATGCCCGTGGTGCGGGTCAGGTTCCGACACGCACTCATCGGTGGGATATCCGCTGCGGTTTTGTGGGAGATTACCCGACGGGTGCTAGTCTGGTATTACGCGGTCGTCTCCATGGTAAATGTAATTTACGGTTCCATCGCCATAACAGTGGTGGCCCTGCTCAGCATAGAGTTTGTAGCAGTAATCCTGTTGTTGGGAGCCCAGGTTATTGCAGAACTTGAGCGCAAACCCGACGAATCGTCCAAGGAGGAACAATCAGGATTTGAGACATGATTTTGTGTAAATCCCGCCTTAAGCCCGCTTGTGCACGTGTCATATGAAACCGAAGAGCTTTCAGATTTTATAATTTTGACGGGATGCTTCGCAAAGGGCGATGATTTTGAGGAGCTAGCAGGGACAATCCACAGGACGGCAGACTCTCGAAGCTCTTGAGCGATTACTTACCTGAGGAGTTGTAGGTGAAGTCCTCCTTTTAGAAACACCACTTTCGGTTAGGTTCCCTACCTGCCTTGACAGGATACTCTGTTTCATCCGTACAATGATATGCCCTGAACAGAGCTTGACCTGACAGTGAGTGTCAAGTTTGCATCGACTCCTTCCTGTAGTTGTTAAAATCTGATTTTGGGCAGAGTAGAAGAGTATAATCGCTAATCGTCAGAATAATGAAAGGCAGAGCCAATCGACTATCCTCCTCCTCTCCCTTCAACAGATGGATGTTTATTCTCTATATCTCTTAATGCTCAAGGCATATCTGTTATGCCCCAATGATATTCGACATCTCTTAAGTGAGTTAAGTTCAGTTCAATATCTAAGGAAAAGAGAACTGAGATATCCACCATTGCCTGATGTTCCAACTTTAAATGACATGTTACATTTCTAATGATAAATCTAAAAGGAGGAGCAACACATGAAAAAAGTATTAATGGTCGCACTAGCACTATGGATCGGCGTCGCGTTCGTCACGACGGTCTTCGCGCAGGCCCCTCGTGAGGTCACGAATAAAATCGAGCCATTGCCGCGAGATTTGGAAATTCAACTGGCGCTGAGCGCGCTGCCGCCGCACCTCAGAGCCAATGCAACAGTATATATTCTAAACCCCGACAAGGGCTTTGAAGTTGCCCGCAAGGGTACTAATGGACTCCACGCCTTTGTTGCTCGAACCGGCGATGATACGTTCAGGGGTTCTTGGCCCTTTACGAAATATAGAGATGATATTCTCTACCCGATTTCCTTTGATAAAGCAGGCGTTGGGGCACAGATGCGAGTCTTCTTTGACGCAGCAGAAATGCAAGCCAATGGTACTCCACCCGGAGAACTAAAGAAAATCATCAAAGACCGTTACAAATCAGGATACTATAACGCGCCGGACCGAGCCGGTGTCTCTTATATGATGTCTCCTATACTTAGAACGTACTTGAACAATGATGAAGACGACAGTGTCGGCACCCTTAACGTGCCACACGTCATGTACTACGCCCCCAACATTACCACTGAAGATATAGGCGGCGGGAAACTCGGTGGCATGTATCCTTTTGTTTTTATGACCGGCCCCCATGGATACATGATCCAGTTTCTCGGCCTGACGGAAAGAGCAGCTATTAATAAAGAGTACGAAGAGATGCTTGCGCGGCTTTGCAAAATAAAAGACGTGTGGTGTTTGCCAAAAGGGAATGTTGGTCAAATTTATTGATGGGAACGAGTGAGGACACGCTCTCGCTTGTTCGCGCTCACGACAACGGCTGGATTCGCCCAAAGTATTTATAAGCTATTGCCTCCTTAATCTTTAGCGCCATGCAATGAAAGGAGGGAAACCATGCCTGATATTCTTCACAGAGTTGGAATTAGATCCGCACCCGGAGAGGTTTTTGCGGCGCTTTCCACTATTAATGGACTTTCTCATTGGTGGGTTGTGGGTACTAAGGGTAACGCCAAGCAAGGAGGGATTATTCACTTCGGAAACGCCGACATGAAAGTCGTGGAGTTAAAGCCTAATAAAATAGTGAAATGGAAATGCGTGGATGGACCTAAAGAGTGGGTGGGTACAGACTTAAGTTTTGAATTGAAGGCTAAGAAGGATCAGACTTTTGTCCTGTTCACGCACGCCAACTGGAAGAAACCCTCAGAATTTATGCGCCATTGCAGTACCAAGTGGGCTACATTTCTTTTGAGTTTGAGGGATTGGGTGGAAAGGGAAGAAGGCCGTCCTGCCCCTTATGATCTCAAAATTGGTGTTGATGATTAAACATTTTTAGATTGAGAAATAACAATCTATCCATCGATGGCTTACAGGTACCGCTGATGGCAAGCTACGTTAAACTTCTGTTGTATACTGCTGCCGTCAGGCGTTTAACTTCCTCTGAAATGGAACGCTACCATACTTCGGGCAGCCGATCCTGCCTGCATTCGGACGCGACCAGCACGGGCTCGACAGCATCAATCTGCCGTACCTCGGCATTAGCGGGACGGCGGACACGACCGCTCCGATTATCGAAACGGAGATCGGCATGTCGCGACTCACCGGGACTCGCAGGCTGGTTGCACTCTCGGGCGTGACACACGGGTTCGACGATGCCTCGACAAACGACATCTTCACGTGGCTGCTTACGTTCCTTGACGCGGAGGTCCGGGGCGTCCCGGAGGCGATCAGCCGTTTTTCCACGATGGGGAGTGTGGCGGGCGGAGGCGATGACAGCGTTCGGCTTTACTAAAACGGCCTGCCATAAATGTGATGAGGGAGCGCTGTCCATTGACGCTGCGACCTTAGAGGAATGCTCAATGACAAACAATCTCAATGTACGACATGTTAGTGTATCCATTAATCGGCCGGCCGATGAGGTTTACGAATTCGCATACAAGCCAGAAAATCTGCCGCAATGGGCGACCGGTTTGGAAGGTTCGATTGAAAAGGTGGACGGCGAATGGGCGGTAGAGAGCCCGATGGGCAAAGCAAAGATCAGGTTCGCTGAGAAGAACCGGTTTGGAATACTGGATCATGACGTCATTCTGGAGTCGGGTGTCACGTTTCACAACCCGATAAGGGTTCTTCAAAATGGCCAGAAAAGCGAAGTCGTTTTTACACTCTTTCGACAGCCAGGTGTGTCCGATGAAAAATATTCGGAGGATGCCAGATGGGTGGAGAAGGATTTGATGATTCTCAGGGACCTATTGGAAAAGTGAGTGAAATTATTCAAAAAATCTCACCCAATTTATGGTTTGATAAAGAAGCTAAGGAGGCAGCTGAATTCTACACTTCCGTTTTCCCCAAATCAAAGGTCAAGGACGCTACGATGCTCCATCACACCCCTTCTGGGACGGTGGATATCGTTACCATAGAGCTTCTGGGGCAGGAATTCATATTGCTCTCCGCTGGTCCTCTTTTTAAGTTTAACGAAGCGATCTTGTTCATGGTCTACTGCGACACGCAGGAAGAAATAGACTACTATTGGGAGAAGCTCTCCGCAGTGCCGGAGGCAGAACAGTGTGGCTGGCTCAAGGACAAGTACGGCCTTTCATGGCAGATTGTCCCAACAGCCATGGATGAGATGATGAAGGAGAAGGACGAGAAGAAGCTCGCGCGGGCGACCGAAGCACTCCTAAAGATGGAGAAGTTTGACATTGCAAGCCTTCAGTTGGGCTTACAAGAGGGAATAGGATGAGAAAACTTGTTGTTTTGTCTTTCATAACCCTCGATGGCGTGATGCAGGCTCCAGGCGGGCCTGAAGAAGATCCCACGGGTGGGTTCAAATACGGCGGCTGGGTTGCTGGTTACTTTGATGACTTCCTTGATAAAGTGATGGCCGGGCAAATGAGTAAATCCTTTGATTTATTGCTTGGCAGAATGACATATGAGATATTCGCGGCGCACTGGCCGTATGTGAAGACCAACGAAGATCCCATTGCAGCCGGACTTAATAGCGCGAAAAAATATGTAGCTTCAAAGACGCTGACGAAGCTTGACTGGAGAAATTCCGAACTCATCAAGGGAGATGTCGCGAAAGAAGTCAAAATACTCAAGGAGCAGGACGGGCCAGAAATACAAGTCCATGGCAGTGGCAATCTCATTCAAACGCTTCTGAAAAATGATCTAGTTGACGAGCTTTGGCTGAAAATATTCCCCATCACTCTCGGCAGCGGCAAGCACTTGTTTGCTGAAGGCACAATTCCAGTTGGATTCAAACTGCTTGATAGCGAGATTTCACCAAGTGGAGTCATCGTTGTGACGTACGTGCGCTCAGGGGAGATCAGGACAGGATCGTTTGCGCTTGAGGTCCCCACTGAGGCCGAACTTGCTCGTCGCAAGCGGCTTAAAGAAGGGAAATGATATGAGAAAAAGGGCCGTGCAATGAAAGGTGCCGGCAGACTTGCCGTCATTGTGCAAGAGGCACTCACGATTCTAAGGTATTTCGAGGTTTGTAATCATATTATTCCTGATTGTCAGGTCACGGCAAATATTTATATACATTAAAGTAGAGTAGATCTTGTCGGACAGGGATAAGTCCTCGGCGGGCTTATATAGGTGCTTTCAAGACACTGAGAGTCCCCTGAAAGAGAATTCTGACTGCCATCTTCCTTGTGGTTTTCGGGGTTGTGCTCAGCCCATAGCACAGGAGACGTGTTGTATGGACATATCCACCATACCTAATTCACACGCTATTGCGGTCATGGTGCTGATTGTCCTTGCATTGTTTCTCTTTAGCCGTGATCGCGTCCCCTTGGAGACAACCAGTCTCGGTGTGATGACGGCCTTGGCGCTGGGATTTGCACTTTTCCCTTTGGAGGTCCACGGACGGATCATCTCGCCTATGGAGTTCTTTGGCGGTTTTAGCAATTCCGCTATGGTTGCGGTGGTGTCGTTGATGATCGCCGGAACGGCAGTGGTGCGCACCGGGGCATTGGAGCCAGTGGGCCGTTTTCTTTCCAGAATTTGGGCACAGGCACCAGCGCTGGCCCAACTCGCCGTTCTGATTTTCACGTGCGCCGTAAGCGCCTTCATGAGCGACACAGCCGTCGTCATCCTCATGCTGCCGCTCTTGACCGGCATCGCCCTGCGAACGGGGAAACCCGCATCCAAAACGCTGATGCCGATGTGTTTTGCCGCTCTGCTGGGTGGAATGACCACGACTATCGGGACCTCTACCAATCTCGTCGTCGTATCTGTGGCACAAGATCTGGGACTGCCCCCGATGGGCATTTTCCATTTCACCCTACCGGCGCTCATCATGGTGGGATTGGGGGTGCTCTACCTCTGGCTGGCGGCCCCACTCTTAATCCCTAAGCGAGACTCTCCCTGCGTTGACTGCTTCCCGCGGATATTCACCGCCCAACTTCATCTTGATGGGGAAAGCAAGGCTGTTGGCAAAACCCTGCGGGAGGTTCACGAGATGACTTCCCGTATGTCCATACGACAAATCCTGCGACAGTCTGAGCTTTCAATTCTACCCCTCCCGGATCTCCATCTACAGGCGGGTGACGTGCTAGTGGTCCATGATACTCGTGAAAAATTGAAAGAATACGAAACAGTACTGGGTGCTGCCCTATATTCGGGCAAAGATCGGGTCAGTGACAAAAATCCGCTGCAGGAGGCTGATCAACAATTGGCGGAAGTGGTGATCACCCCCGACTCCCCTTTGCAGGAACTCAACCTTCAAACCGCGCACTTCGGCGCCCGTTTCGACCTCGAGCCGCTGGGCATTTACCGTCACGGGGCGCCAGTGGCGGCGAAGAACTTGGAAACACTACCGCTGCATGTTGGCGATATCTTGCTTGTGCAGGGCAGACGTGAGGTCATTGCCGAACTGCGTCGCAGCGGCCAACTCCTGTTGCTCGACGCCACCACCGATTTGCCCCGCAGCAGGAAAGCGTCGATGGCCCTGCTGCTTATGGTCATGATTGTGCTGACCGCAGCCCTGGGATATCTCCCTATTGCCGTCACGGCACCACTGGGGGTTATGGCCATGATTCTCGGTGGCTGCCTGGATTGGCGGGAAGCCGGACGCGCTGTTAATATCGAGGTGGTGCTGGTCATCGCCGCCGGCCTTGCCATGAGCAAAGCCCTGGTGGATACGGGAGCTGCAGATTTTCTGGCTGCCACTATTCTCACTGCGACTCGAGGCTTGCCCCCCTCCGTTATCCTGGCAGTAATCCTTTATTTTGTGGCCGCTATGACGAATGCATCATCCCATGCTGCCGCGGCCCTCATCGGTGCCCCCATTGCCGTGC
>Ga0316628_100003265_pt1 | contig 12453 bp, 7 predicted proteins | sample OWC_Aug_M2_C1_D5_FD_207648 | JGI IMG/M metagenome (GOLD analysis project Ga0316628, IMG submission 207648) | Wetland soil microbial communities from Old Woman Creek delta, Ohio, United States - OWC_Aug_M2_C1_D5_C | ecosystem: Environmental > Terrestrial > Soil > Wetlands | place: USA: Ohio...
CACGGCATCCATGCCGCGAGCATTCCTCCCTCCATCCAGGCCATGGTCAGGGCCGCCATCCGAGACGAGTAGGCGCCCGCCTGCAGGCCCGCTCGCACACCGCAAGCAACTGGCTCGCCGACCGGAAATCCTGTCCCTGAGCTCGCTCGTCCTCTCAGACCTGCGGTCCGGGTCAGACATTACGGCCTGACTCGCGCGATGCCCAGACTTCGGCCCGCAAAATGCTAGTATCTGCAGCGAAGTGGTGTGCTTGCGCGCCCAGGATTGTTCATAAGCAGCGTAATGCCCCCATGTGGGAGGATCCATGAAGAGACAATTCGTCGCAATCTTGATGGCCGCTGCCATCGCGGCCGTGCTGTTCAATGCCTGCGGAGAGAAAACTGCCGGACCATCGGAGGTCGTGACTCTTGATCGGGCACAACTGGAACTCTTCGCGCCGCTGCCCGAGGCCATCCCCTCGGCGGCCAATCCGCTCACCGAAGAGAAGATCGCTTTAGGCAGGATGCTCTATTACGACACGCGCCTCTCCAAGGGCCAGGAACTCTCCTGTAATTCCTGCCACAAGCTGAACTCGTATGGCGTGGATAATGAGCCGACTTCGGAGGGCCACAAGGGTCAGCGGGGCGACCGAAATTCACCCACGGTTTACAACGCCGCCGGGCACTTCGTCCAATTCTGGGACGGCCGCGCCCCCGACGTGGAAGCGCAGGCCAAGGGGCCGGTCATGAACCCGGTGGAAATGGCGATGGCTTCGGAGAAACAGGTCGTTGCGGTCCTGAAGTCCATGCCGGAATACGTGGACGCGTTCCGGAAAGCCTTCCCGGGCGAGAAGGATCCGGTCACCTATGACAACCTGGCAAAGGCCATCGGCGCTTTCGAGCGCAAGCTGGTCACCCCATCGCGCTGGGATAAATTCCTTCGCGGCGACCAGACGGCCCTGACCAACGCCGAAAAGGCCGGCTTCAACGCTTACATGGACGCCGGATGCCAGGCCTGCCACGCCGGAACCTACCTGGGCGGAAATATGTACCAGCGGCTCGGGGCGGCCAAGGCGTGGCCGGATGCCTCCGACCCGGGCCGGGAGAAGGTAACCAAGGACGTGGCCGACCACCTGGTTTTCAAGGTGCCGTCGCTGCGCGATGTTGAGAAGACCGGCCCTTATTTCCACTCCGGCAAGGTTGCGACGCTCGAGGAAGCGACTTCCCTGATGGCGCAGTATCAACTGGGAAAAACCCTCCCACCGGAAAAAACTCAGTCCATCGTCGCATTCCTGAAATCGCTCACGGGCGAGCTGCCCGTCGAATACATCCAGCAGCCGGCGTTGCCCAAGAGCACCAGCAAGACGCCCAAGGCGGAATTGAACTGATTTCCTGCGGTGGTTGCCGGCCCGACACGATTTCCGGGCCGGCTGCCGTGCCGGAAGATGATCGAGCCCACGAGGCGCTATCGGCACCGGTTACGAAGGAGGCAAGACAAGGATATGCTCCGCAAAACAGCCCTGTACTCGATCCTGGGAGTAGTTGTCCTTCTGGTGGGGATGCAGTTCGTGCAACCCGACAGAACCAACCCTCCGGCGAACGCGTCCGCAAGTTTTGCGGTCGTTGCCAAGGCTGCCCCCGAAGTGGCGGTAATCCTCCAGCGCGCCTGCGCCGACTGTCATTCTCACGAAACAACCTGGCCCTGGTACAGCCGGGTCTCCCCGGTCTCCTGGCTGGTGGCCAACGATGTCAAAGAAGGGCGCGCCCGCCTGAACCTCTCCGAATGGAATCTCCTCGGCCCTGAAGCCTCGATGCTCAAACTCAAGGCGGCCTGCAAAGAAGTCAAAGCTGGGGAAATGCCTTTGTGGCAGTACAAGCTGATGCACCCCGAGGCGCGCTTGTCCCCGGCGGACATTGAGAAGCTCTGCTCCGCATCGGAGTCGTTGACGTCACTGCGCTGAAGCTCGTAGCCGCAGCTCGGGATTTGCGCCGTGGGTTCGATTCCTCACACGCAGAGCTACGCTCTGCGCCAGCCGCGTAACCTCGCGCTCCGGCGGCGAGAACGCCGCTGCTACAGTGCGCGCCGGAAGGTTATCCTACAGCCTCTGCAGCCGTGCTCCGACGCCCGCGTCGCTGAAAACAATCACGCGAGGCGCGCGGAAGAGTTGGGGTAGAATACCCGCCGCAATCGTCATCGCCCCAACGCGCGCCGGAGTTGAACCCCCGGTGCGGCGAGAATCTCACGCCGTGGCGCGACGGGCAGACGAATCCTGGCGGCCCAAGTGGAACCTTCACGTCTGAAGCAATGGCTCGCGCGCCTGGCGCCGATTTATCCCGGCGAAGGCACGGTGGTCGCCCTGTGCATGGGAGTCAGTTTCCTGCTGGTGGCGGGCATCATGTTCGGGCGCAACGCGCGCGACTCTCTGTTTCTGTACTACTACGGCGTTGAGTACCTCCCCTACATGTATTTCGCGAATGCCATCGTGGTCGTGGTGTGCTCGCTCTTCTACATCACCCTGGTGGATCGCGTCGCTCGTGGGAAATTCCTGGCGGGCGTCTCCCTGTTTTTCGTAGGTTGCCTGATCATCAGCCGGATTATTCTCAGCGCCCACCCTCGTTGGTTCTTCCCGGTGCTTTATGTCGAGGCCCAGGTCATCTGGATTTTCTCGCTGATGCAGCTCTGGACCTTCGCGGGCGACCTCTTCGATACGCGCCAAGCCAAGCGCCTGTTCCCGCTCATCGCCGTGGGTTCGCTCCTGGGGATGGTCGGCGTGGGCGTCTTCTGCAAGCAGATCATCCGCGCCCTGGGAACCGAAAACCTGTTGCTGATCTGGGCGGGCCTCATCTTGGCCGCGGTGATCCTGGGAGGCATCGTCTTGCTCCGCTACCGGCGAGTCGTCGAACCCCCGGCGGCGGAAATGCAGGCGGCCGCCCTGCGCGCGAAACCCTCCGAGTGGCAGAAAATCAAAGACGGCTTGCGCGATGTCGGACGCGAGCCGCTGCTGCGCTCCATGGCCGGGTATGTTTTTCTGCTTTGGACGGTTTTTGCCGTCGTGGATTTCTGTTACAGCAGCACCGTCCGGCTGAGGTTCCAGAACGATCCCAACGGACTCACCACGTTTTTCGGTCGGTTCGTAGGGGTGCAGGGATTCTTGTGCCTCATGGTGCAGTTGTTTCTCACGCGTGGCGTGATTGCCCGGTTGGGAGTGGGAACCACCATCAATTTCCATCCGGCCGTGCTCCTGCTCGGGTCGGCCTGGATGAGCCTGCGGTATGGTTTCGCGTCCGTGGTCAGCACCAAGCTGGGCGACGCCTCGATGCTCTACACGTTTTCGGACTCTTCCTACCAGTTGCTTTACAGCCCCGTTGCGCCGGACCGGCGCGCGCGCGTGCGCGGATTCATCGAAGGCTACATTCGGCCGCTCTCGCTCGCCGCGGCGGGCGGACTGATTCTGCTCGGCAACAGTTACCTGAAGCCCATTGTTCTGAACTCGGGACGCGAAATCAGCGTCGGCCAGCAACTCTCCTGGGGGGCAGTGCTGCTGAGCCTGGTCTGGCTGGGCGTGGCCTTGACGGCCAACAAGGGGTACATCCGCGCCCTGCTCCACAACCTGCAGGCGGGCAGCCTGGCGCTGCGCCAAGCCGCGGCGAACGCGCTGCGCAAGATGGAGGACTCCGCAAGCCTGGGCATCATCACCGACACGCTGCGCAGCTCGAGCCCGGAGCGCGTCGTAGTGGCGATCCATTTCCTGGAGTATTTTCCGGGCGAGCAGGCCAACGATTCACTCGCCTCGCTGCTCGATCACGCGGACGCCCGGGTGCGCGCCACCGCCGTCAGCGCGCTGGGCCGCCGCGCCGGGAAAAAATTCGTTGACCACCTCACGCCCCTGCTCGCCGATCCCGACGCGCGGGTGCGGGCCAACGTTGTCGAGGCGCTGGCGGCGGCCGGAGACCCCGCGCTGGTAGAGAAGGTTCAGCCTTTGCTCAACGATCCCTCGACGCGCACTCGCGTCAACACCGTGCTCACCATCGCGGCGATTCAAGGCGCCGCCTCGGCTGCCGAATCCATGCCGCTCATCCGCGAGCTCGCCCGCGGCGACGAAACGGCGCGGTCCACCGCCACCTATGCCTTGGGCCGCCTGCCCCTTGACGATTCCATGGATATGCTCGTCGACCTGCTGAAGGATTCTCAAGTCCGCATTCGCTGTGAGGCCGCACAGGCGCTGGGCCGCATCGGAACGACGCGGGTGATTCCTGCGCTCATCGAAACGCTGTCTGGCCCGCCGGAACTTCGCCACGACGTCAGGCGAAGCCTCGCCGCCATCCTGCAGCGATGCGGCGCGACCTGCATCCAGGAAATGGCGGGGGCTGCGCTGCAATCCCAGCGCGTGGAAATCCGCAGCGAGCTGGCGGACGTCCTCGGCCGATTGAAAGATCCGCAGGTTGTCCAACCGCTCATCAAACTGCTGAAGGACCCCGAGTGGCGCGTCCGTTGGAAGGTGCTGAAATCTTTCGAGAAGGTGGCGCGTGACCTAGCACTCCCCGAAAGCGCCCGCGCCGCGCTGTTCGATTATGCCCACTCGGAACTCGGCGACTTCCGCCAGAGCATGCTTTCCTCTCAGGCGCTGGTGCCGCATCCCGCCACCGATTCGGAGCGCCTGCTGGCAGTGGCCCTGGAAGAAGACCGCTTGAACATCCAGGAACGCGTCTTCCACATGCTGGGCATTCTCTGTGGCCGCGAACGCATGCTGGCCATCTTTCAAAAGCTTCAGTCCACGGACTCGCGCCTGCGCGCTGACGCGCTGGAAGCGCTGGAAACCCTGGCACCGAAAGTCGTCGCGCGCGAAGTCCTGGGGCTGCTCGAGCCCGCGCCCACGTCAAAAGGGAGTTCCGCTGGAATGGCCAAGCCGCTGCTCGAGGCGCTCGCCGCCCACCCGAAAGCCTGGATGCGCGCCTGCGCGGCGTTTTACCTTGGTGACCACCCCCAGGGTGACGGCGAAGACTCGCTCAAATCTCTGCTCGCCGATCGCGCCCCCCTGGTCCGCGAGACCGCTCTTTTCGCGGGTTGGAAGGGAGTGGGTGAATCCTGGGGCGCGCAACTGGAAGCCGCGAGCGAATCCTCCGACGTCTCTCTGGCCCTGGCCGCCCGGAAAATCCGCGCCCGGTCATCGAAGGGGAGCGCAACATCTTTACAGCCGGGAGAAAAGGATCAAGCCATGCTTCTCTCCATCGAGAAGGTTCTTTTCCTCAAATCCGCGCCGCTCTTCGCGGCCATCGAGGGCGAGGAACTCGCCGCGCTGGCGGACATCGCGCTCGAGCACACATTCCAGCCGGGCGAAATCATCTTTGAGGAAAACCAAGCTCCGCATCACCTCTACGTCGTCGTGCAGGGCAAGGTCGAGATCTTTCGGCGGGTCGATTCCAAGGAGCGTCCGCTGGCTTATCTGGGGGAGAAGGAATGTTTCGGCGAGATGGCCATCCTCGATGACCAGCCGCGCTCGGCTTCCGTGCGCGCCGCTGAGCCGACGACGGTGCTTAAGATCGACCGCGAGCGTTTCCGCGAACTCATCCTCGAACGCCCGAACATCGCCTTCGCGATTTTCCGCATCCTCAGCGGACGGCTCCGCCACCAGAACCTGGAGGCCGATAACGTTCCGGCGGTGTACAGCGGCGGGCAGTACGCTTGAGAAAGGAAGAATTCAGAATCCAGAAGTCAGAATTCAGGAGAAAGAAACGGTCGCGCGTACACCCCCCACACTTGGCCTGGGCATTCTGAATTCCGAATTCCGAATTCTGGATTCAGTTACTCCTGGCACTTGTCACAGTAGCCGCCCGCCTCGACGCGGACGACGGTGATGCGGAAGCGGCGCTCGCGCTCGATCTGCCCTTTCAGCTTCTCGAACAACGAGCTCTCAAATTCCTGGATGCGGCCGCATTTCAGGCAGGCAAGGTGGATGTGGTCGCGCGTCGTCCGCGCCTCGTAGTAGTGGCGTCCGCCCTGCAGGTGCAGCAGGTCGAGCTCGTCCACGAGACCGTGCTTCTTGAGCAGCGCCAGCGTGCGGTAAACGGTGACTTTGTTGAGGGTGGGGTCCTGCTGGCGAGCCTTCGCCCAGAGGTCCAGCGCGTCCAGATGCCGGTCCGCGCTCTGCATGATCCCGACGAGCAGGCGCCGCTGGTGCGTCATGCGCACGCCGCGCGAAATCAGCTCCTGCTCGAGGGGACGCCGCGAAACTCGTGATTCAACCAGCATGGATTGGGCAGCCTCGCAGAATTCAGCTAAATCCTAGTTTCTCGCCCGCGTGCCGAAGTGTCAATCGGTTTCCCCGGGGGTCACCGCCACGGCCGCAGGCCGACCCGGGCGCGGGCGGGAGAACTTGTCTTTCTACTTCGTGGTGGGCGTAGTGATTAGCCGTGCGTAAACAGCTCGACCCTTGCGGAAGAAATCAAGCATGGCCTGGCGGTCGGCTTCGGTCTTGAAGCCTTGGTGGTTCTTGTAGAACTCCATCTCCCGGTCAACCCAATTGAGGAAGAACTTCACATCTTCGGCAACGATGCCGCGCGAGCCGGCCACCTGGATGTAAACGGGACTCGTCTGAGCGAAGCGCACGACGGCACCCGGCTTCTCGAAGGCGCGGGCCGCGACCCAACCCGTATCGTCCGCGTCGAATTCGTAGTCCGCGGTGAGGCTTGTGGAGGGCTCCGCAGCGGCGACGGTCTTCACCACTTTCCCCTTCCAGACGATTTCCACCCGGTCGAGCTCGCGCGCGGAGCTGACCTCGGCATGAACATTGATGCGCCGCGCGGTCTTCCCTGCTCCGGCCGGAATGGAAATCGTATCGCCGGGCTCGCGATTGTTGACGGTTAGGAAGAGCATCGGACCGTTGGTGGCGAAGCTGTGCCCCGCCTTGAGCGCACGAAACCACGGCCTGTAGCCGAACTTCTCGTTCAGATGTGCGTAAACGCGATCGAATCCCAGCGGGCTCGGCTTCACACCCGAGGCGCTGCCCGCCGAGACCGGCAGCTTGAAACCGCAGTTGAGAAACTTGTAGTAGACATCCATCGTCCACAGCGCCATGCCCATGGGAGTCTCATACTCCGGCTTTTCTTTGGGGATCATCCCCCAGGGGGCTGTTTCTGTCTCCACGCCGTGCCGGTTGAAATGATTGTGGACGATCCCGGCAAAATCCACGTCGCCCAGCGCCACGAGCGCCGCCACATCGCGCCAGGTGATCTTCTCCGCGTCGACATAGCCACCGAGCTTCCGCGCCCTCTCCGCAAACGTGTCGTTGGGCGGAAAGAGCCGGTACCCTCCAAAGCTGATGGGCGCTGTGATGCCCACCAGGTCCACGGCGCCCGGACCTTCGCGCAGGCGCTCGATCTCCGTGTCCACAATGGAATAGACGTGCGTGTCGTCCACGCGTTTGATTGCCATCGCCTTCGCGTCGACGGGCGGGGCCTTGGAGATGTAGTTGTCCTCCCACACCCACTGCGTGAGCGTCGGCGCGATGTTCAAGTCCTCGGCAAGGAGAAGCTGGGGCATTTCCCGCCAGTCGCGGTGGTTGTGCAGGTCGCCGGAATACCACTTTCGCGCGTTCATATCGATCCAGCGCTCAAGCTCGATAGTCTCCTCCTTGCTTTCACCCGAATGGATTTCGATCTCGCGCGAGGCGGCGCGATACTCCGGCCCGCGCTCGACCACCAGTTTGTAGACGCGCGGCGGCAGGGCAATTTTGAACTCGCCGGTGGTGATGAAATTCCGCTCCGGCGGCTTGACGTAATTGATGGCGCCGGCGGGCGACCAGAACTGCTCCGTGGGATCGGTCAGATAGCAACGCGCGGGAACGGGCTTCCCGGTCGCGCGGTCGATGATCGTAACGCTCAGGCTTCCCCACATCTCGGCCTTGCCGCGCACCGATTCCTGCGCCGAGCAGTACGCAGAAGGCAGCAGGCAGAAGGCAGCGAGCAGGAAGCAGTAAGCAGAAGGCAGTTGTAAGACCGAACGGACCTTGCCCCGCTCGGTCCGGGCGAGTAATCCGGCCGCAGTCAAATAGAGCGTCTGGAATGGGTTGGGTATGCGCATGGTGTGCGGATTATAGCCGCAATTGCGCGGCCGCGCTGCAAAGAGAGCCGAGCACAAGGGAAACAACGAGAATACGTCATCGTTAGCACCACGCGTCGAGCAGGCGCCCCGATATGTCTGGGCCGCAACACTGCAACTGCCGACTGCTGGCTGCCCACTGCTCTTCTTATGGCGGGAAGTTCATCCGGCGCAGGAGGTCCTGAAAGCGCGGGTCGGAACACGGGGGGTCAAGGTTGGATCGATCCCGGAGCGGACTGGCTGGCGAAGTACAACTTGCCCAGGCCTGCTCGCTACGCTCGGAAGTGTTGAAGACGCTGAGGTGAAAGGATACGCGGTCATTTCCCTGCCCGGGCGGCAGCCAATTACTGTGACGCCCGGAGCTGGACAAGCATGGGGAAGTCCGGGTCGGCGCCAGCCAGCAGTCTGCCAAGTTCGGCTTCGATCCGCTGCGCGCCCTGCTGGCGCCCAACCTTGCGATAAAGCTGGGCCAGGTGTCGCTGGACGCGCATCCACGCGAACCCCCGCACGATCGTGATGCGCGGCCTCTCCGCCGAGGCCATCTCCAGCGCTCCGATAGCCTTCGGAAGATTGCCCTCGCGTTCCCAGGCGCGGGCCAGAGCTTCCGCGCCCAGGAAGAACGTAAAGGTCCCGGATTGATGGATCGCCTGGACACCTTCCTGAAGGAGCCCGATCGCCCTGGTCCTTTGCCCTCCGGCCAGGGCCAATTCACCCTTCATGACCTTCACGAAAGGTGGTGCCGAAGGGTCAGTCCTCCACTCCGTCGAGCGTTTCGCGATGCCCTGCTTTGCCTCGGTGAGCAGTCCCACTCGCGCCATGAGGATGGGGGGGACCGGCGTATCGAGCAGCCCACCGCCCCCACCCTGCCTGCCGGAGTACTCGCGCAGGGATGCAAGGTCGTCTCGCGCCAAAGCAACCAACGCCAAACCGAAGTTCCGCTCGTCGGGATCCGTGAGAGCGTTAAGCAGACCTTCGGCCGTCCTCAGTTCCCCCAGAGCGATGTAGGATAACCCCACTTCCTCGAGGTAAGTGTCTCGAACCTTGACGTCCAGGGAGCGGGCGATCTGGGCGACCTGGCTGAGTTCCTTCCTGGCCTCCTGAACATGGCCTTGTTGCCAGTAATCGGTAGCAGGAAACAGCATGATCCAGCTGGTGACGACGGGATTCCTCTCAAGAATCTCCGGAGTCAGCAGCGTACGGGCGCGCAGGGCGTAGGGCCGGGCTCCTGCGGGGTTGTCGCTTTCACTGAGCAGGGAGGTGGCAGCCGAGTAGTTGACCATAGGATCGTTGGGCCGCAATAACGCGCGACGAATAATATAGACGATTGCCTTATTCGCCATCCCCGCCCTACGGTAGGCCCCCACCAGGTTATTGACGCCCCAGTAGTGGTCGGGATAGAGGCGGACCAGGATCTCATAGTTCTGGACCGCCTTATCCGGGTCGTGTAAGAAGCGACTGTAGTAACTGCCCAGAATGAAATAGCGCTCCCGATCCGTCGTCTTATCGGCCAGCTCGAAGGCCTTTTGGTAATGGGGCCCAGCCTGGTCCTCGCGGTCGAGATTGGAATAGCAGTGCGCCAGGTAGATGTGTGCGGAGGCGAACTGCGGATCTTCCCGGACGGCTTGGTCGAGCAGAGCGGCGGCTTCCCGCCACTTCTGCTCATTCACCAGGGTCATGCCGAGTGAGTAAAACCGCAGGGCGCGTAACGACGGCGTAGTGGCTTTTTCCAGGGCTTGATTGCTTTGTGCGATCAGCGGGAGCGCTTCGCCCAGCCTTTCGCGGAGTTGGTTGGACAGTCGGCGCAGAGCCGCAGGCACCTCGCGCTGGCCCCTGGCCTCTTCACTGAGGCTGGCGACGGTGACGCCATTGGTGGGATTCATCACCGCGACACTGAGCAGATACGTCCTGTCCAACTTCTCCACCCGCCCCGTCAGCAAGGCGCGAATGCCTCCATCGCGCAGGCAGACCTCCCGGCCCAGCGCGGGGTCGAGCGGTGTGTTCGGCGCTTTCTTCATGAGTAGCAGCGCGTCGTTGATGCGCTCGCGCGGCACCACGTTTACGAACTTGGAATTACACAGTTCGCGTTCGAGGGCATATTCGAGCGTGCCAGCGAAAACACTCTCGCCGGTACGATTCTCAAAGTTCGAGATCAGCACCCAATCGCGTGGGTTAAAGGCGATGCCTGCTTTGCGCCCGAACCAATCGGGACGCATGAAGTAGGCAGCCAGGGTGAGAACTGCCACCAAGGCTATAGCAAGAACGAGCTTGTACACCGCCGGGGCACGCGGGACAGCCGGCGACTCAACGGGCGCAATCAGCTGGTACCCCCCCCTGGGAATCGTCTGAATGAAATGCGGCTCGTGCGGGTTGTCGTCGAAGGCCTTGCGCAGCTCCGAGATGGCGCGTGTCAGCACATCATCGGTCACAAATGTATCCGCCCAGACGGCTTGAATGATCCGCTCCTTGGGCATCACGTCGCCGGTATGTTCGGCGAGATACGCCAGCACCTGCATCGCCTTGGGCTCAACGTGGGCAGTCTTACCATTGCCCGAGATGCAGTTGAGCTTGGGCTGGACAAGCCAACGACCGACATGGAAGTCGCCTTCCACGGGCTCGCTCCGGATGGGATAACGTCTGGCCGGATTATAGCACCGGGGAAAGAGAAAAGGGGGCAGGAGGCAGGGGGCAGTCAGAAACGCTCCCAGTAGAAAGGGCGGACCTTCCGCTACCGTTCCCAACTGATGGTCTGGCGCTCAAAGTCAAAAACCAGGCGTGTAAGGATCAGCGAGCGCACTCCGAGCAAGCCGTCGAAGCCAGGAGTGCCCTGGCTGGGAGAATCCAGCAGAAAGGCATTGAGAGGTCCAAGCGGGGTGCTGCCGAGGCGCGCCTCAGGCAGGCTCACTTGCCTGAGCCTCACTTCGCCGCCCAAGTTGGATGAGGTTTTCGTGCCCTGAGCTCGGAGACCGTTGAGCCGGTTCTGGACACGCGACTCAAAAAGAATCAGGTCCTTGGTGCCTGTATCCACCACGAGGTAAATGGGCCGCTCCTGCACGTGGATTGTCAGGTACACAAAGCCCGGCCCAACCTGGAGAGAGTGAGCAGACTGCGATGGCTCGACGAGACCGAACACGAGCCTTTCCGCCTCGTAATCGATGCTGAAGCTCGTGCGGCCCAGCATATCGAGCCCGACCATGGCGTCCACGCGCACGCCCAAGCCCTGTTCGATGAACGAGAGATCCTGCACCAGTGCCGCAACCGACGTGGCGATGACAGGTCCAACGCGGACTTCCGGCACGACCACCCGGCGCGCCTGGACGTCTCGACTGAAGACCGTAAGCCTCTCAACCGCCCCGGCCAGCTTCAGCCGCTTGGCGATGCGCCGATCGATCACGCTGGGCACGGCACCCGTGTCGATGAGCAGGTTGAGTTTCTGCAGGCGACCAACCGACCCTTGGACGACAATCGCGTACCCGCGGTAGAGCTTGAAAGGGACCTCCACTCGCTCTCGGCCCGCCCAAATCGCTTCGCATGAAACGAGCAAACCCAACAACATCCAGATTCCAAAGCACTTCCTTCGCATTCGCCCTCCCCGGCGCGCTCGTTGCGCGCGTGTACGGAGAGGTAGCGGTCAGCTGGTGAGGAAGTCCTGTAGGACAGCTGCGGTTAGGCTGAGGTTCTGGCGAGGGCGGAGCGACATGCCGCAAGCCCTTCACTTCGGTCGGTTCGATTAGACGAGGAGAGCCTAGTAGATCAGCTTGAGGGAGAACTGGATCTGGCGGGACGTACCTGAGGTGCGGTTGATAATCCCAAAACCGCTCGCCCGAATGACATTAACAGGCAACCCGAAGTTGACCAGATTGAAGACATTGAAGAACTCAGCACGAAATTGCAGGTTGACGGCCTCGGAGTTTCCCCGGCGACCGAAAGCTGTGTCCTTGATGAGCGAGATGTCGAAGTTGCGGAACCCCGGCCCGCGGAAGGTGCTGCGCCCGAGGCTCCCGAAGCGGCCTTGATTCGGTCCGGTGCCGCCCGCGACGCCGATGGGGATGTTGAAGTATTGCCCATTGGTGCTTCCCTGCCCGAAGTAGTCTTCCCGCACGGTGCGGCTGGTGGAGAACGCCGGCTGGCCGATTTGGTCGGGCCGGTCGGCTCCGGCTGATCCGATGCCCGTCTGCTGCACGCCGGAGAACACGGTGAACGGCGGGCCGCTGGTGAGCGTGCTGATGTTGAGAATCTGCCATCCCGAGGTGAGCTTGCGGCCCAGGGGACGCAGGAAACCGACGCGTTCGAAAGGAAGGGATTGGATCAGGCTTAATGAGAAGACGTGCGCGGTGTCAAACGTCGAGGGTCCCTTTTCGAGACCGGGATTCCGCGGGT
>Ga0316628_100003266_pt1 | contig 12448 bp, 16 predicted proteins | sample OWC_Aug_M2_C1_D5_FD_207648 | JGI IMG/M metagenome (GOLD analysis project Ga0316628, IMG submission 207648) | Wetland soil microbial communities from Old Woman Creek delta, Ohio, United States - OWC_Aug_M2_C1_D5_C | ecosystem: Environmental > Terrestrial > Soil > Wetlands | place: USA: Ohio...
GCGAGCATCAGCGCGATCAGGTCGGCGAAGGTCAGAAGCCAGCTCGGGCCGACCTCGGGCTTCTGCTGTTCGCGGCGGCGAATCGGAATCATCGGCCGCCATCCGTGGCGAAGGGCGGCGGCGTCTCCTGCGCCGGCCGCACGTGAAACAGCAACCGGACCCGTCCGGGCGAGCCGGCTTCGATCCCCGCCGCCACCGACGGGGCGGGCGCGCCGGCACGGGTGAGCACCGCGGCAAGCTGGGCCACGCGGCCGACGGCAAGGCGCGCCGGGGCGTCGTCTTTCGTCGGACCGACCCTGGTGCCGATCGCGATCTCGAGGTCGTAGCGCACGCCGGGCGCCGGATCGGCGAGTGCCGCCGCCACCCGCTCGAAGAAGGGCCGACGCACGGGGTCGATCGCGATGTCATCGCCGTGGAACAGTTTTTCGGCGTCCACGATCACCTCCATCAGCGCGCCGGGCACGATGTCCCGCACGGCGGCGAAGGCCAGCTCGGTGCGGACCAGAGCGCCGATGCGATCCGTCGGGGCGGGGTCGGCGAGGACGTTACCGAGCGAAGCAGTAAAGATGGCGGGTTTGTCGGCGGGCCGGCCGGCGCCGGCAAAGGCGGCATTCAGACTGCCGGCGACGGCGTCGGCACGTCCCTTCTCGCCGCCGCCGGCGAGATGCGTGAGCGCGATGAAGAAGGCCAGCAGCAGCAGATAGAGGCTGAGGGCCAGGATCAGTTGCGGCTGGTCCGTCAGCGGGCGCGGCATGCGATCCCCCTCCGGATGGACGCCCTTAGCCGAGGCTGGCGAACAGGGCGTCGATGTCGTTCTGGTTGACCGCGCTGGACGGGAGCTGAGGTCCCTCGCGCACGTCGCCGGCTTGCACCGCCTCGTCGCGGTCCCGCTCGCGGCGACGCCTACGGCGCTCCTGACGCTCAAGACGCTGGGCCTCGTCCTCGTCGCCGAAAGCGAGTGTCAGCGCGTCAACCTTCGCCTCGATCTCCTGGAGCGCGCGGACCACCTTGCTGATCCGCTGCCCGGTGATGTCCTGAAAGCCGCACGCCTCGTAGATCTGGGTGGTCGCATTGATCAGCGTATCGGCGAGCGCCGGATCGATCGTGCCGGCCACGCCTTCGATGCGCTCCGCGGCTTCCATGATGCTGTGGGTGGCTTCTTCGGTCGCGTTGACGATCGCGTCCAGCTCGACGGTCGCCGCCGGCACATGCTCGTCGGCGATCTCCTCGGGCTTGAGGGTCATGATCTCCGCCTTGGTCTCGCGGATATAGCTCGCGAGATCCTCGACGTCGTCGCGCACGGATACGTCGAGGGTCGGGATGTTGCGGTTCATCCCGTCGATGACCGCGCGAACGACCGAGAGAATCTCCTCGGGCGTCGCTTCGCGCACCCGGCCGCTCTTCAACGTCTTGATTTCGGTGAGCAGCGCCGGATCGAGCCTGTCGGACGGCATGACGTCCCCCTCTTCTGTTCGCACGCTGGCGAGGCCGGACGACGACGCCTAGAACTCCCCGAACACGCCGACCAGCTTCGACTTCAGCGTCGCGGCGTTGAACGGCTTGACGATGTAGTTCGTGACGCCGGCTTCCTTGGCGATGACCACGTTCTCGGTCTTGCTTTCCGCCGTCACCATGATGAACGGCATCTTCCTCAGATTGCCGTCGGCGCGGACTTCGCGCAGCAGCTGGATGCCGCTCATCGGTTCCATGTTCCAGTCCGAGATCACCAGGCCGAACTTGCCGTCCCGCAGCTTTTGAAGCGCCGCGCTGCCGTCGGTGGCCTCATCGACGTTGTCGAACCCGAGCTGCTTCAGCAGATTCCGGATGATCCGCAGCATCGTCTTGTAATCGTCGACGATGAGGATCGGCATATTCTTGTCGAGGGCCATCATTCGCTCCGTAAAGGCGCACGCGATCGGCGGCGCAGACGTCAACCCCGGAATTATCGCAAGGAAAATTAGGTCCGGCTGGTTAAGGTTCGGTTAAATCTCGCTATCGACCCGCATTTGCCTGTGGTTTCGGCAGCGCCCGCCGTTGCGCGAGCGCGGCGGTCACGGCCTTGGCCTTGGCCGGGGTCATGTTGGCCAGCACAGGCGCGGTCTTCGCTTCGCGCATGCGTTCGACCACGTCGAGCAGGATCGCCATGTCGAGCTGTTCGAAGATGCGCGCGGCATCCTTCGGCTTCATGTTCTCGTAGATCTTGACCACGCTGCGAAGCTGGTCCTCCTTCTGCTTGTCGTGCTTCTTCAACAGGCCATCGACGGTCTGCTGGATGCCCTTGAGCTCGGCGATCTTGGCATCGATTCGCTTCTCGGTGGCCTGCAGCAGCCGCTCCCGCGTCTCGACCTCGTGCTGCCGCTTGTCCAGCTCGGTGCGACGGTCGGAAAGCTTCTGCAACACTTCGAGTTCGGAATCGGTGACCTGCGACGGGTCGAACCAGGCGTTGGCCTTCCCGGTACGATCGCCGCGTGCGTCCTTGGCGGCAGCGTCCGGACCCTTCGCGTCCTTGCCGTCCTTGCTTTCGCCACCCGCCGGAGCGGCCTCGCCGCCGCCCTCTGCCGCCGCATCCTTCCTGTTTTCCGACGGCTTCGCGGCGGTATCGGCGGCCTTCTCTTCGGCCACCGCCTGCGTGGGCGCCAGGATCGCGTCGAGATCGTGCCAGATCGCGCCGACTTTGAGCGTGAGCGCGAACGCCGCGCAGAAAATCACCGCGGGCAATAGTCGCAGACGGAACGTCATGCGTCGCCCTCGGCACGGGCGAAGCGAATCGCACGCAGCAGGTCGCGCTCCGCATCCGACCGGGTGGCCGGCGGCGCCGCGGGCGGCTTGGCGGCCGGCGGCCTGGCGACCGACGTGGGCGCGGCGGCCGGCCGCGCGGCTTCGCGTGTGACCGCGGGCTGCGCCGCGGCTGGTTGCGGCGCCGGCGACGCCGGAGCAGCCGGCGCCGGGGTCTCGGCGGCAGCACGTGCGAACGCCGCGGCAGTAGGCACCCGGCTGCGGCGCACCAGATCGTCCTCGACCGCCTGCGCGGTTCGGATCGCCTGTTGCAGCGAACGCTCGGCGTCGAGCCCGGCGGCCTTGAGGTGGCCGACCGACGCCTCCGCGCGCTCTGCCGCCGCACGCAGCTCGGTGATCAGGGCGAGGATCGGGGCGTCATTTTCGCGCAGGGCCGCAAGCCGGCGGTCGAGCCGGACGCAATACACGATCAACGCGACCATGAGGGCCGCGACGATTCCTTCGAACAGGAACGACAGCGCCGACATCACACCGGCGCCTTGATCCGGTGGGACCGCGGCGCCTTGTCCTCGACGCGGATCGCGATCTTGCCGTCCTGCCGGCCCATCGAGCCGATGAACAGGCGCGAATCGCCGCACCGCACCTCGACCGGCGACTGCGGATGGGCATTCAGCATGATCCGGCTCCCGACCGTCAGGTTGAGCACGTCGCGGAGGTTGACCGTGACCTCGTCCAGCACGGCCTCGACATCGATCTCGGTCTGCCAGAGCTGGTTGGCGAGATGGGTTTCCCAGATCGAGTCGCGACCGAATTTCTCGCCGAGAAACATCTGCAGCAGAAGCTCGCGCACCGGCTCCAGGGTGGCGTAGGGCAGGCACAGCTCCACCTTGCCGCCGCGATCTTCCATGTCGACCCGCAGCTTGGCCAGAATGACCGCATTGGCCGGGCGGGCGATGGTGGCGAACCGCGGATTGGTCTCCAGGCGGTCGTACCGGAAGGTGACCGGGCTCAACGGATCGAACGCGGCGCTCAGATCGCTCAGGATCACGTGCACCATGCGCTCGACGAGGCTGCGCTCGATCGTCGTATAGGGCCGGCCTTCGATCCGGATCGGCGCGGTACCGCGCCGGCCGCCGAGCAGAACGTCGACGATCGAATAGATCAGCGAGCTGTCGACCGTGAGCAGCCCGAAGTTGTCCCACTCCTCGGCCTTGAAGACGCCGAGCATGGCCGGCAGCGGGATCGAGTTCAGGTAGTCGCCGAAACGCAGCGACGTGATGTTGTCGAGCGATACTTCGACGTTGTCCGACGTGAAATTGCGCAAGCTGGTCGACAGCATGCGCACGAGGCGGTCGAACACCACCTCGAGCATCGGCAGGCGCTCGTAGGAGACCAGCGCACTGTTGACGATCGCGAGGATGCCCGACTTGCTGCCCGCGTCGTCGTCGTCGTCGCGGAAGCCGAGAAGGCTGTCGATTTCTTCCTGATTGAGGATTCGGGTCGGCTGGACCGCGGTCGAGCCGAACAGCTCGTCTTCGGCGGCCGCCGCACCTTCCTTTTCCTCGAGCGCAGCCCAGTCGGCCGCCATCGCATCGGCGTCCGATCCGGCGCCCTCGGGTGCGGCCCCCTCTTCCGCCATGGCCGCCCATTCGGCGGCCAGCTTTTCCTCTTCACTCAACTCGCCGTTGCCGGCTTCGGTCGTGTCAGCCATACGCTACCATCCGTATCGAACATGGCCTTCCTGGCCCGATCGTCGAATACGGCCGTCCTGGCCCGACCAAAAATTCACTGAACGAGCATTTCCTTGAACAGAACGTCCTTGACGCGAACCGGGCGTACCGTCGCGTTGACCCGCGCCAGCAGTTCCTCGCGCAGCCGGTAGATGCCGGCGGAACCGCGCAGGTCGTCGACGCGCAGTTCGCGCAGGTAGACCTGGAAGGTGTCGATGATCCGCGGGCTCAGCGACTGCAGCCGCGGAACGTCGCCATCGCTCGTGAGCTCGAGGCTGACCTGCATCTTGAGAAAGATCGGCCGCCGCCCGGTCGCGTTCAGGTTGACCAGCATGTCGGGGAGATCGAAGAACACGGCCTTGGGCGCAGCCGCGGGTTGCGCGGCGCTGTGGGCGGCCTGCTCCTTCGAGCCGCCGAAGATTCCGCTCAGCAGCAAGGCGGCCGTCGAGCCGCCGACGATCAGGAGAGGCAGCACGAAGAACAATACGATCTTCTTGCCGCTCAGCTTCCTTTTCGGCGCTCCGCCTTCGCCTTCGCCTTCGACGTCAACGTCGTCGGTAATGGCAGCGTCGTTCACGGCTTACCCCTCCGGCTCCCGTTCGTTCCAAGGAATTCCGGATGCTACGCGTGGATGGGTTAACAACCGTTGAACGCGCGCCGCCCCGCGGTTGCGGCCGGCGGCAGGAATTGCCGGGCAAAGCGTGCCGTAGAGGGGCACGGGCTTCCGCGTCGTCGCCGGCACGGACCCGTTAGCGGATTGAAATTGCTCGATCGTCCGATTGGCACGGATCGTGCATAGGGAGGTGGCGCGCTTCCGGCATGCGCCGGGCGGCTTCTTCGGGTACAGGACCGCAGGGATGGAAAACTCGCTCTACATCGCACTGTCGCGGCAGATGGTGATGGAACGGCAGATGGAGGTCATCGCCAACAACATCGCCAACATGTCGACGCCGGGCTACAAGGGCGAGCAGATGATGTTCGTCGAGTACCTGGGCAAGATGGATACCGGCGAGAGCGTGTCCTACGTCCAGGATCTCTCCGTCATGCGCGATTACGGCGAAGGCCCGCTGAGCCGCACCGGCAACACGCTCGACGTCGCCATCCACGGCCAGGGCTGGTTCGTGGTCGATACGCCCGACGGCCAGCGCTATACCCGAAACGGCCACTTCACGCTCGACCAGAACGGTCAGCTCGTGACCAGCGACGGCTACGCCGTGCTCGACCGCCAGGGCCAGCCGATCCGCTTCGACACGACCGACACCAAGATCGAGATCACCGGCGACGGCACCATCGCCACGAACGCCGGTCCCAAGGGCCGGCTCAACATCGTCACCTTCGCGGACCAGCAGCAGCTGCACAAGCAGTCGGCCACCCTCTACAGCTCGGACGCGCCGACCCAGCCGGCACTGAAGGCGCAGGTCGTCCAGGGCATGATCGAGAGCTCGAATGTCGAGCCGATCGTCGAGGTGACCAACATGATGTGGGCGCTGCGCAATTACGAAGCGGCGCAGCAGCTGATCCAAGGCGATGACGGGCTGTTGCGGAAGGCCGTCGACACACTGACACAGCAGCCGCAGGCCGCCTAGGCGGGTGCGACCTTTAGTATGATCGGAGCGTTGGTCGAGTCATGAGATCATTGAATATCGCCGCGACGGGCATGCTGGCCCAGCAGCTCAATGTCGAGGTCATCTCCAACAACATCGCCAACATGAACACGACGGCGTTCAAGCGCCAGCGTGCCGAGTTCCAGGATCTCCTGTACCAGGACGAGCGGCGCGTCGGCTCGTCGTCGTCGGACACCGGCACGATCGTGCCAGCCGGCGTGCAGATCGGCGTCGGCGTCAAGACCGCCGCGGTCTACCGCATCATCGAGCAGGGCAACCTGGTGTCCACCGACAACACCTACGACGTGGCGATCCAAGGCAAGGGCTTCTTCAAGATAACCCTGCCGAGCGGCGACACCGCCTATAGTCGCGCCGGATCGTTCCAGCTCAGCCCGACCGGCATCATCGTCACCGCCGACGGCTATCAGGTCGCGCCGGCGATCACGATTCCGCCCGATGCGGTGAACGTCACCATCAATTCCAGCGGCGAGGTCCTGGTGAAGACCCAGGGCAACGTCACGCCGCAGAATGTCGGCCAGTTTCAGCTCGTCACCTTCGCCAACGAGGCCGGCCTCGAGCCGGTCGGCGACAATCTGTTCCTCGAGACGCCGGCCTCGGGCACCGCCACGAGCGGCACGCCCGGCAAGAGCGGCGTCGGCACGATCCTGCAGGGCTTTCTCGAGACCTCGAACGTCAACGTGGTCCAGGAAATCACCAATCTGATCACCGCGCAGCGCGCCTACGAGATGAACTCCAAGGTCATCGAGTCCTCGGACGAAATGATGCGCACGCTGACGCAGCTCCGCTAGGAGGCCGATCGATGAAGTCCGTCGTCGCCCTGTTTTTCGCCATCCTGATGGTGTCGTCCAGCCTGGGGCAGTCCCGTGCCGCGACGCTTCGGCCATCCGTCACGGTCGACTCCGAGGTCGTCCATCTCGGCGATATCTTCATGGACGCCGGCAAGAACGCCGGCAACGTGGTCGCCGCCGCGCCGGCGCCCGGCCGCAGCGAGCTCTACACCGCCTTCCGGCTGCGCGCGATCGCCGAGGAGGCCGGCCTCCAATGGACGCCGACCAGCCGGTACGACAAGGTGACGATCGAACGTACCGGCCGAACGATTCCGACCGCGGATATCGAGGCGGCGCTGCGCAAGTCGCTCGTCGCCGCGGGAGCGCCGCGCGACCGCCACATCGCGCTCGCCAAGCGCGATCTGGAGCTTTATGCCGCGCCGGACGCCGTCGAACCCTTCCGCGTGGTCGATACGCGTTACGAGCCGAATTCGGGCCGGTTTGCCGCAGTGGTCGAAGTGCCCACCGGCGCGAGGTCGGTCGACCGCGTGCAGGTCGCTGGAACGCTGTACGAGATTGCGAGCGTCCCGGTGCTCGGCCGCGTCATGCAACGCGGCGAGGTCATCCGCGACGCCGACATCGACATGATCGAGATGCAGCAGAGCGCGGTGCCGCGCAATGCCGTCCTGGACAAGAAGCGCATCGTCGGCCAGACGCCGCGCCGACTGATGCGCGCCGGGGTGCCGCTCAGCCCGAACGATCTCCAGGCGCCGGTGGTGGTCGCGAAAGGCTCGCTCGTGACCCTGCTGCTGCGAACCGACCGGATGCTGATCACCGCCCAGGGCAAGGCTCTGGACGACGGCGCCGCGGGCGAGACGATCCGCGTAGTCAACACCCGCAGCAAGACCACGATCGAGGGCAAAGTGAGCGGCGCCGGTCAGGTGACCGTCGCCTTCCCCGTCGCCAGTCGCTGATCCGGGAGAACCCGATGTCCGTCCGTTCCGGCCCCGTCCGCATCGCCCGCGCCGCCGCCCCGCTCTGCCTCGCGGCCAGCCTGCTCGCCGGATGCGGCGACATGGTGGCGCGATTGTCCGACGTGGGCAAGGAGCCGGGCATGACCCAGATCCAGAACCCCGTCCACTCGCCGAATTACCAGCCGGTGTCGATGCCGATGCCGCAGATGGCGGCGATCGGGCGCAATCCCAACTCGCTGTGGCGGCCGGGCGCACGGGCGTTCTTCAAGGATCAGCGCGCCTCGCGGGTCGGCGACATCCTGACCGTCCTGATCTCGATCTCCGACAAGGCGCAGCTCAACAACAAGACGACGCGGTCGCGCGACAACAGCGAGAATTCGGCGGCCAACGCCTTCCTCGGCATCGAAAAGCATCTGAGCGCCGTCCTGCCGAAGGCGGTCGACAACACCAATCTGGTCGACCTGACCAGCAAATCGAACAGCACCGGCGAAGGCACGGTCGATCGCGACGAGACCATCAACCTCAAGGTCGCGGCGGTCGTCACGCAACGCCTGCCGAACGGCAACCTGGTGCTCGCCGGGCGCCAGGAAGTACGCGTCAACTTCGAGGTGCGCCAGCTGCAGATCATGGGCGTCGTGCGGCCCGAGGACATCAAGGCCGACAACACGATCTCCTATGAAAAGATCGCCGAGGCGCGCATCTCCTACGGCGGCAAAGGCCAGATCACCGATGTCCAGCAGCCGCGCTATGGCCAGCAGATCTACGACATCGTCTGGCCGTTCTAGGGCCAGCGACGGCGATCCGCGACGCAGCGTCCGCTGCGCCGGCAGCCTATTCCTCGCGGTAGATCTTCTCGAGACGCTCGTGCCGTTCCTGCGCCTCGAGGCTGAGCGTCGCGATCGGCCGCGCCTCGAGCCGCCGTACGCCGATCGGCTCTCCGGTCTCCTCGCAGTAGCCGTAGGTGCCGTCATCGATGCGCTGCAGCGCCGCCTGGATCTTGGCCAGCAGCTTGCGCTCCCGGTCGCGGGTCCTGAGCTCGACCGCGCGGTCGGTCTCGGCCGATGCGCGGTCGGCCATGTCGGGCGACTGCACCGATTCTTCCTGGAGATGCTGGAGCGTGACGTTCGACTCGCGCAGCAACTCGTCGCGCCAGCGCAGGAGGCGCCGGCGGAAATACTCGCGCTGCGACGCGTTCATGAACGGCTCGTCCTCCGAGGGACGATAATTGGGTGACAACCTGACCGCCATGCCAAACCCGATGGTCCGTTCAAACCGGCGCGGAGTATAGGTGCGGCGTTCGGTCGCCGCAAGCATTCCGACGCACGGTGTGCGTTGATCTAAGGGTTTGATATTAAATAATTATTGCAAAGGGCAGACTCACTCCATCCGGCCCAGCTTGGCGAGTTCGACCGCGGCGCGCACCTCGATCTCGCGCAGAACTTCGCGCAGCCGCGGGTCGGCGACACGGTCATGCTGGCGACGCACCGTCGCCAGCAGCGAGTCGAGCTTCTCGCTCGGAATGCTGCCCATCAGCAGCCCGTGGCGGAGCTCGTCGAGGCGCTCCAGCATGTCCTGGCCGCGCCGCACCGCACGCTTGCGCTCGGCCGTCGGGTCGGTGACTTCCTGAATGGTCAGCAGGGTGTTGATCCCGCCGACATCGGCGATCGCCGCCGTGCTGTGGACCGGCGCATCGTCGGTGAGCTCGCCGACAAAGCTCGACGCAGCGGCGCGGTCCGCCGGCCCTTTGCGGCGGATCGGCGCCGAGGATTGCAACGATCCCGTGCCGGTGATCTTCATCGCACCCGCGGAGCTCCACTTGGCTGACCGCCGCACCCTGCGCCGGTTGCGGTTAAAGCGCCGTTAAGGCGGCGCCGGCGCGGGCCGATCCTGCCGGGTGAGCGGCAAAATCTGCCGCCGGCGCCGACCGATCCTGCCGCCGTCGACCCGACGGCGAATCGCGGAGACCGCGGCAACCCGTTGAAAATCATGACGTTTCGGAAAATGCGCGAGTTGGCACGGGTTTCGCATGAGAGAGAAGGCGGATTTGTGTCTCGACGTCACGAGTAGTCATGGCATTTGTGGTCTTCACGTCGCTGTTTTCTCGGCACCCGCGGGGAGCCGACCGCCGCCGGGTCGCGCCGCTGCTCTGGCGCTGCGTCCTCGCGGCGCTGCTGGCGACCCTCGCCTTCGGCCCGCAGGCGCAGGCCGCCTCGCGCATCAAGGACATCGCCGATTTCGAGGGCGTGCGCGACAACATGCTCGTCGGCTATGGCCTGGTGGTCGGGCTCAACGGCACGGGTGACGACCTCACCAATTCGGCTTTCACCAAGCAGAGCCTGATCGGCATGCTGGAGCGGCTCGGGATCAATACCCGGGACGATACGCTCAAGACCAAGAACGTCGCGGCGGTGATGGTGACGGCGACGCTGCCGTCCTTCTCCCGCCAGGGCACCCGCGTCGACGTGTCGGTCGCCGCGCTCGGCGACGCCGGCAGCCTGCTCGGCGGAACCTTGCTGGTGACGCCGATGATCGGCGCCGACGGCGAGGTCTATGCCGTGGCCCAGGGACAGGTCGCGGTCGGCGGGTTCTCGACCCAGGGCGCCGCCGCCTCGGTCACCAAAAACGTGCCGACATCGGGACGCATCGCGAACGGCGCCATCATCGAGCGCGAGCTCGATTTCGACATGCGCGGCATGCAGAACGTCCGCATCTCGCTCCGGAACCCGGACCTCACCACCGCCCGGCGGGTCGGAAACGCGATCAACCGGCTGCTCAACCAGCCGGCCGCGGTCGCGATCGACCCGGGCACGGTGCAGCTGACCGTGCCGTCCGCCTACCCGGGCGGCGTGGTGGCGCTGCTGACCGACGTCGAGCAGCTGATGGTCGACCCCGACCAGGTCGCTCGCGTCGTCGTCGACGAACGGTCCGGCGTGATCGTGATCGGCGAGAACGTGCGCATCAGCACGGTGGCGATCGCCCAGGGCAACCTGACCATCAAGGTGACCGAGACGCCGCAGGTATCGCAGCCGGGGCCGTTCTCGACCGGCGGCACGACCACCACGGTCCCCCGCACCAACATCCAGGTTAACCAGGGCGAAGACCAGAAGCTCGCGCTGCTGCCGCAGGGCGTGAGCCTGCAGGAACTGGTGAACGCGCTGAACGCGCTCGGCGTCGGGCCGCGCGACATGATCACCATCCTGCAGACCATCAAGGCGGCGGGCGCCCTGCAGGCCGAGATCGAGGTGATGTGATGAACGCCCTTTCCTCTCCCGTCGCCGCGGCCGAGACCGCGCAGGCCATGCGGCCGGCGCCGAAGCTCGCCAAGAACGCCGACCCGGCGGCGACGCAGAAGACCGCGAAGGACTTCGAGGCCTTCTTCATCAGCCAGATGCTGGAACACATGTTCAAGGACGTACCGACCGACGGGTTCTTCGGCGGCGGAAAGTCCGAAGGCGTCTGGCGTTCCATGCTGCTCCAGCAATACGGCCGCACGATCGCCGATCGCGGCGGAATCGGGATCGCCGACATGGTGTCGCGCGAGATGCTCAAGCTCCAGGAGGCGCGGTGATGTCTACCACGACGAAGGCGACCAGCAACATCGAGGCGCTGATCCGGGTGACCGGTCGGTTGATCGGCGTGCTGAACCACGAGGTCGAAATGCTGCGCGTCATGCGCATCTCGGAAATCGAAAAGCTGCAGGACGAGAAGTCGACTCTGACCCTCGCCTACGAGAACTGCGTCCGCGCCCTGCAGGCCGATCCGACGGCGCTTGCGGCGGTCGAGCCCGCGCTGCGCCAGGAGCTCGACGCTCTCGCGCATCGCTTCGACGACGCGCTGTCGGACAACGCCCGCGCGCTGAACGCGGTGCGCGAGTCGCACGACCGGCTGCTCGCGGCCATCGTCGAGGCGGTCGCCAGCAGGCGCGCGAGCCAGAAGGGCTACGGCGCGAACGGCTCGTTCGACCGCCGGCGCAACAGCCGTACCGCGCCGGCCCTGTCGCTCACCTTCGACCAGCGATTGTAGGACAGCGGACGACGGCTCGCCCGCCGCCGCGCAGCACCCGGATACACGGCTATGTCGCTCAACATCGCCCTTCTGAACGCGATAAGCGGACTGCAGACCAGTTCGCGGGGGCTCGATGTCACCGCGCAGAACGTCTCCAACGTCAATACCGAGGGGTATTCGCGCAAGGTCGTTCATCAACAGGCGCTGGTGATCGCCGGCATGGGCGCCGGCGTCGACATCGCCGAGATTTCCCGTGCCGTCGACAATTTCCTCGTCAAGGAGACGCGCTCCGCCACCTCGTCGCTCAATACCGTCCAGGCGAAGGATGCGATCTACCAGCGAATGCAGGATCTTTTCGGGACCGTGGATTCGGCGACGTCGCCGGCCCAGGGCCTGGCCGACCTCGCGACCAAGTTCCAGGCCCTCTCCGATACCCCCGAAGACGTGTCGCTGCGCACCGACCTGGTTCAGCGCGCACAGCTTCTCACCCAGCAGCTCAACCAGATATCGACCCAGATCGACAGCCTGCGCGCCGACGTCGATCAGCAGATTCAGGATGCGACGACGACGATCAACACGCAGCTCGATCTGGTGGGCCAGCTCAACGTCCA
>Ga0316628_100003267_pt1 | contig 12448 bp, 8 predicted proteins | sample OWC_Aug_M2_C1_D5_FD_207648 | JGI IMG/M metagenome (GOLD analysis project Ga0316628, IMG submission 207648) | Wetland soil microbial communities from Old Woman Creek delta, Ohio, United States - OWC_Aug_M2_C1_D5_C | ecosystem: Environmental > Terrestrial > Soil > Wetlands | place: USA: Ohio...
GTTGCCGCGCAACTGCGTCGCTCGCGCGACGCCCGTCGGCAGGGCGCCGGTGTTCTCGACCGTCGCGGTCACTTCGACGACGCGATATCGACCGGGCGCTCCGGCGGCCTTCCTGACGACGACCGCCTCGCCGTCCTCGGCAGCTTGCGCGCGCGTAGCGTTGTTGGTCGTGTAGAGCACTTTCGCGCTCGCCTCGGTGATGGCGACGCGCGGCAGCAGCGTCGCCTTGAACCGCTCGAACTGCCAGGCGGTATCGCACACCTTGGCCAGCGTGTCGGCCTTTGGGTCGGGCAGCTGCGTGCTCATCGCATACGCGCCGAACTGGCCGTACGCCCAGTCGAAGAACACGCCGAACCCGGCCGGCGCGTTGGTGTAAGGACTGCGCCACGAGCGGGGCTGGTCCGCTTGCCGGGTCCCGGCCGGCCTGCCCTGGGCCGCGTCCGGAGAGACATCGGATGCGGGTGGGTTCGTTCCCCGTCCGGCGCCCGTGCCGCGGCCACGTCCCTGCGCGGCGCTCCCGGCCGCGGCGGCTTCGGCTGCCGGTCGCGCGGACATCGGCGCGTTCCACGACGCCGGCACCGGCTCACCGACCAGCTCCAGGTACTTCTTTCCGATCAGCCGATCGAGCACGGCGAGGTCACGGGCGTCCACTCGGCTCTCCGGCCAGCGCGAGAAGGGCCGGTAGGTGGTCGTGCCGCCCGCGCCGAACGACTGCACCAGCAGGATGTTCGTGTGGTTGGTGAAGAACTCGAGGATCGCGCGCGCTTCGGGGAGCGACGAGGGGAAGTCGCCCACGCCGCCCGGCGTGTTGTCGTCCTTCCACCAGCCTTCCGGGAAGTTGCCGTTCGCCTCGGCGGCTGGTTCGCCCGGCGCGGGCTTGCCCTGCGACACGGCTGCGAACACGTCGGCATCGATGACGGGCGCGATGTAGAAGACGTTGTCATCGACGAGCCTCGTGATCTCCGCGTCGTTGCCGTAGCCCGAGATCAGCTTGTCGACGATGTAGAGGCACGCCTCGGTGCCGACGCGCCCGGTACCGTGCAGCCCCCCGTCGATCCACTGCCCCGGCTTGGCCTGGTACGGCTTCATCGGCACGACGTTGTTTACCGCGGGCGCGCGCGGGTGAGAGAGCGGCACCAGCTTGTCCATCGCCGTGCCGGTCTTCATGTTCGAGACCACCAGCACATGGATCGGCCGATTGCCCGCGGTCCGCCCGATCTCCACCAATTCAGCGAGATCCGGGTGCGCGGCCGCGGTCTTCTGCAGGTAGTCCACGGTCGCGGAGAGGCCATGGAAGTCGGTGAACGACAACCCGACGGCGGGTGCGGCGATCCTGCCCGCCGGCTGCTGGCCGGTCGTCCTCTCGGCGACGAGCATGGCAGTGGGCAGCAGGCACAGCACCGCGGCGAGGCGGATCGCGGGGCCAGGCGCAAAGAACCGGCGATCCCGCCTGGCTCCCTTCAACCGGGCATCTGATGGTGTCATGCGGCTAGCTCCGGGGGCGAGTGGCGTTCGGCAGGATGTGGAACCGTGAGCGCCGATCGGTGAATCGGCCGGGCGGAGCATACCACAGGGGAGATGCGTGAAGTAGTCAGTAGAGAGTAGCCAGTCGCCAGTCGGCGGCCAGCTGCCGGAGAACGGAACACAGCGGCCGTCGCGGCGCTGCCGGGAATCGCAGAACGGAACTTCGGTCCCCGGAAAGGCGTTTACCATGGCAGCACCGTTTGTTAGAGTGTCCCTTTGCGCCCGGGACGTGCGATGGCATGATGGATCTGCACGGGCTGAATTCGCCATGGAGGGCTGTCTATGCGTCGTTCGAATGTTTGCGGACTCGCAATCATCGTCCTGTTGGCCGTGACGGTCTGGCCCGCTAGCGCGCTGGCGCAGGCCGCCCAGGGAGGTGCGGCACTCAAGCCGGAGGCGTTGGTGGGCACGTACCAGGGCACCGCGATCGGACCGGGTGGCGGCGAGATGCCCGTGACGATCACGCTCAAGTATGAGAAGGCGACCTTCACCGGCGGCGTCAAGACGGGAGAAGGGCAGGAAGTCATCCCAATCACCGCCGGAACTCTCAGCGGCGATCGCCTGGTTCTCAACCTCGACATGGCCGGGTCGCCCGCGACCCTCACATGCACGGTGAAGGGCTCCGACCGTCTCGAAGGCAACTGGACCGCCGGAGATGCGGCGGGAACCGTGGTTCTGACGCGCGCTCCGGAGGGGACGAAGCCCGTGACAGGCGAGACCGCTGCCGCCAAGCCGGCGGACGCGGCGAACCCGCCCGCCGAAGGCGCTGCGCCGTCCAAGCCGGCAGCGGCCGCCGGCGCGGATCCGCTCACGGGCTCCTGGGATGGCGTCACGGGCAACGGCGACATGTCGGTGCCGTTCACGATGAACCTGAAGCTCGAAGGCGAGAAGGTCACCGGCGACATCTCGTCCGAGCAGGGTGGCACCACGTTCACCCCGGGCGTTTTCAAGGACGGCGCACTGAGCATCACCTTCGACTTCAACGGGATGGCCGTGACGATGGTCGGCGCGTTGAAGGAGGGGAAGCTCGTCGGAACAATGGACTTCGCGGGCCAGATGCAGATGTCCTGGGCCGCGGTGAAGAAATAGGCCTGCGGAGACACACGGGGGCGACCCGGCGCGTCGCCCCCGACCTCCCACCTGGCTCCGCTTGAACCGTCCCTGACCGGTGCAGTACCATCATTTGTTTACGGACCCTCGGATTTTCCCAACGGAGACCGTAACCGGCCGGGCGAGCTTCGCCGCGGCGGCGCAACGGGCGGAGCAGCCTCCGTCCCTCCGACGGGCGGACGAGGTTCTGCCCCTGTACGGGCAACATGGCGGACTCTCCCTCGGCGGCGAGCGCGACGGACCTCGTCATCCGCGGCGCGCGCACGCACAACCTCAAGAACGTCGACCTCACGGTCCCGCTCGAGCGGCTCGTCGTCGTCACGGGCGTGAGCGGCTCCGGGAAGTCGTCGCTCGCCTTCGACACGATCTACGCGGAGGGCCAGCGGCGCTACGTCGAGTCGCTGTCGGCCTATGCCCGGCAGTTCCTCGAACGGATGGAGAAGCCCGACGTCGATCGAATCGACGGCCTGTGCCCGGCCATCGCGATCCGGCAGAAGAACACCGTCCGCAACCCGCGCTCGACCGTCGGTACGACCACCGAGATTCACGACTACCTGCGCCTGCTGTACGCGCGCATCGGTCGGACCTTCTGCCGAACCTGCGGGCAGGAGGTGGAACGCGAAAACCCCGACGTGGTGGCGCGGCGGCTGGCCGCGCTGCCTGACGGAACCCGGTTGATCCTCGGCTTCGACATGCCTGTCGTCGCGGGACCCGCGGAGGTCTACGCAGACGGGAACGGAAACGGCAACGGCGACCTGGTGGCCGACACCAGCGACGCAGAGCTCCCGTTGGGCGACGAGGAGGGGCCGCTGGCCGACGCCGAGCCCGCGGCGCAAGGCAAGGGCAGCGGCGCGGCCCAACAGGCGGACGCGATCACGGCGACGGTCGAGGGGCTGCGCCGGAAAGGGTTCGGACGGCTGCTCGTCGGCGGCCGAGCCGTCGACTTCGACGAGGCGGACTTCACCGACCCCGCCGTCGATGCCAGCCTGCTGCGCGTCGTCGTCGATCGCATCAAGGTGCAGCCGGGAATCGAGAGCCGCCTGACGGACTCGATCGAAACCGCGTACGCCGAAGGCGGAGGTGCCGCGTTCGCGTACGAGCTGCCGGACGAATCGGGAGCCCGGAGTCCGGAGCCCGGAGTCGGTCGCGACCACGTCTTTTCCGAGCACTTCGAGTGCCGGCCGTGCGGCATCTCGTACGAGGATCCCCAGCCACGCCTGTTCTCCTTCAACAACCCGTTCGGCGCCTGCCCGACGTGCCACGGCTTCGGCAACGTGATCGAGCTCGACATGGACCTGGTGGTGCCCGATCCGACGAAGTCGATCGCGCAGAACGCGATCGAACCGTGGACCAAGCCGCACTACCGCGCAAACCTGGCCGAGTTGAAGAGGGCGGCGCGCAAGGCGGGCGTGCGCCTCGATGCACCGTGGCAAGACCTCACCGAACGGGAGCGCCGCTTCGTGTTCGAGGGCGACGGCGACGAGTACGAAGGGATCCGCGGCTTCTTCGACTGGTTGGAGCGCAAGAAGTACAAGGTGCACGTGCGCGTCTTCCTGTCCCGCTACCGCGGCTACCTGATCTGCCCGGACTGTCGGGGCGCGCGCCTGAGGCGCGAAGCGCGCGACGTGAAGGTGGGCGGCCGGTCGATCGACGCGGTGTCGGCGCTGACGGTGCGGGAGGCGCAGCAGTTCTTCGCGGCGCTCCGGTTGACCGAGAAGGAAGGGGCGATCGCAGGCAAGGTGCTCGGCGAGATCCGGCGCCGGCTGGCGTTCCTGAGCGACGTCGGCCTCGACTACCTCACGCTGGACCGGTTGTCGTCCACGCTGTCCGGCGGCGAGGCGCAGCGCATCAACCTGGCCAGCTCGCTCGGCTCGGCGCTCGTCGGCACGCTCTACGTCCTCGACGAGCCGTCGGTCGGCTTGCATCCCCGCGACAACAACCGGCTGATCACGATCCTCCGCCAGTTGCGCGACCAGGGGAACTCGGTCCTCGTCGTCGAACACGACGCGGACATGATCAAGGTCGCCGACCATGTCGTAGACCTGGGCCTGGGCGCCGGCGAACAGGGCGGACGAGTGGTCTATTCGGGAGATCTGGATGGGCTGGTGCAGGAGCCACGGTCGCTGACGGCGAAATACCTGCGCGGCGAACTGGCCATCCCGGTGCCGGCCGCGCGGCGCAAGGGTACCGGCCAGGTGCTGCGCGCCGTCGGCGCGGGCGAACACAACCTGAAGGACATCACGGTCGAGATCCCGCTCAACACCCTGACGTGCGTCACCGGCGTGAGCGGGTCCGGAAAATCCACGCTCGTCCACGACATCATCTACCCGGCGGTGAAGCGGGCCAAAGGCAGCTGGGAGAAGCGGGTGGGCCAACTGCGGAAGATCGAGGGCACCGAGTACATCACCGACGTCGTGCTGATCGATCAGACGCCGATCGGGCGGACGCCCCGATCGAACCCGGTGACCTACCTGAAGGCGTTCGACCCGATCCGCGAGCTGTTTGCATCGACCAAGGACGCGCGATCTCGCGGCCTCACCGCGAGCCACTTCTCGTTCAACGTACCGGGCGGCCGGTGCGAGGCCTGCGAAGGCGAGGGCCAGGTGCGCGTGGAGATGCAGTTCCTGGCCGACGTGTTCGTGCCGTGCGATCAGTGCGACGGGAAGCGATTCAAGCCGCAAGTGCTGGAGGTGAGGTACCGCGGCAGGAACGTGCACCAGGTGCTGGAGATGACCGTGCGCGAGGCGCTCGCCTTCTTCTCCAGTTCCCCCAAGGTCGTACGCCGCCTGCAGGTGCTCGACGAGATCGGGCTCGGCTACCTTCGCCTCGGACAGCCGGCCACGACGCTCTCGGGCGGCGAAGCGCAACGGATCAAGATCGCGGCGCACCTGTCCTCGCACACGGGCGACCGCCTGCTGTACATCCTCGACGAGCCCACGACGGGCCTGCATTTCGACGACATCGCGAAGCTGCTGACGGCGTTTCGCAAGCTGATTGCCGCCGGGCATTCGCTGCTCGTGATCGAGCACAACCTGGACATCATCAAGACGGCCGATCATGTGATCGATCTGGGACCCGAAGGCGGCGACGAAGGCGGGTGGATCGTGGCGACAGGCACGCCGGAGCAGATCGCGCAGGACGGCGTGTCGCACACGGGCGCCCACCTGGCGCCCGTGCTCGCCGTCGGGCGTTCGCACGCGTACGCCGCAGCGCGACCCGAGCCAGCCAAGCCCCTGAGTCGTGAGCCTTGAGCCGGAAGCCCGCCTGCCTGCCGCGCTCGTTCTACGCTCGTCCTGCCCTCGCCGTCGCGCGCGACCTGCTCGGCAAGGTGCTGGTTCACCGCGCCCCGGACGGTGAGACGAGCGGCAGGATCGTCGAGGTCGAAGCGTACATCGGCGAAGACGATCCGGCCTGCCACGCGGCGCCCGGCCCGACGCGGCGCAACGAACCGCTCTACGGCGATCCCGGCCACGCCTACGTCTACTTCAACTACGGCGTCCACGACATGTTCAACGTGGTGGCCGAGCCGCGCGGCAGGCCGGCCGCGATCCTCGTGCGCGCCCTGGAACCTGTCGACGGCGCCGACCTGATGCGCAGGCGCCGCGACACGCCCGCCCGCGGCCGGAAGCCGAAGCGCAACATGTCGCTCGACGACCTGTGCCGCGGACCAGGCAACGTCGCGCGCGCCATGGGGGTGACGCTCGCCGACAACCGGGCCGACCTGTGCGGCAGCAAGCTGTTCATCCAAGATCGCGGTCTCGACGCCGCGGGGATCGCCTGGTCGCCGCGCATCGGGATCAGGGTCGGTGTGGATCGTCCGTGGCGCTGCTACGTGGTCGGGAGCAAGGCGGTCTCGGGGAAGAAACGAAGGGGGCTTCGATCGAGTTGACGCGCGGTCTACGGACCACGGTCTCCGGCTACTCTCTCGATCCACCGCGCGAAGTTCCTCTGCTGCGCCGACCGGAAGTCGATGCACGCCTGGACGAGATCCAGCCTGGCGTCCACTTCGCCGCCGAGTCCCCTCGCGCCGAAGAACGCCTTCAGGTCGTCGCGCATCTCGGTGTCGCAGAACGTCACGGCCGCATCCATCACGGCCTGCAGCGCCTCGGTCGGCCCGAGCGTCGTCGCGATTTCCTTCCAGTGCGACTTGACGAACCGCCAGGCCGTCGGCCGCGCCGCCTGGCGTGCCAGGGCCGAGGAGATGACGCGCGCCGCGGCGGGCGAATCGACGGACGACGTGACGACGTACTGGAGCGCGCGCTCTATGAGGGCGGAATCGCTGAAGTAGCCGAGCGCCTCTACGTAGGGCCCGGCCGCCGCCGGCGAGGCCGCCTGCTCGATATTCGCGATGATCCGGTCGAACACCGAGGCGTCGCCGCTCGCCGCCGCCAGTTTTGTCAACGCGTCCGCCAGATCGGGATCCGCCGTTCGCGCTCCGTCCCCCGCGGTGTCGAGGATCGCCTGCCGCGCCCGGCTCAGCACGTCGGCGTCCTGACCGACCTCGCCCACAACCATGAGGACTTTCGCGAACGCTTCCCGGCGCGCCAACTCGTTGCGGCCGTCGGACGGCTGCGCCAGCTCCTTCGCGAGCGGCGCGAACACCTGCCTGACCCACGCCCGGAACGCCTGGCGGTTCGCATCGGTCGCCAGCGAGGCGTCGATGGCGGCAAGCGTCGTTCCGGCGCGTCCGATGATCTGCGCCCGTCGTTCGGTCGCGTACCCGCCAACCAGCGACAGGTAGTCACCGACGTCGAGGCGTCCCGCCTGCGCGAGCGCCCACTGGTCGTTGAGCAACCGCAGTCGTTCGGCGGGCGTCAGCTGCGGCTCGGCGTCCTTCGCGAACCGCGCGAGCAACTCCGGCGCGTACGCCGAGCGGAAGTATCCGGCGCCGTCCGCGTTGGCGAGCACGAGCGAGTTGCAGCCGGCGAGGCCGAAGGTCTGATCTGTCCCGGCAAGCAGGTGGTTCGTCGACTGCGACGGGACGCCGGCCTGCGGCGCGATCGGGCGGGTGAACACCGGGATGGTCCACGGCGCCGACGCGCCCGGCGCGCGTTTCGTGCCGAGCCGGAACCGTTGCTGCGCGAGTGTCAGCGACGAGGTGGCTTCGCTCACGCAGCGGGCGGCAACGGTCACCAGCGGCACACCGGGCTGTTCGAGGAACGTCTGCAGGATCCGGTCGGCGCCGCTCACGCTGTGCTCGGCCATCGTCGTCCAGAAGTCCGCTGCGGTGGCGCTCGAGTACGAGTACCTCTTGAGGAAGGCGTTCACGCCCGCCCGGAACGCGTCGCGCCCCATCGCGGCCTCGACCATGCGCAGCACCGCTCCGGCCTTCTGGTAGACAATCGGGTCGTAGAGGGCCTCGATCTCCGCCGGCGTCGCGACGTTGGTGCGAACGGGTCGCGCCGTCTCCGCTTCGTCCGCCACCATGCCCTCTTCGGCCGACATCACCTCATCCAGTTCGACGTGCCATTCGGGCTTCCACGCCTGGACGGGGCGAGTTTCGAAGAACGTCGCGAACCCTTCCTTCAGCCACAGGTCGTTCCACCACTTCATTGTGACCAGGTCGCCGAGCCACTGGTGAGCCATCTCGTGCGCGACGGTCGTTGCCACGAGCTTCTGCGACTCGACGGGTGCCGTCCCCGCATCCACGAGGAGGTCGTGTTCACCGAAGAAGATGGCGCCGGTGTTTTCCATGCCGCCGCCGAGGAAGTCGGGTATGGCGACCAGATCGAGCTTGCCGAACGGGAACCTGACCGCGAAGTACCCGTCGAAGAAGCCCAGGAATGACTGCGCGGCATCGAGCGCGAATCGTCCGAGCGACTGTCTGCCCGACAGGGCACACACGCGGATCGGGATGTCGTCGCCGCGCCCCTCCAGGCAGCTGAAATCGCCAACGGCAAGCGCCAGCAGGTAGGTGGACATCTTCCGCGTCGTGGCGAACTTCACCGTGTGCTGGTCCATCCCGGGTCCCGGTGTGTCCGACAGGACGCGTCCGTTCGAGATGGCCGCCATGCCGGAGGGCACAACCGCCGTGACGAGGAACGACGCCTTCAGGTCCGGCTGATCGAAGCAGGGGAAAGCGCGGCGCGCGTCGGTGGCTTCGAACTGCGTGGCCGCGTACTTGCGGCCGTTCGCGCCGCCGATGTAGAGGCCGCGCAGCGCCCGCTGGAGCCTGCCCGAATACTCGATCCGTAACCGTGCGGGGCCGGCAGGAAGGCGGCGACCGACGGTGAGTGTCGCCGTCTGGCGGCCTTCGTCGGTCGCGACGGTGGCCAGCTGGCTGCTCGAGCCGGAAACGACGGTCACCCGCGTTATGGTCAGGCCGACCACGTGAAGCGTGATCGTCGCGGTCGGCTTCGCAACGTCGACGAGAATCTGTTCCGAGCCGGTGAAGGTGTCGGTCTGGAAGTCCAGCGTGAAGCGGAGTTCGTACTGGTCGGGAACGACGTCGGTCGAGAGCGGCTGCGCTGAAACCGACCGGGCGAGGGACAGAACGACGCACGCGATGAGCAGCACGCGAACGCGGCCTCGAGCCATACGCCCCGAAGCCGTCAGCGGGACACGCCCGTGAACATCTCGCTCTTCCATCGGCGCGATGCAGCCCACAGCTCCGGCGCTAGAACCCACCCCTTCGCATCCGTGTGCCCTGGGCCACGGGCACTCTCAGTTCCATCGGCCGGCCGTCGCGGATGATGCCCAGCGCTGCCGTTGAACCGATCCTCGCGTCGGCCACCATGCGAAGCAGCCGTGATGTGTCCTCGACCGTCTGGCCATTGAACGACGTGATCACGTCGTACTGCCGGATACCAGCCCTGGCCGCCGTCTGGGACAGGTTGTAAACGAGCGCGCCCCTGGTGCTGTTCAAGCCGAGTTGCCCGGCCAACTGGGGGGTCAAGTCCGCCACGGACATGGCCCCGATCGAGCCGCGGCGCACTTCCTTGTACTTGAGGAGGTCGTCGACGACCTTGCGCGCCAGGTTGCTGGGCACCGCGAACCCGATGCCCTGGTAGCCGCCGCTCTCGGAGTAGATGGCCGTGTTGATGCCGACCAGATCACCGCGTGCGTCGATCAGCGCGCCGCCGGAGTTCCCCGGGTTGATGGCGGCATCGGTCTGGATGAAGTCCTCGTATCCGGCCACGCCAAGGTTCTGGCGGCCCACCGCGCTGATGATGCCGAGCGTAACCGTCTGATTCAGCTGGAACGGGCTGCCGATGGCGAGCACCCACTGCCCGACCTTCAGCCTCGAGGAATCGCCCCAGGGGACGACGGGGACGTTGGTGATGTCGAGCTTCAGCAGCGCGATGTCCGTCATCGGATCGGTTGCGATGAGCCGGCCGTTCACCTGGCGCTTGTCGGGCAGCACGGCCTTGATCTCGCGCACCGTGCCGCCGTTGCCCGCGATGACGTGGTTGTTGGTGACGACGTACCCGTCGGGCGAGATGATGACGCCCGACCCGAGGCTCAGCGACCGCTGGGCCTCGTCGCCGAACTCGTCGCCGAAGAAGTGGTGGAAGAACGGGTCGTTGGCGAACGGCGACCGCGACGACTGGACGACCTGGAGAGACGAGACGTTGACCACGCCGGTAACCGCGCGGGCAGCCACGTCGCTGAAGTCCGGCATCCGGGCGGCCGGAGCCGCTGCGGCCGTCTGGTCCGCGGCGCGGGAGACCCGGGGCGGGGTCGGCGCCGCCGCGATTTCCTCGGTCGTCCGCATCCGGCCGGACACGACGAGGCCGGCGGCGATGCCAGCGACCACGAGCATGAAAGACAGGAGAAGCCGCTTGATCATCGGAGCAAGCCTTCGGGGCGAACGCGCTCGCGGGCGGGGGCGTCCGCTCCAGTGTATGGCGGGAGTCAAATCGCCCGGCGGCGGGCTGGGTGCTCAGCGCACCTCGATCCGCCGTGGCCGCTGGGGCACCTTGGGGATCGTCACCGAGAGCACGCCGTCGCGCAGGTCGGCCGCGATGTTCTTCTCGTCGATCGGCTGCGGCAGCGTGAAGCTGCGCGAGAATTGGCCGTGCCCCCGTTCGACGCGATGGAACTGCTCGTTCGGCTCGTGGTGCGGCGGGCGCTGGCCCCGCAGGACCACTTTGCCATCCTGCACGGCAATCTGGAAGTCGTCGCGAGACAGCCCCGGAAGCTCGACGGAGATGACGTAGTGGTCGGCGGTTTCGTAGAGGTCGACCGCCGGCACCCAGCCGGGCGCACTGTCGCCGGCCAGGCGGTTCAGCCGCTCGTGCAGCGCCAGCAGATCCTGCAGGGGATCCCAACGGGCGAAGGCCACACGCCATGCTAGCACGCTTTCCGCAGACCTGGCACGCGCGGTGGCCCCGGGGCGTGCGCTGCGCGTTGAGGGGCCTCGGCCATATGTGCTACGATTGCAAGGATATACGGTCACTGTCTTTCGAACAGGGGCATGCGTTCGCCATGAGTTCCATTCCAGCCACGCGTCTGCGCAAGGGAATGTTGATCAAACACGACAAGGAGCTGTTCCGGATTCTCGACCTGCAGCACATCACCCCTGGGAACTGGCGCGGCATGGTCAAACTGAAGCTGCGTAACCTGCGTACCGGATCGCTTTCCGACACGAGGCTGCGTTCGGAAGACATCGTCGAGCGGGAGACCCTGGACGAGCGCGAAGTCCAGTACCTCTACAACGACGCCAACGGCTATCACTTCATGGACACGTCCACCTTCGAGCAGTTCCAGCTGTCGGCCGAAGCGCTCGGCGACGCCACGAACTACCTGATCCCCGACGGCCTCGTGCGGATCGAGTTCTACGGCGCGGAACCGGTCGGGGTGGAGATGCCGCAGACGGTGGACCTGCGCGTCGAGGACACGGCGCCGGGCATCAAGGGTGCCACCGCGAGCGCGCAAGTGAAGCCCGCCAAGCTGGAGACGGGCCTCGTCATCCAGGTGCCGCCCTTCGTGAACCCCGGTGACGTCGTGCGCGTCAATACCGAGACCGGGGAATACCAGGCGCGGGTGTAACGGCGAAGGTCCGGACGTCCGAACGTCCGAGTGTCAGGCAGTGTCCCGAGGTCGGTCGTTCGACGACAGGGTCGGCCGCTCCGCGGACCGGCCCTGTTTCGTCTGGCCGTGAGTGGACCGGAACCGCCCCGCCAGTGTCTAATCCAGTGCGCGCGCCCCCTCGCGGCGTGCGCACCCGCCAATCGACGCAGCGCTTTTTCGGGGATTCCCATGGAGATGGTGCGGCATCCGAAGACCGGTTGGATCGAGGTGATCACCGGCAGCATGTTCAGCGGCAAGAGCGAGGAGCTCATCCGGCGCCTGCGCCGCGCCCAGATCGCGCGCCAGAAGGTGCAGATCTTCAAGCCGCGCTTCGACACCCGCTACGGCAACGACTACATCGTGTCGCACAGCGAGATGCGAATCCAGTCACAGCAGGTCGAGACCTCGAAGGACCTGCTCGCGCAGGTCCAGCCCGACACCGAGATCGTCGGCATCGATGAAGGCCAGTTCTTCGATCAGGATCTGCCCGCTGTCTGCAATCAGCTGGCGAACATGGGCAAGCGCGTCATCGTGGCGGGTCTCGACCAGGATTACCTGGGGAAGCCGTTCGAGCCGATGCCGCAGCTGCTGGCGATTGCGGAGTACATCACCAAGACGCTGGCCATCTGCGTGGTGTGCGGCGGGCCGGCCAATCACACGCAGCGGCTCGTGGCCAGCAAGGACCGCGTTCTGCTGGGCGCGCAGGGGATGTACGAAGCCCGCTGCCGCCACTGCTTCGACCCGCTGCTATCGACGCGCGCCGCCGAAAACCAGTAGCCGCCAGCCGTCGCAGCCACGAAAC
>Ga0316628_100003268_pt1 | contig 12445 bp, 8 predicted proteins | sample OWC_Aug_M2_C1_D5_FD_207648 | JGI IMG/M metagenome (GOLD analysis project Ga0316628, IMG submission 207648) | Wetland soil microbial communities from Old Woman Creek delta, Ohio, United States - OWC_Aug_M2_C1_D5_C | ecosystem: Environmental > Terrestrial > Soil > Wetlands | place: USA: Ohio...
CTGTATTACCTGCGTTCGATCGCCGAAGCGCTGCGCGTGATTCACGTATTCGGCATTTTGCACCGGGATTTGAAGCCCGCGAACGTGATGCTGCGCGAAGACAACGCGCCGGTCTTGATTGATTTCGGCCTGGCGCGCCGCTCGAAGGACGAGGATTCGATGACCGGCATAGGCCAGGTTCTGGGTTCGCCGTACTACATCAGCCCCGAGCAGGCGCAAGGCCAGCGCGTCGATGTGCGCACCGATCTTTACAGCCTCGGCGTGATGTTCTATGAAATGCTGACCGGCCGGAAGCCGTATACGGGGCACAGCGCCGTCGAAATCATGGCGCAGCACGCCAACGCGCCGATCCCCATGCTCGCCGACGGCGCGGCCGCGCAGCAGCCCTTGTTGAATCGCCTGCTGGCCAAGGACCCGCGCGATCGCTGCGCATCGGCCGACGAGTTGCTCGCCGAACTCGACCCGTCGATCGCCGCGGTCGCTTGAACGCATGTGACGCGCGTCACGCAACGCACGCGCCGGCCGCCGAGGTTGTGACCCAGGTACGCCCGCCGTGGGCCTCGGTTTGGCACCCTGCGAAATATGTTCAGCTCAGCGCATCGCCAGGATCATGACGAACGAGCGCCGGCCGCGGATCGGCCCACGCAGGATCACTGGATCGCCGATGCGCTCCGAAAGAACATCGCGCTCGGAATTCTGTTCATCGACCGGGAAAATAACGTCCTGCCGCAGATCTCGGCGGCGGCTTCCACCCTGCTTCGCTGCCGGGAATTCGGCTCTGCGAACTTCGAAACCCTGCTGAAGCCGCTCGTCGCGGAAAAGACCCTGCATTCGATCCTCGCGGCCCGCGATCGCCTGCGGCAGCCGGCGCCCGCCGATGCCCCGAGCGGCGCGGCGGAGCTTGCCGACGTCGACCTGCGGCTGCCGAACCCCGACGGCTCGGTGACCACGGCTTGTTGCCGCTTCACCTTCAGCGCCGTGGACGCGCACCCCGATCGCGACGTTTGCATGGTCGCGATCGCCGACGAGACGGCCGACGTGCAACACGTGCGCGAACTCAAGGACCTGCGCAGCCGGGTGCAGGTTCAAGCCGAAATATTGCGCAGCCTCCTGCAGATCGGCCGCGCCCGCTTCGCAGTGTCGATGCAACGGACCGACGCGGCCATGAGTGCGATCAACGCGATCCTGAAAAAGCCGGCGCGCGAGCAGTCGGCGTTCCGGCTGAAGCTGGAAGAGACCTTGGTGGAGGTCGATCGCATTCGCCGCGAAGGAGCCGCGCTCAAGCTCACGTCCTTGGAAGGCGCGGCGCGGTCGTTCGAAGACTCGCTGCACGAGTTGCGCGGCCGCGCCAGCTTGAGCGGCGGCGATTTTCTGCCGCTCGCCGTCAAGCTCGACGAGCTCTTCGGCCAGTACGCGCTCGTGCGCGCGCTGACCAAGCGGACGCAACCGGCGACGGCGGAGGCGTCGAGCGACGAGCGTGTGACCGACAACGGAACCCAGATCATCGACGCACCCCGGTTCATCGCGAAGATGGGGGCGGCGGGACGCATCCCCGGCGAAGACGCGCGCGCGCGAGTCCCGCCGCGGCGCCCCGCCCGCAGCGGCAGCCTCGAATCCACGCTCGCTTCATTGAGCGAACATATCGCCGAGGAATACGCGAAGGCGGTGAAGCTGGAATGCGTCGGCCTCGACCTCGTGCCGGCCGCTTACCAGGGCGCCGTCAAGAACGTCGCGATTCAATTGATTCGAAACGCCATCATGCATGGGGTGGAAACGCGCGACGCGCGCGCGCTCGCCGGCAAACCTGCGTGCGCGGCGCTGCGGCTCACGTTCGTCGCCCTGCCCGACGGCAGCTTCGAAATGCGCTTTCAGGACGACGGCCGCGGCGTCGATCCGCAATTGGTGCGCCGGATCGCCGTCGCGAAAGGACTGATCAGCGCGCAGGCCGCGGCCGCGCTGCCCGACCGCCAAGCGATCAAGCTGATCTTCAAATCGCGATTCACGACGATCGACACCCCTCTGGCCGAGGGGCATGGCGGGGGCTTGACGCTCGTGCGCCGATACGTGGATGAATCCGGCGGCAAGATCGCGCTCGCGAGCCTTCCCGGCCGCGATACCCGATTCAAGGTCAGCCTACCCGCCGTCCCGCCGCCCGACTCCTGATCCGCGCGGCGGCGCGATTGCTAGAGGATCTCCTCGCGCACGGTATCTGCGCCCGCGGGATCGTGGCGGCGCGAACTGAACGACACCAGGACCATGACCGCATCCCCGGTGTTGCGGTAGGCGTGGGTGACGCCCGGCGGTATCGTGAACCGCCAGGTCTCGCCGGCCGGCACGTCGATATCGCGCAGTCCCGTGGAGTCCTTCAGGCGCACGCGGCACGGGCCGACGACCGCGGTGGTTTCGACCGCGCTGCGGTGAAAATGATTGCCGCGCACTTCGTTCGGCTGCGTCAAGACGACGTGCACGTTCCTCTGCGCGGCGAGTTCCTCGTCGGTCAGCGGCTCGAACAGGCTGCCGCGGGCGTCGCGATGCGCGCGCACGGGCTCGACGATCACACCACTGGAACTCGACACGCGGCCGTCCCGGTCAAACGCGGGCGGCGCCGCGCAGCGCGCGCCGCCGCGCGACATACACGAGCCCCGCGCCGACCAGAATGTCCGGCCAGCCGAGCGCACCGCCGTGACTCGGCGCGGTGACGGTCAAGCTCGCCGACGCGGACGCGGTATTGGCGCCCGCGGGACCGGTCGACAAGGTGTTCGCGGCGATCGTGCTGACGTAGGTCCCCGCCGTCGCGCTCTGTACGGGCATCACGATCGTACAGCTGCCGCTCGCCGGTATCACCGCGTCCGTGATCATGACGGAAGTCGTGTTGTAGGTCGCCGATATCTGGCCGCCGCCGCAGCTCGTCGTCGTCTTCGGTGTCGCCGGGATGGTCAGGTTCGCCGGCAAGGTGTAATCGAAACTCGCCTGCGTCAGCGCGTAGGCATTCGTGTTGGTGAAGGTGATCGTCAGCGTCGACGCCGTGTTCTCACCGACGCTCGTCGGCACGAACGCCTCGCCGATCGTCGGCGCCATGGGGTTCACGCTCACCGCCGCGGGGCAGGCGGTTTGTGCCGTACCGGCGGTCGCGGGCGCGGTCGTCGTCGCTCCGGTGGAACTCACGTTGATCACCGCCGTATCGGTTGCACCCACCGAATCGGTCACGACGAGCGTGACCGTGCCGGGACCGCCGCTCGTGGTCGCGGTCGGTCCGTTCGCCGCGGAAGTGAGAACCACGCTGCCGCTCGTGCTCCAGGCATAGGAGGCGATCGTACGGTTGCAGGACGCCGCGCTGCCGCTTGCGTCGAACGAGTTGCTCGCCAGCACGGCAACCGCGGCGATCGGCCGCAGCGCCGAGTCCACCGCGGCCAGCGCATTCACCATGCCCGTGCCGCACTGCCCGCCGGGCGGACACGCGCATTCGCCGGTCACCGCATCGGAGAGCGGACAAACCGGCAGATTCGCCGTGTTCGCCGGGAACGGCTTCGCGCTGGCGGCGAGCCGCGAACTCAATTCGGCCGGCGTCAGATTCGCATTGACGGAGCGCATCAGCGCGGCGATGCCGGCGACGATCGGCGCCGAGAAGCTCGTGCCCAGATTGACGTTGATCTGATCGCTATAGCCGTTCGTCGTCGGCGTCGTCGTGCCGGCGTTCATCGTCGTATCGATCGACCGCAGACAGGCGCCGCTCGATTGCACGCAATTGCCGGCCGGCGCCGAGAGGGTGACTTCGGGCCCCGAACTGCTGTAGCCGACCTTCGTGCCGACATTGCGCAGGCCCGCGACGGCGACGACGCCCGGGACGAGCGCGCTGCAATTCGCGGGCGCATCGACCGGGGCCGTGGACCCGGGATTGCCGCCGTTGCCCGCGGAGGCGACGACGAGCACGCCCAGGCCGGTGACCTTGCTCAGCGCGGATTCATAGGCCGTCGAGCAGGAGCCGGTGCCGCCCAAGCTCAAATTGATGATGTTCGCGGGGTATGGATTATTGGGCACGCCGGCGACCGGCATGCCCGCGGCCCATTCGATTGCCGTGATGATGTCCGAGTCGTAGCCGCCGCATTTGCCGAGCGCACGCACCGGCAATAGCCACGGGCCCCAGCTCATGCCGGCGATGCCGGTACCGTTGTTGGTCAGCGCGCCCAGGATGCCGCTCACGCGCGTGCCGTGCCAGGAACTGTCGACCGGCGGCGTGCCGCATTGCGCCGCCGGGAACAGCGCCGTTTGTTCCTCGGCCGCGGTGACCCAGTCGCCCGGATCCGACGGATCCGGATCCCAGCCATCGCCGTCGTTCGCGATCAAATAGGTGCCCAAAGCCTTGAATGTGGTCGGATCGTAGTCCTGGCCGACGAAATCGTAGCCCGGCAACAGCCGTCCGCCGAGACCGGCGCGCAGCAAGTCCGGGTGGTCGAAGCGCACGCCGGTATCGACATCGGCGATCACGACGCCCGTGCTCCCGCCTGGACTGCCCGGCGTGAGGCCCCAGGCGGACACCGCATCGGTCGCCGCGAGGTCATCGTTCGTCGGCGTCGCGGCCGCAGGCGGCGTGCGCATGTACCACTGGCCGTTATCATAGTCCTGGGTCGGCGTGCAGCCGTTGCTCGGGGCACAAACGGCCGTCGCCGTCACCGGGAACAGAGGATCGTTCGGCACCGCGAGCGCATAGCGGCGGTGGTCGACCGCGGCGAATGCGACCGCCGGATCCGCGCGCAGCTTCGCGAGCGCCGCGGCGACGTCCGCGCCGTACAGCTTTTTCTCGAGGAACAGCACGTGCATGCTCGGCGTCAGCTGGCGCGTTCGCGCCGTCGCGATGCCGACACGCGCGCCGAGCGCGGCGACATCCTGCGCCGTCGTTGCCGCTTGCACGATCTTGAACGCTTGCGCGTGCATGCGCGACTTGATCGTCGTCGTCAGCGCGTTGGCCGCGGTCGTGCGGAAACCGACGATGATGCGGCCCGCCTCCGGGCCGATGGACACGGGCTCACGCCTGACGGGGTTCCATTCGGCGGCACCGGCAACGGCCGTCGCCGCGAACCAAAGCAAAGCTCCGAGCACGACACCCCAACGACGCATGCGAATCTCCCTGACTTAATGCCGCAAATAGGCGTCGGCGCGACGCCGGCTGACAGTGTAATCGTTTCCTGTCGACCCGTATTCCCCGCCGCAATCGGCGTCGGCAGGCGGCGACAGGATCCCAGCCGGCCGCTGTGTGGGCGCCACGGGCCTGCCTGTGCCGGGACGACAGGGCCGGTAGCGGTGCCGATCGAGTAGAATGAGCGTTCACCCCCTACGGATACCCCAAAAGGCGAAACCGATGCTGTACGACGAGCGCAAATTCTATGTGGACGGCCAATGGGTCGATCCGGTCGAACCCAAGGAATTCCGGGTCATCAATCCGGCGACCGAGGCCGTCGCCGGCGTGATTTCGATGGGCAGCGCCAAGGACGTCGATTTGGCGGTCGCGGCCGCGCGCCGCGCGTTCGACGGCTTCGCGCGCACGACGCCCGCCGAGCGCCTCGCGCTGCTCGAGCGCATCCTGGAACGCTACAAGGCTCATTACGAGGAAATTGCGACCGCGATATCGCTCGAGATGGGCGCACCCGTCACGCTCGCCAAGGGTTCGCAGGCCGGCTGCGGCACGGGCCACATCAGCGCGATGATCGAGGTCCTGAAGAAATTCAAGTTCGAGGAGATTCGCGGTTCGACCCGCATCGTCCTCGAACCGGTCGGCGTCTGCGCGCTGATCACGCCTTGGAACTGGCCGATCAATCAAGTGGCCGCGAAGGTGGTACCGGCGCTCGCCGCGGGATGCACGATGGTCCTGAAGCCGTCCGAGTATTCGCCGTTCAGCGCGATCTTGTGGGCCAAGGTGATGGACGAGGCCGGCGTGCCGCAGGGCGTGTTCAATTTGGTCAACGGCGACGGTCTGCACGTCGGCGCGCCGCTCTCGGCGCATCCGCAAGTCGACATGGTCGCATTCACGGGCTCGACGCGCGCGGGCACCGAAATCGCGAAGACCGCCGCGGCATCCGTCAAGCGGGTCCAGCAGGAACTCGGCGGCAAGTCGCCGAACATACTGCTGGACGACGCGGATCTCGAGCGTGCCGTCAAGCGCAGCGTGCTGCACGTATTTCAGAATTCCGGCCAGTCCTGCAATGCGCCGACCCGCATGCTGGTCCCCGAATCGAAGCTCGCCGAGGTCGAGGAACTCGCTAAGCGCGCCGCCGCCGGCGTCGTCGTCGGCGACCCGGCTTCGCCCGCGACAACGGTCGGGCCCGTGGTCTCCAAGATCCAGTTCGAACGCATCGAAGGCTATATCGAAAAGGGCATCGCCGAAGGCGCCAAGGTGATCGTCGGCGGCCCCGGACGCCCCGAGGGATTGACCAAGGGCTATTACGTCCGGCCGACGATCTTCTCGAACGTCAGCAACCAAATGACGATCGCCCGCGAGGAGATCTTCGGACCCGTGCTCTGCATACTGCCGTACAAGACCGAGGAAGAAGCGATCCGGATCGCGAACGACACGCCCTACGGCCTGTCGGCGTATGTCTGGTCGGGCGACAACGCGCGCGCGCGGCGTGTCGGCAACCGCATTCGCGCCGGGCAGGTCGCGATCAACGGTGCTTCCGGCGACTGGCAGACCCCGTTCGGCGGCTTCAAGATGTCCGGTAACGGCCGCGAATACGGCGAGTACGGATTGCGCGATTTCCTCGAGCTGAAGGCCGTCATCGGCGTCGACGCGGCCTGAAGCTGCGGCGACGCTGTGGCCGATCGCGCGGCGGCGGCTGATCATGCGGCGACGGCCGAGACCCCGCTGTTGCGGCTCGAGCGAGTCGGCAAGCACTACGGCGCGAATCGGCCCGCCGTCCTCGACGGCGTCGATCTGGATGTCCGTCACGGCGAATATCTCGCGATCATGGGCGAGTCCGGCGTCGGCAAATCGACGCTGCTGAATCTGCTCGCGGGGCTCGATCGCCCCGACGCCGGCCGGGTACTGTTGGACGGGACCGATCTCGCGACGCTCGGCGACGACGAGACGACCCTGTTGCGGCGCCGGGCGATCGGCTTCGTCTTCCAGGCGTTCCACGTGTTGCCGTACTTGACGGTGCGACAGAACGTCGCGCTGCCGCTCGAATTGTTGGGCGTCGCCGAACGTACGCGCCGCGCGCGTACGACCGCGATGCTCGAGGAACTCGGGGTCGGCGCGCTCGCGGAGCGCTTCCCGCGCGAGCTTTCGGGCGGCGAGATCCAGCGTGTCGCGATCGCGCGTGCGCTCGTCCACCGGCCGCGCGTCCTGCTCGCCGACGAACCGACCGGCAACCTCGACCCGCGCACCGCGGTGCAGACGCTCGCGTTGCTGCGCGCCCAGGTCAAACGGGATGCCGGCGCCGGCGTGCTGATCACCCACTCGCGCGCCGCCGCGGAAACCGCCGACCGCATCCTGATTCTCGATGCGCACGGCCTCAAGGCCGAGGAGCGCGCTTAAGATGCGCAGCCGGCGCAGCCGGCGCGGACGGGGCGGCGCTTTGCGCGTATGGCGCTTGTTGCTGATCTCGCAAATCCGCGAACAGCCGGCGCGCCCGATCATTTCGGTGCTCGCGATCGCGATCGGCGTCGCGCTCGCCTCCGCGATTTTTCTGGTCAACGGCGCGGCGCTCGCGCAGTTCACGCGAGCGGCGCGCCAACTCGTCGGCGAATCCGATGTGATCGTGCGCGGCCCCCCCGACGGATTCCCGGAAACCTTGTTCCCCACGCTCGCCCGCGATCCGGCCGTCGCGGTCGCGAGTCCCGTGCTCGAAATCGACGCCGCCATACCGGGCCGGCGCGAACCGCTCGAGGTGCTCGGCATGGATCCGTTCCGCGCGGCCGAAATACAACCGGCCATGATCGCCGGCCTGGGGCCCGGGGTTCTCGACCTTCTGCGGCCGGACGGCATCTTTCTGTCCGCGGCCGCCGCCGCGGACCTGCGCGTACGGCGCGGGGACACGCTGCCGGTGATCGTCGGCGACGCGCCGAGACGCCTCGTCGTGCAGGGGGTACTGCCGGCGGCTCTCTACGCGCAACCGCTCGGCATCATGGACATCGCCTCCGCGCAATGGACCTTCGGCCGGATCGGACGCTTGAACCGCATCGACCTGCGCTTGGGCGCAGGCGAAGATCCGCAGGCCTTTCGCCGGCAGCTGCAAAAAGTCCTGCCCGCCGGCGTCTACGCGATCGCCCCGCGCGTCGAACGCAGCCGCGCGGTCACGGCCACGCGCGCCTATCGCGTCAACCTCAACATGCTCGCGCTCGTCGCGCTCTGGACCGGCGCGTTCCTCGTGTTCTCGACGCAGTCATTGTCCGTTCTGCGCCGGCGCAACTCTCTCGCCCTGCTGCGCGCGCTCGGGGTCACGCGCGCGCAGCTCGAGCGTGCGCTCACGGCAGAGGGCGCCGTCTGGGGCGCCGTCGGCGGCGCGCTCGGCTTGGGCTTGGGCGCCCTGATCGCCGCGCTCATGCTGCGCCTGTTGAGCGGGGATCTCGGCAACGGCCAGCTGCGCGTCGTCGGCGCAACGCTCCGGGGGCAACCGCTCGCGCTCTGCGCACTGTTCGCGATCGGCGTATTCGTGGCAGCACTCGGCGCATGGGTGCCGGCGCGCGCCGCCGCCCGCCGCCCGCCCGCACGCGCGCTGAAGGGCGGCGACGAGGACAACGCCTCGCGCACCGCATCGGCGTTTCGGCTCGGAATCGCCGTGTGCCTCGGCGGGATCGGGCTCGCGTGGCTGCCGCCGATCGCGCACCTGCCGGTATTCGGCTACGCGGCCGTTGCGGCGCTGCTGTTCGGCGCCGTCCTGCTCGTGCCCGCGCTCACGGTACGATTGCTGCGCGCGGCGCCGCACTCAGGCAGCGTCGTTCTCGACACCGCGATCGCGCAGCTGCGCGACAACGTCGCGCTGTCGACCTTGAGCCTCGCGTCCATCATCGTCAGCTTCAGCCTCATGGTCGCGATGGCGATCATGGTGTACTCGTTCCGCGTGTCGTTCGAAAACTGGCTCACGCAGCTGCTGCCGGCGGACATTCAGCTGCGCGTGCCGATCGGCGCCGGCTCGTCTTATTGGAGCGCCGGCGACCAGTCGAGAATAGCCGCCGTCCCCGGCATCGCGCGCATCGAATTTCGCCGCACCCGCCGAGTCTTGCTGTCCGCAGCGCACGTCCCGGTGACCTTGATCGCGCGCGATATGACGAGGGCGGCGGCCGCGTCCGTATTGCCGATCGTGCGCAGCGCCCGCGGCGGTACGCCCCGCGGCGGTACGCCCCGTGGCGCGCGACCTGCGTGGATCTCCGAAGCGGTCGCGGACCTTTACGGCTACCGGCCCGGCGACTCGCTCGAGCTGCCACTCGCGGGCGGCATGCATCGATTCGTCGTGGCGGGCGTCTGGCGCGACTACGCGCGCAGCGCCGGATCGATCGTCGTAGAGCGCGCCGATTATCTCGCCGCCAGCGGCGATTCGACGGCGACGGAGGGCGCGATCTGGCTCGCGCCGGCGGCGGACGCCGCCGCGGTCGTGGCGGCCGTGCGCAAGTGCTTCGCGCGCCCGGATTCCCTGGAGATACTTGCCTCCAGCGAGGTCCGCCGCCACTCGCTGCAGATCTTCGATCGCGCGTTCGCGATCACGTACGCAATGGAGGCGATCGCGGTGCTCATCGGTCTCGCCGGCGTCGGCTTCGCGGCGAGTTCGACCGCTCTCGCGCGCCGCGCGGAATTCGGCATGCTGCGGCATATCGGCATGCTGCGCGGCCAGGTCATCCGCCTCCTCGCGGACGAAGGGATCGTCTTGAGCACGCTCGGCGTGATCTACGGCTTGACGCTCGGCGTCGTCCTCAGCCTCGTGCTGGTTTACGTCGTCAATCGCCAGTCGTTTCACTGGAGCATCGATCTCTCGGTGCCGTTTTGGCAGCTGGCAGCGCTCGGCGCGGTGTTGATCGCGGCGGCCGCGGGCACATCCGTTTGGAGCGGGCGCGCCGCGGTCAGCGAAGACGCGGTGCGCGCGGTGCGGGAGGATTGGTGAGGCGCTTGCCCGGCCCCGCGTCGTTACTGGCCGTCGCGCTCAGCATTGCCGCCACGCTCTGCCTGGCGGCGGCGCCGGGTGCCGCGCGTTACGCAGCGGACACCTCGTACGCCGCGGTGACCCGCGGAACCTTGCTCACGTTTCCCGCCGATTACGGCAGCCACGATCGATTTCGCAGCGAATGGTGGTACGTGACGGGTTGGTTGACTACCGCGGGCGGCAAACCCTTGGGCTTCCAAATCACGTTCTTCCGCGCGCGCCCGGCGATTTGGCGCGAAAATCCCAGCGCATTCACCGCGCGCCAGCTCATCATCGCGCACGCCGCGATCAGCGACCCCGAGCGCGGCCGGCTCTGGCGCGATCAACGAGTCGAGCGCGCGGGCTTCGGTTTGGCGGGGGCCGCCGCCGGCGATACGCACGCGTGGCTCGACCACTTCACCCTCGTGCGCGGCGACGACGGTGTCTACCACGCGCGCGTCGCCGGCACGAATTTTTCGCTCGATCTCGCGCTTTCGCCGACCCAGCCGCCGCTGTTGAACGGCCTGGGCGGCTACAGCCGCAAGAGCCCGGAACCCGCGTCGGCGAGCTATTACTACAGCATTCCGCATCTGCGCGTCACCGGCCGCATCGAGCGCGCCGGCCGCGGCGACGCGGTCACGGGCGAGGCATGGCTCGACCACGAATGGTCGAGCGCCTACCTCGACCGCCGCGCCGTCGGCTGGGATTGGATCGGCATCAATCTGGATGACGGCGGCGCCCTGATGGCGTTCCGGATTCGCGGCGCGGACGGCACCGTACGTTGGGCCGGCGGCAGCTTGCGGGACCGCGGCGGCGATGTTCGGACTTTCGGACCCGCGGACATCGCATTCACGCCGGTGCGCGAATGGAAGTCGCCGCGGACCGGGATTGGCTATCCGGTCGAATGGCGCGTGCGCGCCGGTGCGCGCAGCTTCAATTTGAAACCATTGATGGACGACCAGGAGAACGATACCCGCCGCTCGAGCGGCGCGATTTATTGGGAAGGCGCGGTACGGGCGACCGAAGGAGGCAAGCCGGTCGGCCGCGGCTACCTCGAGCTCACCGGATACGGCGAGCCGTTGAGCTTGCGCTGACGTGGCGGTCGCGCTCGAGTCCGAGCATGCTCCCCCCCGGAACTGATAGCCTATGCGCGAAAACTGACGGGGATTGCAGCATGCGGATCATAGGCGGTATCGGCGAATTGAACGGCCTCGTGGGAGAGGAAGTCGCGGTCGGCGACTGGCTGTTGATCGACCAGGGTCGCGTCGACCGATTCGCCGAAGCCACGAGCGACCACCAATGGATCCACGTCGATCAAGAGCGCGCGCGCCGCGAGTCGCCGTTCGGCGGCACGATCGCGCACGGCTTCCTGACCTTGTCGTTGTTGCCCTACCTCGTCGCGCAAAGCCTGCGCATCGACGGCGTCCGTCTCGTCGTCAACTACGGCCTCGATCGGGTTCGTTTTCCCGGCCCGGTCATGGTCGGAACCCGGATACGCCCGCGCGTCGCGCTTGCCAAATGCGACGGTTTCCCCGGCGGCGTACAGACCGAATGGCTCGTGACCGTCGAGCGCGAATCCCAGGCCAAGCCCGCCTGCGTCGCGGCCTCGCTGATCCGGTATTACGCCTAGAATTTCCACCCCGATCGAGAGGTCAGCCGTTGCCGCGCGATCCACGCTTCGACATTTTATTCGAGCCGGTCAAGATCGGTCCGCTCACCGCGAGGAACCGATTTTTTCAGGTGCCACACTGCAACGGCATGGGATATGCGAAGCCACGCAGCCACGCGGCGATGCGCGGCGTGAAAGCCGAGGGCGGATGGGCTGTCGTCAGCACCGAAGAGGTGGAGATTCATCCGTCGAGCGACTTGTCGCCGTACGTCGAAGGCCGATTGTGGGACGACCGCGATGTGCCCGGCCTCGCATTGCTCGCCGACGCCGTGCATGCGCACGGCTCATTGGCGGCGATCGAATTGGCGCACGCGGGGATCAACACCGCAAATCACTACTCGCGCGAGGCTGCAATCGGGCCGAGCCATTGCGTGAGCCCCTACAGCTATGCACCCGCCCAGGCGCGCGCGATGACCAAGGCCGACATCCGCGCCTACCGCCGCTGGCATCGAGCCGCCGCGCTGCGCGCACGGCGCGCGGGATTCGACGTCATCTACGTGTACGCCGCGCACGACCTGTCGCTCGCGATGCATTTCCTCGTCGCGCGCCACAATCAGCGCACGGATGAATACGGCGGCAGCCTCGAGAACCGCACGCGCCTGTTGCGCGAGCTGATCGAGGATACCAAGGAAGCCGTCGGCGACACCTGCGCGGTCGCGCTGCGCTTCGC
>Ga0316628_100003269_pt1 | contig 12445 bp, 9 predicted proteins | sample OWC_Aug_M2_C1_D5_FD_207648 | JGI IMG/M metagenome (GOLD analysis project Ga0316628, IMG submission 207648) | Wetland soil microbial communities from Old Woman Creek delta, Ohio, United States - OWC_Aug_M2_C1_D5_C | ecosystem: Environmental > Terrestrial > Soil > Wetlands | place: USA: Ohio...
TTCCATCCCCCGTTGCCGCCACCCCCAGCAAGCAGGAGGCGATGGGCATGTTGGACTTGGTCACCCACTTGTTCGTGGTAGGGTTATACTCCCTCACATCGGCAATCGACCTCGTCCAAGACTGGTTTATCCCCCCGATGACGTAAATCTTCCCATTGCTCGCGGTTGCGGCAGCTGTATGCCACGTGGCAACAGGCATGCTGGCCTTTCTTGTCCAAGTGTTGGCCGAGGGGTCATACTCCTCGACCGTCCTGAGACCAATCACGGCATCATTTTTCAACCTGTCGCCCCCAATTGCGTAGATCTTGCCGTTACTCGCTGGTACGGCTGCTAAGTTGCGCCGCGGCGTGGGCATGGGGGACTTGGAAGCCCACACGACATCCGTGCCCCGCCTGGGGAAGACCTTTGCTAAGGTAAAGGAAATGGGTGCGTACTTTTTCCTGGCCATTGCATTGCCCTCCTTCTTGTAACAACTTTGTTGAAGCAGAAGCCCACCGGTCCGAGCCGGTTCCTGTTCGATTATAATTCATCTGAGGCGGTATGGAGGTTTGAATTAGCATCCTCTACTGTTTTTCTCTGGAGGTTGAGGGGACTTCCTGCAGGGAGAAAGCCGCCCCCACGAGGCCGAAGGCACCATTCAGGACAAAGACCGAGGAGAGTCCGATCCTTTGGGCGATAACTCCGGAGAGAACCGGCCCCAGGCTCATCCCGATGGCATAGAGAGACTGAAAGAAGCCCATGGCTGTGGCTTGTTGCTCTCTGGGAACCGACTGAATCGACAGGCCCATCAAGAGCGGAAAGAGCAGCCCGACTCCGATCCCGTTCACGGCCTGGACGATATAAAGGAGGTGGAGACGACCGACCAGAGGGGTGGAAAAAACTGCTCCCGAAATGAGCAGAAACCCGGCGATGAGGATCGAACGGTCGGCAAGATAGCGGCGGATCAGGGTCCCGGAAAGGAGAGTGGCGGCCGTGTTGGGGAGCATATACCAGAAGAGGAGGATCCCCAGCTCCGCCTTGGAGGCTCCGAGCAGCTGCGCGAGGATCGGAGTGAATCCATAGGCCGTGGAGAAGTTGGCAGACTGCATGAGGGCGCAAAGAAAGGAGGTGGTGAGAAGCATCCGGTTGCGACCCACGCGAAAAACATCCTGGATGGTGAGCTGCGGACTCCTTTCCGGACGGACTTCGAAGATTCCGTTGGCTAAAAGAAGGCCCGATACAGAGAGGATTCCCCCCGCCCAAAAGGGGGCCGTCCATCCCCAGGCCTCGGCGATCATCCCCCCGGCGTAGTTGGCCGTGATCTGGCCCAGGCGAGAGCAGCCCATGAGCAGAGACATGGAATGGGCGACCTGACCAGGTGGGAAGTAACTCGAATAGAGAACCGTGAAGGGAACCCACATGCTGGCGGCGGCTCCTGCGGTAAGCACAGAAAAGAAGAGCATCCAGGTATTACTGGCTAAGATGAGACCTAAGTTGGCCAGCCCGTCGAAGAGGAATCCCAACAGGATGAAGGGTTTCCTTCTCCGCAGGCGGTCGGACCAGATTCCCAGGGGAATCCGGAGGAGGATCTGCGAGAGGCCGTAGGCCCCCATTACCAGTCCCGCGGCCTGGAGGGATCCACTGACATGCTTGGTATAGGGGGTTAGAATGGGCATGTAAATGTAGATCGCCCCCCAGAAGAGAAAGGTGCAAATATAGGAGAGGAGGATCGAGGAGCGAGAGGGTGAAGACGTGCCTGTCGGCAGGCGTGGTTCTGAGGAGTCGGGGGAAGTCATATTCTAAAGCTATCAACTTAAAGCGCCAAAGACAACTCGAAACTTGCCAGGAAAGCAGGCAATCCTTTGGCCTCGAGGGGGCATGCTTCCCCTTGACGTTTAGGGGAGTCCGTTTTACATTCCGGCTGGACCAGGAAAAGGGGACAATTTCGTTTTTATGCACCAGAGGAAACGTCCTAAAAACAAGTGGAAAGACGGCCAACCAATGGTTGCGGGATCCGTGCTCAGAGAGGAGGAGTGATGGAATACTGGAAGAAAATCGATCTTTCCTTGCTCCTAATTTTTGGATTAGTGGGTCTGGAGAGGCTCACGCCGGGATTCGTCGCTCCTTTCATCATAAAGGAGTTCCATCTCACCTATGCCCAATTCGGCTTGTGCATGGCCCTCCATGCCTTTTCCTGGTCCTTCGGCACCTTCTTCGCCGGCCTGGTCGCTGATCGAATCGGCAAGAAGCCGGTCATCATCTTTGCCACCCTCTATGCAGCGGCCTTCAGCTGGATCACCGGCCTGGTGCAATCTTTTTCCCAGCTGTTGATGGTCCGGGGTCTCATCGGTATCGGCATGGGGGGAGCGATGCCACCCATTGCGGCTACGATCACCGAGGAGACACCCCTGCGCCTGAGAGGGAAAGTCGCTTCCCTCATAGGGGTATTTTTCATCCTTCTGGGGATGGTGATCGGCCCCATGATCACCACTAAATTGGCTCAGGATTTCGGATGGCGAATGGCGTTCTTCCTGATCGGCATACCGGGATTCATTTTGGCCGCGGTGGTATGGAGAATCATGCAAAATCGGCCCCGGGGCGAGGCGGCACTCAGTATGATGCAAGGATTGAAGATCGTGAGCCGAAACCGGAATGTTTTCCTGTGTATGCTGCTGGCCATCTGCTCCTTGGCCAGGATTTATATCGTAGTCAGCTTTGCCGTGCTATTCCTCACCCATGTCCATGGCCACTCCGTGACCATATCAGGCCTGGTTTTCGGTGCAGCGGCTGCCGGAGAGCTGTTGGGTACCTTCTCCATGGGGGCGGTGGCCGATGCCCTCCATAGGAGGAAATTAATCGTGATAGTATCTTCGGCAATGGCCTGCATCCTCGGCGTCGTGCTGGCGGCCTTGCCCATAGGATGTCCCAAATCCCTCCTGATTCTGGTCCTGTTTGGATTCGTCTTCTTTTCTGGCGGCATTAATTTCTTGGTAAACATTCTGATACCTGCCGAATCCGTCGGTCCGGCGTGGGCTGCCAGTGCTGTTGGCTTTTCGAATGCAGTGGGTGAATTCGTGGGTGCGGGGATCTTCCCCATCATCGGCGGTCGTATGGGGGATGTGTTCGGCCTGGGAACCACCATGATGATCGGTGGATGGATCATGGGGCTTTCTGCAATCATTGGGCTCTTTTTGAGGGAGAGCAAACCATTGGCTGTACCGCGCGTCAATTCTGTTTAAGAGTCTGAGTAGGGCTGCCGGGCGGATGCGCCTTCGGCGCGAAGACGCCTTTCGCTCCCGGGCGAAGTCGGGGAACACAAGGCGGTTCTTTAGAGGATGAAGACCCGAGAAGCATGCTTCTCGGGTCTTCCTTTCCTCGGTGACGAATGATTATATTGCTTATCAGCCCTTCTGCCCGCGGATGAGGCTCAAAGTTCGTCGGCCCATTTTCAAGAAGTAGAGACTCGATCTCGGGGCTCGGGCCAGGATTCTGTGCGCACTCACAGGAGGTGGAAAAGGAATCTGGAGGATAGAAAAACTCTGAGGCTGCTCAGGGTGTCCTCTTCCATCCCTTACCCAGAATAAAGCTTTCGGGTACCGAGACTCCGACCGTCTGGACGCCCCAGGAAGCGCCGGGTCCGGGTCCCTGGTAAAACTCGACCTTGAATGGCTCGGCTGCCGCCATAAGGGCGTACAGGTCTGCCGGGTCACAGCCGTATTCCTCCACCAGCCAGTCCAGCAAGTTCAGTCGGGCTTCACCAATTGCCTCCTGGGTGAAACCGTTTTCGCAAAGACCGACGAGCCTTCCGTCGCGCGTCTTGATGCGCGAGTGGGGGAGTCGCTTGTTCTTGATGATCTCACAGCTCAGAACATATTCAGAGCGGCATTCGTCTGCAAGGCCATGGTACTCCGTGTCCGCCTGCGAGGCATGGCAATCGCCGGCGTAGAGGAGGCCGCCCTCGTTGTAAGAATTCAAGTAGACGGTGGATCCCTGCCTGAAGTCGCGAACGTCCAGGTTCCCGCCGTAAGATCCTCGTACCAGCAGGAATGATTGCACTTCCCGCTCGGGTGCAAGGGTCAGTGTGCCAATATAGGGATCCAGGTCCCACTTATACTTGCCATATACGGCCACCCCATCCCTGGTGGTCCCGCTAGGTCCGGGAAGGTGCTTGATGGGGTGAATAGAGGGTGGATCGAGCTGAGGGTACTTGCGCAAAAGAGAAGCTTCCTTTACGTCGTTCGGGAATCGGGCTGTATAGCCCTCCGCCTCTGGTTTGACGGAGTGGATGTGGACCGCTATGACATCGCTCTTCGTGCATCCTTCGATGTAGATCGGACCAGCAGACGGATTGGCGTTCATAGGGTTGTGTTGGAATACTTCGAGATCCCACTTCGGAACGATTTTGTAATGACCGTCAACCAGAAACTGCCCATCCGTATTGTCTTCCGTCCTGATCACAAATTTCTCTCCAGGTTTGACCCGGATGGCTGGAGCATGACGGTGGTCGGCTTCGTACTGCTTCGCGCCTTGCGGGGGCACGTCCCTGCCGTTAACTACCTGAAGTCCTGCGTAGTCTATTGGCTCTAAGGCCAGCGCTGTCCGCATCACCGCTGGCGCCGCGCTAAACGCCAAAATGAAAAGCCCAAATAAACCCAAGACAACGAATTTTCTCATCTCTTTTCCTCCGCTTTGGTTCAGTGTTTCGCGATGGGTGTTCGGGATTTTGGGCGCTCTCGATTTTCCGCGAAGCCAATTCCCTGAAATTTCCAGCGAGATGGCTCTCTTAAACACTTTCGAAATAGTGTCGGCTGGCTGTTGTTGCCTCTTGCCTGCTTGAGCAGACGAGTTTTCTCAACCACCTCCTTGTCCAGACGTGGCTTAATAGCTGATGCCTTCCACCCAATCCTTATCGTAGATGGTCTTCTTGCTACCCTGGATGGCTCGAATCTCCTGCTCGATCTGGCTTACCCGATCGGCTCCGACGGCGACTTCGAAGGTGATCCGCAAATCCCGGCTCTCCCCGGGCTTGAGGGGCGGATAGTGTCCATTTTTCCGCTCGATATTACGGTGGTTGGCCCCGTAACCGGTTCCGGGCTCGACGCCCGCCACATAGCCATCTTCCAACGCTACCAGGTTCTTCCACAGCGTCAGATAGGGCAGCTGGTCCAGTGAATATGCATAGCTGACCCCCAGGTTTCCTTCCTCGTTTCGCAGCAAGAGTTTGGTCAATCCATTCCCATCGCTATTGAGCTTGGCATACCACACTTGCCTCTTATACCCCGCCCTGGGCTCGCGGAAGGCGACGATCTCTTCGGGGGCGCTCTCCGGAAAGCCGCCTTTGGCTTGCGGCGTAATGCGGGCAAACGGGGCCACCAGGCGTGAACCTTGCGCGAGGAATGGGTGGCCGTAGTTGGCATGGTAGAGCATCCCGCATTCCGCGTCCACACCACCCCGATTGACGATCTTATCTTTGATGGTGAACTGCAGCGAATCCGGCTCGGTCGAGAATTCGGATACGAGCTCGAGAGTGGGGCGATACAGCCTGGCTTCCGCGATGCAGCCCTTCACCGTAAGAGTATAGGGTGGATGGGTATCTACCATGACCTCCACGCGGGAAGCAGGCAGGTAATCGATCAGTCCGTGCTGGGTGATGAATTCGCCCGTCACCTCATCCTTGCCCGGAGGGCCAAACCAACGAATACCGCAGCGAGGAAGCCACGCGCCCCAACCATGCCTCCATCCGGCTCCGTCATCGAGGAGCAGATTCACATATTTGGGGTGTACGATTTCCTTGACCGGAGCATCCCATCCCACCCTCGTTTCTTTGCAGCGGACATCCCAGATTGACATGCCGCGGGTGGGGACAATGGTGAAGGTCAAGCGCCCGTTGTTCACGGCGATGATATCCACTCCGTCCTGGCGTCCCCCTTGCAGAACGCGTTTTTCAATGGACCAATTTCCCGGAAGGCTCAGATCGCTGGCCTTGATGACCTTCTCCAAGACGTTCGTCGAAGATGCGCTATCCGTAAGCAGATAAGAGATCACAGATTGATCGGCGAAAGCTGGGAGGCAAACAAAAAAGCTGCCCAGCAAAAGCGAAAAAACAACGGACATTAGCACCTTTGCCAGCTGCATTGGTTTCCTCCTTAATCTATTGTGGGTCTGCGTTAAATCCCCAGATATGCCTTTCGCAGGTGCTCGTTCGACAGGAGCTCCTTGGCCTCACCCTGCAAGGTGATCCTTCCATTCTCCATCACATAGCCCCGCCTGGCCAGAGTCAGGGATTTCTGGACATCCTGCTCGACCAGGAGGATCGTGGTCCCCTGGCGATTGATCACCTCGATGGCCGCGAAGATGGATTTCACCAGCATCGGAGCCAGGCCCAGCGAGGGCTCATCCAGCATGAGGAGCCGGGGGATTGCCATGAGTCCTCTCCCCATGGCGAGCATCTGTTGCTCTCCCCCGCTCAGAGTCCCGGCCAGTTGGTTTTTCCGTTCCTTCAACAGGGGAAAGAGCTCGAAGACCTGACCGAGAGAATCGTCAAACCTCTTTCTCGCCTCGGGGGTGTAGGAACCCAGTTCCAAATTCTCCAGGACGGTCATGTAGGGAAAGAGCTGGCGGCCCTCCGGGATCTGTACAATGCCTAAATTGACGATGGAGTGAGCGGGCAGATCGTTGAGCCGATCTCCAGCGAAGAGAATTTGACCCGATCTGGGCTTGAGGAGGCCGGAGATCGCCTTGAGGGCGGTAGTCTTGCCTGCCCCGTTGGCCCCTACCAGGCTGACGATTTCCCCCTGCTGCACCTCCAAGGATACGTCGAAGAGGGCCAGGGCATCTCCGTATCGAACTTCGATTCTCTCTACGCTAAGAAAGGACATACTCTTCCCCGAGGTACGCCTTGATCACCCGCTCGTCCCTGGCCACTTCCTGTGGGGTTCCCTCCATGATTTTCTCTCCGTGGTGGAGGATGGCGATGCGGTCCGAAAGGGACATGATGGCATGCATGACATGCTCCACCACGAAGAGGGTGATCCCTTCTTCCCGGATCTTGCGGATCAGGGAAAGGGTCTCATCGACCTCATGGGGATTCAGACCGGCCATCACCTCATCGAGGAGGAGAAGATCCGGCTTGGTGGCCAGGGCCCGGGCGAATTCGAGGCGTTTCCGATCCGGCAGGGTCAGGCTTTTCGCCAGCGTCTTTTTCTTCTCCCCCATTCCCATCCAATCCAGGATCTCGGAAGCCTCTCTCCTCGCTTGTTCCGCGCCTCTGATCTTGGAGAAAACCCCGATCATGACATTTTCCAGGGCAGTCAAATTCCCAAAGGGCTTCACCACCTGAAAGGTGCGGCCGATTCCCAGCAGGCAGACTTGATGGGGGTGGCGAATCCCAGAGAATCCTTTGCCCTGGAATTCGATGGTTCCCGAATCCGGCCGATAGACGCCGGAGATCAGGTTGAAGAGGGTGGTCTTGCCGGCTCCATTCGGGCCGATGAGACCAAAGATCTCTCCTCTCCTCACCTTCAGATCCACCTCCTTGACCGCGGCCAGGCCACCGAAATATTTCGTCACTTTCTCGGTGCGCAGGATTACGGGTTGGGCGTCAGCGCTCATCGGCTCACTCCTATCCTCTCGTCTTGTAGCAGGTGCATCCATGCTTTAGGAAAGCGCCACACGGGGATTCTACTTTTTCCCCTTGGCTCGCTCTTCCCACGTCGGCAAGGGAAGCACTATCTCTTTCACGGCAGCCGCCGCGGGATATACCGTGTATTGTTCCTGGTTGAACCACTGCATCACCACGGGCTTGGCCCGCAGATCCGTTCCCTGGTTGGGATCCCCGGGAGGGGCAAACTTGACCCCCCATCCCGTGGGGGTGGTGCCTTCGGGAATGTCTGTTTCCATGGCGGCCTTGCGGATTGCTTCCGGGTCCGTGGATTTAGCCCTCTTGATCACATCCCAGAGGACATTAACGCCCATATAGGCCCTCAGGGAATGGCCGGAGCGCGGCGGGTGACCGAAGAGCTTCTCGTATCGCCGGGCAAACTCCTTCACCCCGGGGCAGAATTTCTCGTTGACATTTCTCGGTTGGGTGATGTCCACGTTCAGGATGTAGTTGATGTCGTTTCCCAGGGCATCGGCCGTGTCCTTGAGCCCATGCCCTCCGCCATTTCCAATCATGGCCTTGACATTGAGGTTCAATTCCCTGACCTGCCGCCAGAACAGGATCGCATCATTGGCGTAGGAGGTGGCCATGAGAATGTCCGGTTGCGCGGACCTCAGTTTCATCACCAGCGAGGAGAGGTCCACGGCCTTGGCATTGTAAGGCTCGTCTGCAACGACCCGAAAGCCTCTCGCTTTGGCCGTTTTCACGGCGGAGGTCCCCACGGTGGTCCCATACAGGGTGTCCTCGTAGATGACCGCCACTTTGGTGTCCTGGGGCTTCAATTTCAACACGGGACAGATCTTTTTCTCGGCTATTTCTACATCCATGATGCCGAAATCGGATGCCAGAGGGTTGATGCGAAATAAATAGTTGAATCCCCTCTGGGTGAGGGCATCGGCGATGCCGCCCATCTCGAAGCAGACCACCTTGTATTTTTCCGCCACTGCGGTGGAGGCATAAGCGATAGAACTGGAATAGGAGCCGACGATGACCTTCACCTTTTCCACGGTGATCAAGCGTTCCGCTTCCGCGGTGGCCGCCTTGGCGTCCGGGGCGTCGGCCTTGACGAATTCGATCTTCTTTCCCAGCACCCCGCCTTTCTCGTTTTGAGCCACCCGGGCTACCTCAGCTCCCCTCCACTCCTCATTTCCCAGCAAGGCTAACGGGCCGGTCATGGGATAGAGAGTGCCGATGCGAATCACATCCTCGGCCAGAGCCGGTATCGCAGCAAAGAAAAGCAAGGAAAGGGAGAGGATCGAAAAGCAAGCGAAGAACAAATGCCTCTTCATGGCTCCTCCTTCTGGCGAAAATGCAAAGCATACACATTCCCCACAACTTGCGGTAGGGAATCTTCCCTTAGAGTTCAAGCCATCTCTTCCCGTCTGGCTGGGAGAGGGCGGACTTCTTAGTTTCTAATCCAAGCAGCCTTTTGGGCTTCTAATCCTCGATCCCATGGTTCTTCTTGGCGATCGGTCGAAGGGAGGATTTTTCCTCTCGGGAACCGAACCTCTTTTTGATCAGCCCCAGGATCCCCTGAGGCATGAAGATCACCACCAACATCAGAATGCACCCATAAATCACCAGATGCAAGCCGGCATATTTTCCTCCCAGCCAGGACCGGAGGAGCTCTTGCAAGGGCGTCAGGACGAAAGAGCCGATGATCGGTCCCGCCGCAGTCCCCATGCCGCCGATCATAGGCACCAAGGCAAATTGAATGGAAAGATCCAGGGAGAATTCGCTGTAGGGCTCGATGAAGAGGATGTACTGGGCGTAAAAGACCCCTCCGATGGAGGTCAGGGCAGCGCTGAGGACAGCCGCCTTCACCTTGGTTCGGGAGGTTTTTACCCCCAACGATTCCGCCGCATCCTCATCCTCCCGCAGGGCGACGAGATGGTATCCGAACCGGGATTTCTCGATGAGATAAGAGATCAGAAATACGCCTGCCGCGAAGGACAGGATGATATAGAGATAGGGCCCCTTTTCCCGGAATGCAAAGTTCGCCAGCCCCATCTTTTGGGGAATGGTGATGCCTGCCGAGCCTTTGGTAAAATCCTTGAAGTAGATGACCAGGATGCGCAGGACCTCGGCGAAGGCGATGGTAACCAGGGTAAAGAATGGGCCCCGCAGCCGAAAGGAAGGATAACTGATTGCCGCTGCGAAGAGCGAAGTGGTCAGGATGCCGACTGCCATTCCGGCCCACGGGTTCAGACCCGTGTAAAGGTTGAGGAGGACGCAACTGTAGGCACCTACGCCAAAGAAGGCGGCATGCCCCAAAGAGAGCTGACCGGCAAAGCCGCCGATGATATTCCAGGCTCCGCCCAGGGCGGCGTAAAAGAGGATCATGATAAGGAGGTGAAGGACGAAGGGGTTGTGTACGATCATGGGGAAGAGAATCAACGCTGCCAGCACCAGGAGGGCGAGATATCCTCTGGGATGCTTCAGCCACTGAAAAAGGGATGGAAAGAGGGGAAGGTTCATTTTTCGCCCATTTCCTCCGACCCGACGATGCCGAAGAGGCCGGAGGGCTTTAGCAGAAGGACCAGGATGAAAATGATGAAATAGACCGCTTCCTTCAACTGGGTGGCCAGATAGAAGCCGCTGTAGGACTCCACCAGCCCGATGATCAGCCCGCCGATAAAGGCGCCGGTCAGATTTCCCATCCCTCCCAGGACTACTACCACAAAGGCGGTCAGGACGAACAGGCTCCCCACCGTGGGAAACACGTAATAGACTGGCATCAACAGGGCGCCGGCCATGCCCACCAGAGCGGTTCCCAGGCCGAAGGTGAAGAGATAGATCCTCCGGATATCGATCCCCATCAGGGTGCTGGCCGTCCGATTCTGGGCCACGGCTCGGATCGCCTTCCCGATATAGGTCTTCTTGAGGAAGAGGAAAACGGAAAAGCTGATCAGGGTCGAGGCGATGAAGGCTATGAGGCGGGGAAGGCTGATGAGGAGGCCGGAAGCGAGGAGGGTTTTCGTCGAATAGGCGGTCCGGATGGACCGGTAGTCCGCGGTGAAGAGGAAAAGAGCTGCGTTTTGCAGGGCCACGGAGAGGCCGACGGTAGAAAAGATCTGCATAAAGGAAGGGGCATTCAGAATAGGATGAATCACGAGGCGTTCGGAGATGAGGCCCAGAACGAAAAGCAAAGGGGTAACGATGAGGAGGGAGAGGTAGGGATCGATCCCGATGAGATGGAAGAGGAAGTAGGTCGCGTACATGGCGAGCATGAGGAATTCGCCATGAGCGAAGTTGACGATGCGGGTTACGCCGAAGATTAGCGTCAGGCCGATACTGATAAGCGAATAGATGCCGCCCTGCAGAAGTCCGTTGATCGTCAGTTGGATGAACTCTTGCACCATTCGGGGTTCCATCTAACAGGTCGGTTTTCTTGCCTTTTCAAGGGCGCACTAAATCAAAACTGGTTCCGTTTGTAAAGGGAAAAAGTTCATACTCCGTCCAAGGTCTTGCGGTCATTGGTCGCTTGCAAATCCAAACCAACAACTTCACGGCGATGCCTTGAGACAGACCATCTGGGGCAAAGTAAGATAGTTGAGATACGGGCTTGCAAAGGGACAAATTTGTTGACAAAAGCCAGCTGAGCGTTATAATATAAAGGTCTTTTTGTCCCCTTAAGGCATTTGCTTCTCTAAAAGGAAGGACCAGTCCTGTCCCTCGGACAAGTCATGGAAGATCAAGAAGAATTATCAAGGAACGTGGCTCTTGTGAGGAAGAGCCGAGAAAAGAACGTCCTCCTGCTTAGTATCCTCATTGCTGCCCTGCTGGTGGGCGGATTTTTCGCCGCCAAATGGCTCGCCTTCCGCCTCCATTACGTCTCCACCCAGGATGCTCAGGTCGAAGGAAATCTGATAGCGGTAAGCCCCAAGGTTTCTGGGAGGATTGTCCAGCTTCCCTTCGAGCACGGAGACAGCCTTCGGGTGGGCGATCTGATCGCCCAGATTCAGAAGACCGACTACGAGGTGGCCTTGGCCCAAACCCAGGCAGCTCTGGAGAGAGCCAAAAATGAGCTATCACGGGCTTTGACCGAGAAGAACCTCACCGGCAAACGAGTCGCCGGAGGCGTCGCCTCTGCGGAGGTGGCCCTTCGCCAATCCGAGGACAGTCTTCGGAAGACGGAAGCATCCCTCCAGGCAGCGAGAGCAAGAGTGAAGGAGGCTGCCGCCGAGATGAAGAATGCACAGCAGCAATTTAAGCGGGGGCAGAAACTCTTCGCGGAAGGGTTCATCGCGGCAGATAGAGAGGACGAGCTCACCACCGCGCTAAAGACTACTGAGAGCCGATATCAAGCCTCCCTCGAGAACGCGAAGGAGGCGGAGAGCGCGGTCCAGCTCGCTCGGGCCAGCCTCAAGAAGGCCAAACTCGACCTCGATCTATCCCAGGAGGAATGGGCCCAGATTACCCTGCAAGATCGGAACATCAATGTGCTGGAGGCCCAGGTCAAAGAGAAGGAAGAGGCGGCAAAGGCAGCCCAGGTCCGCCTGGGGGATACCACGATCCTGTCCCCCATTGACGGAATCGTCTCCAAGAGGATCGTGAACCTGGGCGAAATCGTGCAGCCTGGCCAGCCCATAGTCTTCGTCAACGATCCTCATCAATGTTGGATCATAGCGAACATCGAGGAGACCCGGATCCGCAAGGTTCAAGTCGGGGCACCCGTGCTGGTCAAGGTTGACGCTTATCCGGGCAAACTGTTGAAGGGACAAGTCCTCGCTATCGGATCCGCCACCTCTTCCGAATTCTCCCTCCTCCCATCGGATAACCCCGCGGGAAATTTCATCAAAGTGA
>Ga0316628_100003270_pt1 | contig 12444 bp, 12 predicted proteins | sample OWC_Aug_M2_C1_D5_FD_207648 | JGI IMG/M metagenome (GOLD analysis project Ga0316628, IMG submission 207648) | Wetland soil microbial communities from Old Woman Creek delta, Ohio, United States - OWC_Aug_M2_C1_D5_C | ecosystem: Environmental > Terrestrial > Soil > Wetlands | place: USA: Ohio...
TCTCCTCCGGCCTAAGCATCAACCGCCCTCTCAAACTCCTTCAGAACATATGCCTTGGCGTCGTCCATCCTCTTCCTGGCGGAAGAGGTCAGCGTCTCGGCCTTCCCGGCCCCTTCGTCCAGGAGGGTCTTCTTACGCTTCTCGGTCTTCGCGCGTGCATCAGCGAGCTTGGAATCGAGTTCCTTCCGAAGGGCGGCGCCTGCAGAATCGATCTTCTGAATCGCCGCTCGCCTCCCCTCGGCCTGCAGCTGCCTCCGCTTTTCCTCTGCTTCCTTCGTCAGGGTGCGGACCTTTTCCTCCGCGTCTTTTATCTGCTGCAAAACCTCGGCCTTGCCCAAGTCAGACACGTCCAAATTGCTGATGCTGGTTTCGATATAAATATGCTACGGGTTCCTGCCTTTTCGAATTATTGGCTCTCTAATTCGACATTTAACGACAAGTTGCCTCCGGAATAGATTATCGATGCGAATCCGTGCTTGAGAGCGACAAAGGCCGGCGGGTCTTCACTCCAATTTGCCTGCGAAGTCCGCTTTGTTGAGCCGCGCAATCTTGATTCCGGCCTGCTTCAGCAGCTCGACGCCTGTAAGGTCCGAGTAGTCGTCTATGTACACGACACGCCCGACCTGGGCGTTCAGAATCATCCGGGCGCATATCGGGCAGGGGACGATTGTGGAATACAGCGTCGACCCGCGCGCGTTGGTGCCTGCTTGGATTAGGGCGTTCTGCTCGGCGTGCACGGCAGTGCACGTTTCCATGCGCGTGCCGGACAGTATCCCAAGTTTGTCCCTGATGCAGCCAATCTCCTCGCAGTGCGGCAACCCCCTCGGGTTGCCGTTGTACCCGGTGCTCTTGATCATCCCATCGTCGCTCACGATGATCGCTCCGATCTGCCTCCTCGTGCATGTGCTCCTGCGGGAGACCTCGATGGCGATGTTCATGAAGTAGTGGTCCTTGTCGATCCGCTTGTTCTTATGGGCCAAGAGCAACCCCGGCGCCTCAACCAAGTCATGGCATTTCTAACTTTCTGTCGCCAGTTGCGCTCGCCATGCCAGCCTTGGCTGGCAAAGGATAGAAATAGCGACCCATTACTTAGCATCCCTCGAAGACAATGTCCAAGTGGGTCAAAATAGTCGCAGCGGCAATAGCAGTCATCGCGTTGATCATACTAGCATATGCCGTCCTCACCCCTGATGAAGCGACCGACACGACTGACCACATGGGCATGGGCAGCCACTCGACCTACACCACGAACGACGTCGGGGTAATCGCATTCTCCATCTCAGCCATCGTCATCGCTCTGATGGTCATGCTCCTGTGGAAGGAATACGAACCCTTGCCCCCGAGCATGGTACCGCCACCCCCTCCTCACGAGACGACGAAACCTGAGGCCGAAAAAGGGGTTGAACCTGCACCCCCGCCCGCAGAATCCCCGCCCGCTCCCCCTCATCCGACGGCCGATGAAGCCGCTGGCAGGAACTACTTGGTCCTGCGTCTGTTGACGGGCGACGAGCGCATGATGTTCAAGGCGATCATGGACTCCGGCGGGGAGGCCCTGCAGAAGGACCTCATACTTCGTACAAAGATGTCCAATGCCAAGGTCTCGCGCCTGCTGGACCGGCTCGCCCAGAAAGGCGTCGTCACGAAGGAGCGATACGGCTCCACGAACAAGGTCAAGATCAAGCCGGAAGCTTGACGCGGAGCCACTTTTCAGGCCACTTTTCACTATTCTGCAAAGGTTCGCGGGGCTTTTCGGCATACATCCAAGTACCTTTTCACCCAAACTATGACACATGGCTTCGGGAAGTGACTCCCGGGGCAAAACCGGAGGTGAACAGAAGATGAAGACATCAGTGCTCCTCGCGATCGTGGGCCTAGTAGCCGTCGTAGCGGTTGCCGGAACGGCAGTCGCCTCGGGAACCGTCTCCAGCGCGCTTGGCATGCAGGCCAAGGGTGACGGGTCCGGCTCGGGTCACATGGGCGCAGGAAGCATGCACCAGTGGCAGCACAGCTGGGAATACCAGTGGAATGGGACAGGCACAGACTGCCCCTACGACTACAACTGGAATTACAGCTATGACTACGACTACGAGACCTGCCCGTGCGTGGGCTGATCCTAGTCCACCAAACCCCTTTCTCCACCCTATTTTTCGCTGATTCAATGTCCGTCTTGAGGCGCCCCTTAAGCACTCCCGCTGTTCCGACAACCTATATATGAAGTCAAGCCGATTCCCAGCTCTGGGAAGTCGGGCCATCCTTTTCGGGTTTGGTCCTAGAGGCGCTTGCATGGTCGGGCAGAAGAAGGTCTTCCTCAGAGACGCGACCGGTTTGGTCAGGGACATAAAGCCGCTCGATGCCCTGTTCCTAAACATCCTGAACATGAGCATAGGTATCGGAGCTGCGTGGGTAATCTTCCTAGGCCCGGGGATATACCCCGATTCGAACGTCACGCTCGGCCTCGTAATATGCGCCGTCGGATGCCTCTTCGGGATGGCATGCTTCGCACTCTTGACAACAGCTATGCCGCGCAGCGGGGGGGACTATGTCTTCGTCAGCAGATGCCTCCACCCCTCCTTGGGATTCGCCTCCAACTGGATGTGGGTAATCTGGAATGTCGTATGGTGCGGCACTCTCGGGACATGGGTCGTAACATGGGGCGTCAGAGATCTGTTCGGGATTCTTGGGGTGGTCTACAATAACTCGTCATACCTAGCTTGGGCCACTGAGCTCAGCGTCCCAGACAACCCGATTACCTTCAGCCTCACAGCCTCTATCGTCATTCTGACGGCGGTCATGCTCACTATGGGGTCCAAGACCTATCTCAAGGTGCAGGCCGCGTGCGCCATCATCGGAATCGTGATGCTCATCATAGTCGTGGCCGTCTTTGCCACGACCTCCAACCAGGAGTTCCAGCAGATATGGGACACCTATGCGGCTGAACAGAACGCGGCGACTTATGGGGAGACTGTCGCTGACGCGCAGCGCGTCCTTCCCTGGTACACCGACTGGGACCCGACCACACAGACCCTGGGCATCCTGCCCATAGGGTTCTGGGTGCTCGCGTATCCGTACTTCTCGGCATTCCTGGGGGGAGAGCTAAAGCGGCCGAAATCAACTGCTCCAGTTGCGAACATAGGAGCGGTCGTGATTGGCGCGGGCTTCATCATAGGCCTGTGGCTCGTGGCCTCGCGCACCCTGACCCAGGAGTTCATAGTTGGCACCTATGGCCAGATGTTCTGGAGCTCCGGAGGGAGCGAGTACATGATGCCTAGCCAATGGTTCGACTTCCAGGCAGGCATCATCTCCGGGAATCCCATCGTCATCTACCTGATCGGCATTGGCATGATAAGCTGGCTCCTGATGTTCCCAGCGCTGGCGTTCCTGGGGCAGACCAGATCCGTCCTAGCCTGGTCCTTCGACAGAGTCGCTCCGGCATGGTTCGGCAAAGTGAGCGACCGATGGCACACGCCCGTGAACGCGATCATATTCTTCCTGATCATCAACCTGGTCTACCTTGCCATATATGCGAAGACCTTCAGGTATCAGAGCAGCTTCACGGCCGTCGCGGGCCAACTCGTCACCACGTTCCTTCTCGTCGGCCTGTCGGCCATCGTGCTGCCGTTCCGGAAGAAGATGAGGAGGATATACCTGGAGTCCGGCATAGACAGGGAGATCCTCGGAATACCCCTCATCACAATCTGCGGGATCGTCTGGGTGGGGTTCCTGCTGGTGAACATGTACTTCTTCTTCCTCGACCCGAACCTCGGGGCGATTGACTTCTGGAGCGAGTTCGAGTGGTCCCAGGTTCGGGTAGGGGAGGTGCTCTACGGGCTCTCGGTCTGGCTCACCGTTGGCTTCTTCCTGTCGGGATTCCTCCTCTGGTGGGCGGTGAGGTGGCACAGGAAACAGCACGGCATCAACATCGACCGCGCCTACGATGAACTCCCGCCTGAGTAGACCGCGAGCGGGCTCCCGCCCGATACGAACTCGGACCATGCGAGGCAACGTGCAATCACCTTGATATCGCACACACGCGATGCGGGTGCGGCCGAGGACGGCCAAAGCGAGGGTGAAAGCATCCAAGTCGTGGAACCGGTGGGCGGCCAGCTCGAGATACTCTCGAAGGGAGAAGTCGAAGAGATCCACGGGGCAACGGTCGAGCTCTTCCGCAGGCTGGGGGTCAAGGTATGGTCCCCCGACGCGCTCAAGCTCTTCGAAGATGCTGGCGCGGAGGTGGACAAGAAGAGTATGATGGTCAAGTTGGATGAAGGGTTCGTCAACGAGACCGTGAGGAAGGCTCCTTCGGAGTTCGTGTTCTATGGGCGGGATCCTGATTACAAGCTCCACATGGGCGGGAGAAAGGTGCACTTCTCCCTATGCGGTCAGGGCGTCAAGGTCGAGGACCTTGACGGAAAGGTGCGGCTGGCCTCGCTGAAGGACCTCGAGAACATGGCCGTACTTGGAGACTACCTGGGGAACATCCATCACGTCTCGATGATGACCACGCCCATGGACGTCCCTCCGGAGACGATGCATATCCACGCGGTCTGGGGGGTTCTGAGAAACTCTACGAAAACGACCGATGGGTACCTCCACGGCGCCAGATGGGCGCGGGAGACTCTGGAGCTCGGGGCGATTGTCCGAGGCGGGATGGACGAGTTGATGAGGAAGCCGATGCTCCTTGGCTTCACTAACCCCGTGAGCCCCATGCAGCTGTCAAAAGAGCTTATCGAGGGCTCGATCCTCTACGCCAGGCACAACCAGCCTGTGCTCTATGCTCCAGAGGCCCTCTCGGGAGGGACCGCGCCGGCCACATTAGCTGGGCTGCTCGTCCAGCAGAACGCCGAGGTCCTTTCCGGCATCATGGTCTCACAGCTCGCGCGGGCTGGAGCACCCGTGTTCTACGGCACTGTCTCTGCGGCTTTGGACATGAAGACGGGGGCTCCTGCGCTTGGCGGCCCCGAGGTGGGCCTGATCAATCTCGCGACTGCACAGCTCGCCAGACACTATCGTTTGCCCTGCAGGGGAACCGGGGGGAATTCCGACTCGAAATTGGTCGACGTCCAGGCGGGGTTGGAGACGAGCATGAACCTTCTGATGGCGGGGCTTGCGGGCGTGAACTTCATCTACGACTCCGCGGGCTCCATCGACGGCAGCATCGCCACCTCCTACGGTAAGATCGTCGTCGACAACGAAGTGTGCGGCATGGTCGCTCGAATCCTCAGCGGGATCAAGATTACGGAGGAGACCCTGGCCGTGAACGAGATCGTCAGGGCCGGCCCTGCGGCGAGTTACCTCGGGACGCCCTTCACTCTGAGACACTTCAGAACTGAGCACTACATCCCGCAGCTGTTGGACAGAAGGTCCAGGGAGAGTTGGGAGAAAGCGGGAAGCAAAGGCATGGAAGAGGTGGGCAGGGAGCGGGCCAGAGAGATCCTCAGAGAACACACGCCGAAGCCCCTCGACAGAGAAGTGCTCAGGGACGGAGACGCCTTCGTCAAGAAGGTCGTCAAGAGCTACCGCGGCTGATCAAAGGAAGAGGACTCGGCGGCCGGCACCATCGACGAGAAATCGTCCAAGACCAGAATGATGAGCGGCTCTCAGCTGGAAAGACCATCAGCAATTTATACCTGGCTACCGCTGTACGCGCCGTGGCAGAGACGGACAAGGCACCAGCCAGTAAACCCAAGAAATACGGCTCAGGCGTCCTGTTCCTGAGAGATGCCGGGGTCGCGCTACTCATGGTAATCCTCGTGCTTGTCATGATGTGGGCCTACACCGGGCTCTGGCCCCCCCTTGTAGTCGTGGAGTCGAACAGCATGATGCACGGAGACGAAAACCTCAGCTCTGTCGGCACGATCGACACAGGCGATTTGGTGCTAGTCCGGAAGGTGACCTCGGTCGACGATGTCGAGACATACATGGACGGATTCGTCTCGAGCCACCGCACCTATGGGGACTACGGGGATGTTGTGATCTACAAACGAGGGGGTTCCGATGCCCAAACCCCGATCATCCACAGAGCGATCATATATCTCGAATATGACCCTGTGAACCACTGTTACATGTCCGAATCACTTAGGGACGCGCCGGAAACGAAGTGGGCCACATCGAACGATGCGGACACGTGGGACCACTTGACCAGCGCACTATCGATCTACAATGTTGGATGGGAGGACCTGACGGTCGTGGTCGATGTCGCGGGTATGATCTCATCTCATACCAGCGGATACATCACGAAGGGAGACCACAACACCAACACCGACCAGATGAACGCCGCTGCCGGGCCAGTAGAATTCGACTGGATCGTGGGAAAGGCAAGAGGTGAGATACCGTGGTTCGGTCTGCTCAAGCTCTGGACGACCGACTCGCTGGGCAGTCCCGCCCCTGAGAACAGCGTCAGGGACCTCTGGATATCCTTGATCATCATCGTGGTTAGCCCGATAATCATCGACATCGGGTTGACCTACAGGGAGAAGAAGATCATCGCGAGGAAGAAGGTGCAGGAAGCCATCGACAACGCTCCCCCTTCAAGATACAAAAGGAAGCAGGTGGAAGGGGAATCTCCCGGTGAGATGACCAAGGAACCGCCGAAGTGAGGCTGCTCACATCAGCGTTGTCTGATACCTCAGTTTGTAGTTCTTCAGCTGGCTGAGAATTTCGTCCTCCTCCAGGATCTTCCTCGCTTCCACCACGGGAACGCTCGGCTCAATCTCCTTCGTTCTCCCCCCTCTGCCGAAGGATTTCACGCGAGCGTGGATAATGCCGAGCATGTCCAGCTCCGAGATCAGGTCCGTGATCCTGCGCTGGGTCAATATCGCCATCGATGTGCACTGGCAGATCTCCTTGTATGTCTCGTAGAGGTCACCAGTCGTGAGCTTTGCCTCTCCTCTCTCGGAATTGAGCATCACGCCCATCAGAACGAGCTTTGACTGAACTGGCAGCGTTCTTATTGCCTCGGTGACGCAGTCGAGTTCGATCTTGTTCTTGGCCTTGACGACGTCGGACTCCGTCACAACGGGCAGATGGTTCCTCTCCGCAATCTCTGCTGAGACGCGAAGCAGATCGAGCGCGCGCCTGGCATCGCCGTGTTCCTGCGCAGCGAGTGCGGCACATAACGGGATCACAGATGGTTCGAGCACGCCGTCCTCCAACACGAGCTTGCTCCTCTGTTCCAGGATGTCCTTGAGCTGCTCAGCGTTGTAGGGCGGAAAGACCATCTTCTCCTCGCTAAGGGAGCTCTTGACCCGCGGGTCAAGGAACTCCATGAATCTCAGGTCGTTGGATATCCCGATGACGCTGACCTTGGCGTTCTTCAAATCGTCATTGATCCTGCACAGATGGTAGAGAACATCGTCGCCGCTCTTCGACACGAGCTGGTCGATTTCGTCGAGCGCGATCACGATCACGCGCTTCTCTTCGTCGATCTTCTCGCGAAGTATGTTGTAGACCCTCTCCGTGCTCCACCCGGTGAAGGGTATCCTCTCCTCGAAGTTCTCGATGAATTTGTTGCCGATGTTCTGGAGAACTCCATACTGCGTGTCTATGACCTCGCAGTTCATGTAGATGAACTGAACCTTGTTGAGACCGGAATCCGCTCGTCCGATCTCCTTGCCTATGTACTTCATGCAGGCGGTCTTGCCTGTTCCCGTTTTCCCAAACAGCAGCACGTTTGAAGGCCTCTGCCCCTCAAGGGCCGTGACGAGTATGCGAGCCAGCTCCCGAATCTGCTCTTCCCTGTGCGGCAGAACGTCCGGGATATACGAAGGCCTCAAGACATCTCTGTCCCCTTTGAAGAGTGTCGTTGATCTGATATACTGCTGGAATATGGTATCCTGCATTGCGCCCCCCCGCAGAAGCAAAAAGCTCCTTCCCTCCCCGCCGTTTCCTGTGGAAGCCGCTCTCGGAATCCACTTGAAACTAAGGGAAAGGACGAATGCAGTAGATGCTACTTAAGTGTTAATTTTATTGCGGGATATCATTTTTTCCGCAGAGCTGATATTTCGCGTATTCATCTTAGCCAGCATCTAGTGGAAATTGAGCTCTCCGAATAAAAGATTTCTGTGGGCCGTCGTCGTCTTGCGGCCGAGGGGGACCCCTTTGTTTCCGGTGGAGCGGGGCCAACGGGCATCCCACGGTTTCCGGCGAGACGCGTTCCAACGGAAACCCTGGTGCATATGGATGGATAACGCTGCAAATCGTCGGCAAGTATCATCTACTCATACAATCACTAGGCTTTGTCACGATGAAGAACGCAGTTGTGTTCACGATCACTGCCGACACAGGGGAGATCCGTTCACTGTTGGACACTCTCGGGATTGTCGTCGCAAAAGAATTCCTCCAAAAAATGTCTGCGCCCCATAGAACGAGTTACTTGGGCCCTGGCAAGATCGAAGAAGTCGTCAAGCAGATGAAAGACTTCGAAGTGGACATCATCGTCGTCAACGGTCTGCTCAAACCGTCCCAACATCACTATCTCGAGATGAAGTTCCAGATGGAGTGCATTGACCGATCGGGAGTGATTCTGAGGATATTCTCAAATCATGCTCACACACCGGAGGCGATCGCACAAGTCACCTTGGCCAAGCTGAGATATGAGCTCCCGTTCCTGAGAGAATGGATCCACAAGGCAAAGTCCGGAGACCGGCCGGGATTCCTGGCAGGTGGTGCATACGCAACTGACGTGTACTTCGAACATGCAAAAACACATGCTAGACGGATCGAAGAGAATCTCAAGGACCTCTCAAAGCAGAGAGAGATAACGAGGACAAAGAGGAGAGCAAAGGGATATTCACTGGTCTCGCTGGCAGGTTACACGAATGCTGGAAAGTCCGCTCTGCTGAACAGGATGTGCGGTTCGAATGTTGAAGTCGATGACAGGTTGTTCTCCACGCTGTCGACTACGACTCGCAAACTCAAAGGCTCGAAGAACAACGTCCTTATGAGCGATACGGTCGGGTTCATCCGGAATCTTCCTCCCGATCTCATCAATGCCTTCAACTCAACTCTTGAAGAGATATTCTATGCTGATCTGATATTGTTGGTGTTTGATGTGAGTGAAGAAGAGGATGTTATGAGAGAGAAGCTCTCAACTTCATTCAACATATTACAGCCAAGGATTGAGAACCGTTCTCTCATCGTCGTGGCCAATAAAGCTGACTTGATGTCGCAGAACAAGAGAGCGGCGGTCGAGTCAATGGTCGAGTCTATAGTCAAGATTCATGAATTGTATGTAGTCTCGGCAAAGACTGGAATGGGAATAGATAGACTCCGTGAGAGGATCCTCAGGACTCAGAACTACACTTGTTGTGTGAGTGCATATGCACCGCTGACCGACCAAGCACTCAGTCTCTTGTCAAGACTGAGATCCATTGCCGAGGTCACCGAGGACCAGGAAGGTTCGTTAATCCAAGTTGATATCAAGTGTAAGCCCGGCGACGTCGAGAAGATCATCGGTTGGCTGGGCGTAGCCGGAGCCGTACAGATCCTCAGCCAATGCGAAACCCCGGAGAAAGCCCCGGAAGACGAAGCGCCGTCCACTGGAAGTGAAGGGGGCCCTCTTTGACAGGTCATTCAAATCTTGAATTCCTTCTTCTTTGCTATCACAAGGTCTTCATAGCGCTGAGGGAGGGACCAGGCTAGGTAGTCGATATCGTCCAGATTCCTAACGAACTTCGCTTTGCTCGGAGTGTCGATCAGTTCTGCCAGCTCTCTGGTCTTCCTGACGAAGTCGTACAGCCACCACCCGCATACAATCAAACCGATGGGGCCCACCACCACGAGCCATGCAACCCAATCCCCGAATGGCGTGGCAAGATCCTCGAGCACAGACAGGACTGATGGCAGGGAGTTGCTGTCGCTCAGGTTCAAGTAGACGCCTACGACCCCGATCACTGTCATCAATGCGAAGAGCAGGGTCAACAGCGCTCCCAGCTCAAGGCGGTACTCTGTAAGGAACTGCTTCGCCAACCTTTCACCAACGCCCTGATATTTTGTCCCCGGTTAAATGGGTTTCCATGGCCTAAGGCGGCTACAGGTAGCCGATTCCAGATTTATGCATCACGCACTCGTGCACATCATGAAAGCCTCCCCCGTCACATTCCGTGTGCTCGCGTTCATCCTCTTGGCGGTGTTAGCTGGGATGATGCTGCTGTCATGGTCCTCTCGGGCGCCTTGCCTGGAGATAAGTTCGCTGTCAGGAATGGACGACGGCCAGGCCGTGCTCATACGGGGGCTTCTCGTCGACCTCTGGGTCAACGACGGAGGCTCAGAGTCGCTGATCCTCGCGGACCGCGAGGACGCGACCTCAGTGTGGGTGTTCGTATCACAGGCCCTCAGGCCCCAGCCAAGCAGCTATGCCCATGTTGGGGACGAGCTCCGAGTGTGTGGCAACCTAGCGATCTCACGCAGCGGGATGTCTCTCTATTCTGACAGCGATTCAGTGGTGCTGCTGACAAGAGCTGAACAGGTTCTGACGGTAGGGACGCTGTCGTCTCACTGGGAGCTGTTCTTGGGCGACGACATACGCGTGAGCGGTGTCCTGCTGCAGCCGGTGGCCAGCGCAGGCCCGCGGCTCTTTGACAACGACCTGGAGCACAGTATCTCCCTTGGTCTGGATGACGGGTGGGACGCTCAGCTGCTTGGCCAGTCGGTGACGGTTGTCGGCATGCTAGTAATCGATGAGAGCTCTATGGCCCTCGTCCTACAGGCCCGCGCAATCCACACCTAGATACGGCAACGCTTTTCTGGGGGGCAGGCGATGGGCCAGGCGTGGCCCCTACGCTGCTCGCGTTCGATGACACCGACTCCCCAGACGGGATGTGCACAACATACCTGGCCACACTGATCATCGATGAGCTGCGGGATCTGGACCTCATCGGGCTTCCGAGGCTGGTGAGGCTAAACCCGAACGTCCCGTGGAAGACCCGGGGGAACGCGGCGATCTGCCTTTCGTTCGGTAGAGGTAGGGGCAAGAGCAGTCCATGCGGCTGCATCAACGGCTCGTCTGTCGAGTGCTACGGAGCAGGAGACCCGGTGGAGCCAAGGGAGGTCGTGGAGAGGGCTTCGCGTGTGTTGGAGGCCGTTGCCGAGCTCGGGTGCGAGCAGACAAATCCAGGCATCGTCGGGTCCAATGTCAGACCAAAGCCCTCTCTCTACTGGAGGGCGGTTCGGGAGATCGTCGAACTGCCCGAAGTGGAGTCACAGTTAGACGCAATCGGGGCCATCTGGAAGAAGTACAAGAAAGGCAGGGGAATCATAGGAGCCTCCGCTGCAATGGCATGGCGCCCGCGCGACCGGACTTGGGAAGTCATCGCATATAGACATCCGGACAAGATCGGGACCCCGCGGGCCATAGACCCAGAGAGCGTCATCGCGATGGACAAGGCAACGAAGGCCACGTTCAACAACTATGATTACGAGAACGGCCACGTCGCCATCGCTCCCGGCTCTCCATGCCCCATCCTGTTCGGAATCAGAGGTGACTCGGCGGATGAACTCCTGAGGGCAAAGGACATGATCAGGGGTGAAACCCCTGATAGGTGGCTGCTCTTTCTCACAAACCAGGCCACGGAGGATCATATAGTTCCCAGGCGGGTGTCATCGCTCGAGCCCCGCGATTCCGCTCGGTTGGACGTCCGGGTATTCACACCTCCAACGACCATTCCCGGTAAACACGTCATCGTGAGGGTTTCCGATGGCGAAGAGATCGACGCTGCATTCTACGAACCTTCCCGAACACTGAGAGACGTTGCGAGGGCTCTCGTCCCCGGAGACGAGGTCACACTATACGGATCCGTCAGGGATCAGCCGCGAAGCCTGAACGTCGAGAAGATGCACGTCCGGAAGCTGGTCAGGGATGTGCGGAAATCCCACAATCCTCGGTGCAGTAGGTGTCGCAAGAGGATGGGCTCGATGGGCAAAGGTCAGGGCTATAGGTGCAAGAGGTGCGGGTCGAAGCTGCCGCCTAGCGCCGCCGAGAGGGTCTCAGTGCCTCGGAGGATCAAGAAAGGCTGGTACGAGCCACCCGTCGCATCCAGGCGTCATCTTCACAAGCCACTTCGGCGAATGTCGAGGGTGAACATAGACAATCTATAAATACGCTCAGGCGCTTCATAAATTCCAACGTCAGCACCTTGTTTCTCCCGGTGCTGGGTGTGTGATTGGCAATGAAGGAAGCGGTCATCGTGAGCGCCACCAGGACTGCGGTTGGGAAGTTCGGGGGCGCACTCAAGGATATGAGTGCGACCAAGCTCGGAGCCGTCGCGGTCAAGGAGGCTGTTCGGAGAGCGGGGATTGCGCCCAAGGAAGTCGAAGAGTGTATCATGGGGAACGTCTTGCCCGCAGGGCTCGGGCAGAACCCAGCTAGGCAGGCAGCTCTCTGGGGAGGGCTGTCCGAAGAGGTCGCGGCCCTGACCATAAACAAGGTCTGCGGCTCCGGCTTGAAGG